>JACDJC010002556.1_pt1 | contig 14129 bp, 22 predicted proteins | sample 7454191 | NCBI WGS metagenome assembly JACDJC01 (sample SAMN14253291, study PRJNA609438) | sludge metagenome | isolation source: sludge after 25d culture with pyrite and EDTA | collected 2018-12-20 | reverse complement strand
AACTGCTCAAACACTGCACATGCTGCTTTGTCGTACTTCGTCTGCTTCCACCACGCAGGATGTACTTTGTGGGCGACAGCGGCGAAGATATGCGGCTCTCGCAGGATTGCAGCGAACAGAACCTCGGCGGCGGTTCTGTACTGCACTTCAATTTCTGCCCCGGCGCTGTACATATCGGGGTAGATTGGCCGGGATTGGCCGTTTTGGCGGGCGTAGGTTGGTGCGTGTTCCATGTTAGGCGGTAATTACGGCACAAATACCTTTCGGGTAGTATTCCATCGAAATTGTTTCTTTGGTGTACGACATTGACCATTTCGGGCCGAACATCTCAAACACCTTTTTCCGCGCCAAATCTTCATTTTCGGCGTTGACCTGTAAAACGCTGTCTTTGTCCCACACTTTGCCGCCGCCAATTTGGTGGACGTGTGATTGTCCGCAGGTAAAAAAGAACTCTTGCATATCGTTTTGTTTTTGAGTTAAAAAAGTCGGTTAAAATCCCACAATTCGAGCGCCGTAAATTCGCTCCTAAAATCTCTTATATCCTGGTAAAATGTGGTATTGAAAGAATAATCGCGCCGCCATTCTCCCTCCCCATTTAGGCGGAAATATCTTGCAAACGCATTCAGGTTAAATCGGCTCTTTTCGGCCTCGTTCGGATTTTTGGCGCAATCGCCATGCCAAACATCTATAAACCCTTCTTTACATGGGATGCGGACAAATTCTACCCAACCTTCTTGCATTTTGCTATTTCGTTTCGTTAAATTTCATTTTTGCCGCCACATACGCGGCGTTAATCGCTTCTTTGGCTTCCGGGCTGGCAGGTGTCCAAAATTCTTTCATCCATGCCTTTGCCCCGTCAATGCCCTTTTCGGCGAATAATTCGAGCCATAATTTTTCCAAGTGCTTTTCCATGTTGTCACGGGCTTCGATGAAAGCGCGGGCAATTGCCCGTCCTTGTTGTATTTCCGTTTCGGGGTCAGTTTCCATGCGGGTTATCCAACCTCCACCCATTTCGGTTAATGCGGCCCAATCTTCCGCCGTCAACTCCGATTCGTGCAGTTCCCGCATCTTAGCGCGGGCGGTATCCAAATCAACGGTTACAATCCATTTCAGCGCATACCGGACGTACATCTCGAATGATTCGGCGTTACCCCGGCGTATTACTTCGGAAAGCGCGTTGTTGTACGCATCGGCATACTGCCGGGCAAACGCCAATACCTTGCGCCCGTCACGGACAAACACAATGCCCTCCCACTTTTCCCATGCGCCGTTATCCAAACCCCATTTCAGACGGGTAACGTCGTCGGGTAACAACATTGGCCCGTCATACAACTCATCCACCGACAGCCTCGCTAACAGGCTTATGTCCGTGATTGTGCCAAAGCGGCGGTGAATTGCCGTTAGGCGGGCGGTTGTTATGTCGAGTGCGTGGTGCATGGTATTAATCTTCTGTATTTTCTGTGCGAGATATACGCCGGGTCAGGCGCTTTTTGACCGGCGCATTTTGTTTTCTCCCAGCGCGGCGGGTCATTGAAATTAGACGATACCTCTACTTCGTCGCCTTCTTGTATTACATCTCCCTCTTTCAGGTAGTAGTATTCGTTTTCTTTCAGTGCGTTCATGCTGGCGATTTCGTTTACGGTCATTTCATTCTGCTTTTTCAGCCCGCAAAACCGGGCCGGTTGGTGAGTAGTTGATAATCCCCTTATTGGCTATGTCTGTTGAAGATGTGCTGAATTTTCCGCACCACAAAATATCGCGGCCCGTTTCGTCGTCAATGGTTATTTTTGTAATCGGCACTTTCACATCAACCATTACACAATTTCCCATTTTTTCAAAATCCTTTGATCCTTCGGCGTAATACCACCTTTGTATGTGGATAATGTCGCCTACCGAATAGCCTTTGTGGCGGCTAACTTCTCTGAATTTTTCCATTTCATTCTGCTTTTTCAGCCCGCAACTGCGGCCCTTGTTGTGAATAGTTAACCGGCGCTGCCGACCTACCCGGCGCTGCGCTTCGAAGCGGCGCTTGCGGCTGCGGCCCGGCGGCGTGTTGCTGTTGTACGGGGTTTTTCGCGGCGTCAAACTCTTTTTGCTTCTTAAACCAAATTCCCAGGGCGGCGTGATGCTGCCCGAATGTCTCCCCTTCGCGGCGTTGTTCGGTGCGCTTGCCGCAAAAATCTGCAACAATAGAGCGGACGCGATCTTGCCCGTAATTTGTTCCGGCAAATTCTTGCACCTGGCTGAATAGCGATTCCTCTTTGTGGGCGTTGTAAAATGCGCTTAGTTCCTCTTTCATCTGTTCCGGGGTGTTTGCCTGTGGGCGATCTTCGAGGGAGTAGCGGGCTGCTGGTGCGGCTGTTGGTGCAATGTCTTTCGGCGGGTAAATCCCGGAATAAGTGTGCGCTATGCTGTGTTCAATCGCGGCCCGTCCGGCTGCCGGATCGTAGTTCACCGCTTTTGCCAGTGCGGCTATTGTTGCCGCTTCGGTTTTGGCTGTTTTATACGTCCCCTTGCGTTCCCGGCGCTTGTAGTCGATCCATTCTGCCCAGGCTTCCGAAATACCATGAAAGAATACCAATACCCTGTCGTCGGATATTTCCGCGCAAACGGCGGTGATATTGTTCCCGGCTGGTTTTGGGGTGCGGGGTTTTTTGGCCGCCGGGGAAATTGGTTCTAAGGTTTTTTCTTCTAAGGTAATCGTTTGCCCCTCTACGATCACGACTTCGATATTTTCAACTTTGGTTGGGGTGTGGGTTGTTATGAAAGCCGCTTGCGGCGTAATATCTTTACTACCCTTAATCTTTACTTCTTTTAATTCTACCTTAACTGTATCCTTATTAGTTACGGGTTTTCCGTATTCGGCTTTCCCTGTTACGGATAACCCGTTTACGGCTTTTCCGTTTACGGCTATGGCGTGTTCAGGTCGTTCGTAAATATTATAATCATACCCAATAAACTGTTTTGTTTTGCCGTCAATTACCCGCGTTCGGGTGACGTACCCCGCTTTTATTAACTCCCTTAGACCGGCTGCGGTGCTATCCCTGCCGTCGTCGCTTCGGTTTTGAAGGTCGGCAATATTTATTTGCCAATCGTCTGGAAGGTGCATTAGATAGGAGTGTAGCCCTTTCCCCTTCCAGGAAAGTTCTTTGTTCCTTAGCGCGTGATTGTCGAGCGTGACAAAGTCGCTTTCTTTTTTAAGTCGGTGGATTTTGCCGGACATAATAAGCAGGCGTTTTGCCCGTCCTTATCGGGCGAGCGGTGACAAAAAGAGGGGGGATTAAAAATTACTGTGCAAGTTGGGCAATATCAGCCCGGAAAAATTGCAATTCTGCACTTGAAAAACGGCCCCAAATATCATTCCCGGCGGCATCGCAAATACTGGTAATGCGGACGCGGTTATCAATGCGGGTAAATCGTATAACTACCCCTTGTCCGGTGTTTGGGTCTGTTGTTTTGAATATGCCGATCATTGTTTGCTAAAATAAAAAACCCTTTGAAATTTGAGCGAGGGCCTGGAAAGCCGACAACGGAAAGCACCCGTTTCTCGCTCAAACTGCAAAGGGCAGATGAGATAAAATTACTCTTTGCCTGTGCTTTAGGCTGTATGCGTCGCGCCGGGTTTCCAATCCGGCGGTAATCTTAATTACAGGGCAAATATACGGGTTTTTATTTAGGGTACAAACTTTGTTTAATAAAAAACAGAAACACTCTTAACTGATAAAAACGCGCCGTCTTCCAACGTGATAGGCTGCTCCAGCATATCAGTTATGGCGTTCCTGAATTTGCTGACTTCAATTTCATCCAGGAAGGCGAAATGAAAATGAAATGATCCGCTACAAACGGCAGATATTCGAGCAACCACATTATCGCCATTCATTACGGTTAACGTCCCCTCCCCACGGCTATTGACCGATAGTATGTCTACGCTTAGAGTATCGAATAAAGATGATTTTAGCGCATCTCCAAGCGTTTTTGATGAAACTATAATTTTTGGCATTTCTTTTATTTTTAGTTCTTAAAAAAACCGCCACAATTTCCATCGGGCGGGCATTACAAAACCATGTTCCATTCATTCTCATAATGTCTTTTGTGCGCTGCACCTCAAATGCAAGTGTACAAACCCAAAAATCGTATCCATGTGCGATTCCAGCGACATTGCCCGCCTTGGCGATCGAGACGACGTTCCGCAATGGTGGCAGGTTAGTTGCCCGTATTTCAGGGAGATATGCTGCCAATCCTGGCGCAAAATGTCGGTGATGTTTTCGGCGGGTATGGTCATAATTTAGTCGTCTGTTTTTCGTAAAACTCCATACTGCGAATCCTGCCCCTTTTTCGGATCATCAACGACTTGCCCCCCGGCCCCGGCGAATAATGGGCCTGAAAATACGGCGTGATACAGTACATTTCGCCGGTATCGGTCGTCTGCCATATGATTTTATTCCAGAGCATCGGTTTGGCCGGTGATTCAATCCGTAGGCTATCCCCCGAAGCGATAATAGGCCACGATGCGCTGCCAACATCCATTTGCCCGGCGGTGTCCACCATGACAACGGTGGACGTGTTGAACGCGAAATGAACCTGCGCCCGGCATTGTGAGCAGCGGGCAAATAGCATGAGCAAAGTCAGAAACAGCATTGCCAGCGGGCTAAATCGTTCGTCGGTGTCGTGGTATGTACGGGTCATGGTCTTATCTTTTCGTATGCGTGAAAAACATAGTTATGTTCCGGGGTAAAAAATGTGTTGATAAAAACCCGTTCGCCCGGCGGCATTTCGTGGCCTGTTCCAAACACCTCAATTGTTCTGTTTTCAAGTGGCGCGCCCGTTGATACTTCGGCCCATAACTTCGGGGTTGCGCCCTGAAAATCAACGCGCAAAATCTTAGCGCCGGACGGTAATGAAAGATGCGTTTCACGGGCTGTGCCTAAATCGTATTTGTAAATGGTATTCATTTGAAGTGTTCGGTTATATGGCGGATTTCGAGAAAGGCCCGTTCCGGCATAATGAATAATATCTGCCGTCTGATCGCCCGGCATTTAGCGTAGTATTGCTGAATTTGCGGGCTGTCGTTCATTTGCCCCTCTTTCAGGAATTGACCGTATGTACCGGCTGCGTCATCTGCCATCCGTGCGGCGGCGGCTATGCGGCCCGGCAGGGTGTTGGAACATTTACCCAGGTATTCGGCTTTGATCTCGCCGGACATAACCCCGAAAGAAAGACAGATTTCGTCCGGGTCGGCTGATTCGCAGAATACAACCAAACCGACGGAGGTGTTAATCCTGAAATCGGATTGCGATTTGCATTTGTAGGCGGCCAATAGTAACACCATGACGGCGGCGATGCGGATGAATTTTTCAATACATTTTGCGTTTTTCATTGTTGCGAAATTGCGGGGGGAGTGAAAGGATAGGATTAAATTCGACATCTTAAAAGTAGGCTGGATTCTGCCCAGCGTTGCGGGTCGGTCATCAACGAACCGTCACACTTTGCACCGCTACACATGGCGGCGTACTTGTCCAGGCGGCGCGATAGTTCAGCGCGGGCGGTGTCTGTTAGTTTGAGCGTGATTAGTTCGCGCTTGGCCTCTTTGGTTGACAGTCCGGGCTTTTTGCTGTTTTCGTTTGCGCGGTAAAATTCGGCAACCTTACAGGCGACCTCCCGAATCTTTGCGGCTTCGTGGCCTTTGATTTCTGCGGCGATTAAGTACGTTTCGATTAGTTCGTTTTGCATCGTTTTAGATTTAGCGCGTGACAACTACCATGCCGCTACCCTGGCAGGATGAACAAGTACCACCAATGGCGTTTAATCCTTCGCCCCGGCAGTCAAAACATTTGGCGGCTAATTCTTCCGGCTTCTGGTCACGGTTGACGCTCTTTGTGAAAGCGTCTAATAATTCTTTCAATGATTGTTCCTTTTGCATTGCGTTTCGTTTTAAAATATGAGAAAATAGATTGCTGCAATTATTATGCCCACCACTACCCCGGCGCAACCGTTCGACACTTCACGCTCAACCGGCCTGCCGTGACGGCGTGATGAAACAACGGGCTTAACCTGGCCCGGCGGGCGAACGGTCGGCACTTGCTGTTGCAAATGTGAACCCTTGCCTTTTGTGGGGCTTGGTGCGGAGCGGCGGTGTGACATAGTTAGAGAAATTGAAATGCGTGATAAATTACAAATAAGCCAACGGATGCAATGGCCGCATACTCAACCCCGGCCAAAAGCAAAACAAAAATAACCATGTCGATTGGGTACGGAATAAGCATGACGCAAAGGGCTAACCATGACGCGCAATCAATACCGAACCCGTAACAAACTATTAGTGTAATTAGGCCGCTGAATACGTTTAGGATATTGAAAATTTCAGTCCACCCGCTACACCCTTTTAGCCGATTAGAGCGCAGAATTTTCAACACGTTATGGACGGCTTTCTCAATGCCCCGGTACATGAACACCTTTACCCGGATCACCCGCTGTACCTTAACCTCTAATCCTAACTTTTCCCGGATTGAATATTCTACCCCGGCTGCCCGGTCTGTTTCGTCGCTTTCAAAGCCAACTTTCCCGAGCCAAAGAAACGGCGGGAAAAATGTCGTAGGGCGTATATTGAACACATAAACCCATTTACGCGGGGGGATAAACTTTAGTAATTTCATTATCCAATCCTTCTTTGTCCGGCATAAGGTTGATCGTATCCGCCTCTACCATGTGCAAGTTCCGGCGGATTTGGAACGGCCCAATTGGTAAGAACCTTTGCCAAAAATAAGGATGGAAACCAAGTTCCAATCATTAGCCAAAGCGGTATTCCCAGGTAAACAAAAAGCATAAATTCGTCGATCAATAAAATGGTGGCAATTCCCCAACAAATTAACAGCGTTACACCGCTTGCTGTTTCGTGTACCCGCCGAATCAGAATTCCAATCCCGGACAACCCATAAAAAGATTCGTTGGCCGCTGTTCCTGCATAGTATCGGAACAATCCACCCAAACAAATAAAGAGCGGCACAATTGAAAAGAACATGCCCATAATCCATTTCCAAATCGGCTTTATTGCCGCCCACGCTTCCGTTTTCCGGTAATCTATTTCCCGGCTGGCATTGTCCAAAGTTGTTTGAACTTCGTCTGGTGTTGGAATATGGATGTTTAGCGGCTCATCCGTTACCGGCGTGTTCGCAACATCCGGCGCTTGCAACGTCCCATACGGGCGTACCGGGTCGGCGGTGTTATTCGGCGGCAAGTAAACTGCACCGTTCGGGGCAACGGGTGATTGCTGTTTCGGTACTTCGTTCACCCGTTCAACGTGCGCGGCTTTGGCGACTGCTTCCCCGTTTTTCATTATTGCGACAAGTTCGCCGCCTTGATCGTTGTACTTAACCAGGCCCGACGTTTTTTGCAGCAGGTCGGTGTACTCGCTTTTGCCGTCGCCGGTGCGCTCGTAGTACTTGTCTTTGCTCCCTTCGCGGAAAACGAACGTTACCTTTTCGCCTGCTTCGGGTATTTCCCGTATGCGGGTGCCTAACACCTCATCAACTTGCCGGGCTTTCGATTGCCCGAAAACAGGCAGGCAAAAGAGCAGGAAGGATAAAGCGACGGTGACGGCTTTAGCTTTCGCTTCAATAACCTCGATCATCGTTTGTTTTGCCCGCTCCTTGTTTGCCTCCAATTTCGCCGCTCCCCTCCATTGCCGGTAATGCGCGCAAAACCAAGTTACATATTTGCGGTACATGATCTCATTTTCGCCGATATGATCCAGCCCGGCAGGTAGCGCGGCCTCCGGCTGTATCCTGTCGGAAAACGGCTCGTTACCACGATCAAAGAAAAAGTCGGTAGCCTTGTCCGCCGTTATGATTGACGCCTCTTTTTCAAATGGCGGGATAATGACGGCCCAAATGGCGTGTGAGGTTTGCTTAAACGCGGCTTCCGCCATTACCGCAAACGCTTTTTCATCCGTTCCACAAACAAGAATGTCAGGCGATATGTCGGGCGGCGTCCAGGTCGGAGCGGTTATAAGTTTCTGCACTTCAATCGGCGGGTTTTCGCTCCAATCCTTCCAGGTGTGCATACCGGCCAAATAGGTGCCACGCGCCATAAGTAAAAGCAAAATAAAGAACCCGATTAGCCCGATTGCGGTTGCCGCTTGCATTAGCACATCTTCGGTAATAACCGCGAAGGCCGTTGAAACCATGTGCATGGATACGGTAGCCATAATAATGCCGACGGCGACAAAACCGGCCCGGAAAATAAATCCAGGATACGTTTTTTTGTTGTCGTACATCCATGTGGTAATGTGAATAGGCGCATTGCGCACTATTTTGGAGATATGCCAAAAAAACTGATTTGGCACTTTTTTGGCACTGTCGGCAGGTTGTTGCATTTCTTGACTATTAATGAGTTATGAAAGTTTTGGCACTTTGGCACTTGTTATCTACTTTCCCCCTCCCCCGGCTTTCGATAGGGCAGCATGGTATCTTTTTATTGTGCGTTCACTGTACCCCTTCCGGCCTCGGAAGTGGGCTACTATTTGAGCGCACGTTTTGGTCTGCATTAAGTTTTTGATTTGCAGAATCCGAAAGTCGTTCAGGCTTTTATGTCCGGTTTCTTTTTTGATCGTTTGCACCTCAACCGGCGTCAATCCGTCCGACCTGTTACCATGCTCCCAAACAATAGATAGCCCAACCTTTACCCCCGGCGCATTTGCCAGGGTAGGCGTTTTGGTTTGTGTTCTTTCTTGTTTTGGCTTTGTACTTTTGCCTGGTTGAAATAACATAGTAGCGGAAAACGCGCCTTTTGTGAACGCTTTGCAAATGTACTACTTTTCTTAAAGGCGTACAAATATTTTTTGCGGGCGCGTTTTACCCGCCGTTTGCCGCCGTTTGCTTCAAAATAGCGTAGTACCGCTCCGCCAATGTTCCCGCCTTTTCGGTATCAAAGTGATTTTGCCCGCTGGCAATTGCCCACTGTTTCGCCGCATCTTCCAGGGCTGCCCGAAGTTCGGTAACGTGCGCGGCTGATTGTTCGGCATCGCGTTTGGCCTTTTCGGCTAAGGCGTGTTTTTCGGATGTTCCTAAGAACGTAACAGAAACGGCATAAATCCCGGCGGCTGAAAATAACCCGGCCAAAATGCAGGCGATAACGAACGGCATTGTCAATGTGCCGTAGAAAGAATACTCAAATGGCAGTACCCCGGCCTTTGCCGCTTGCACGGTACGAAGGTTGAACAGTACCAGGTGAACGAAAAAGGTGAGTATTTCCAGCACCACAACGGCGGCTATTCCTACCTGTGCCGTTGAACGTGATTCCGGGCTTTTCGCCATGCGTAGCGCGTGCCAACTAATTAGGCAATACGGGACGGCGAAGGCCGCGCCCATTTCCCGCAATGTGAACCACAACCCGTATACGGCGGTAGCGATGGTGGATAGATACACAATATCCAGCATATATGCCGATAATTCAGGCCACACGAACCGACGTTTAACCGGCTCCGGTGTGATCGGCTGTATTTCCGGCTGTTTCGCGGTGCGCGTCCGGTGTTGTACCGGCTTAGGTTGCGCCGGTGGCGTGACCGTGCGCGGCGTGACGGCTTCCATGTGTCCGTTTTGGTGTTGGCCTGCGCGGAACTCTGCGAGTAGTTGCGCGGCTGCCTCTACTTTTTCAGGCGACTTTGCCCGCTTAGTTGTTGGCGTTGCCAATCGCTCTAACAGTATTTCGGCCTGATCTTTCGGCAGAACCGCGTCAAGGCCTGGATGCGGGCCGAATTGCAGTTTATTCCAGACCTTGACTACGTTGTCCGTTTTCGAGGCGGTGGCGGTGGATATGTGTCTAATAGTCACAATATAGTAATTGGCATTTTTTTAAGAGTTTCGTATGCCTCATTTGCGCTGGCAAAAAATGCCTTAATTGCTTCCTGTGACGGAAGCATATAGGCATGTAATTCGGAAACAAAACCGTCGCCTTGTCTTGATTGGTGGTTAGATTGTTTTACTACCATTATATCCGGATATGTTTCTGTTTCTGCAATATATCGCCCTAACGTCTGAATGTACGTTTCTCCATCGCTTCGTGTTGGCATTCCGTGATTGCCATAATCCGAAGTTCCCTCATATCCAACTATTGAAGAAAACTCTTTATAGTCTCCATCACCATAAAAGCCAATTACATAGTTGAAATCGTTATTTACATATGAGAACGATTCTTCGAAGTTCTCAATTTCAAGTTCGCATAAATCGGCACGGCTCATACTGTCAATATAAAAGCCAATCTTTTCGGAAATGGCCGAAAGTTGAATAATATCCGTAATTTCGGATATATGGCGAGGCTCTGCATTATTGCCCCAAGTGGAAAGTGCATTTATCCACTCGCTTTCATCGCTCATTCTGAGCAGCGTTTTACGGTTGCTACCTACAAAGAAAAAATAGCCGTTGTAGTTTGCGAGGAAGTTGCCTTTGTCGGTGCGAATTGCTTGAACTTTCATCTTAAATTTGGGTACTTGGTTACGGCTTCCCCATTCCGATATTTTGCCTACTTTTTAAAACGGTGTTCGGCTTGTCCGCGTGTTTTAATTACTCCACAAAGATGCAGTAAACAAATTTACCGTGCAAATAAAAGTACAATTATTTTTCACGAAAGATAAAAATACTTTGATTTGGGTATAAAAAAACCGCCCGGCGTGATACCGAGCGGCTTTTTTTGTGTGATACGTGTAATTATTAGCCACCAACCATTCGGTGCAAAAGTGCTTCTATCGGATTTTCTGCTAATGCAGCGCGCACTTTTGCATGTATGATTCCAATGGAGTAGCCAATAGCCAACGCCTCGACAATCGTCGGGTCTATTTTGTTCATAGCATATTCCATCGCTTGTACCGTGTCGCTTGAATTTCGGTAGGCTTCTTTCGCCGTAGCAATAATTTCATCAAATCGCGGCTCTGGAATACCTATTCCGTCTTGTACGCCTTTTGATTCGTGATTAAACACATACGGTTGTTTTTCTTGAATTTCTGACATCTTATTTTGTTTTTAAAGTGAAATTTCTTTTTAAAGCCGCCCACACTTTCCAGCGCAGGCGGCTATCATTGCCAAAAACCGATTATTCAAAAGTAAAAAAATCCGTTCCCATCTGCCCAAAATTCCGGCCCGGCGTCTAATCCCTCCATATTGCAGCGGTGCGCCGCTTTAACCAGCATATTCCATTCAATCCGTGCCTTGTTTCGCGCATCCTTAGTAACCTCAAACGGCGTCACATACCCGTCATTATCAACGGCGATTATGTAGTACTGTACCGGCTCGTTAACGCTGTCGAACTCATGGCAATAAATTGCGGCCTGCAAATCGTACTTATTATTGCGAATCTGTGAACGTACCAGGCTTTCCCCGGAACGCGCTCCCATGCGTTTTAAGTCCCATATTACCCGGTTCCCGTTACGGTCGTACCCGTCGGCGTCTTTTATCCCCCTGTGCCGGAACCCGTTGTAAAAGAACGATACTGGCACTTGGTAAGTGAACCCTACCTTTTCTTCCAAGGGCAATAATAGCCCGTTAAAGACAACCGTCGGAGAATTGCGAACGCACTGGTTAATAAACTGCGCCTCGTCGTAATCTTCGCGGGTAATCAGCATACGTTCCCCGGCTTCGATCATTGCGGCCTCCCAGGCTGCTTTTCCATCCTTTGTCCGGCGGTCGGGCTTATCCACCATAAAAAACCGCTTGTTAAATGTTTCCGGCTCAAATAACAGGCAGTCCAGTAGTGTACCTTGCCGCATGGCGTCCGTCTCTACCTTGTCGCCTGTCATGTACTTATGTAGTGCGAGCGGGCTATGTGCCAACTCTTTAAGGCGGCTAAATGATAGGTGCGATATTAAGTTGCTCATTGTGCGGCTTCTTTAGGTCGGTGCATTGATTCGGGGTCAATCTCTAATTTCCGATCCGTGAAATATTCGGCGTGTTCCTTGTATGCCGGATTTGACCCATAAAGCAGGGCTAAATCTTGAACCGTTCCGCACTCCTTTATTTTCTTTTTCAGTTTTTCAACGTCAATGGCAATGGCGGGCTTTATTTCGGCGGCGGAAATGGTCGTATCCTCGAATGCGGCGGCTTCTTCTTCGATGTGCAACCCGGCCAATTCATCGCTGAACGCCATTTTGAGGGCTTTGGCCTCGGCACATTTGGCGATCATGTTGAACGGCATGGTAGCGGCTTTGCTGAATGACTGTTTGCCCCCACCATGCGCGGCGGCAACTGCCGGGTAGTATTCGTCGAAAATCACGGTTGCGGTGAACGGGCAGCGTTGGCCGGAAATAAGGCGGTAGACAGTAATGGTGCAGGATACCGGCAGTTTCCCGGACGATTTTACCTGTGCCGCCGTTTCAAATTGCCCGTTTGCCTGCACATTGTAGCGCGGGTCGTCTATTCCGCCTTGTTGCCCCGTTCGGGCTGCTTTAATTCGGAAACCGTCAATACCGACAATGTTGTGATACTGTGCGCCTTGGTTGCTGTTGTACTTAACCAAGTAAATTTCCTTTTTGAACGGGCTAAGGTTGTGCTGTTTGCAGGCGTGGGCGAATACCTCCAGCATGGCAGGCGGCGTGTCAAAGGGGATAACCCCGGCCTGTGCCAGGATTTTGATCTGGTCGGGCGTTACTTGCCCGGTGGCAATGATTTCGTTTTGCATATCTTATTTTTGTTTTGAATTTACGGATTTTTTCACTTTTGTCCGTGCGTCGCGCAAATTATTTGCGCTGGCAAATTGTGTTTTCGGGTTGTTGCTGAATATGCGGATGCCAGACGTTTTCAGTCCGGGCTTTAAGTTTTGCTCATTCCAGCGGTCAAACTCTTTGTCGGAATAAACATCCACGCGGCCCCAAAAATTACCATCCCAATCGAATACCCAATATTTGAATTTTTCGGGTCGCTCCTGCTCTACGGCGGAATACTCAAACTCCTTTTCTGCCTCCAAAAAAATAGCATGGCAAAGGTCGTACAGGCGGCGCTCTTCAAAATCGGCAACCTCTTTGAGTTGCGCGTGAAGTTCGGCGGGAACGGGCAGGTTCGTTTTCTGCCAGCAGTCTTTGTCGTTTACGTCCACCCGGATAAGGTTGGATGTTACGGCGCACCAAAACTCAAACGCTTTCATGCGCTCTAATCCTGTGCGTAGCAGGTGAACGTATGCGGCCCGTAACGGCGGGCGCTCTATCCCGGTTCGCGGATCGGCGGCGCGTTTCTTTTCAACGCTGCGCTCTACTGCGGTCGGGACATAGTAGGTTTGCTCTTTCATTTTGCTTTACGTATTTCGTCGTGAATAATAGCGGCAATTTGCCATGCCGCGTTAATTTTTTCATCCGTCGGGCTGCCCTCAATTTGGCGCAAACGACCCTCTACTTTTTCCCGGTGCGGCGAATCTGCCAACAGGGAAAGCAGGAAGCGAAGGTCGGAGCGGCAACAGCGGGATTTCTTTTCGAGGTTTGTCATTTAGCGTAGAATATTTCCGGGTCAAAATTTGGGTCAAACATTGGGTACATTGGAATATCGCAAACCGGCGTTTCCTGTTTCACGCTACCATAATTCCAGCAATGCGTGATCTGTAGAACATCGCCATCCTGTTCGGCATAAACCCGCGTAAATATTTCGGCGGGCTTGTACTTTTCTTCTAACCATAAATGGAAACGCCTAAAGTTCGTTTCAGCGGTTGAAAGTTGTTTTCGTGTAAGGTTCGCCACATCTTAATCATTTGTCTGCCCGCCTCGGTTCCAAACCGGGTGCGAGTAGAAGTTTGCAATTTCATCCCTTTCGCGCCGGGATGTTTCGCGTTGTAGTTGCTCCTGTGCGGAGACGGTTACAACTACGGTATAACGAGCGTACATTTCCCGGAACGCCTGCCGTAGGGCTTCGCTGCGGGTAATGGTGCGCGGTTTTGGAATCATTACTTTGCCCCGCGTTACCGGGTCAATCGTGAAGCGTACCGGCGTTTTGTCGCGCCGGATTATATCGGCTGCGCGGCTATTTGCCAGTTTAAAAAGTTCGGAATAGTTTATCTCGCGTTTCATCTTCTTTATTATTACTCCACAAAGATGGAGTAAAGCAAAATACATTCCTAATATTTGTACGGCTATTTTTCAACGGAATGAAAATTTAACATTT
>JACDJC010002552.1_pt1 | contig 14136 bp, 28 predicted proteins | sample 7454191 | NCBI WGS metagenome assembly JACDJC01 (sample SAMN14253291, study PRJNA609438) | sludge metagenome | isolation source: sludge after 25d culture with pyrite and EDTA | collected 2018-12-20 | reverse complement strand
GACTGGGCTTGACGCTTCACCGGGGACACAACTGCCCCCTCCACGCCCGATCACGGCCCGTCCGGCCGCGAGGATGTTCACCCCGGCATTCACATCGGCGTGTGCGTGGTGGCCGCAGGCCCGGCAGACGAACGCTTGGCTCTCGCGGTTCGCCGCCTCGGTGTGCCCACAGGCCGCACAACGGCGCGACGTGTTGCGGGGATCCACTGCCACCACGACCACCGGGGATGTGGCCGTGGTGGCCTTCTGTTCGATGCGGGTACGCAACTCCGCCCAACCAACCGAGGCGATGCTCCGGTTCAGCCCCGCCTTCTGCGCCACGTTCTTGCCGGGCTTCTCGACAGTGCCCCTGGCTGAACGCATCATGTTGCGGACCTTCAACGCTTCCAGTGCGATCAGGTCGTAGTCTCGGACGAGCCGGGTCGAGGTCTGCTCGATCCAGTCCTTGCGACGGTCCCGCTCCCGTGCCGACAAGCGGGCCAGCTTCGCCTTCGTGACCGCACGCCGGTTCGACCCCTTGCGCTGTCGGGCCAGCCTGCGTTGCAAGGCAAGCTTGCGGCGCTTCTCGCCCGCCGTGAGTCCCGCTGGAGACGCGTGCCAGCCATCGGAGGTGGAGATGCCGTGGGTGACACCCATGTCGACCCCCACCTCGGCCCCCGTCTGCTCCCGGCGGAACGTCGGTTGCGGGGCGGTGAAGCTGACATGCCAGCGCCCGGAGCGGTCCTGCGAGATGGTCGCCATGCCGTATTCGGCGGGCAGCGGACGAGACAGCCGGAACTTGACCGGGCCGAGTTTCGGCACGCCGATCGTCGCCCACTTGCGGTTCAGCTTGGTGACCGTGACGTCGCGCACCTTGAACGAGCGGTGGCCCTTGTGGAACGACCGCCACGTCGGACGACGGTGTGAACCACCCCACCAGTTCTTCAGCGCCAGGTCGAAGTCCCGCAGCGCCTGCTGCTGCACCGACGAGGACCCATCTCCGAGCCATGAGTCTTTGCGGGCCTCGGCGAGTTGGCGGGACCGTTCGGCGCTGTTCGGCGTCGGCCCCCAGTGCGGCCGATACAGGTTCGCCTGCTCCAACGCCATGTTCCACACCTGGCGCGTGTGGGCGCAGTGCATCGACAGGATGTCGATGTGCCGGGGTACCGGGTAGAGCCGGTAGCGGTGCGCCACGGAGGAAAGTATTGCATGACGGGTGCGACCATCCTGCTCGCTCGACCCCACGGATGAACCCGGGGGCTTGTGCTCGCGTCTCGGTCATCCCACCAAAGTAGCAGGCAGGTCGTCACACTTGGAGGGGCGGTAGGACTCGACCTCGACCGCCACCCGGTCCCATTCGGGCCAGACCCGCACCGGGTGCTCACCGAGAGCGGCGGCCCACCGGTCGGCTTCGTAGATGTCGACGTAGCCGCGGCGGAGACGGCGGTAGACGGTGGTGTGGGAGATGCCGACGCGGCGGGCGAACGACTCGGTGGACGAGCACCACCCGCCGCCGATGCAGGCACAGTCGGAGCGTCGGTGCTCGGGGAGCCGTGACGTCCACAGGTCGAGGATCGGCCCGATGGGGACGGATCGTGATTCCAGCACCGGCGGCCGCCCGAGTGTCACAGCCGCAGGCTAACAGCAGATGGGGCGGAAACGGGACTCGTTCCCGAGCGCGACCCTGCCCGGCCACCGAAGCAGCCGGGCAGGGTGTCGGAATCCGACAGTCCGTCAGTTGGCGAGGATCAGGCCACCGGTGGTGGCCTGCACCCCCAGGTCCAGATCCAGAGCCCGTGACACCAAGCTGAACCGCTTGACGTCGTTCGACGTCTGTAGCCCGGAGAAGTGCCGGTCGAGGATCACCTGACCCCGCTGCGACACCCCCGAGTCCTTGACCCGGCGGAACCCCTTCACCTGCTGGTCGTAGGTCGAGAAGGTCTGGAACGCCCCCCACAGGGTGCCCGCAAACCCGACCCGGTCGTCGTTGAACGCCAGGTCGAGGATCTTGTCACGGCGCTTCTCGGCCAGGGTGATCTCCCGGGCGTTGACGACCTTGCCGTCCTTGACCTTGGCCGACGGGATGGGGGTGCAGACCTCCAACGCCCGACGGTACGCCTCCGACGAGACGGTCACCGACGTCAGTCGGTCGATCGCCCGGGCCACCTTGGGGGCGAGCCCGAGGTACTGGCGGATCGCCGCCTGCAGTTGGGGGAGCCGGTCGTGGATGTTCGTCGTGTGGCGCAGGGCGCCGAAGGACGTCCCGGCGAGCCATCCGGCGTCGATCGTGTTCAGGCACTCGGGCCGGATGCCGGTGGCGTAGGGCTTGAGGCTGCCGCCGCCGTCGTTGGAGTTGACGAGCGCCAAGTACGTCTCGATCGACTGGCCGGACTCGGAGCGGGCCGTCGCCAGTTCCTCGCCGAAGTCGACGCTGACGAACGTGGTGGCCCCGTGGCGCAGGGCGCCGATGGACGCCACGCCGTAGTCGGCGCCGTCGAGCGCATAGGCGAGCAGGTCGCGCTGCTCGGCGTTCTGCACGACGGTGTAGGTGTCGGATCCGACGCCGAGGATCCGGCCGGTGTCGGAGCGGCGCAAGCCGAAGTAGGGCGACTCGTTGAACGTCTCGCCGTCGATCAAGCGGGTCTTGTTGATCTCCCAGGGGAGGTAGCGGTCGAAGGCGGTGCGGACGTCGATGCGCTCGTCGGACACCACGTTGACGCCGGGGACGTTGAAGCTGTTCCACCAGGCCGCACGGCCACGGGTGAACACCTCGTCGGTGAACTCATCTTCCAGGCTGAGTCTGCTCATGGGTCTTGCCCTTCCGTTGGTTGGCGCCCCCAGTGGGCGCTTCTCTTGGTGACCCGAACTGTAGCACACCCTCGCCCGCTACTGTCAAGCCTTTTCCCTTTTTTCTGCGGCCGGACACCCCACCACGCTCCAGAACCCACAGGGGCCGCTCTCCCGGGTGCCAGCCCCCACCGGCACACGGGGAGCGGGAAAGCCGTCGCTCGTCGCTCAGGCGGACTCAGGCGGCGCGTCGACGGGCTCAGACAAGAGGGACCGGGCGTGGTCCAGCACACGCTGCACGTCCTCATCCGGGGTCGCCGACGACAGGTCGACGCCCTCTTGCAGCGCCCAGGCCCGGACGTCGTCGTAGAGCCCCCGACGCTGCAGCTCGCCCTTGAGCCCGACCAGCTCGTTCAGCGGGGTCGACCGGGCAGGGGCGGCGTCGTGGTGGTACACGCTCGGGTCGCCGTCGTCGTCGTCCTCGCCGTCGGCCACGGCGAACACTTGCAGCACGGCGTACTTGAGGGAGGCAGTCATCGCCTTGTTCAACGCCTTGTCGGCCGAGTCCTTGCCTTCCGACACGGTGACGGCCTCGAACGAGTCGCCGTCGGCGCCCCACACGGTCCATGTGGTTTCCAGGGTGACGTGCCGGTGCCGGGTCGACCGGTTGCCCTGGGTCGTCTCCCACCGCTGGTCGTCCACGACCCGGTGGGCGGGGACGAGATGTACGCCATGCTCGGCCAGCAGTGGGCGGAGCACCCGCATCACGTCCTCGATCCCCCGGTACTTGAACTTCATGCCGGGGGCGGACAGTTCGGAGTCCTTGCCGATGGCGGGCAGGTCGGCAATGACCCGGAGCACACGGGCGTGGACGGTGGCTTGATCCTTGGTTGCAGTCATGTCGTCACGGTAGCACCGGGGGCTGACAGAGGGAGCGGAGGATGTCGTCCCAGGTCATGGACCCGGTGTCGAGCAGGGCGGCGAGCTTCGCCCGTGCCCGCGGGCTGAACCCGCCCCACACCCCCCACACCTCGGGCGCCCGTAGGGCATGGGCGAGGCAGTCAGCCCGGACGGGACACGTCGGGCAGACGGACGCCCAGCCCAGGTCGTCGTAGCGACCCTCCTTGGTCGCCAGGAAGAAGTCGCCGGGCCGCATCCCCCGGCAGGCGGCCGCTTCCCGCCACCACGTCCCCGGCGGCGGAACATCAGAAGCCATGGACGCGCTCCCCGTCGCCGTGGCGCAACACGGGGATCACCACGCCCATCAGGTCGCCGGGCCGCCACACATGCACACGGGTGCGGTCGCCGTCGGTCGCCGTCGCCAACGCCGACAGCGTGTCCCGTTGCAGTGGGGTGAGCCGACCCCGTTCGGCCTTCAGTTCGGCGAAGATGAGCCCGTGGTCGGGATGGACGAGAGTCAGGTCGGGCCATCCGGCGATGCCGCGGTCCCCGACGAGTCGCGCCCCGACCTGCCGTCGCGAGTCGGCGACGTGAAAGACGAGCCACCCGCACCGGCGGGCGAGGGCCGTGACCTGCCGTTGCCATTCGGCCTCGGAGCCCCCCGCCGCCAAGGCTCAATCCACCTCGTCGTCGTAGTCCAGTTCAACCACCGCCATCTCGACCGGGTCAAACCGCCACAGGCCCGGCAGTTCGTCCACCAGGAAGGAAGCGATGACGTCGCGGGCAGCGGTGGCTTTCTCCCGGTCGCCGACGACGAGGCCGAGGCTGTGGGTCGGACCGTCGAAATCGACGGAGATCGACACGCGGATGTTCCAGGCCCTGATGTTGTCCCGGTCCGGGGCGGCGAACACGGTGACGATGGTTGAGGCGTCGAGGAGGGAGGGCCCGGATCCGGCGGTTTCGAGGAAGCAGCGCACGGGGTCAGACGCTAACGGCTGCGACGGTCCATTCGGCGGCCCCTCCCAGCTCGGCGATGGCGACGGCCCGAGCGGTGGCCTCGTCCACGAACGCCCGGCAGCGGTCCCCGCTGACAAGCAGGCATTGCCCGTCGGCGTCGACCACCGTCCACGCTTCGATCGGCTGGCGGCGCGCCATCGCCCGTCCCGCCGCTGCTGCCGCACACGGTCCGCACCACGCCATCCTCAGCGCCTCACGACCTTCAACCGACGGCCGGTGACGGACTCGCCGTAACGGATGTCCTCAGACCGCAGGGTGGACCCGCCCCGGGCGTCCATGCTGCGGTAGGCCGCCGTGATGATCTCGGGGGCGGCGTCGTCCTCGGGCACCACCGTTGCCCGGGCCATCTCAGAACACGCTCCGATGCGAGGCTGCCATCGTCCGCAGGATATCCACTTGCGTGGTCAGTGTGGTGATAGTCGACCGGTTGACCCGCAGGTCCGACTCGGCGAGCACCATCGCCAAGTGACTGTCCTCGCAGGCGTCGAGAGCCGTGGCTTTGGCCGCTTCGACAGCCAGGCCCCGGTCCCGTGCCCTGAGCATCTGACGGGCAAGGGCCGTTTCGTGCGCCACTTTGGTTTCAGCCGCCCGGGTAGCAAGTGCTCGCTGTTCAGCCTGCAAAGTGGACAGGGCGTCGAACGCTGCTTCCAGTCTTTCGTCGATGTCTTGGATTCGCATACCCGCACGGTAGCCGACGGGGGTGACACCCCCTACCTGGCGTCGGGACCCTCGGTCGGGTTCCGCACCTTGCGTGGTGGGCCACCCGGGGTGCCCGGCTCCCGCAAGGAAACGGTCCCGAAGGCGAGAGACTTGAGAGCCTCCCGGTCGATCAGCTTGCCGTCCTCGTCGAACATGCGACCCATGCCCCGGAGGCTACCCGGCCCGGTCCAGGGTCCACGCCTTGGCCCGACCCGTCGGGGTCAACACGTGGACCCGTCCTTCGCGACCCGACCGGGTCGGACGGGTGACGGGCCGACCGTCGTCGCCGAGCAGGTAGGTGGCGTACCCACCGAGGTGCAGTTCGCGCAGCCGCGCCCCCACCTGGTTCGGATTGCCGTAGGTGGCTTGGGCGATCTCGTCGGCGGTACGACCGTCGGCCGACCAGTGGACCGCCAACAGCACCCGCGCCCGCTCCGACCCTCGCTTCACTTCGCCCGCCGCCCGGGACGTGTCCGGGTGGTTGCGGCCGGTGGTGCCGGGGGCGTCGAAGTCGCCGAGCGGTCGGGCGCAACACGGGCAGACGGTGTCGGCCACCGCCAACCGACGCCGCACCTCGTCGGCCACCGCCGGGTCGGCGACCCAGTCGAGCAGGTCGAGGAGCGGGACGGCGGCCAGCGGCGAGGGGTCCGGGGTGACGTCGTCCAACGACAGTTGCTCGCTCACGCTGCCACCACTCGGGCGTCGTGGTGGTCGAGCAGGACGTCCACGGCCGCCCAGGCGTCGGCGACGAGGGCGGCGACCGCCCCGTCCGGGGTCGTGGCGGCGAACAGGGAGTTGAGTGTTGGGTGGGTCAGGACCCGCACCCAGCCGACGACGGTGTTGTCGGCCCGAGCCTCCCAGTTGTTGGCGCTCGTCTCTTTCAGTTCGACCAGGTATCCGTCCATCGTGGGGCCTTTCAGGGTTGGGTTTGGTTGGGGGGGGTCAGCCGTGGAGTCGAGCCCAGCACACGGGGCCGACACCCCGGGCGACGGACTCTTCGTCCTCCAGCGGCCGGGAGCAGATACCGCAGGAGCCGACGAGACGACCGTAGGCGGCGAAGGCGGCGTCGCGGTCGGCAACGATGCGAGCCAAGACGTCGACGGCGTCGCCGTCGTAGGACTGGCCGGGACGCTGAGCGCCGTACCGTCGGCCTGAGCCGTAGGCGGCGCCGTCGGCGACGAACACCCACCCGGCCCACTTGCCGTCGACCGGGGCGGAGATCCGCAGCTTGAGCCGGGATCCTTCGGCCGGGTCGGCGACCCACACGTCGGTGCGTTGGGTTCCGGCGTCAGACACCAGGCCGTCGAACAGGGGGCGGAGACCGAGTCCGTCGGCCGGTGCTTCGGTCGCGACGACGGCTTCGACGAACAGGTCGGACCCGGACTGGGTGCCGACGCAGGACCCGAGGGTGGCCTCACGTTCTTCGCCGGACGAGCGGCGGACGGTAACCGTGTCGCCGGGACGGGCGGATCCGACGGGGACGGCGAGCACCCATTCGTCGTTGCGCTTCCGCCAGCGGGCGACGACGGCGCCGTCAACAGCCTCGACGCCGACGGCGTAGTAGGACTGGCCGCCGGTCGTGCCGAGGAAGGGGCCGACGAGCTTGTCGGCGGTGTCGCCGTTGGCCTTGGTGACGGTGACGGTGTCGCCCTCGGTGAGAGTGCGGGTGGTGCGGAGCGCCCACTGTTCGCCCCACTTGCCCCACCGCACGGCGCCCTTGGCCTGTCGGCCGGTCCCGGTTCCGGTGGGGGCGGGGTCGTCCTCCCGGGTGGGGATGATGTCGACCGAGGCGTACCGTGCCCACAGGGGGCCGGTCAGTTCCTCGGGGTGGTGCTCGGCGAGCCATGCGGCGACGCACGCCTCGCAGCGGAACTCGGGGAGGCAGACGGGGTCCGAGCAGGTCGGCCGGTCGAGGGTGGCGGTTGCTTCCATGACCCCACTGTATCACAGGGGGGTAACAGTCGCAAACCGTCGGTCAGTCCTCGGGGACCGGAGCGGGACCGATCGGCGTGTCGTCCGCCGAGCCGAACCCGAAGGCCGGAAAGAGGTTACGGATCCCGAGAGGTCGCCAGAACCCCGTGTAGGATCCCGCCGCGATCGCCACCCCGAGGAGCTGGTCGCGTATCAGGTCCGCATCCCAGGCGCCGGTCGTGGTCCACGCCGCCAGCACGGTGACGATCGCCGTGACGACGAACAGGGCCTGGGCCTTGAGGGCGGCGCTGGCCGTCGACTTGGTGATGATGCCTGCCACGATGGCGGAGCAGACGTACAGGGCGAGCTGCCAGTTGGTCATGGGCTAACCCTACCTTCCGGTGGTGTCAGGGGATCTCTTTGAGTGGGATCTCGCCCCAGTCGCGGCGGAGCCTCTTGCGCGCCCACCACTTGGAACGGAACCCCTGCTCGGACGCGTCGACCACCCGGTTGTTCCCGGCGATGATCCTGTAGCGCCACTTGCGTTGCGGGTCCCGGTACAGCTCGGCTCGGCGCATCGGTCGCCCCCCACTGCTGGTCATGGGATTGAGGGTACCGGGAGAGGATGCCACTTGACGGCCGTTTCCGCAGGGTGTATTGTTCTTTGTGCTAATCAACCAACCAACGAAAGGAACCACCCCCATGGCCGAATGGGTCAGAAAGGACGACGACCGCCACGTCCTGGTCGAAAGCGACGACCGGTGGCCCGGGTCCGTCATTCGGATGCCCGACGACTTCATCGCCGATCATCCCCACCAGCAGTATCTCGCCCACGCCGACCACGCCGACGGCGGGTTCTCGTCCACCCTTCACCCGTCGCTGATCGCAGCCAAGGCCCACGTCGAGGAGGCCGTCCGATGACCGCCGAACCCACCACCCGCATGGCCCGGTGTTCATGTGGCAAGGTCGAGCCGTCCAGCGGCCGCCTCGCCTTCCTCGTCGACCGCGGACCTGGCAGCCGGGCCGCCGCCGAGACGTGCGCCCACTGCCGCTACACCGCCGCCGCCCACGAACTGACACCCCGCCGCAACCCGCAGGTGTGCAACCACTTCGAGGCGCACGGCCCGTTCGACTACGACACCTACTACTGCGGCTGCCGAGGCTGGGACTGACTGATGGGGCTCGCATCCACACTCCGCCGGGGCGACGTCCTCACGTCCCCCGCCGGGGACGCCGTCATCCTCACCGGCCCGCATCGCTCCAACCGGGCGCCCGGCAAGGTCAACTTCCTGATCCGCCGACTCTCCGACGAGGCGTGCTTCACGCTCACCGTCGCCGACACAGACCGACTCGACACACGAAGGGAACACTGATGGACCTGCTCACCGAAGAACAACTCGACGCCCTCCGCCGCGAACCGCGCGACAGCCAGGCCGCGCAGAACTGGTCGCCGGGATCGACCCGCTCCCAGTGGGCCGACGACCTGGCCAACATCCTCGACCTGCACGACCGGATCTCCATCGCTCTGGACGAGGCCCAGGAGAAGCAGGCCCGCCTGACCACGAAGGTCGCCAAGCGGCTCGCCGAAGATGCCGTCGCTCTCGCCGATGCGTGCGACGGCCCCGAGGTCGACCGGCTGGACGACACCCTGCCGATCCCTGAACTGGTCGCGGCGATACGAGAGCAGGGCATTCGCATCGAGGGCTGGGACCGCGACGGGTTCGTCGTCACCCCCGGCGAGGCGTACGCCTTCGCCACGATGCGGTCGATCGACCCCTACCAGGACCCCGGGTACGTCACCGTCGACCTGCTCGACGGTGAGGTCGAGGTCCGCATCCCCTGATGGGCCGCCCACCGATAGGACCGGTCGTAGAGGTGAGGTTTCCCTCGCATCTGGTCACCGCCCTCGACGTGATCGCCGAACGAGACGGCGTCTCGCGAGCGGCGGTGATCCGATCGGCGTGCGAACGCTACGCCGAAGATCAGAGCGTGGCCTTGCCCGCAAACACGAAAGTCGGATCCCACCGGGCGATCACCTGACGCTCGAACAGGGCCTGCACCTGGTTGGCCCGGGGACGGTCCGACGACCGATCCGACACGGGACCGAGCCCTACCTGCACGGGTCCGGTGACATAGACGAACACCTCACCCGACAACACTGACGCTCCCGAGTCGGGGTCGTTGTCGTCGGTGAGCGGCCCCCAGTTGCCAGCGTTGCCGGGATAGCCGGGGCCGGGAACGACGATGGTGCCGTCGGCCATGACGAGCCGGTTGCCGACCCGGGTGACCACGTCGAGCAAGGAGGCTGCAGCGGATTCCAGCGCCCGGTACGGGACGTGGACGACGGCACGGCCACCCTTGGTGGCGTCCTGGTAGTTGGCGACGAGATCGGCGACGGTGCGGCGCACCGATGCCGTACCCGACACCAGCGTGGCGGTCGACTGCAGCGACTGGGGATGGTCGGCGCCGGTCCACACCTCGCGGCCCACCAGCCATGCCTGCTTGTCCTCCAGGGCAGCGCGTCCCTCGTCGGCGAACTCGTCGGCGTCGACCCGCCCATCGCACCCGTGGACGACCCCGATCGTGAACGTGTCGACCACCGGGAGGGTCGGGTCCGTGGGGGCGGTCCATGAGAAGGACGTGCAGTCGTTCGGCTGCGATTCGGCGGTGAGGTCGACAGTGGACCGCCACGTCAGGCCGGTGCGCCACCGGTTGTATCCGGCCACGTCGGCGGGCAGCGGGTCGGCCGACGTGAGCAGGGAGACTTCGGTCGTGCCCTGTCGCACGGGCGGGGACGGCAGGTGGTTCGCCATGCTTGCAATGGTAGGCCCCGGCTGGGCCAACCTTCAGGGCTGGACCACCTCGAAATCGGAGAGCCGCAGCCCCATCCCCTGCCAGTTCTTGGCGAGGCGGGGATCCTGGGCGACAGCGATCGACGGTGACCCGGCCGTGTCACCAAGGGTCATGCCGTACCGGTTGAGCCCTTCGGCGACCGTCCGTTCGGGTGTGCCGGGGGCGAACCACTCGACGGCGGTGCGGGGCAGACGGAGCCGGTCCCCGGCCCGGAGCGGGTGATCGAGGTGCGTGCCGTCCGAACCGCGGGCGTAGCCGACCGGGGCGCCCTTGGCGTAGGCGGGGAGGGCGAAGAACATCGCGTGGTGGATCGCACCGCGGGCCAGTTCATCGGCCCGGATGAAGTGCGGCATGTGGGGGATCCCGGCGGCGACAACGCCTTTCGGCTGGCCCGGAGCGTCCCACGGCTTGGCAAGATCCCAGCAGGAGAGCCCGGGGCCTGAGCCGTTGTAGCCGACCGTCCAGTCGGCCTGACCCCACGTCTTGATGCGGGAAGCGAAGTTGTCGAGCAGGATCATCTCCCACAGGCGTTTGCCCGTCACGTCGAGCAGGTAGGCGTGCTGGTCCCACGCCCGGCCCGGGTCGCCTTCGCGCCGCACCGTCGGTGGCAACGGGACGCGTTCGATCGGGAACGTCGGGCGGAACCACGACCACGTGATCGACCTGGCCAGGTCCCACACGGGGGTACGGGGCGTGGTCGCGTCGATCGACTGGTACGGGAACCCGGTGGTCGACCCCTCGTACACGGTGGTCGGCATGTGCAGGTTGATCGGCAGGTTGACGTCGGCCCGGGCGAGCTGCTGGGTGCGGAGTCGGTCGACGCTGCGGCCGTCGATGCGTTGGGTCCACGGGGCGTCAGCCCACGGCTCGGCGTACAGGTCAGGGCACGGCTCAGGCTTCCACGTGGCCGGGGCCGGGTAGCCGACAGCGTCGAGAACGGTGCGGGGCATCAGGGTCACCTCCTCAGCCGGGAGAACATGGCCCACGGCATCGGCACCGGCCGAACCTTGCCGTTTGCCAGCACGGGCCTGGCCACCAGTCCGCTCATGACGAACCATTCGGGTTCGCCGGGTGCGAGGGTGCGGGCCTCGACCCCGTCGGTGATCCACCAGATGTCGGGGTTGATCGTCGCGGGATTGTCTGGAACGTGGACGATCTGCATGGGCTTGTCTCCTGTCGGCTCGGCGGTGGGGACGGGTAGTAGTGACGGCGTGCCGGGTGGGACGGGCACCGGTCGCTGCTGGAGGTGTGACGCTGCGAGGGCAGCGACCATCCAGTCGACCTGAGCGGGCGTGCCCAGCACCTCGAAGTGCATGGGATCCGCGTAGGACCAGCCGCCGCCCCAGGACCATCCCCACTGGCTAAACAGTGAGATGAGCCAGGCGGGAGGCACGCGCTTGCGCTGCCCTTGCGGGTACCGCTGAGCGTCGATGTCGACGGCGAGCCCCCAGGAATGATTGCTCGGCGTGCGGGTACCGCGGATCGGCCGGTTGGAGTAGCCCCAGTCGTCGTCGACGTCGCCCGGCCCGTGGTCGAACAGGTAGCCGCGGCGCTCGGCCTCGCCGACGATGTAGGCGAGGAGCGGCGCGACCCTGCGATGCACTTCCCAGCGGGCGCCGCTGATCGGTGCCCGCACCCACGTCATGTCGGCTTGCCGGTTGGTCGGCCAGCCTCGCCCCCAGCCTCGGGCCGATGCGTCGCTCATCCCTCGACGTCCCGTCGGAGGATGACGATCTGCTGGCGCAGCTCGGCGACCTCGGTGCGCACCGCTGCCAGCTCGGTGCGGCAGTCGTGTTCGCTGGCGCGGAACGTCTCGGCCCACTCGCGAGCTTCACGCAACATCTCGGTCGTGGCATCCGACGCCTTCGCTCGTTGCGTACCCCAGAACCCGAGGGCCGCGACAACGATGGCGGTGACTGCGCCCCAGAAGGCGGGGGTGTCAGGCATGGGGCGACCAGTCTCGGGTGGGGACGCTACGGAGCGGCGATGTGAGCATGGCGAAACACCAGCCGCAGATGAGCCCGGCTGAGCTGACCTGCCAGAACTGGCGGCCCATCGGCACACCGTCAGCGATCGAGGTGGCGATCCCCATGACTTGCACGACCGCCAGGATGCCGAAGGCGATGCGGGCGGTGCGGTCATGGCCGGACGCTGCTGCGATCACCGACACAACCAGCGTGATGGTCCAGGCGGTGAGCCAGAACCCGACGGACCACGGGTCGGGGATGATGTCGTGTAGTCGGTCGGCTTGGTCGGCAAGCCAAGCGATCTGCCAGACAGCAAGCAGGGCGGCGCAAGCGAGGCTGACACGGGTGGCGGTCGACACGCGGCGGGACGGCACTGGAGGGCAGTCCGGTGAAGGGTGGAGGTGTGCGCCCATGCCGGGGGTAATGCTACGAGCCGGGCGGGTCACCCCCAGCTAGGTGTGTTCTCCCGGGACGTTGGTGTCACGGATCGAGATCGAGCGACAGCTGGCCGGGATGGTCGGGCGGAAGCTCGATGGGCTCATGAGTGAGCCGCGGGCCGGGCTCGGGTGCCCGGGAGATCGGTGGCCGGTTCCCGATCGCGCTGTGCGGTCGGTCGTGGTTGTACGCGTTGAAGATGCTTTCTGCGATGCGGGCGTCGATCATCACGCCACCTTCTTCCACAGCGCCGGAACCTTGTCCGGTTCCCAACCCTTCTGCGTCGTGTGCGCCTGCACAACCTCCCACGTCGCGCCGCCGTAGCCGAACCGCTCACCGGCCTTCACAGCGATCCCCGCCACCCACTCCGTCATCTGCGGGGTGCGATGAACCTTGAACAGCGCCGGGACCTTGTCGGGCGTCCAATCCGCCTGCGTCGTGTGGCCCTGGATGACTTCGACCAGCGTCCCGTCCCACGCCAACACGTCACCCGGCTTCACCTTCGCTCCGGGCGTCCAGTCGGGGAACAAGGCCGCCACCTCGGCGACCGCGGCGTCACCGATCGTGTCGAGCTGTGCCTTGATCGTGATGCTGGCCGCAGCCGCTGCCGCGTTGAGCGTGGCAGCGATCTTGGCGATGCGTGGGTCAGCCATCGGAGCCTCCGAGAGCGTCGAGCAGGGCGTCGATCGTGGCTTGCTGATCGGCAACTTGCTGGGCGAGGACCGGCAACATCTCTGGTGCCATCGCCTCATATGCCGCTTCGTCGCTGGGATGCCACTCCCACCCCTGAACCGGGAACGTGAAGTCATCTTTCGTGTCTTCGGTGAGCACAGTTCCGTCAGGGAACTGCACGGTCGGTCCTGCCAGCAACAGGCGGGTTGTCGTGTCAACGGTGTAGAACATGCGCCCTCCTCAACTCCCCACCACGGTCCAGCCCTTGGCTGTGGCGATCGACGGGTCGTCACCTGCGGTACCCCAGTTGCCGGTGACCGTGATCGTCTTCGATGCGGTGGCGAGATTGGCATAGATAGCGTCGAGTGCGGGGCCGGACAGCGAGCAGTTCGCGACGGAGATGTCGGCGGCGATGTTCGTGCATCCGATCGACTGCAACGAAGAACAGCCGTAGAACATGTTGCTGAAGTTCGTACCGTTCGCCGTATTCAACGCCGGAACAGACTGCAACGAAGAACAGCCCTGGAACATGCTGCTGAAGTTCGTGCCGTTCGCCGTGTTCAAAGCCGGAACAGACTGCAACGAAGAACAGACCTGGAACATGAGGCTGAAGTTCGTGCCGTTCGCCGTGTTCAACGCCGGGACCGACTGAAGCGAATAACAGTTCGAGAACATGCTGCTGAAGTTCGTGCCGTTCGCCGTGTTCAACGCCGGAACAGACTGCAACGAAGAACAGCCCTGGAACATGAGGCTGAAGTTCGTGCCGTTCGCCGTGTTCAACGCCGGAGCAGACTGCAAGGAATAACAGGGCTGGAACATGATGCTGAAGTTCGTGCCGTTCGCCGTGTTCAACGCCGGAACAGACTGCAAGGAAGAGCTGGGCAGTGCGTGGGGGCTGTAGTTCGTGGCGTTCGCG
>JACDJC010002549.1_pt1 | contig 14155 bp, 14 predicted proteins | sample 7454191 | NCBI WGS metagenome assembly JACDJC01 (sample SAMN14253291, study PRJNA609438) | sludge metagenome | isolation source: sludge after 25d culture with pyrite and EDTA | collected 2018-12-20 | reverse complement strand
CCTTTCTAATTCTCCATCCAGATCGTCACCGGGCCGTCGTTCTCGAGCGCAACAAGCATATGCGCCCCAAACTCTCCTGTTTGGGTCGTGATGCCATACGACCGGAGTTGGGCGACAAAATGATCGACCAGGGGGCTGGCAATATCAGGCGGCGCTGCGCCGATAAAAGAGGGACGATTGCCTTTGCGGGTATCTGCGAAAAGGGTGAACTGAGAGACCACCACCACCGAACCGCCCGTATCGAGCACAGACAGGTTCATCTTGCCATCGCAATCTTCCATGATGCGCAGTTGTGCGATCTTTTTCGCCAGTGCCTCTGCTTTCTCCTCGCTATCATCCGGACCCACCCCCAGCAGGATGACCAGACCTCTGCCGATATCCGCTGTGACCCGTCCATCAATGGTCACGCGCCCGTAATTCACCCGCTGCACAACAGCGCGCATAAGCCCTTTACTCCCCGCTCATCGCGGGCAATCCAACGGCCTCGCGCACGCTGGTCATTGTTTCTTCCGCGATCACACTGGCCTGCTCAGCACCCTCGCGCAGCATGTCCCATGTACCGGCAGGGTCTTTTTCAATCTCACGGCGGCGTTCACGCAGCGGTGCAAAATACGCATTCATATTGGCTGCCAGTATCTTTTTGCAATCCACGCAGCCGATTCCAGCGCGGCGGCATTCTACGTTGATCTCTTCGACCTTCTCAGCCGGGGTGAAGATCTTGTGCATCGAGAAAACGTTGCATACATCCGGGTTACCAGGGTCACTGCGGCGCTGGCGCTGCGGGTCGGTGACCATCTGCATCACCTTCGCTGACGTTTCTTCAGCTGTGGCAGCTAACTCGATATCATTGTTCAAACTCTTGCTCATCTTGTTCACGCCATCGATTCCCATGATCTTGGGGAACTCGGTGAACTTTTCTTTTGGCTCGATCAGGGCGTTCGTGTTATAGCGATAATTAAAGGAGCGCACCGTTTCACGAGCGAACTCAATGTGAGGCGCCTGGTCCACACCCACCGGCACGAGATCAGCACGGTACAGCAGGATATCCGCTGACATCAGCACCGGGTAACCCACCAGGCCGTAATTGACATTTTTCGGGTTCTCGCGCACCTTTTCCTTGAAAGTGGGCAGGTCGGTCAGCTTGCCAAGCGGGGTGACCATCGAAAGGATCGTATGCAACTCGGTCACCTGGCGCACCATGGATTGGACAAAGATGATGGATTTTTCAGGATCCATACCTGCTGCAAGCCAGTCCCATGCCATCTCGAGGGTGTTCTGGCGCAGATCAAGCGTGGTCTCTAACGTGGTCAGGGCGTGCAGATCCACGATGCAATACACGCAGTCGTACTCTTCCTGAAGGCGCACGTAATTGCTGATCGCGCCGAAATAGTTGCCGATGTGCTGGCGTCCGGTTGGCCTCGCGCCTGAGAATACACGTCCTTTTTTGATCATAGCTAAACTCCCTTAATTTGCACGATATTTGGCTGATATGTTAGATTAATAAACAACCAATTTCTGGACTATGAATTATAAATTCGAGTGTATTATAACTTATCGCTTCTGTTAGATTGGTTAGTCGAAAATGATATATATTGTTACGAAAGAGATTGATTGTGACGTATACGCTCCAGAAAGTAAATCTGAATAATCCCCGGGATGTTTGGGATTTCATCAACCTTCATCATAGAATTTACCGGGGCGACAAGCAATGGATCCCACCGTTGCGTTTTGAAATGAGGCACCTATTAAGCAAAAGAAGGAATCCATTTTTTGCTCATTCCGATGCAGGTTTTTTCATTGTCAGAGACCAATCAGGTAAAACTGTAAGTCGTTTGGCATGCTTAAATAACTCGAGATTTAACGCTCACAACAAAGAATCCACCGCTTTCTTTTACCTGTTTGAATCAGAGAACATCCCAGAAGCTTCAACCATGGTTTTTGAAGGTGCTGCGGATTGGGCGCGTAAACAGGGGCTAAGTACAATAATCGGTCCAAAAGGTTTCACGCCATTGGATGGGTTGGGTTTGCTAACCGAGGGTTTTAACCAACCGCAAGTTTTCGGGATTCCATACAATCCTCCATATTATCCTGCGCTGATTGAAGAAGCAGGTTTTACCTCCACAAACAGGATTTTATCCGGAACGGTTGATCGTCAAACGAGTATAAATCCCAAAATTGAGCAAATAGCCAGGCGGGTGCGGGAGAGAATTGGATTAGAAATAATTACACCGAAGACGAAAAAACAAATTCGGGATTACTGGCCGATTGTACTGGAGCTCTACAATAAAGCGATCAAGGGAACTGCTGGAAATTATCCCATCGATGCCAGAGAGGCGAAAGAACTGACAAGATGGATCTCCTGGATTGCCGATCCAAAGCTGATCAAAATCATTACCAAGAATTCAATCCCGGTAGGTTTTCTAATTGTCTACCCGGATGTTTCTGAAGCGGTAAGAAGAAACAAAGGACAATTATTGCCTTTAGGCTGGCTCGATATCTTAAGCTACTCTCGCCGCACCAAAACCGTAAACATAAATGGAATGGGGATCGCCGAGGAATATCGCGGGTTAGGCGGGACCGCAGTGCTTTTTTCCGAGATCATCAAATCAATTTATGAGAGTCGCTATACGAAGGGTGAGTTAATACAGGTGGATATGGACAATGAAAAAATGTTAACGGAATTAAGAAACATCGGCGTTAAGTATCACAAGAAACACCAACTATATTTAAAGCATCTTTGAACCATAATATCTGATCAGAATTTTCAATCTACCGGATTTAACAAATTAAGCTGACAAAAAATGATCAAACTACACCAAATTCACAAAACCTATCATCGCGGTAAAGCTACTATTGAAGCAATTCGTGGAATCGACCTTGAGATCCAGCGGGGAGGGTTCATCGTCCTACTCGGACCAAGTGGAGGGGGAAAAACAACCCTCCTAAACCTCATCGGAGGAATTGACAGACCAACGATGGGCTCAATTCTGATTAATGATTTTCGCCTGGATACTGCCAGTGAAGAACAACTGACAAAATTTCGCCGCGATCACATTGGTTTCGTTTTCCAGTTTTATAACCTCATCGCATCTATAAATGCTGTTGAAAATGTTGCTCTTCCACTTTTAGCAAAAGGGATCCCAGCCAAACGCGCCAGAGAAAACGCTATAAATATTCTCAACCTTATGGGACTTAAAAACCGCCTGGATCACCTGCCCGGTGAGTTGTCAGGAGGCGAGCAGCAGCGCGTGGCAATTGCACGATCACTGATTTCGGAGCCGGAATTAGTGGTGGCAGACGAGCCAACCGGCGATCTTGATTCAAGCACGGCTAACGAAATCATTGAACTGATGCATCAGATGAATAAACTAATGGGCGTGACCTTCATTGTGGCTACGCACAATACTGATCTAATTGATGGGGCAGATGAAGTTTATGAACTGAATGACGGGAGATTGAGCCGGAGTGAAGATGTCAAATCCTGGTGAGGTAATCCGGCTTTTGGGCAAGGACCTCAAACACGACAGATGGCGAACAATAATCACCATACTGAATCTCCTGGTATTTTTTTGTTGTTTTTTTTCTCTATCTGCGCTGGCGCAGACAGGCGAAAAATTCGGAAATCAACCCACTGATAGATCCGCCCTGCTCATTACATCGCGAAACACCCTTGATCCATCAGACAGCATTGTCACAGAAAAAGAGTTCGTTCCAGTAGAAGAACTTATGCCTGAGTACGTGGCAAGTGCAACTCCATTGATTTTAAAGATCATTAAGATTAATGAATATCTACTCCAATTGCGCGCTGCCAGACTCGAAGATATGCAAGGCATTCATTCACTTGAACTAATGCAAGGACGATGGCCGACGAATGAAAATGAAGTTCTGATCGGTGAAGGAACGACTCATTTGAACGGTTGGAAAGTGGGGGATATTCTGCACATCTACGGCAGCGATTTCACCATATCGGGAGTAGTTCTGGCACCAGGCACAAAGTTCAGCTCAGTTTGGATGACCCTGGAAACTGCTGAAGCGCTATTTGACCTTCAAGGGATTTATCAATTTGTATGGATCCAATTACAACCCGGGACAGATGCAGAATATGTTCAGAATCTTCTCCGGAATGACGCCAGATTGCTTAACCGTTTTGAAGTATATCAAGCGGACAATCTATACCAGGAATACACAGAGGCTTTGGCCAACTTACGCGGGGTTAGCAGTATTATGGTCTTACTTGCTCTATTTGCTGTGATGCTTGGAACTTATGGCAGCATTTTTCTGATTTTGTCGGAGCGTAATCGAGAAATCACAATACTGAGGGCATGCGGCATCAACTCCACTAACATTCGAGGGTTAATTATCATTCGAACACTGTTACAGCTCCTTGTAGCTTATGTCGCTGCTTATGGAATTACAGCCCTTATTCTTTTAATTTTGAACCAGATCAATCCATTAACGCTCCACTCAATTCCATTGCCGGTAGTAATTTCTCCGGGTATCTTTTGGACAGGGTTGCTATTAGCGATCTTATTCGGGTTGGTGGGAGTATGGATACCAACCATTCATCTTGAACAAAAAACCGTTGCCAGGATGATAAATAGTTAAAACGATGTTTACAGTAATCAAAGTTGCCCTGCTCGATCTAAAAAAGCGTAAAGCCCTTGCGTTGGTACTGTCCATTCTTTTCGGAGTTTCCTTCGCCAGCTACCTCTCTCTTGTAACCTATCAAAAATCGCTAACAAAGACTTATTTTTCACTTAATGATAACTGGCTTGTCGTGCAGCAGAGCTTAGGCAGTGGAGAAATTCATGGAAGTCGATTGACCAAAGAGGTAAAGGATGTGTTGGTCAACAAGGGTTACGATCCAATCCCGGAAATACACCAGGTAGTAGGTACTTCCCTCTCAAATGGAATCATGATTCGGGGTGTCAAACCTGAAGATCTGCATAAAGTGATTCCATTTCGCTTAATAAAAGGTCACTCCATAACAATTGATGGACCCTCACGTATCGCTATGGTCGGTATTCGTCTTGCGGAGCGATTAAAGATTTATCCAGGAGACCCAATTACATTGCGGGGAAGAGAGTTCACGGTAGCAGGAATTTTTTCAACCGGATCCTACGAAGACAACCAGGCATGGATCACTTTGGAGGACGCGCAGAAGTTGCTGAATTATGGGGACGATGTGTCCATCTACTTCATTCCCGATGATGGCACGCTCCTCGAAGGTACAAGCCTGGAAACCGGTATTTCAATCGGACGCAGGGGAGATACAGGCTACATGTATGGCAGGGAGGTAATGGATTTCTTTAATTTTCTTGGATTAATCGCAAGCTTTTCAGGCATCGCCACAATGGTCACCCTTGCGAATATTCTTTGGCGACTGTCGTGGCTTCATCGGCGCGAATTCGGAATTCTCCGCACACTGGGCTTTGGTAGGTTTACAGTCGGACTTTACACCCTTTCACAAGCTGGGGTGATTATGCTTAGCGGAGTTACTTTGGGTACCCTTTTTGCGGTTACAGCTGTTTTTCCGCAAATACGCGAGTTTTCTGCGTTTGGAATATCGTTGAACCCGGTTTGGGATTTGAAAACTATATGTATAATTGTTATCATAACCCTAATGATCACACTGGCTGGCATTATTTTGCCGACACGTCAAATCAATAAAAATTCCATACCCAGCTTACTAGGTAGAGAATAAGCCAAATATTCAATTAACTGGAGGTTCTCTTGAATTACAAGCATCGGAAAGTATTAATTATCATAAGCATTCTATTACTCATCAGTCTGTCTTGTAACCTGCCATTCAACTTGTTTGGCGATAAGGATGAAAAGCCGCAATCATTGGATTCAGATCCTGCAACAGAAGAGCAATCACCTCAAATCATCATTGTTGAGCAAACAACCCCTGAACCCAAACCCGTATCCTTTCAGGAGGGATTCGGAAGCCTGGATAGCTACAAGTTCAAGGTCTTGATCGAAACATCAAGTTCAGATGGATCATTAACGATTATGGACCAGTATGTTGAATCATCAGTAATTGATGAGAAGAATCATTCCATTACCAAAACTACCAGCCGCGAAGCAGGCGAACTGGAATCGTACACAGATACAATGGAAACTTACAATATTGGCACAGTCACCTGCTCGTATTCTGACGGATATTGGGAATATTCAGAGAAATCCAGTTACGAAAAAGAGTTGATGGACATTTTTTCGCAAATGGTTGATTTTGTCCCCATAATCGATAATCCGGTATTCATTGGCGAAGAAACCATTAATGGTATCCAGACAAATCATTTCCAATTTTCAGTTTCCGGAATTGGAAGCAAGTCCGGAGCAGTCGCTACTTTTAATCAGGGAGAATATTTCCTGGCTGTTGATGGGCAGTATCTAGTCAGATACAAGCTTGAATTAATGGTTCAATCCGCCCCTGAAACAGATCCTGATGCTGAAGTTTACGGTATGCTAATTTACTTCGATTTGAATGATGTAAATGTACCGATTGCCCTGGAGCAACCGGCAGAGTGTGTACCTATGGATGATGAAGATTGGTAACTAAACTAAAAGGCTGATATGCAAGACTTCAAACGCCTTTTCGATCTCGTCATCAGCCTGCTCATGCTCATCCTGTTATCGCCGGTGATGCTGGTGATCGCAATACTGGTGCGCACCAGGTTGGGGAAGCCCGTGCTCTTCAGCCAGGAGAGACCGGGACGGCACGGCAGGCTTTTCAGGCTTTACAAGTTTCGCACGATGCGAGACTTATTTGACGCGGAAGGCAAAACCCTTCCGGACGAAGAGCGTCTAACGCCGTTCGGGCGTTTTTTGCGCGCATCAAGCCTCGACGAGCTGCCGGAGTTGTTCAACGTAATGAAGGGAGAGATGAGCCTTGTGGGTCCGCGACCGCTGCTTGTGGCATACCTTGACCGGTACACCGCCGAGCAAGCGCGACGGCATGAAGTACTTCCCGGTATCACCGGCTGGGCGCAGGTGAACGGACGCAACACGCTTTCATGGGAGGACAAGTTCAGGCTGGATGTGTGGTACGTGGACCACCAGTCTTTTTGGCTGGACTTGAAGATCCTCTTTCTGACCTTGTGGAAAGCGATCAAACGCGAGGGTATCAGCGCCCCTGGCAGCGCCACCGCCCCTGAGTTTATGGGGTCGGATACGGACACCTCCCCGCAAAATTAACACTTCTTGTTTTTTAGCGAAAAATACCGGAGTTTGACAACTCCAGTATCGTATTTTGGCAAATGTGAGAATTACGGAATGCTCAGGGGAATGATGATTCCCGCCGCCAGGTCAGCCGCGACGCGATTGAAGTTGTCTGTCTTGGCAAGGGAGACCACCCGGTCGTTGTTGTTAATTACAATCTTCACTTGCGCGGTCACATTCTGCCCGCCAGTGCCAGCCAGCGCTTGCGGCATTATTTGCTCCAGTGCTGGCAGTATGTCAAAACCGAGCAGGGCGGTGAAAGAATCAGCGGTTGATTGAACCGATCCTATGAGGTTGACATCATTGTAGATGTATTCCTCCAAGCCCTTTAATCGCTCCAGAATCTCCGGTGTGGCGATAGCGGGATCGACAAAATAACTATTGACATAATGCTGCGCGAAATTCGTGATCTGCGCGTCCCAGGCAGCGTCGTCCGCCTGAGCAGATTCCTGCCCGATCAACGGGAAGTAAACAATGGGGGTGTAGTAGGGTGTACACTGACCGCAAACATAGCGCGCCCCGTTTTCGAACGCGTTGGCTTTTTCCATCGCTTTGACAGCGTCCGATGGGATTAATGCCCCGGCGCGCCAATCCCACGCGATCTGCATGGTGAGAAACCCGCCCATGAACGCCAGGTCTTCACCGGCAGTACGGATCATGGAAAGATTGGGCATCTCAGGTATATCAACATCACCTGAGACGATGAACTGTGTAGATGGTGATGCTGAAACAATCTCAGCAAGATTGGCTGGTTCAGAAAGAAATACAACTACTTTTGTTTCCTGCCCCTGGGGAGGAAGCTCTGGAGAAGTCACGGTTTCCAGCACGAGTCCTTCCTCAGTCGTTAGGGTGTTGAGATAGGAAAGGATTTCATCATTCGCCAGGTTTCCTGTGTCAACCAGCACCAGCTTTGCCGGTGGAGAGGTGGGTTCAGCAGGAATTTGAGTAGCAGTTGGGGTATTAACCGGCGGCACCGGGGTGGCATCAGTAGGCTGATTGCAGCCGGTGAGCGCGAACAATAAACTCGCTGCCAACAACAACAGTAGTAATCGGTGTTTGTGAATTCCAATCGAGGTCAACATGCGCCAATTTTACCTTAGTTGCCCTGAATAATGAGTGTATTATAATAATGTCATGATTATCTGCTCAATTCCCGGCCGCGGAACACTTGAGATTAACCACCTCGTGTTTGATGTGAACGGAACGCTCACCCTCGATGGCAAATTATTGCCCGGGATCGCGGAGGCTTTAGAGCAGTTGAAAGACCACGTGACCATCCACCTGGTGACAGCGGACACGTTGGGCAGGCTGGTTGATCTGGAAAAAACACTCGCGTCCTGCGTGAGCAGGTTCCATCGCCTCACCCCCGGTAGTGAAGCGGAACAGAAACTCGAGTATATTGAATCGTTAAACGACCCCGGTGTAGCAGCGATCGGACAGGGCACCAACGACCGTCTGATGCTAAAAGAAGCCGGGCTGGGCATATGTATACTTTCTGCTGAAGGGTGTGCGACTGAAACATTGTTGAACGCTGATATCGTGGTTCCGGACATTCACGCCGCGATAGACCTGCTGATGAATCCAAACCGATTGAAAGCGACCCTGCGCCAATGAGCGATTTCCCGCAAGCACCCGTCCCTGGGACGGGTAGAAGCCGCATAGATGAATCACGCCGCAAGCGGCGTCAGCGACTGCTTATCCCAAGCGGTAAAAGTGAACGCACCCTGTATCTGAACGAAATTGCCAAACGACTGGTGCCCGGGGTTGAGTATTTTGCTTTCTCGCTGGTTGCCGGGTTGGTGATCGCGATCGGAATTCTGGTAGATAGCCCCGCGCTGCTGGTGTTGGGTGCGCTCCTGGCTCCTTTTATGTCGCCCGCGGTTGGTCTTGGATTTTCCACCGTAATCGGTTCACTCTCGTTTTTTCTTCGCTCCACCGGCGCGCTGCTTATCGGCGCGCTGCTGGTATTTGGAAGCGGCGCCCTGGCCGGCGGGATCTCGAACTTATTCCTTGACATTCCGTTAACTGAAGCAGAACGATTTACGAGATTCACCATACCGGACTTTCTGTTGCTCACCATCGGCACAGTGCTTGCCATTTATCTCACCATTCGCGTACCAAAGCAGCGCTCACTGGTGGCGAGTGTACCGCTGGCTTACGAGCTTTATGTACCCATTGCCGTGGCAGGCTTCGGTCTGGCATCCGGCGCTGGCAACCTTTTCCCCGGTGCGCTGTGGACGGCGTTGATCAACATTGCCTGGGTAATCCTGGTGGGGACGATCACCCTGGCAGTTTTGAAACTTCGACCCTTCAAGTTCTTTGGTTATATGCTTACAGCCGTGATCATTGCTGGCGCGCTTTATGGTCTCTACGTCACCAGCGCGATTGGTTCTGCCGTGAAGAGACAGATCGAACCTTTCATCACCCTCACCCAGCAGACCACAGCAATCGTCCCGATAACAACACCAAGCCTCACCCTTCAGGCAGCCACACCTGAATTTACACCACTTTCCAGTGACACACCTCAACCTACCAACACTATCGCGCCCAGTCTCACGCCAACCCTCACCATCACCACCAAACCGACACCTGTGTGGGCAAAAGTGTACAGCGCAACCTACACCGGGGTGCTGGTGAGAAAAACACCCGGCTTTGATGGCGAGTACTTAACCAGTGTGGAGAACGAATCGCTGATCCAGGTGCTGCCGGAGGTTGAACTGGTGGATGGCGTGTATTGGGCGCATGTGCTGCTCGAAGACGGGCGGGATGGGTGGATGGTACGCAACCTGCTGCTGACTGCCACACCCGCACCCGACTGGTAATCCCAATTTTTTACACCGGAGAATGAATTATGACAATCCATTTTGGTACTGATGGCTGGCGCGCAGTGATGTCTGACACGTTTACCTTTACAAATTTACGCCTGGTCGCACAGGCGATTGCCGATGCGGTAGCCTCTCCCGAGTGGATTAATGGCGCATCCACTGTAATTAAACCGGATCCAAAGAAAATGGTGGTCGGGTTTGACACGCGCTTCCTTTCCGATCGTTACGCCAGTGAAGTGGCGCGCGTACTCGCCGCGAACGGCTTCACCGTGCTGCTTGCCCAGTCAGACGCCCCCACCCCGGTGATATCACACGCCGTGCGCGAAAATAACGCCATTGGCGGCGTGATGATCACGGCATCACACAATGCCCCGCGCTATAACGGCATCAAATTGAAATCCGCTTCCGGTGGTTCAGCCTTACCCGAACAGTGCCGACGGGTCGAAATTTACCTGAACGACAACGAGGAACGCGGACGCGGTCCGAACCTGATGGATGTCGACCAGGCGCGGGAACTGAAATTGATCCAGCGCTTCAACCCCATCCCCGCGTATTACGATCACCTCAGGACCCTGATTGATTCCGACATCATCGCCGAAAACCCGCAGCGCTTTGTAATCGATTCAATGTACGGCTCCGGTCGCGGTGTCATACGCGGCTTTCTGCAGGGCACCGGCTGCGAAATCACCGAGATCCGCGGGGAAATGAACCCCGGGTTCGGCGGTGTGCACCCCGAACCGATCCGCCATTACCTCGGCGCGCTGGCTGGCGCGATTGGAGCGGGAATGGGGAGTTTCGGCATTGCTACCGATGGCGACGCAGATCGCATTGGCGCGATGGACGAACGCAGTAATTTTGTTGATCCCCACAAGATCATGTCGCTCGCGCTGCGCTACCTGGTGGAAAAACGCGGCCTTACCGGTTCGGTTGTGCGCACGGTTTCGACGACCCGTATGATCGACCGCCTGGCGAAAAAATATGGACTCACCTTACATGAGACCCCGGTCGGCTTTAACCACATCGCGGATTACATGCTGAAAGAAAATGTGCTCATCGGCGGAGAAGAATCCGGAGGTATCGGGTTCACCGGTCATATCCCTGAGGGGGATGGTGTACTGATGGGATTGTTGATCATTGAAATGGTCGCCGATTCCGGTGTGACGCTGTACGAGATGGTCGAAGACCTGCAAAAAGAGGTAGGACCCGTGTTTTACGACCGCATCGATCTGCGTCTTAAATACCCGGTGTCAAAGGAAAAAATGGTCGCCATGCTGGTCAATCAGCCCCCCGCGAGCATTGGCGGTGAGAGCCTTGCAGAAGTCACCACCATGGATGGCGTCAAGTACATTTTCAAAGATGATTCATGGTTATTAATACGTCCCTCCGGCACCGAGCCGGTTTTGCGGGTCTACGCTGAGGGAAGATCAGAAGACATGGTCAAGGAACTTCTCACTTTTGGACGCTCAATTGCCGATCGCGTTTCGTAATTAGTAAACGCTTAAATTAAAAATCCGGGGTTGGGTTTCAACCCCGGATGTGTTTTTAATACTCGCCGCTACCTGGAGGAAAGGCGCAAGTTACGACTGAACACGATGATGATGATCAACAGCACCGCAATGCCCGCCATTGTTGGCAAACCGATGTCATCCATCAAACCGGTGTCGGGTAATTCGGTCGGGGTCGCGGCAGCAGTCGTGGGCACCACGGGCTCCACGGTGCCCGCCGCCATCTGAGTCTGCAGCGCGGCGATCGTTGCCATCTCTTCAGCCGAAAGGTCGGTCCCCGCTACCACCGGTGTGTGTGTGGCAACAGCAATAACCGGTGTGTTGGTGGGGGCTGCCGTAGGGGTCAGCGCGATCGCTGTGAGAGCCTGCTGCGTATTCAATTGATCCTGCTGCGCAACAACCGCCATCGCGGTGGCAGTGTTTGCCGCATTGATCAACGCCGCCTCCTGCATTTGCGCTTCACGCTGACTTGCAATATATTTTGGCGCAAAGATCACCAGTGCCAGCAATGCAACCAGAAAGATCAACCCGAGAACAATGATCACCGTGAGAAAGGTGCGATTGCCTGATTTCTTTTCCGGTTCCGGGGTGTATTCCTCCTGGAAATCTTCCCGGTCAAAAGGATCCTGATCGTAATTGTTAAGTGCCATGTTGTTCCTCCTCCATCATCAATTGCGGTGGATTAATTGACTAGTTGAATAATATCCAGGTTCACCAGTGGGAAAACCTCACTGGATCGCTGGTCGAACCTGACCATTGCAGCGCTCGTGCGCAGACCACTGGGTAGTTGAGAAATACCCGGCATAATCTTATCAATACTGCCGACTCTCCCGGCGTATGCACCGGAATGAATACGAACCTTCTGACCGACCGAATATGCATTTTCCGTTTTGGTCGGCTCACCTTCCGCTGGCAGAGGAATATAGACCTCCGGCCGGTCACCGGTTAATCGATTCCATCTGACCGCATTGATCGAGACTTCACGCCCGGCATTGGTACCCAAAATCCGGCGTGACGTTTCATCAAGACCCATCCGCCCAAAACCGCTCAAGAGAATAACCGGGAAAGGCAACACCTGAACTGTCGGGATAAACGCAGCAGGCATCGAGCCAAGGATCATACCGCCGATCTCCATGGAGGATGCCATAGCAAACAATTCTTCTGATGCACACACACTCGCGAGAATGATTGTGCCGCGGGCGGTAACCCCCAATCCAGAACTGGTCAGCTCAGCTTCCAGGCTTTTTTCATCTACTGACAAGGGGCCGCACCCGATCCGTCCATTGCCCCACACACCCTGCACCAGAGCCCCGTAAGTTTCGATCGAAACACCCCTGTCTGCGATGACCCTGCTGATGTGACCGGAAATACCAGCTTTAAGTCTGATCTCTTCGCTTTCGGCTTCGATCAACACCCTGCCTTTGTGAATGGACACGATCCTTCCCGGACCCGGCGTACGGATCACCCGGGAAAACGCACCACCCGTCTCAGCGATGATGTCATTCTTTTCCAGCATATCACCCGGCTTGCGCGTGATCAGCTTATCAGTCGAACCAGCGCTGGATGCGCCCAACACCCGGTTGACATCAACCAGGTAATGGCGCGAAGGGATGGAAGCCTGGGCAACAACATCCCCAGGATTTACCTTCTGACCCGGGCGAACATTGATCTCGCCCGGCACCGGCAGCAACCGGTTGCGACTAATTAAGGTCAATGGATGAATCTGAGTCACCTGAGGATACATATGTACTCCTGCGCTTTATGTTGCAATATATGTACCAGATTTTTATTTTGTACCCAGCAGGTTTTCCCATTCTTTCATGCGGGCTCTGTGAACATCTTCCTTTGCAGAAAACTTTACCGGTCTCCCCCTCGCATCCAGCACTAACCCGCAAACACCACCCCTTACCTTCACGGGTTCGCTTGTAATCGCAACATCTTCAATTTCACCCCGCCGCAACATGCGGACTTCAAATTCACCGCTCATACCCTGAGCAAGCGGCAACGAAGTTATCGAGCCCTGCTTTACCTCAGCGTCCAGGTAGCTGCCATCAGGATAGTGTAAACGGGCATTCATTACCGTGACCCCGTAACGCGCTTTACTATCGATATTAACCACAGTTGCTAGGTTGGTAAAAGCTGTCGATTCCAGAACCTGTACCGCCAGCAGTGGATTGAACTCCGCGATCGCCCCGAGAACGGGCAATACTCCGTGTTTATCCAGTATCAGCGGACATATTCCCAAAGGCTGAATCCCATCAAGAATGGTCAATAAAGATTGTACCGGTGTGACTGTTCTATTGAGAGCGGAACCGCTGATGATAATCGGTTCAAACCCTGTTGGGGGTAATATCGTCCGGGTATTGAGATCATACATCGCAAGGCGCAATAACTGCCGGAGCGCAGCCAGTTCCAGTGATAATTCTTCCTTTGTTCTGGCAATGTTTTGAGGATAAAGCGAGCGCTGCCAAAGATAATCACGCGCCTCCTCGTCGTTTATGGGTTCATGCAGCCAGCGTGTGATATCCTGGATCTTTGTGCGATCCATCAGCGCGGCTATTCCTTCCCCCAATCCATAATTGAATGTATTCAAGATTGAGG
>JACDJC010002548.1_pt1 | contig 14160 bp, 15 predicted proteins | sample 7454191 | NCBI WGS metagenome assembly JACDJC01 (sample SAMN14253291, study PRJNA609438) | sludge metagenome | isolation source: sludge after 25d culture with pyrite and EDTA | collected 2018-12-20 | reverse complement strand
TTGCTCGGTGCGGCGCAACTCACCTACGAAAACAACTTTGACTGCCGGGACACACGCGGCTTTGTGGGCGGCGCGGCAGCCAATAACGGAGTGGTGGTAAACAACTGCCGGATGGGGCCGGAACTGAGAAACAAGGAATCTGGCCTTTCGCTGCAGAATTTGATGCTGGGGGCGCGGGGAAATCTGATTCCGGGCCGCATCAATTACTTCTTCGCGGTCAATGCCGGCGAAAATGCTGCCAACTACAAACCCTGGAAGACTTCGCGCGAACGCATTGCAAGCCTGACCGATGCCAGTGTTTCCTTCAACTACATCCCCAATGTACGGGTGCGGGCGGGCTTGCTGCGCAAGCCCGGTCCCGAGGAACTCTTTCAGGGACTGGAGGCAACCGACTACGTATTCCTTACCGACTTCGTGCAAAGGGTGCAAATCGATCGCTTCATCAAGGGCAATGCCAAAGGCACCAAGGCGATTCCAGGCCAGGGCTATGGTGGTCAGCAACCCAATGGCCAGGACCCCATTACCGGCAATGTGGCCAGAAACGGCTACGACGCCGACGTCGGGCGCGACTGGGGTATCCAGTTCTTCGACGCCTTCAAGCGTGACAAGTGGACCCACACCTACTCGGTGATGTTCGGCAACGGCAACGGCATCCACCAGTCCGACAACAACAGCGACAAGGACCTCAACCTTTATTTTTCCTCTGAATACGACCTGCCGGGGGGCAAGGGGCCGCTGAAGCACGGGGTGAAGCTGTATGGCTACCACCATCAGGGGGTGCGTAATTTCGTCATCAATGCTGCGGGCACCCAGAGCCAGGACTTCGACAGAGTCCGCTACGGTATCGGGGCAAAGGCGCTCGGACACCTGTTCGGCGAGGATCGCGGCATGCACCGCCTGGGCTTCGAGCTGATGTTCGCCGACGGCATGGTCACCTACACCCCCACCGCCAACGCGGCTGACGCCCCCTTCGGCGGCCTGATCCAGGTCGCGGCCGAGGAAGGCAACAAGGCCAAGGGCATGAGCGTGGACTACGGCTACTACCTCAACAAGCGCTGGCAGTTCGACATCCGCTACTCGCGCAACGATCTGCTGTACGAGACGGCCAACACCAACCCCAACCCTGGCACCATCTACTGGACCAGCGGCGACGAGCGCATCCTGAAGTACACGACCCTGGGGGTGAACTATCATTTCGCGCCCAAGACCCGGCTTACCTTCAACTACGAGTTCCGCAACGTTACCGCTCCGAATCCGGCACGGGATACTAACGGCGTTATCAGTAATCCCAGCACCATCAACGCCAACGTGGTCTCCGGCTCGGTGGGTGACCGCGTGGGCCTGAGGCTGACCCACAGTTTTTAATAATGGCCAGGCACCGGAATACATATACAAGGAGGCATATTGATGAAATCAATTTCTAAAAAAACCCGAACGCTTCTGCCACTGCTGCTGGTCGCCGCGCTCGCCGGGTGCGCCGCCCAATCGAGCAAACCTGCTCCCAAGACGGCTGGGCCTGGAGGCAAGACAGACTTTTCGGAATGGCCCTGCCTGAGCTACACCTTGGCCTGCGGCCAGATCTCGAACCGCAAGCCGGTCAAGCAGGCGCTTGTCGGTTCTCTCAACGGCAATCCGGCCCGCGGCAAGGTGCTGACCAACGAGCGTAGCAAGGGTAACTGTGTCGCCTGCCATGTGATGCAGGGCGCGGAACAGCCAGGTTCCAAGGGGCCTGACCTGAGTTCCTACGGCACGTGGGGCAGAAGCGACGCGGAAACTTACGCCCTGGTCTACGACATGCGCTGGCGTAACCCGGACACTGTCATGCCACCGGCCGGAGCCAATCAAATTCTGAACGACCAGGAACTACGCGACGTGATCGCTTTTCTGCAGTCATCGAAGTAAAGGAGCATCTGTTATGACAGGAAATCACCACACTTTTTCCCTGCGCGCGTTTGCTCTGGCGGTGCTATATGCCGTGACGGCCAACGGACAGGCTGCCGACGCCAACGTATACCGTGAAACCTACCCGCGCGTTGCAATAGATCCGTCCAGGGGTGTCGCCGGGGCCGCCGACGACGCCTTCGGCGCCACCTACCAGTACTGGAAAGACGAAAAATCCCTGAAGGAGCACATGGGGTGGATCGGCGATCCGGAGCACGAGTGGAAGCTCAACTGGAAATTCATGGATTTCGATCGCACCGACGACATGCCCCCGGGATACCTGGCGCTGGATGCAGGAGAAAAACTGTTCAAGCACTGGGCCAAGCGCGAGCCGACATTTCGCACCTGCCTCGGTGAGGGAAAAACCGACCTGCGAGGCCTGGCGGCGACCTACCCCAAATACGACCCCAAGCTCAAGAAGATCATGACCGTTGAAGGCCGGGTGGAGTATTGCGCGCAGACCGCCCTGTGGGAGAACTTCAAGCAGGGGTCGCCGGTAAACAATCAAATCTCCCTTTACTTCAAGTCCCTTTCTGCCCGAGAACCGATCAGGGTGGACACAAGCTCGGCCGAAATCATGGAGTCCTATCGGCGTGGTGAAAAACTTTGGTACTCAAAGGTCGGGCAGTTCAACCTCGCCTGCGCCTCCTGCCACATCTCGACGGGCCTGCTGGGCCAGCGTTTCCGCGGCCAGGTGGCGAACAGCCCGTTCGGGGATGCAGCCCACTTCCCCACCTACCGCATGGCCCTGGGGGATATCGAATCGCTGCAACAGCGTTTCATGCGCTGCAACCAGCAAGCCCGCACCAAGACACTGCAGCCCGGCGACCCCGCTTACACCGACCTGGAGGTGTTTTACACCGTACTTTCCAACGACTACCCGGTTTCCGTGCCATCCGCACGCTAACCGTTCACTGCAACCTCAAACGGAGAACGACATGAATGAACTACGCAGGACATTGCTGAAAGGAGGAGGTGCCGCCGGCATAGTCGCCCTCGCCGCAGCCACCGGGCTATTAGTGCCAGGTCGCGTCCTTGCCGCGGAATGGAACACGAATGCCTTCGAGGCCAAGAACGTCGCAGACGCTCTCAACGGCCTGGGGGCGTCGGGGGTTGCCGACAGCAAGGATATTCTGATCAAGGCCGCCGATATTGCCGAAAACGGCGCCGTGATTCCTGTCGAGGTAACCAGCCAGATCGCCGGCACCCAATCCATTGCCATTCTGGCGGACAAGAACCCTTTACCACTTCTGGCGGTGTTTGAGTTCGTCGACGAGGCACAGGGCTACGTCTCCACCCGCATCAAGATGGGCCAAACCTCCACCGTGCGCGCAGTGGTCAAGGCGGGAGGCAAATACTACAGCGCGACCAAGGAAATCAAGGTCACCATCGGCGGCTGCGGCGGCTGAGAGCGGAATGTCAAATAAGGAAAGGAACAGAAAATGGCAGAAGCGATGAAGATCCGCACGCAACTCTCCGGGGACTTGCTGGCGATCAAGGTCCTGATCGGCCACATCATGGAGACCGGCCAGCGCAAAGACCCAAGAACCGGGCAGGTGATCCCCGCTCACTTCATCAAGCAGCTTACCGTCGGTCTGAACGGCAAGACGGTCATTGCTGCCCAATGGGGCGGGGCCATTTCCAGAGACCCTTTCCTGGGAGTGAAGGTAAAGGGTGCCAAGACCGGCGACAAGGTAAGCGTGCACTGGGAGGACAACAAGGGTGGAAAAAATAGTGCCGAGGCCACGGTTGGCTGAATCTGCCGCCCGCTGCGCCGGACACGCACAAAACATGGCTAGCAACAGCACGGATTTCCGTGCAAACCGGAAAACACTGACTAATTTTAATTTCGGAGAATATTCATGAAACCACATATCAAAGCAGCGTGGCTCGGCGTCGCGGCAAGTATGGCCATGGCAGCCGCAATGGCCGACGTGGGTAAAGACGAGCGCCTCAAGCTGGTGGTCGAACCGTACGAGCGCCATTTGGTACTGCTTGAGATGCGCAACTTCCTCCGCGTTTGGCAGGTCATGACCGACTCGTTGATCAAGGAAGACATGCAAACGCTGGCGGACGCGGCACGAAGCATGGGCAGTGGGGCCGCGAACGAGATCCCGCCCGAGACCGTGGCAAAATTGCCGGAGACCTTCAAGATGCTCGCCGGCACCGTGCACACGTCATTCGACATGATTGCGCTGGACGCGGAAAGTTTGGGCGATCCTGGGCATACCCTGAGACAGATGGGCGTTCTGTTGCAGACATGCAATGCCTGCCACGGCATCTACCAGGTCTCGACCGAGACCGTTCCGCAGTTGAAGCAGAAAAGTTCGGCTTCCGCAAAAGCGACCGCCGTGAAGCCGGCCCGATAACGCACCCTAAACAATGGAGTGAATCATGAAACGTATACTTCTTTCGCTGTCCACCGTCATGCTGGCGCTCCCCCTGCTGGTGCAGGCTGCCGGTCATGCCCACCACGATCATGGGGCTGCTGCCCCGCACACAATCCAGCTCAATGCCGGCAAGAAATGGTCCACTGACGATGCGTTGCGCCAAGGCATGGGAGCGATCCGGGTGGTTGTAGAAAGCGCGCTGCCGGCCGCACATTCCGGCAAGCTCACGCCTGCCGGATACCAGACCCTGGCGAACGCTATCGATTCGCAGATTGCCTATATCGTGGGAAGCTGCAAGCTTGACCCCAAGGCCGACGAACAGCTCCATATCGTCATCGCCGAACTGGCCGACGGTGTCGAAATGATCAAGGGGAAACAGCCCGGTCAGGAACGCGCCATGGGGGTGGTCAATCTTTCGCATACCCTGAATACCTACGGCAAGCACTTCAATCACCCGGGCTGGAAGGCGATCAAGCTTCCTCATTGATTCGCCTCCGCCCACTCGCGGCCGCCCCCGATAGCTGGACGTTTCTTCCGGCGGGCGGCCCGGGCATCGTCAGCGTGCTGGCGTACCTACGGTTTGCTGCGGCATCAGGATGCTGACGCTGACTATCCATCTGATCATCGCCCAAGTCAGCCTTGATCCAATCCACCTCGTCTCATCATGATGGTCACCATGGCAATCGGCATGATCAGCCCCGGCGTGAGCCTGTTGCTGCCGCAACTGCGGTTTGGTTAAAGTATCCGGGGCGCTGCACGCAAGCACGCAAAAACGTCGTTCGGCGCCTCGATGGCGGTGTCCCAGTCCCTTGACGATGCCAGGACGCTCTGACACAGTCGAAGCACCCTTTGCCCCCATCAGGACCTCAGCGATGGGCACCACCAACCTCATCGAAATCCTGCTCGACAAGCACGCTTTCCCCCGCTACCTGTCGGCGCGCTAGTCCCGACAGGAAAATTGCCCCGCAATACGCCGTCTTCGCCCGCATCGGTTGCCACCGTATCAACCGGCCTGGTGAGGGCTGGAAACGCTGATCGCCGCCACCCGTTCATTTTCCTGGTCCCGATGGCTGGCAGCCCTGGTTGCGCCGCTGCCTCGCGCATGAACAAATTGTTCATGCCGGGATTACACTGTAAAAACCTGCTTCAAGAATCCCCCCGAATCCCGACCAAAAAAGGAGCGCACCATGTCATTACGTCTGTTGGCCATCGCAGCCGCCTTTGTAATCGCACACACGGCCGCCGCTGCGGATCCTGTCGTCATCAAGTATTCACACGTGGTCGCCGACCAGTCGCCCAAGGGACAGGCTGCGCTGAAATTCAAGGAACTGGCCGAGAAGAAGTTCCCCGGCAAAGTGGTGGTGCAGGTTTTCCCGAACAGCCAGCTCTACGGCGACGGCAAGGAGATGGAGGCTCTGCTGCTCGGCGATGTGCAGATCATCGCGCCGTCGCTGGCCAAGTTCGGCAAGTACACGAAGAAACTGCAGGTCTTCGACCTGCCCTTCCTGTTTGACAACATCCAGGCCGTCGATCGCTTCCAGGATGGGCCGAAGGGACAGGAACTGCTGAACTCGATGAACTCGAGCGGGATCAAGGGCCTGGGATATCTGCACAACGGCATGAAGCAACTGTCGGCCAACAAGCCGCTACGCACGCCCGCAGATGCGAAAGGCCTGAAATTCCGCATCCAGAGTTCAGACGTGCTTGAGGCGCAATTCAAGACCATCGGTGCCAATCCCCAGAAACTGGCCTTTGCCGAGGTGTACCAGGCTCTGCAGTCCGGGGTGGTGGACGGCACCGAAAACCCATGGGCCAACACCTACACCAAGAAATTCCACGAGGTCCAGAAATACATCATGGAGTCCGACCATGGCGTGCTCGACTACATGGTCATCACCAATTCCGGCTGGTGGGATAGTCTCCCCGCAGACATCCGCAAAGGCCTGAGCGAGGCGATGGTCGAATCGATCAAGTTCGGCAACAAGGTGGCCTTTGAGGAGGCCGCCGGATTTCGCCAGAAGGTGATCGACGACAAGAAGGCCGAAGTGCTGCCCATGACCCGGGCCGAGCTCAACCTGTGGCGCAAGACCATGGCCCCGGTATGGAAGCGTTTTGAACCCGAGATCGGCCGGGACATCATCAACGCCGCACTCAAGGCCAATCAGCGCTAGCACCATCGGCCGGCCCGCCGGAGCCCCATTGCAGGCCCCGGATTCTCGGTCCGGACTCAGCGGAGGACAAGCATGAAGATTCTCGACCGCCTTGAGGAACTGATCGTCGTCGTCATGCTTGCGCTGATGACGCTGCTCACCTTTCTGCAGGTGGTCATGCGCTACGGCTTCAATTCGGGGTTTACCTGGGCGGTGGAGCTGACCACGATCTTCTTCGCGGTGATGATCTTCGTCGGTATCTCGTACGGTGTGCGTACTGGCGCGCACATCGGGGTCGACGCGCTGATCAGGAAATTTCCCCCGGGGCCGCGCCGCGCCACTTCGATCATCATCGTGCTGCTGTGCATGCTCTATGCCGGCCTGGTGATCTACGGCTCGTGGATTTACGTCAGCAAGATGAAAATGGTGGGGATCGAACTGGATGACCTGCCCATTCCGATCTGGGCCGTGCGTTCGATTCTGCCTCTCGGCTACGCACTGCTGATGCTGCGACTGGGGCAGGTGTTGTGGGCGCTGATCACCGGCCGCTCCGACAGGCTGCATCTCGGTACCGAGGCCGATGATGCGCTCAAGCTCAAAGGCGAGTCGCCCGCATCGTGAGCACCGCCTTTCTTTTCGTCTCGCTCCTTCTGCTAATGGCACTGGGCATGCCGGTTGCCATTTCACTTGGCCTGTCGAGCATCCTGACGATCCTGTTCTTCGCCGACGATTCGCTGGCGAGCCTGTCGATCAAGCTGTACGAGACCAGCGAGCACTACACGCTGCTGTCGATTCCGTTCTTCATTCTCGCCGGCACCATGATGAGCACCGGTGGCGTGGCCAAGCGCATGGTGCGTTTTGCGGTCGCGGCGGTCGGGCATCTGCGCGGCGGCCTGGCCATTGCCAGCGTGCTAGCCTGCACGCTGTTTGCCGCGGTATCGGGGTCGAGCCCGGCCACCGTGGTGGCGATCGGCTCGATCGTGATCGCCGGCATGGTCAGGAGCGGCTACCCGAAGCCCTTCGCCGCGGGCGTGATCTGCAACGCCGGCACGCTGGGCATCCTGATGCCGCCGTCCATCGTGATGGTGGTGTATGCCACTGTCACCGAAACATCGGTCGGTCGCATGTTCATGGCCGGTATCCTCCCCGGCCTGCTGCTGGCCAGCATGCTGGCGGCGGCGGTCTGGTGGCGTGCCGGAAAACTGACGCTGACGCGTACCGAACGCGCCGGCTCGCGCGAATTGCTGACCGCATTCAAGGACTCGGTCTGGGGGCTGGCGCTGCTCTTCATCATCATGGGCGGCATCTATGGCGGCGTATTCACCCCCACCGAAGCGGCCGCCGTCGCCGCGATCTACGCCACCCTCATTGCGGTCTTCGTCTATCGCGACATCGGCGTGCGCCACCTGCCCGAGGTATTGATGGAGTCCGGCAAGACCACCGTGATGCTGATGTTCATCGTCGCCAATGCCTTGCTGTTTGCCCACGTGCTGACGACCGAGCGCATCCCGCAGACCATCGCCGAACACATCGTTGCCGCCGGCATGGCGCCGTGGATGTTCCTGCTGGTGGTCAACCTCATTCTTCTGGTGGCAGGCAACTTCATGGAGCCGACCGGCATCATCCTGATACTGGCGCCGATCTTCTTCCCGATCGCCACCCAGCTCGGCATCGATCCGATTCACCTTGGCGTCATCATGGTGGTCAACATGGAGATCGGGATGATCACCCCGCCGGTGGGGCTGAATCTGTTTGTCACCAGCAGCATCACCGGCATGAGCCTGGTGCAGGTCACCCGGGCTGCGCTGCCGTGGCTGTCGGTCCTGCTCGTGTTCCTGGCGATGATTACCTACATCCCACAAATCAGCCTGGTGCTGCCGCAGTTGCTGTTCGATTGAAGTATCCAGGCAGATGCACCCATAAACACCCTTCTACGGTTCGGTGCCGATTCCGGCTTGACGATGCCAGGACGCTCTGACACAGTCGAAGCACCCTTTGACCCCATCAGGATCAGCAATGGACACCGCCAAGCTCTACCAACAGCTCATCCACAGCGCCGGCGAAGACATCACGCGAGACGGCTTGCTGAAAACCCCCGAGCGCGCGGCCGCCGCATTCAAGTTCCTGACGCAGGGCTATACCCAGTCGCTGGACGAGATCATCAACGAGGCCGTATTCGATTCGGACAACAACGAAATGGTCATCGTCAAGGACATCGAGCTGTATTCGATGTGCGAGCACCACCTGTTGCCATTTGTCGGCAAAGTCCACGTGGCCTATCTGCCGAATGGCAAGGTGATCGGCCTGTCGAAAATCGCCCGCATCAGCGACATGTTCGCGCGTCGCCTGCAGATTCAGGAGCAGCTCACCACCCAGATCGCCGACGCGGTCCAGACCGCCACCGGCGCGGCCGGCGTCGGCGTCGTCATCGAGGCCCAGCACTTCTGCATGATGATGCGCGGCGTGCAAAAACAGAATTCGTGGACCATCACCTCGATGATGCTCGGCGCCTTCCGGGATAATGACCGTACCCGGCAGGAGTTTTTGCAGTTGATCGCGAAGGCCCACTGATGGCAGTGCGGACACCTCCATCCGGGACCCCGGACAGCGTGTTTCATTCCATTGATTCAAATGCAGCACGAGCGTGGCAAGCCCGGCTTCTACATCACAGGCAGGATCTGCGGGGAAATCGTCAATCATGAATTCAGGACTCAAGCATCTGCTGTGTGCGTGCATTGTCTTGTTCGCGCTTGCCGGCCCGGCCGGCGCGGCACCGCTCGCCCTGGACGACCTGCTGGCGCGCCCGGTGGCGCCCGCCGGGGTGGTGTTCGAAATCGTCGACCGCGACCCGAACGCGCTGGACGTCGCGCTCCCCTGGGTAAAGCTGGCTGCGCAGCGACTCAGGACGCGCTTCCCCGCCCTGCCGATGGCGCTGGTGACGCACGGCCAGGAGATGTTCGCGCTGCAGGCCGGTGCACGTGCTGGCAACGCGGCGATGCATCAAATCGCGGAAAGTCTCAGTCGCGACGACGGCATTCCGGTTCACGTCTGTGAAACCTACGCCGGCTGGCGCGGTGTGGGGGTCGAAGATTTTCCCGCCTACGTCGATGTGGCGCCCGCGGGGCCCGCACAAATTCACAACTATGAAGCACTCGACTATGTGCGGCTGGTGGTGCCCGGGGCGGCGGTGCTGAACGCACGCTGACGCACCATGACTCGGCATGGCGGACTGCTATGAGCCGCACTGAATTCTTTACAAGACCCCGAAGCCGTCTACCTCGCATGCTCTGAGCGACGGGCGGAAAAATCGAATCCGGCCCGGTACCGAAGCGACAGGAGTCGGCGTCGGCCGGATCCGTCCTGATCGGCCCATCGAGCGCTTGCCAAGGTCCAAACTTCACCTACGCTTCTTAGGAATCATCCTGAAGAAGGGCTTGGCGGCCGGGTTTCCGGCACCACGTCTTCAGTTGGTTTGTTGCCACCACACGAGTAAGGAGAAGACATGAAAGTTCCCAAGCTGATAGTCGCGGTCGCCCTGGCGCTTGCGCCATTGACTGCCGCAGCCGACATCGCGGTCACGATGCATCAGGTCGACGAAAAAGGCATCGGTGCCACCGTCGGCCAGGTCACCATAAGCGAATCCCCGTATGGCCTGGTGTTCACGCCCGCCCTCAGCGGCCTGCCCGCCGGCCTGCACGGGTTTCACGTGCACCAGAATCCCGATTGCGGGCCCAAGGAGAAGGACGGCAAAATGGTTGCGGCCCTTGCCGCAGGTGGACATTACGATCCCCAAAAAACCAATCGCCATGGCACCCCCTGGGGTGACGGGCATCTGGGCGACCTGCCGCCGCTTTTCGTCGACACCACGGGGAACGCGATCCAGCCGGTACTGGCCCCGCGCCTGAAAATGTCGGACCTGAAAGGACGTTCCCTGATGATCCACGTGGGTGGCGACAACCACGCCGACCATCCGGCACCCCTCGGCGGCGGCGGCGCGCGCATCGTGTGCGGGGTGATCGATTAAGCGGTCAGGTGCCGTTACGGCTGCTGCCATGTGGCGGCAGCCGCTCTACCGCAGGCAATTGCGGGTTGGGCAACCTCATTTTGTTCGGACCTGAGTAAAGAAGTGCAATCACTTCTGGCGCTCTGAATCGCAGACGGCACTCAGTCTTTGGAAGCCCACCATGGCGCGATCAGAACCGCGCCGTGGATTCGAACCGGAGCTCGACGCCGGTTTGCGGATGCACAAAACGCAATGCCCATGCATGCAATAACAGTCTCTCCGCCATGGCGCGCACCGCTGGCGGCGCGTATAACGCGTCACCCAGAACTGGATGTCCAAGTGCACGCAGATGGACCCGCAACTGGTGCGAACGGCCGGTAACAGGCTCGAGCTCGACCCGGGTGCTGGATCCGTTTGCGTCGCCACCCACAACCCGCCAGCGGGTGAGGCTGGGCTTGCCGGTCTGATGATCGATGATCCGCAGCGGCCGATTCGGCCAGTCGACACCGATCGGCAGGTCGATGACGCCCCAGCCATCCGGTGGCGCGTCCAGCCGCCCGGCCACCACCGCGATGTAGCGCTTCGTCACCTCGCGCGCGGCGAAAGCCATGGAAAGCGTGCGCTGGACCGCCGCGCCGCGCGCCATCAGCATCAGTCCGGAAGTGGCCATGTCGAGCCGGTGCACCACCAGGGCGTCGGGATAGCGGGCCTGCACCCGCGCGGCGAGGCAATCCTGCTTGTCGGTGCCACGCCCGGGAACCGACAGCAGGCCGCTGGGCTTGTCGAGCACCAGCAGGCCGTCGTCGGCGTAGAGTAGTTCGATGGCGCCATCGCCAGGAGCTGACATCATGAATGGTATTGTCGATCGCGACCGGGGCCAGGTAGAAAAAACGGCTGTCGACGCAGCCGTTGTTGATTCCCTCACACCCGAGCCAGGCGCTCAGCTTTTCATATCCTCCAGCAACGCCATCGCCCACGCCACGCCGAAACCGTTGGCGTCGCTCATCACCGCGCCCAGTCCACCTTTGCAACTATGGCCCGACAGGTCCATGTGCAGCCACGGCGTGTCGCCGACGAAGCGCGACAGAAAGCGGGTGGCAAGGATGTGGTCGGCCTCGCCTTCCATGCTGCACTGCTTGACGTCGGCGACGGTCGAATCGAGCACGCTGTCGTAATCCTCGGGATAGGGGAAGACGACGATGCGTTCGCCGCTTGCGGTCGCCGCGCGCGAGGCCGAATGGGCGAGCGCGCTGGAGGTGGCGAACACGCCGGACATGCGACTGCCCAACGCGTAGTGCATCGAACCGGTCAGCGTGGCGAAGTCGGCAATGAGCGCGGGCTTGCCTTTGGCCGCCAGAACAAGCGTGTCGGCCAGCACCATGCGGCCTTCGGCGTCGGTGTGGACGACTTCGATGGTGGTGCCGTTCAAGGCCTTGACCACTTCGTTCTGCCGGTAGGCCTGCGGGCTGATGTGATTTTCGGCGAGCGCAACCCAGCCTTCCAGCGCAAACGGCAGTTTCAGTTTTGACGCCGCAGCCAGGATGCCGAGCACCACCGCCGAGCCGTTCATGTCCTCGTTCATGCCCTGCATGTATTTGGCTGGCTTGAGGTTGTGGCCGCCGGTATCGAAGCAGATGCCCTTGCCGACAAAAGCAATCTTTTTCGTGCCTTTCTGATTCCTGATCCCTGATCCCTGATACCTGACCCGCACGATCGCCGCATCCTTCGCCGGCGAACCCTGCGCCACCGCGCAGAAGGCCCCTGCCCCCATTTTCTTCAGCTTGTCGATGCTGTATTCCTCGACGCTCCAGCCGTATTGCCTGGCCAGCGCCTTGATCCGTTTGCGGTAGACGCCGGGGCTGAGCTCGTCCGGTCCCTGCACGGTGAGGCTGCGGGTGAGCACGTTGCCTTCGGCCAGCGCCTTGACCCGGGCAAAGCCATCGCTCGATTTGTGGCCGAACAACTGCACGGTCTTGAGTGCCGCGTCGAGCTTGGATTTTCTTGACGGCAGCGGCGCCGCGTTGACCAGTGCGGCATACACCGCTGTCTCCGCTGCACGCGCCTTGAAGGCAGCGTCGCCGAACACCGCCAGCGTCAACGCCTTCGGGTGCTCGGCCAGCAATAAGGCCAGGCCCTTGCGTACCACCTCCTGCGTTTCGAAGGTGCTGGCGTCGGCCTTGAGCATGGCGACCGCCAGCAGCGTGCCGTCTGGCAGCTGCACCGCCACCGGCGACTTGGCGAGCGTGTCGAGCTTGAGCGCGCGCCGCTTCATCACCGCCTTGAGTTCGGTGCTGCCCGGCAGCTCAGGCAGGGTCTTCGACACCGGCAGCAAAACCAGTGCGTGGCCTGCCGATTGCAGCGATTTGAGCGTGATTTCCTGTTTATTTTCAGTGAGCTTGGGCAGCATGTCGGATCCTTGAGGGTGGCGTTATTCTTGATGGTTGGCGGGGTTTCCCGGATAATTGCGCGTTTGTATTTTTCCGGCGCTTTTTCCGAGCCCATCCATCAAGGGTAACCGAATGTAGATTGAAGACAAGAAACGCGTGCTGCGCGAAATGGTGTTGCACCGCCGCTTTGAAGAACGCTGCTATCAGGCCTACATCGAACGCAAGATCGGCGGCTTTCTCCACCTCTACCCCGGTCAGGAAGCCTGCTGCAACGGCGTCATGGAAGCGGCGCGCCCCGGCCACGATTACGTGATCACCGGCTACCGTGACCACGTCCACGCGATCAAGTGCGGCGCCGATCCGAAGGAAGTGATGGCCGAGCTGTACGGCAAGGAAACCGGATCGTCGAAGGGCCGCGGCGGCTCGATGCACATCTTCGACGTCGCGCACCGCTTCATGGGCGGCTACGCGCTGGTGGGCGGGCCCTTCCCGCTGGCCGCGGGGATGGCCAAGGCGATCCAGCTGAAAGGCGGCGACGAGATCGCCATCTGCTTCCTCGGCGACGCCGCCAACAACCAGGGCGTGTTCCACGAAACCCTGAACATGGCGGCGCTGTGGAAACTGCCGGTGCTGTTCGTCTGCGAAAACAACCTCTATGGCATCGGCACCTCGATCGAGCGCTCGACCGCCGTGGTGCACCAGCACAAGCGCGTGGCCTGCTACAACATTCCGGCCGACGAATGCGACGGCCAGGACGTCGAGATCGTCTACGAGTACGCGCGCAAGGCGGTCGATTACGTGCGTTCGGGCAACGGGCCTTATTTTCTCGAACTGATGACTTACCGCTACCGGGGCCACTCGATGTCCGATTCGCGCGGCTACCGCTCGCGCGAGGAAGAGGAGTTGTGGAAGCAGCGCGACCCGCTCTTCATCCTGCGCGACCGTCTGATCAAGGAAGGCGCCCTGAGCATGGCCGACTACGAGGCGATGGAAAAGGAAACCGACGCCTACATCGAAAACGAAGTGATCAAGTTCGCCGAGGAATCGCCCGAACCGCGCGTCGAGGATCTCGAAAAATACGTCCTCGCCGACCGCGAAACCCAGCTCCCGTGGCTCACGGGCAAAGCCGTATAAGGTTCAAGGAATACACAAATGGCAAACATCATGTACTGGGAAGCGATTCAGCGCGCCCACGACGAAGAAATGGCGCGTGACCCCCTGGTCATCTGCATGGGCGAGGACATCGGCGTCGCCGGCGGCACCTACAAGGCCACCAAGGGCCTGTACGA
>JACDJC010002547.1_pt1 | contig 14163 bp, 11 predicted proteins | sample 7454191 | NCBI WGS metagenome assembly JACDJC01 (sample SAMN14253291, study PRJNA609438) | sludge metagenome | isolation source: sludge after 25d culture with pyrite and EDTA | collected 2018-12-20 | reverse complement strand
GTGCGCATAGTTGAGCTGTTACGAAAGCATTATGGCCTTGAAGCGCATCCGGTAAAAGCCATCGAGCCTTATCAGATGCTGGGTGAGATTGAAGAGGACCTTCAGGAAGCGATGGGTGTGGATGTGATTGGCCTGTGGGGAAAGAATAACATGTTCGGCATCCCCCAGGAGAATTGGAAGCCTTTTAAAACCTTCTGGGGACAGGAAATACTGGTTCCGGGCAATTTTAACACCACTACAGACGCCAAGGGAGATCTTCTAATCCATCCCGAAGGCGATACTTCGGTGCCGGCCGGAGCCAAAATGCCCAAAGCAGGCTATTTCTTCGATGCCATTATCCGGCAGCAGCCCTTCGATGAGGCAAATTTGAATCCGGAGGATAACCTCGAGGAGTTTAAAGCCTTTACAGATGAAGACCTGAATTATTGGAAACAACAAGCTCTCAAAGCTGCCAGTTCGGGAAAGGGAATAATTGCCAATTTCGGCGGCACTGCCCTGGGCGATATCGCCCTGGTTCCTGGCATGAACCTAAAGCATCCGAAGGGCATCCGCGATATTCCCGAATGGTATATGTCAGGTTTGATGAGGCCCGATTACCTGCATCAGGTGTTTGACAAACAGACAGATATTGCCATAGAGAACCTGAAGAATGCTTATCAGGTTGTTGGAGATACCATTGATGCGGTCTTTATTTGCGGTACCGACTTCGGCACACAGGAATCCACCTTTTGTTCAGGTGAAACCTTTGATGAACTTTATGCACCTTATTACCTGAAGGTGAATAACTGGATACATGAAAATACGGGATGGAAAACATTTAAGCATTGTTGCGGCGCCGTGGAATCGCTCATGAAGCATTTTATTGATGCCGGGTTCGATATCATCAATCCGGTTCAGATAAGTGCCGCAGGCATGGTACCTGAGCATTTGAAGGAAGAGTATGGCGATCACCTGGTCTTTTGGGGCGGCGGTGTGGACACGCAAAAAACGTTGCCCTTTGGCACCCCCCGGGAAGTGAAAGAACAGGTGTTCAGAACTTGTGAGGTCTTTTCGAAAAATGGCGGATTTGTATTTAATACTATTCATAATATTCAGGCCAATGTGCCGGTGGAAAATGTGATTGCCATGATTGATGCCGTAAAGGCATTTAATTTTCAGCAAGAAAACTAACAATTTGCAACAGTGGCGTCACAAAAAACGTCAAGAACAAGGCTTGCGAGGTCTGATTGGCAGGAGTCCCGAAATAGCTTTTATAAGATTTTAGATTTAAAATCAACAAAAAACATAATCGGGATGACTGTCAAGCAGGGCGAGCATAACGCAGTTATTGGCGTTTTCTTGCAGCCACTTAGTACGTACCGATCTGGATAATGAAGCTTTCCGCGTGGTGTCCCTTCTTGATTCCGGCTGGGTGCCTGCCATGAAAGGCGGCCAACCGATAACCGTGCAATACTTCTTTCCAATCAGCTTCGGGATGAGATAATATTTCTTATTTTTGCACCTTCAATCTCAATTAGTACGTCAGCATCAAATTTTTCTCATAATTCCAAATCAAAATCCAGAAATCATGAACTTCAAAACTCTTTTATTGGTTTTTTTATCAGGTGTTTTGTTCGCCTGTGAACCACCGCCAGTTGTTGATTATCAGATTATTCCCGAGCCGCAATCCATTGCTTATTCCCCGGGAGTGCTTAAATTAGGCAATAAGGTGAAAATAGCTTTCCCCGCAGAAGTGGCCAATGAGGCCGGGTTGCTCGAAGGGTACCTGGGGATTGATTTTGCAATACAGACAGAAACAGTGGAGAACGACAAGAGTGCCGATATTCTGTTGCAGTTAAATCCTCAGGATAAACCCGAAAAGCCCGATGGATACAACCTTGAAGTGAACAAACGTCAAATCGTTATCAATTCAAACTCCAACGCGGGAATCCTGAATGGCATCCAGTCGTTGCGTCAAATCATTCAAAAACAAGACGATAAATTTACCGTTCAGCGGGGTGTTATTACCGATTTCCCGGCTTTTTCGTGGCGTGCATTTATGTTGGACGAGGGGCGTCACTTTAAAGGAAAACAGGTGGTGAAGCAACTGTTAGACGAAATGGCGCTGCTGAAAATGAACGTTTTCCATTGGCATCTCACCGACGATCAAGGATGGCGCATCGAAATAAAAAAATACCCCAAACTCACCGAAGTGGGTGCCTATCGCGATTCCACCGAGATCAATCACTTTCACAGCGAAGTGTATGACGGCAAACCACACGGGGGATTTTACACTCAGGACGAGATCAGGGAGATTGTTGCCTATGCTGCCGACCGGCACATTATGGTGGTTCCCGAAATTGAGATGCCCGGCCACGCCAGTGCCGCCATTGCAGCCTATCCCTGGCTGGGGGTAACCGGCAAACAGATTAAAGTGCCCACGCGATTCGGGGTTCAGTACGATATTTATAATGTGGCCGATCCCAGGGTGCTCGCCTTTTTAAATGATGTAATGGATGAGGTTATCTCCCTGTTTCCCTCGCCGGTTATCCACATCGGGGGTGACGAAGTGCGTTACAATCAGTGGAACGAATCGCGACAGGTGAAAGCCTATATGGCTAAAAACGGACTCAAAACACCGGCAGAATTACAAGTGTTTTTCACCAACAATATCTCCAATATGCTGCAAAACAAAGGCAAAAGGATGATGGGCTGGAACGAGATCACAGGTGCTAAACTGCACGAGTATCAATCGGATGCCGACACCAAAGAGGTGAGTCAGAAACTGGCCGATGGCACCATCGTGCATTTCTGGAAAGGCGACCCAAAGTTAATGCTTAGCACCATTGAAAATGGATACGAGATTGTAAATTCATACCATGTGTTCACCTATCTGGACTACGATTATAAATCCATTCCTTTATCAAAAGCCTATTCATTCAATCCTATCCCGGAAGGCCTTCCTGCAGAGATGGAAGATAAAGTGCTGGGGATGGGCTGCCAGATGTGGGGTGAATTTACTCCTACGGTAGAAAGCATGAACTATAAGGTATTTCCGCGTTTGGCGGCTTATGCCGAATGCGGCTGGACCAACGGGGAAAACAAAGACTACGAGCGTTTCCGGCAATCTCTGCCGTGGTTCCTGAATAGATGGGAAGGGAAAGGGATCGTTTATGGGCCGCTGGAGTAGGATGGGACAGTTTTTTGAATCCGGCATTTTGATGGATGAAGCAGTTTTACATCAATTAGTTGATAAAACCTCCTCCAGGTTTCTTTGAACCAAAAAAACATCCTATCTTTGCCGTCGCAAAAAAAATGTAGGTTGTTTAACAATTAATTTTAACAGATGCCCGTAAAAATCAGATTAACGAGACACGGACGAAAAAGGTATGCTTACTACCACGTTGTGGTAGCAGATAGCAGGGCGCCACGAGATGGTAAATACATCGAGCGGATTGGTGCATACAATCCCAACACAAATCCTGCTACAATCGAATTAGACTTCGATAAAGCCATAACATGGCTTAATAAAGGCGCCCAACCTACTGACACTGCCCGTGCAATTTTGAGTTACAAAGGTGTACTCATGAAAAAACACCTTTTAGAAGGTGTAAAAAAAGGTGCTTTTGACGAAGCCGAAGCCGAACGCCGTTTCCAGAAATGGATGGAGGAGAAGGAGAGCAAGATTCAGGCTAAAAAGGACCAACTCTCATCCACCGGTGCAGAGGCTATTAAAGCCCGCCTGGCTGAAGAGGCTAAGATTAATGCCAAAAGAGCCGAGAAATTAGCTAAGAGGACTGCTGCTCTGGCCAAAGAAGCGGAAGCAGCGAAAAAGCCGGAAGGAGTAGCCGCTCCGGCAGAAGAGGCCGCGGAAGCCCCTAAAGCCGAAGCAGTTGCTGATAAGCCAAAGGCCGAAGCAGCTCCGCAGGTAAAGGAGAGCCCCAAGGTTGAAGAGAAACCTGCTGCCGAAAAGGCGCCCGAAACTGAGGAGAAGCCAAAGGCCAAAGAGATTGCTTCTGTAGAAGAAGCTCCTAAAAAAGAAGCTGCTGCCGAAATAAAAGAAAAGCCTAAGGCAGAGAAAGTTGAAGCTAAGGGAAGTGAAAAAGCAGAAGAATCGCCTAAAAAGGAAGCTGCTGCCGAAGTAAAAGAAGAGCCCAAGACGGAAAAGGTTGAAGCTAAGGAAAGTACAACAGCAAAAGAAACTCCTAAGAAGGAAGCTGCTGCTGAAGTAAAAGAAGAACCCAGGGCAGAAAAAGTTGAAGCCAAAGAAAAAACCAAATTAGAAGAACCTCCTAAAAAGGAAGTTGAGGCTGAAGTAAAAGAGGCCAAAGCTGAGAAGAAACCTGAAGCTAAGGAGAGTGCAAAAGCAGAAAAGGCTGAAGTAAAAGAGGCTCCCAAAAAGGAAGAAAGCCCAAAGGCTGAGGCAGCCCCTGAAAAGGAAAAACCTGCTGAACCTAAAGAGAGTGCCAAGGCTAAGGATAAAGCTGAACCCAAAGAGGAAGCTGAACCAAAGGAAGCAGCCAAAAAAGCTGAAAAAAGCGAAAAGCCTAAAGCTGAAGCCACTTCAGAAGAGAAAGCAGAAGAGAAAGCAGAAGACACAAAAAAACCCAAAGCAGAATAAGCGCGGATTTTTGATTCTCAACCATATTAACCCGTCATTTCGACGGGTTTTTTTATTCCCTAACCTGGATGAACCAGAAAAGACAAATGACAATCCCGAGGCATCGGGATCAAATTCCAATAAATCAATCCCGAGGCATCGGGATCAAACGTCCTATTAAGTCCACCCCGGTTTTGCTCCTCCGCTAAAGCTTGTGCCTCCGCTAAAGCTTCAGCGACACGCGGGCGGCAGCACGCGGGCAACCGAACATCAAAGTGAATAACCATTGAGGTTTACATTGACGACAGCTATGTATTCAAAATAAAATGGCCACAGATTCCCAGATTATTCGCTAAAGCTCATAATTCAATTAATCTGGGAATCAGTGGCTTCTTTTTTTACTTTTTCTATTTATTGAATAGCCTGGTGAAAAACGAAGCGGCCGCTTAGCTCTGCTGATTCGTTCTCGAAGAAAGCAAAGCGCACTAATTCTTGGCGAAAAACCAAGTCCCGCATTCGCGGGAAGCGACCCTGATTAATTTGCTGCTTTGCAGCAAATTTCATTGACGATTATATCGTCAATTAGCCGCATAGCGGCAAAATCTGTGAAATTGAATTTGCCCGTTAATAATCTTTCCCAATGTTGCAAAAAGCTCTATTTGTCTTTTGCAATTTGTAATTTGATGCCTGCCTGCCGGCAGGAAGGTTTTGCCAAAAAACACATAATCTGTCCCGATTTTTCATCGGGAGCTTGCCCCGTATTTTAATCGGGGAATATAGCTGATAAGGATACTAATTGCACCTCTTTACGGCTATGGGTCGATAAGCTGCAATAAATCATCCAATAATCGAAGGAAAAAGCTTATTTTTGGGCTCATTTTAAAAGACCAGATGGTCTTAGCATCTTAATAAATCTGTTTTTATGCATTATCAATCAGTTTCTGCCGAGGAGGCCGTTAAAGTTATCAAGTCGGACGACCGGATACACCTAAGTAGTGTGGCGGTTACACCACATGCACTTATCAATGCCATGGTTGAACGTGGCCGGAATCGCGAATTTAAGAATGTGAGAATTCAGCACATTCATACCGAGGGCCCTGCACCCTACGCCGATGCACAGTTTGAGGGGGTCTTCCAGTTGGAGTCGTTTTTTGTGGGAAGCAACGTACGTAAAGCTACTCAGGCCGGATATGCCGATTACATCCCGGTGTTTTTGAGTGAAACCCAAAAACTGATTCGTGAAGGCTATCTAAAGGTAAATGTGGCCATGATACAGGTCTCTCCTCCCGACCGTCACGGGTATGTTTCTTTGGGAACTTCGGTAGATGCCACCCTCGCTGCCGTGGAAAATGCCGACACCGTTATCGCGCAGGTTAATCGTTATGTGCCGCGTACCTGGGGGGATGCACAAATAAGCATTAAAGAGATCGATTATTTTGTGGAACACGACGAGCCGCTCTTCCAGCATCACAATGCTCCCCTTACAGAGGTTGAGCAAACCATCGGTCGCAATGTGGCCGCGCTGGTGGAGGACGGCGCCTGTCTGCAGATGGGCATCGGCGGTATTCCCAATGCCGTATTGGCCGAATTGGGCAACCACAAAGACCTGGGCGTCCACACCGAAATGTTCTCCGACGGTATTTTGCCCCTGGTGGAAAAAGGGGTGGTGAATGGAAAGAGGAAGCAGATCGACAAAGGTAAGATGGTGGCCTCATTTCTGATGGGATCGCAGGACCTTTACGATTTTGTGGACGACAACCCGGTGGTGGCCATGATGGATGTAGCCCACACCAACGGCATCCACGTTATCCGCAATAACCACAAGGTGACTGCCATCAATTCAGCCCTCTCGGTGGACCTCACCGGGCAGGTTTGTGCCGACTCTATAGGCACCACCCACTACTCGGGGGTGGGCGGCCAGATCGACTTCATTCGCGGCGCCGGGCACTCCGAAGGGGGAAAGCCCATCATTGCCATGCCCTCGGTTACCGGTAAAGGCATTTCCAAGATTACACCTACCCTGATGGAAGGTGCCGGTGTGGTGACTACGCGCGCCAATATGCATTGGCTGGTTACCGAATATGGTGCTGTTAACCTTTATGGGAAGACGCTTCAGGAACGGGCACGTCTCATTATGTCAGTGGCTCACCCCAATCATCGCGAGATGTTAGACAGAGCCTCTTTTGAGCGCTTTGGATCGCATTTTTATTTTAAATAAAAGTCTCTCCCCGACCCCTCTCCAAAGGAGAGGGAGATGGGAGCCGCCTGCGGCTAAACAGGCGTAGAAAAAATCATTTCCTCTGGGTATACGACAAATTTCCCTTTCTACCCCCAAGTGGGACTTCCAAAAAGTTCTTTTTCTTCGCCCCCTTGGGGGTTGGGGTAAATCAAGAAAAAGAACTTTTTAGATTTCGGGAATTTTGTGGTACACCCTTTCCTCTTGAGGGAATAAAAAAAGCCCTTAGATTTAGCAAATGCTAAATCTAAGGGCTTTTTTTGCTCTCCCCCTTCGGGGGAGTTGGAGGGGGCTACTGGTTAGGGGAGGCTTATATCACCCGACATACTGCTGCCCGTTATTAAAATGGAGCCTCCATCTATTACCAGTCGTTTTGCGGCTGATTGACCTCCTGCCCTCAAAGAGCCGGAACCACTGGAAAGGTTGTAACTGAGCGCCTCCATAGGATTCAGGAAGACCATAGTAATATCGCCCGATGTGGAATGAAACCGGCTGTTGCCGGTAAGCATCAGCTTATCCCCCCTTTGACTACCGCTTAAAGTTTCAATATCTAAGGAGCCAATACTCCCGGTTAATACAATATCGCCCGAAATGGTTTTCGCTTTGATGTCGCCCTTTACACCGGTGATGTGTACATTTCCCGAGGTGGATTTCGCTGACAATGAGTTCATCAGGTTCTTCGCAGAACAATCGCCCGAGGTGGTTTCAACAGAAGCAACACCCTCTATCATCTCCACTTTCAGATTTCCCGACACGGAGTTGGCCGATAGAGTGCCTTTAACATTGGCAACGTGAAGGTTACCGCTTACCGAACGGGCTTCCAGATTACCCCCTATCACCGATGCCGAAACATTACCCGAAACACTTTTGGCCCGAAGGTCACCCGGAATTTCCGAAGCTTCCACATTTCCCGATACGCTTTCGAGCCTCATCTCATCGCGGCCCACACCATTCACTTTCACGTTACCCGAAACGTTCTCTACGCGGATCGATGTGCCCGCGGGCACTGCAAAATCCAGAAACCCCCGAACATTTCCCCGCAACGAACGCGGATGTTCAACCCACACCTCGAGTGAAGAGCCGTTTTGCCGCGCCTCTATCGTAATATCATCACCACGTCGCGAACTGCGTATCTCGCCCGTGAGTTGAACGGTTCCGGCACTGCCGGGCGCTACTTTCACATCGCAAAAAACCCCTTTTACATGGATGGCCTCCACCCCCGAAAAGTTGCTGTTGATGTTATCCAAAACCTCCTGTGCATCGGATATAAGACAACCCCACAAGAGCAAAACCGGAAATAAATAGACGAAACGTTTCATAGAATTAATGATTTCTTATGAGACGCTGAAAGGAGTGAAGAAGTTACAGATTAATTTTTATTCCACCCAAATTTCCCGAGGACATCAGTAATAACGTGCTTTCGCTGATGTCTAAATCGGCCAGCGTCTGCTTTAGTTCCTCTACTTCAGTTATTACCTTCAGGGCAGGATGGTCAAATGCTTTTTGAACCTCATTGGGGGAAAATTCCGTCAGCTTTTTATGAGCCACCACTTCAGGGCTGTAAAATACGTAAGCCTCATCTGAATTCCGGAGAGTGTGCCGGTAGTGGGGCAGGAATGCTTTGTTCAGACTGCTGAAGGTGTGAAGTTCCACCACGGCAATGAGTTTTCGATGGGGAAATTGCTCCCGCACGGCATCTACGGTGGCCTTCACTTTTGACGGGGCATGTGCAAAATCACGAAAAACAGCTGAATCAGGCGATGAGGCTATAAGCTGAAGGCGCCGTGCAGCTCCTTGAAAAGTAGTCATGGCTTGCAAAAAATCATGTTCCGGGATACCCAGTTCCAGGCCCACCTGCATAGCCCCTGCCAAATTTTGCATGTTGTGTGCCCCAAACAGTTGCAAGGCATATTCCCTATGATTCACCTGGACCAGTGAAGTTACCCCATTGGGCCTGGCATCTACCTGGGAGTAGGGAATTTGTTTCACTTCGGGATGACTCCTTTTAATTAAATCAGAAAGAATTTTGTCGTCGGTAAAGTGAATGAGAGTGCCCTCTTCTTCAATCGACTCTATGAAAAGAGCAAACTGTTTGTTGTACACCTCCAGGGTTGGAAACACGTTGATGTGGTCCCATGCGATGCCGGTGATTAAAGCTATATGGGGCCGGTACCACAAGAACTTGGGTCGCCGGTCGATGGGCGAGGAGAGGTACTCATCGCCTTCAAAGACGGCCACCTCTGAGTCGTCGGAAAGTCCCACCATGGTATCGAAACCCTCAATTTGTGCACCTACCATATAGTCGAATTTCCGATGGAGTGTTTTTAATACATGCAAAATCATGGAGGTAACGGTGGTCTTGCCATGACTCCCGGCAATAACCACGCGCTTTTTATGTTTGGTCTGCTCGTAAAGATATTCAGGATAAGAATAAACCTTCAGGCCCAACTCCTGTGCACGTATAAGTTCGGGGTTGTCGGGACGGGCATGCATCCCCAGGATAACGGCATCCAGATCAGAAGTGATGTTTTGGGGTTGCCACCCCATCTCTTTGGGCAACAGATCTGAACTCTCCAGCCTGGTACGGCTGGGTTCAAAAATTTCATCATCGGAGCCTGTTACTTTGTAACCTTTTTGGTGCAGGGCAATGGCCAGGTTGTGCATGGCACTGCCCCCTATGGCAATAAAATGTACTCTCATAATGATAGATGTAAGATGTTAGATAATAAGAGGTAAGAAGTAAGAAGTAAGACGAAAGATAAAAGATGACTGCTTTCGGCAGACCAGGTAAAGATAATGCATAACTCTCCTGGTAATATCTTTTATTACATCATCCTTTGATGAAAATTTACTTGATTCTGCAATCACTTCTACTTTTTTTATTGAATTTAAAGGTCATAGGTTTATAGGAAGAACCTTATTTTTTATTTTTTCACCTTAGTAGAATTGTAAGCGAAAAAATCTCCCCACCTTATTACCTTATTTTTTGTCGGACGGGCTTTACCTGTTACATCTCTTATTATTGGTGTCCGGTTAAAAAGTAATAGATTCCTCACCCTAAAGGGTTACCAATGACAGAATTTCGTAAACTCCAAACTATCAGACGATAGGGGAATTCCTCCAGAATCTGCTCCGTCTATGCGGAGGTTCTGGAAGAGTTTCCTATGCATAACCCCGGGTAGTTTAAGAATCAACAAAATGATGTACATCATTTTGTTGATGAGATTTCTCTCCGGCAGCTGCCGGAGAGAAATCTACATTGGCTCAAAGATATTTATCTTTGAGCCAATGTTCTTGGGTCTCAGCGGGTTCTTCCGGCCCGCCTACCCTGCCTACCGGCAGGCAGGCGGCGGCAGGCCGCTGCCGGAAGACCTTGCTCCGACGCTTCTCCTCTGTCATTTCCTCTTATTTCCCAATGAAAATTGGGTAGTGGTTCGGAATGACAAGGTCTTAGGTTAAATGCGGAGGGTGAGGGCTTATCTCCTTTCATCTCTTCTGCCCCTCTATTTTATAAAGCTTATCCGAACGCCTGATCTTTACTTCCACCGGCATCGAAAAGCTATCTCCCTTTTTAACCTGCTCTACCGGCTTCATATCGAGCCGCAGCTCGGGCACCGTCATCTCAACCACCCCGGTAGTGGGGCCGGTGATCAGCACCTCCTCTCCCACTTTAAGCTCTTTGGTTTGAAGCAGAAACTCGGCCACACCTATTTTGGGGAAATAGTTGGTGCTTTTGCCGATATATATTTTTCGTTTGGTGGCTTTGGAACCGTAGCTGGCGCTCCACTCGCCAAGCCTTTGCCCCAGGTAATAACCATCCCAAAAACCCCGGTTGAAAACCGAGGCTAAACGACGATCCCACTCTGCAATGGACTCGGGGGTGTAGATGCCATTAAGCACTGCATGGATCGCCTCGTTGTAACACGATGCCACCGTTTTAACGTACTCCGGTCCTCGGGCACGTCCTTCTATTTTAAATACCCGCACGCCGGCATCCATCATCTTATTCAGGAAATGAATGGTCTTCAAATCTTTGGGCGACATGATGTATTGGTTATCCACCTCCAACTCGTCGCCCGATTCACGCTCCTGCACGATATAGCCGCGGCGGCAGGGCTGAAGACAGGCGCCCCGGTTGGCCGACGAGTTGAGCTGATGCAGGCTCAGATAACATTTCCCCGAAACCGCCATACATAAAGCGCCATGCGAAAACATCTCGATGCGGATAAGCTCCCCCGCGGGCCCCTTGATCTGCTCACGTTCAATGGCCTGGTGAATATGTTTTACCTGATCGAGATTCAGCTCCCGCGCCAGCACCACTACATCCGCAAAGTGGCTGTAAAATTTCAGGGCTTCAATATTGGAGATGTTCACCTGAGTAGATATGTGTACCTCAGCGCCGATGCTGTGGGCATAGTTGATGGCAGCCTGGTCGGAGGCGATCACCGCGGTGATACCACTCTCTTTGGCTGCATCCACCAGCCGGTGCATGGTTTCCAGCTCACTGTCGAAAAGCACCGTATTTACGGTAAGATAGGTTTTAAGACGATGCGCGCCTGCAATATTCACAATCGTGCGCAAATCATCGATGGTGAAGTTGTTGGACGAACGGGCACGCATGTTCAGCTTCTCGGCGCCGAAATAAACCGAGTCCGCTCCCCCCTGGATGGCAGCCATGAGGGCTTCGTATGAACCTACGGGCGCCATTATTTCAAATTCATTTCGAGTCATTTTCGCTTTTCTATTTATAATACGAAATTGGGGGTTGAATTTTCGTCGGCCTTTTGAACTTTAAACGCGTGTTTGTAATAAAATAAGGTAATTAGGTCGGGTGTTTATTGGGCCTGTAAGTCTCTGCCATCAACCTTATTCCCTTATTTCTTCTACAAAGTGTTTTTTTACTCCTTAGTTCGCAATAAGAGATCTTCCCCAAACGTATTCAGAAGCAAGCTTTTGTATTTTTCCTTTTTTATTCCTCTTTGATTGGGAAACGAAGACTATTATACATCGAGGGCATCAGGGCATAAGATTTAAAATCCGGAAATAATTTATCGCCCAATGATTTTTTTAATCTCGAGATTCAATCTTGAGATATCGTTTTGGATAATTTGCCATACTTCTTCTGCGTCAATTCCAAAATAATTATGCGCAATAATGTTTCTGAATCCAATTATTTTATGCCAATCAATACTGCAAGATGTGGTGTCAACAAATTCATGGGTCAATTTGTCAGCCATTTCTCCTATCACCACAAAATTCATCATTACTGCATCAAAGGATTTAGTATCATCGTGAAAATCGTCTGCATTTTGAAAAACATCTGTGTAGCTCTTGATTTTTTCTATTGATTCCAGGATATTGAGCAAACAAGCAAAATCTTTATGTCCAAATTTAAACATATCTCACCTCAGTCTGTATTAAACTTTTAAATATGGGCTTAACATATTTCAATCGGCAAAGATCAACCGACCTGTTAAATTTATTTTGTATTTCTTGTTTCAATTGGCACTTTAATGAGTTTAAATCCGGGGTATTTGGCTCGAATTCTACAATCAAATCTATATCGCTTTTTTCCGTTTGCTCCTGGCGAGCCATAGAACCAAAAACACCAATTTTAGTCAAATGGTAATCCTTCTGCAATCTGTCTTTATTCTCGGACAAGTAATTTAATATTGAATCAACATCAACCATATCTTTAGGAAATTAATCCATTCAAATATACAAATTTTATCCTTCCCATGGATTCATCCCACCGGGACGACAACAAAATTCTTTTTTGCCTCATCATCTTTTTTTATGATCCCCCGAAACCATTTGCATGTATGCTTTTGCTTTGAGGCTGTCGGTTTGGGTTGCTTTGCCCTCGAATTTGATAAAACGGTTGCTCTGATTGTCGAACACCTGGTGCATGTTTTGGTTGATGATGCCAAAGGCATCGGGATAATCAAAAAAGGCAAAGCCATCCAACCCTTCATCCAGAATATTTTTACTGAAGGTGAAAGAGGAAGCGTTCAAATCAAGCTGGTTCAACAGAGTGGCAGCAATGTCGGTTTGCCCACCATAGGTGGTCACTACTGTGTCTTTTACAGCCAGAGCGCCGCCTGTCCACAGCATGGGGATGTTAAATCGTTTCCGGTCGGTGAACTGCGCGTTTTCGGGGCCCACCACGCCATGATCGGCCACCAGGATAAAGAGGGTATTATCCCACAGTCCGTCCTTTTTCACCTGTTTGAAAAATTGGCCCAAACACCGGTCGGTGTAGTGCACTGAGTTATAATATTTATCCTCGTATATGGTCTCCATGGGTACATCGAAGGGTTCGTGGCTGCTCAGGGTGAAAAAAAAGTTGAACCAGGGAGCCTCCGACTTTTTCATCAGCTCTATCAGTTTCTCAAAAGTGTACTCGTCGTGCACACCCCATTTTTTCCCCTGGTATTTCGACGGAAAGTCGTCGATGGTGATGGTATGGTCGAAGCCTGCCAGGGTTACAAACGAATTCATACTTTTAAAGCCGATGTCGCCCCCGTAAAGATAGTTGAAATCGCGATAGCCGGCTTGACGAAGATGTTTGGGTAAAAACTCCAAAGACTGCGACATGGCCGGATATTGCATGATCGAATAGAGCGGCATCACCGGATAACCGGCTAAAACACCCACCAGCCCCTTGTCGGAGCGCACGCTGGAAGCAAAAAAGTTGGAAAAAAACACCCCCTCCTTCAACAATGCATTGAAATGTGGTGTTACATCGGCGCCTCCCAGGGGGGCAATCACCTGTGCCGAGAAACTCTCCAGTAGGATGACCACGATATTGGGCCGATGCCGGTTCAGGATTTTCGGCGCTTTATCCGACTCCCGCATCATATCCCTAAAAATAGCCTGTGCCTGTTTATCGGGCATAAAGTGGTACGCCTGCGATCTTGCATCGACCCGTTTCATGGAGTAGGCCAGATTCCATAGAGGGTTTACGGCAGCATGGTTGGCAAACAGGTGCCGCGAAAAATAGGCAGCACCGGTGTTAATGGGTGCCACACCAAAGCTTCCGCGAATGGGAATGAAGGTTAGCGCGGCCACCAGGAGGGTGAGCAGTATATTCATGATCAATTGTTTGCTGCCGAATCGGCTTTCCGGTTTTTTTTTTTGGTCTGCTTATGACGGCAAGCTGGTACATCCAGACAAAAAACAGTGAAACGAGTATCCAGGCTACAATAAACAGGACCACTTCCAGCCAATGCAGGGAGGCCATTACTATGCCCGGAGTTTTAAGGAACGAGATTGCTTCATTGTTGATATGGCTGCCCCAGTAGCGGTAAAGATTGATATCGCCCAACAGCAGGATTACAAATAATGG
>JACDJC010002538.1_pt1 | contig 14199 bp, 17 predicted proteins | sample 7454191 | NCBI WGS metagenome assembly JACDJC01 (sample SAMN14253291, study PRJNA609438) | sludge metagenome | isolation source: sludge after 25d culture with pyrite and EDTA | collected 2018-12-20 | reverse complement strand
GGGCGACCGCCGGCGGCGCGGGCTTCAAGGGCTCGCGCAAGTCGACGCCGTTTGCGGCCCAGGTCGCGGCTGAAAACGCAGGCAAGATGGCGCAGGAGTATGGCGTCAAGAACCTGGAAGTGCGGATCAAGGGTCCCGGTCCCGGTCGTGAATCCACGGTGCGGGCGCTGAATGCGCTGGGCTTCAAGATCGTCGCGATCTCGGATGTCACGCCGATTCCGCACAACGGTTGCCGCCCCTCCAAAAAGCGTCGTATCTAATTCTAGGGAAAATCATGGCTCGTAATCTTGATCCCAAATGCCGCCAGTGCCGGCGTGAAGGCGAAAAACTGTTTCTGAAAGCCGAGAAGTGCTTCACTGACAAGTGTGCCATCGAGCGGCGTCCGTATGCGCCCGGCCAGCATGGTCAGAAGAGCGGCGCCCGCCTTTCCGGGTACGGCGTGCAGTTGCGTGAGAAGCAAAAGATCCGCCGTATCTATGGCGTTCTGGAAGGCCAGTTCCGTCTGGTCTACAAACGGGCCGACAGCCGCAAAGGTGTGACCGGCGAAAACCTGCTGTCGATGTTGGAGTCACGCCTGGATTCGGTGTGTTACCGCATGGGTTTCGGCGGCTCGCGCACCGAGGCGCGCCAGATTCTGCGACACAACGGGATTACGGTGAACGGGCGTCGGGTCAACATTCCTTCATACCAGGTGCGTGCGGGTGACGTGATCGAGGTATCCGAAAAGGTCAAGGCGCATCTGCGGGTCAAGGCTGCGGCCGAGGCTACGGCGGCACGTGGTTATCCCGAGTGGGTCGAGGTCGACGCCAAGGCGCTCAAGGGCACCTACAAGGCTGCCCCGCAGCGCTCGGAACTGCCGTCGACCATCAATGAATCGCTGGTTGTCGAACTGTACTCCAAATAAGCTGGCTCGGTCTGCTTGACCCTGTCTTAAGGAATCGCACTCTATGCAAAGCGCTACGGAATTTCTCAAGCCGCGGATTGTGGAGGTGGATCACGCCTCGCCGCTGCATGCCAAGGTCATCATGGAGCCCTTCGAGCGTGGCTACGGCCACACGCTCGGTAATGCGCTGCGTCGCATCTTGCTGTCTTCGATGGTGGGGTATGCACCGACCGAAGTCACCATCAGCGGAGTCGTTCACGAGTATTCAACGATCGAGGGCGTGCAGGAAGACGTCGTGGACATCCTGCTGAACTTAAAGGGCATTGCTTTCAAGATGCACGGCAAGTCCGAGGCGGTCTTGAAAGTATCCAAGAGCGGTGAAGGCATCGTGACCGCCGGCGATATCGAAGTCGGGCACGATATCGAGGTGCTGAATCCGGATCACGTGATTGCGCACCTCACCAAAGGTGGCAAGCTCGACATGGAAATCAAGATCGAGAGCGGCCGCGGTTACCAGCCCGCCACTGCGCGCAAGGTTTCCGAAGAGTCGCGTTCGGTCGGGTCCATTCTGGTCGATGCCTCATTCAGCCCGGTTCGTCGCGTGGCCTACTCGGTCGAGAGCGCACGCGTCGAACAGCGTACCGATCTTGATCGTCTGGTGATCGACATCGAAACCAATGGTGTGGTCGAACCCGAAGAAGCGGTCCGTACCGCGGCCCGTATTCTGGTGAGCCAGTTGTCGGTGTTTGCCGATCTGGAAGGCACGCCGGCCGAATCGGAGTCGCCGCGGTCGCCGCAGGTTGACCCGCTGCTGCTGCGTCCGGTCGATGACCTCGAATTGACCGTGCGTTCGGCCAACTGCCTGAAGGCCGAAAACATTTACTTCATCGGCGACCTGATCCAGCGTTCCGAAACCGAGTTGTTGCGCACACCCAACCTTGGCCGCAAATCGCTCAATGAAATCAAGGATGTACTGGCTTCGAGGAGCCTGTCGCTGGGGATGAAGCTGGAGAACTGGCCGCCGGCTGATCTTGAGCGTCCCTGAACTGTTGTTGGCAACACCCCCGCAAACCCAAATAAAGTGCGGGTCGCTGTGGCTGGCGACCTAGCCCAAGAATACTGATCGAAAGGAACTGCCATGCGTCATCGTCAATCCAACCGCAAGCTTAATCGCACCACCAGTCATCGTCTGGCCATGTTTCGTAACATGAGCGTGTCGCTGCTGAAGCACGAAGTCATCAAGACCACCCTGCCGAAGGCCAAGGATCTGCGCCGCTTCGTCGAGCCGCTGATCACCCTGGGCAAGGAGCCGTCATTGGCGAATCACCGGCTGGCCTTCGATCGCCTGCGTGACCGCGAGACAGTGCTCAAACTGTTCGCCGAACTGGGCCCGCGTTACAAGACCCGTCCCGGCGGCTATTTGCGCATTTTGAAATACGGCTTCCGCAACGGTGACAATGCACCGATGGCACTGGTCGAACTGGTTGACCGTCCGGACAGCGACGCGGCTGCAGCCGAGGTCGAATAAGTCGCAGATCGGATCCATCCGAAAGCGGCCGGGCTTGCCCGGCTTTTTTTCGGCCTGAGTGCACTATCGGCCGGCACCGGGTTCGGATGGCGCATCCCCTTGCGGTGGTCGCGCGCTGTGGGGCATAGTCGGTGCTCCCCGTCTCCAAGGACACAGCGTGATCGTTCTCTTGACTGACTTTGGCGTGCGCGATCCCTATGTCGGGCAGATGAAGGCGCGCCTGGCTGAACACGCGCCGACACAGCAGGTGGTTGATCTGCTGCACGAGGTGCCGGACTTCAATCCGCATGCGGGCGCGCACCTGCTGGCGGCGTTCGCGCCGGGCTTTCCGGCGGGCAGCACCTTCCTGGCGGTGGTCGATCCCGGCGTCGGCACGCCGCGCGATGCCGTCGTCGTCTTCGCAGGGGAGCGCTGGTTTGTGGGCCCCGACAACGGCTTGCTGTCGATCGTCGCCGCGCGCAACCGCGACACTCGCTTATGGCGCATCAGCTGGCAACCGGAAGGCCTGTCCAACACCTTCCATGGGCGCGACCTGTTCGCGGTGATCGCAGCCGAGATCGCCCGCGGCGAGTTTCCCGACGGCAAGTTGAGCGCAATCGACGCGCTCAAGGTCGAGTTCGCCCCGGGCGATCTGCCGCGGCTGATTTATATCGACCACTACGGCAATGCCTGGTCAGGGGTGAGAGCGGCACCGAAGGATGCGCGTGTCATCGCCGCAGGTGAACTGTTCAAGCACAGCAACAGCTTCGGATTGGTAGGCAAGGGCGAGGGCTTCTGGTTCATCAACAGCGTCGGCCTTCTGGAACTGGCGGTGAACCGGGGCAGCGCGGCGCACAGCTTCGGCCTGAAGCTTGGTGATCCGGTCCAGGTGCAGCGGCTGAACTGAGCCGGCTAGCGCATCCCGAGCAGCAGCACCCGGAAATCATTGACGTTGGTGCGGGTGGGACCGGTGACCACCAGGTCGCCAAGCGCCGAGAAAAATCCGTGGCTGTCGTGCCCGGCCAGATACGCCTCCGCCTGGATGCCGAGCTTGCCGGCGCGGGCCAGCGTATCCGGGGTGAGCAATGCACCGGCATTGTCTTCGCTGCCGTCGATGCCGTCGGTGTCGCAGGCGATTGCCCAGCCCGGGGCGTCGCGCATGGCCAGCGCCAGCGCCAGCAGATACTCGCTGTTGCGGCCGCCGCGGCCGTGCCCGGGTGGCAGGGTGACGGTGGTTTCGCCGCCCGATATCAGCGCCAGCGGCCGTTGCGTGCGGCAGGCGCGTGCCAGTGCGGCATGCTCGCGGGCAGCAGCCTGGGCATCGCCAGTGACCCGGTTGGACAGCAGCACGGCGGGGATCCCCTGTTGTTCAAAAAAATGCAGCGCAGCGGCGAGGCTGTCGTGCGCCCGCGCGATCAGCCGGTTTTCCATCCGATCGAAGCAGCGATGCCCCGGCTTCGGCGTGTCGATCGAAGGGTCAGCAGTACAGGCCTCGAGGTGGCGCCTGACCCCAGATGGAAGGGCGATGCCGAACCGATCCAGCCGGGCGAGCGCATCGCCGCAGGTGGTCGGGTCTGGCGCACAGGGGCCGGACGCAATGATGGCAGGGTCGTCGCCGACCACATCGGAAATGATCAGAGCCAGCCCGCGCGCAGGCTGAGCCGCCAGCGCCAGCCGCCCGCCCGACAGGCGGGTGAGATGCTTGCGCACGATGTTGATGTCATGGATATCGGCACCCGCGTGCAGCAGAGCCTGGCTGACCCGCCGCAGCTCCTCGAGGCTGACGCCTGCGACCGGCGCCGCCAGCAGGCTCGAGCCGCCGCCTGAAATCAACGCCAGCAATAGGTCGTCTTCGCCGAGCTGGCCAGCCAGCTCCAGCATCCGCAGGGCTGCGGCTTCCCCATGCCCGTCCGGCAGCGGGTGGCTGGCCTCGACGACTTCGATGCGACGCGTGGGCAGCCCGTGCCGATAACGGGTGACCACCAGACCCGACAAGGGCGCGTCGGCTGGCCAGTGCGCTTCGACCGCGGCGGCCATGCTCGCGGCCGCCTTGCCGCCGCCAACCACCAGGGTGCGGCCGCGCGGCGGGGCGGGCAGGTGTGGCGGCAGAATGCAGGCGGGGTCGGCCGCGGCGACCGCCGCCTGAAACGATTCCAGCAGCAGGCTGCGCGGGTCTGTTGCAGCGCCCATGGGTCAGGCAGCCAAGCTACGGCCCAGCCGGCGGGCGATGCAGTGCTGCAGGCCGGCACCCGGCAGGAACCGCAGCTTCATCGCTTCCGGACTTTCGTTGATGTGCTGGCGTCTGCCGGTGTAATCGATCCGCATGGCGTGACAGGTGAATGGGCTTGGCGGAATTGTAGCGTCCAGCCGGCGCGGCAAGCGGCACGGAACGCGTCGGGCAAACAAAAACGGCCAGGAAACCCCGGCCGTTTGCGCTGCCGTATGGAGGGTGATCCAGCAAGCGTTGCATCAGATACTCTCGCCGATTTTTGAGGCCGACTTCTCTGAATGAATCGAGCTACGGCTTCCGACTGGGGAAGAATGCCCATCAAGCGGTCAAGGCGGCCAGGCAATACGTCGCCGAAGGTCGCAGGGTTGTGGTTGATATGGACTTGGAGAAATTCTTCGACCGCGTCAATCACGATCTCTTGATGGAGAAACTCTCGAAGAAGATCGACGACGGGCGAGCACTTTGCCTCATCCGCCGATATCTCGAAGCGGGCATGATGGCACAGGGGATTGTCTCCCCAAGGACAGAAGGCACGCCGCCAGGCAGCCCTTTGAGTCCGCTGCTATCGAATATTCTGCTGACGGAGCCGGATCGGGAACTGGAACGCCGGGGCCATGCCTTCTGCCGCTACGCTGACGACTGCAACATCTACGTCTACGTCAGAAGCCAAACGGCGGGAGAACGGGGTCATGGCAAGCATCACCCGGTTTCTGTCGGACACGCTCAAGCTCACGGTCAATGCGGCCAAGACTGGAGTTTGCCAGTTAGAGTCGGTAGACCTACAATCTAGCTAGGTAATTAGCTAACGTAAGGAGCTTGCCATGAAAACGGTCAATATCCATGAGGCGAAAACCACTTTATCGGCACTGATTGCGGCGGTAGAGGCGGGGGAGGAAGTCATTATTTCTCGCGCTAACAAACCGGTGGTTAAGCTGGTGCTGGTGGAACAGCCAAAGCAGGCACGGCGTGTATTTGGCTTGCATAAGGATGCGCCTTTTTATGTCGCGCCTGATTTCGATGCACCGTTGCCGGATGAGTTTTGGCTGGGGCAGGATCGGGCATGAGGCTGTTGCTGGATACGCATGTGTTTCTGTGGCTTGATGCTGCGGATTCACGCATCCCTACTCTGGTCCGTGAGGCTTGCGAGGATGGCGCGAACGAGGTGTTTCTCAGTCTTGTGAGTGTGTGGGAAATGCAGATTAAAACTGCGCTTGGAAAAATGCACCCGCCGATAAATCCGGTCAGCCTGGCTGAAGCCTATCTCGAAAACGCTACGCTTAAAGTGCTGCCTATTGAATTGGCGCATATTCGCGAACTAAGCGGTTTACCCGTAAAACATGATGATCCATTTGATCGCATGCTGGTTGCTCAGGCCCGACATGAAGAACTAAGGTTGGTGACGGCTGACAGCGTTATTCGGGAATACCCGGTTGAGGTGTTGTGGGAATAAGTGTTTCTCACGAATTTGTACGCTTTGATGGCGGCAGCATGTGGGTTGTTTATCTATGGTGCGGAGCACTACGCGACCCCGCTTTTAGTTAGCCCTCCACCACCTCGAAGTCGTGCGTGATTTCGGCCGTCTTGCCCAGCATGATCGAGGCCGAGCAGTATTTTTCGGCGGAGAGTTTCACCGCCTGCTCGACCCGCTTCGGATCGAGCGCCTTGCCGGTGACGGTGAAGTGCACGTGGATCCGGGTGAACACCTTGGGATCGCTGTCGGCGCGGGTGGCGTCGATCTCTGCGACACAGTCGGTGACGACTTGCCGGCTCTTTCTCAGGATGTAGACGACGTCGAACGCCGAGCAGCCGCCCAGCCCGAGCAGCAGCATTTCCATGGGTCGCACGCCAAGGTTCTTGCCACCGGATTCGGGGGCGCCGTCCATGACGACGCTGTGGCCGGATTCGCTCTGGCCGACGAAGCTGACGCCTTCGATGAGTTTGACGCGGGCTTTCATGGGCTTACTCCAGAAAAATAGGCTTCGACAGGCTCAGCCCGAACGCTTGGTCGGCTAGAAATTCGAGCGGAGTTTGTACCACAAAATCCCCAGCCATTCATGCAGGGCGAAGGTGCTGTCGCGCAGGCCGGCGGGGGTGGCCAGGACGTCGCGGATCGAATCCAGCTCGATGCTGGAAAACTGGATTCCGGCGGGAACGACCGCGAGCCCTTGCGCTTCGAACAGCGGTACGGCGCGCCGCAGGTGCCAGGCGTGGGTGACCAGAGCGATGCGCCGAACACCGGATTGCTGCAGCAGCCGGGCGGAGAGGTGGGCATTCTCCCAGGTGGTCAGCGAGGCGTCCTCGACCCACTGCGGTGAGATGCCGTACTCGTTCTGCAGTATCGCCTCCAGGATCCGCCCTTCGGGCTGGCTGCCGCCACCGGGCATGCCGCCGGCGACCAGAATGGGCAGGCCGCTGGCGCGATGCAGATAGGCCGCGTAGCGCAGGCGTTCGAGGCTGATGCCATTGACCGTATCGCCGCCATATTCGGCGGCATCGAGCCGTCGCCCACCGCCGAACACGACGATGGCGTCGGCCGTTTGCAATGCGTCGGGGCTGACCGGCGCGCTGATTTCCAGAGTTTTCTGCAGCAAGCCGCCGACCCAGGGGGTGGACAGGGCATACAGCGCGGCGGTGGACAGCAAGATCAGGGACATGGCGAAGCGAGGGTGGCGACGGTGGAGAATCAGCCCGGCGGTCAGCAGCAGCGCCAGCGACAATGGCGGCAACAGAACGGCGGCGACAAGATTGGTTGCGAGCAGCCAGGCGGCGGTCATGTTGCCGATTGTAAGCCAGTGCGTGCGGGGATTCGCATCCTCGCATCCGGTGTTTGACTTTGTGCCGGGACAGCGGTTAAAATGCCCGGCTTTCCGAGAATGTCCTCTGTGCAGAGGTGGGTCATGAAAACCTTTTCCGCTAAAACGCATGAAGTCAAACGCGACTGGTTCGTGGTTGATGCCGATAACAAAGTGCTGGGTCGTCTGGCGTCCGAAATTGCGCGCCGCCTGCGTGGCAAGCACAAGCCTGAATTCACGCCCCACGTCGACACGGGTGACTACATCGTCGTGGTCAATGCCAGCAAAATGGTCGTGACCGGGAACAAGGGGCTCGACAAGAAATACTATCGTCACTCCGGCTATCCCGGTGGCCTTTACGAAACCAACTTTGACAAGATGCAGGCGCGCTTCCCTGGCCGTGCACTGGAAAAGGCGGTCAAGGGCATGCTGCCCAAAGGCCCACTTGGCTACGCCATGATCAAGAAAATGAAGGTGTATGCGGGCGCGGACCATCCGCACGAAGCCCAGCAGCCCCAGCCCCTCGAAATCAACGTTAAGGCCGCATCATGATCGGTGACTATAATTACGGTACGGGACGCCGCAAGTCGTCGGTTGCGCGGGTGTTCCTCAAGGCCGGCAGCGGCAAGATTGTCGTCAATGAAAAGCCGGTAGACGATTATTTCTCCCGCGAAACCGGCCGCATGATCGTGCGCCAGCCGCTGGTGCTGACCGACAATCTGAATCGGTTCGACATTATGGTCAACGTGTCGGGTGGCGGCGAGTCCGGCCAGGCCGGTGCGATCCGTCATGGCATTACCCGCGCACTGATCGAGTTCGACGGCGAGATGAAACCGGCGCTGAAAGTGGCCGGTCTGGTGACCCGCGATGCCCGTGAAGTCGAGCGCAAGAAGGTCGGTTTTCACAAGGCGCGCCGTCGCAAGCAGTTCTCCAAGCGTTAATCGCCCTGCTGCACAAAAAGCCGCCCGTTTCAGGGCGGCTTTTTCATGTTGGTCACGGAGCGTGTCTTACAATAAGAGTCGTTACTCGCATCGGAATCTCGCCATGATCAAAGTTGGTATTGTCGGTGGCACGGGCTACACCGGGGTCGAATTGCTGCGTCTGCTGGCGCGTCATCCACAGGTGGAGCTGAAGGCGATCACCTCGCGCAAGGAAGCCGGGATGCCGGTGGCCGAGATGTTTCCCAACCTGCGCGGACGGGTGAAGCTGGCGTTTTCCACCCCGGAAGAAGCCACGCTGGAGAACTGCAACGTGGTATTTTTTGCCACCCCCAACGGGGTGGCGATGCAGCAGGCTCGTGCGCTGCTCGACGCCGGGGTCAAGGTGATCGACCTGGCGGCGGACTTCCGGATCAAGGACCTGGCGGTGTGGGAGCAGTGGTACAAGATGGAACACGCCTGCCCCGACCTGGTGGCGGAGGCGGTGTACGGCCTGCCTGAAATCAACCGGGCCGCGATCCGGGGTGCGCGGTTGATCGCCAACCCCGGTTGTTATCCCACGGCGGTACAATTGGGCTTTCTGCCGCTGCTGGAAGCGGGTGCGGTTGACACGGCGTTCCTGGTGGCCGACGCTAAGTCAGGTGTTTCCGGTGCCGGGCGCAAGCCGGAAACCCATACGCTGTTCGCCGAAGCCGCGGACAACTTCAAGGCCTACGCCGTCGGCGGTCATCGCCACTGGCCGGAAATCAAGCAGGGATTGGAAATGTTCTCCGGCAAGCCGGTGGGATTTACCTTCGTGCCGCATCTGTTGCCGTTGATCCGCGGCATCCACGCGACGCTTTACGCCCGGATCAGCGCCGACATCGATCTGCAGGCACTGTTCGAGCGGCGCTACGCAGACGAGGTTTTCGTCGACGTGCTGCCTGCCGGCTCACATCCCGAAACCCGTTCGGTACGCGGCGCCAACGTCTGCCGCATCGCCGTGCACCGGCCACAGGGCAGCGACACCGTGGTAGTGCTGTCGGTGATCGACAACCTGGTCAAGGGTGCGGCCGGGCAGGCGGTGCAGAACATGAACATCGTGTTCGACCTGCCCGAGGAAACGGCGCTGGCTGACGTGGGGATGCTGCCCTGAGGCGGGCGGAACTCCGTGGCCCGAACAGGGTCTTTACTTGACGTAAGGTGAGTGATGCGGATAATCACTTCATATATTTTCAAGGAGTATTTTCATGAGCACGGCAACCGCAACAGCAACCGAAATGGAAATCCCGCTGATCTTTACCGACAGCGCAGCCACCAAGGTCAAGGATCTGATCGACGAAGAGGGCAATCCCGACCTGAAACTGCGCGTGTTCGTGTCAGGCGGTGGCTGCTCAGGCTTCCAGTACGGCTTCACCTTTGACGAAGCGCAGAATGCCGACGACACCGCGATGGTGAAGAATGGCGTTACCCTGCTGGTCGATTCGATGAGCTTCCAGTATCTGGCGGGCGCCGAAATCGACTATTCCGAAGGCCTGGAAGGCGCGCAGTTCGTGATCAAGAATCCGAACGCCACGACTACCTGCGGTTGCGGCTCGTCGTTCTCGGCGTAAGCAGTTTGCAGTTCAAAAAAAGCGGCCAAGTGGCCGCTTTTTTTCGTATGCGGTTCTCAGACTGCCTTTTTTCAGAATGGCAACCATCAGGCTGGATAAACTGCACCCAGAATGCGCTCGCCGCGTGCCCCGGTGACTGCGGGCAGGTTGCCGGGGGCATGGTGCAGCGCCTGCCGTGCCAGCCAGGCAAAGGCGAGCGCTTCCACCCAGTCCGGGTCGACCCCAAGCATTGCGGTGCTCGCCACCCGGATGTTCGGCAGCCCTGCGCCGAGCCGTTGCATCAATGCGCCGTTGTGCGCGCCACCCCCACAAACATAGAGTTCCTGGGCTCCGCGGCATTCACGGTTGACCGCATCGACGAGGCTCACGGCGGTGAATTCGAGCAGGGTGGCCTGCACGTCGGCCGGATCGATCGCATCGCCCAGGCCGCCGAGGGTGGCATCCAGCCAGTCCAGGTTGAACTGCTCGCGCCCGGCACTCTTGGGCGGCGGTTGTTGCAAATAGGGGTGTTGCGTCAGTGAAGCGAGCAGGTCGGGGTGGATGCGGCCGCTGGCTGCCCAAGCACCGTCCCGGTCATAGCGGACGTCGCGGTGGCGCGCGATCCAGGCGTCCATCAACATGTTGCCGGGGCCGGTATCCCAGCCGCGCACGTTGCCATCTGTGGGCAGATCGGTGAGGTTGGCAATGCCGCCAATGTTGGCAATGATGCGGTGAATGCCGGGACTTCGCATCACTCGAGTGTGGAAGGCTGGAACCAGCGGCGCACCCTGGCCGCCCGCGGCGATGTCGCGGCTACGGAAGTCGGACACGACCGCGATGCCGGTCAGTTCGGCCAGCATCGCGGCGTTGCCGATTTGCAGCGTGTAGCCGTCGGCGGGACGGTGGCGCAGGGTCTGGCCATGGCAGCCGATCGCCCGCACGCCGTCTGCCTCTATTCCGCCGAGCACACCACTTACCGCATCGGCGTACAGGCGCGCCAGTTCATTGGCAGCGACTGCCGCAAGGTGGATTTCGTCGGGCTGCGCTGCGTGCAGCGCCAGCACGCGTGCGCGTAAATCGTCCGGATAGGGCAGGTAGTGGGTGTGGAGGAGTCGGGGCTGGCCGGAAGAATCTATTTCCGCCAGAACGGCGTCGACACCATCAAGGCTGGTGCCTGACATGAGGCCGACGTAGTGCTCGGCCTCATGTGAAGGGGCTGCACTCAATCGAGGGCAGCGAGGTTGGTGCCGCGCAGCAGCGCCAGTTTGTCGGACCAGTCTGCAGTTTGCTGCTGGAAGCGTGCACGTTGTGCCACCGCGAGCGGGGGTGAACCCGGCAGTTTGATCGCCATGGGATTCTGCGGTCGGCCGGCGATACGGACTTCATAGTGCAGATGCGGGCCAGTGGAGGCACCGGTCGTGCCGACATAGGCAATGACCTGACCCTGGCTGACCGGACGGCCAGGACGGATGCCCGATGCAAACGCACTCAGATGCGCGTAATAGGTTTCGTAGCCATTGCGGTGCCGCAGGATGACGAGGTTGCCGTAGCCGCCTTTACGTCCGGCGAAAACAACGGTTGCCTCACCCGTGGCCTTGACCCGGGTGCCGGTGGGCGCGCCGAAGTCTACGCCGGTGTGGGCGCGGTGAAAGCCGTAGACGGGGTGCTTGCGTGAGTTGCTGAAACTGGACGTGACGCGCGAAAATTCAAGCGGTGAGCGCAAAAAACCCTTTTTCAGCGACTCGCCCTCGGGCGTGTAATAGTCTTCACGCCCGGAAGTGTCGCGGAACAGAACGGCGCGGTAAGGCTTGCCGGCGTTGACGAATTCGGCCGCCAGCAGCTTGCCGGCTGCGATCGGTTCGCCGTTGCGATAATTCACCGTATAAATGACCGAGAAGGTGTCGCCGCGGCGCAGGTCTTCGCGGAAGTCGAGGCTGGTCGAGAAGGTCTCCGCCATCTGGTTCGCGATCTTGTCGGGGATACCGGCGCTGTCGGTCGCGCCATACAGTGACAGCAGGATGCGGCCGGAGCGCATCACCACCCGGGTTTCCAGCAGTTCGCTCGCGTCTTCGGCGACAAAAGCGTCACCTTCGCGGCGTACGGTCAGGTCGGGGGCGTCGTTCCGCTGGAACTGGATGGCCAGCAATTGACCGTCTTGGGTTGTGGTGGCCTGGATCCGCTTGCCGGCCCGAATGCTGGACGCCAGTTTGCGTACCGTGTCGGTCGCCAGCAGACCCTGGATTTCAAGGTCGTCAATATTCAACCGGGACAATGCCATGGCAAGGGTGTCGCCGGACTGGATGGTGCTTTCGCGCTCGAACGTGCCGTCAGTGCTTACGCTGGCCAGTGCCGGCAGGGCGAGGGCTTCGGTGATCGTTTGCGGGGTGATGTCGAGGGTGTTGGTGTCAGGGGCCAGACCGAAGGCGGCGACGACGCCAAAAAGTGGCAGGCTGGAGAGTACAACCAGAGTGCGCAGGCTAAAGCGGCGTTCCGCTCCGGTCATGCGATCGGTTAAGATTCTCAGTTTGGTGAGCGGCATGGACCGTTTCCCTTCCGTAATCGAGCCCGGATTCTACCACAGCTGTCATGGGGCTATTTTTTCAATCCAAACAGCAGCTTTTGTGCATTGAGTGAAATGCATTTCATGATTTACGGCCAGAAACGGCCAAACTTGACCCGTTTGTATAGAGAGGAATTGGATGCAAGACGTCTTGCAGGAAATCAAGCGTGGAGCCGACGAACTGCTGGTCGAGGCCGAGTTGATCGAAAAGCTGAAAACCGGGCGTCCGTTGCGGATCAAGGCGGGATTCGATCCGACCGCGCCGGATCTGCATCTGGGCCACACCGTGCTGCTGAACAAGTTGCGGCAGTTTCAGGTCTTGGGGCACCAGGTTATTTTCCTGATCGGCGACTTCACCGGCATGATCGGTGATCCGACCGGGAAAAACACCACCCGTCCGCCCCTGACCCGCGAGGCGGTCGTTGAGAACGCCCGGACTTATCAGGAGCAGGTGTTCAAGATTCTCGATCCGGCCCTGACCGAAGTGCGCTTCAACTCGGAATGGATGGAGAATCTGGGTGCGGCCGGCATGGTTCGCCTGGCAGCGAGCCACACGGTGGCGCGCATGCTGGAGCGAGACGACTTTCATAAGCGTTATGCCAACCAGCAGCCAATCGCGATCCACGAATTCCTCTACCCCCTGATCCAGGGCTACGACTCGGTGGCATTGAAGGCGGATGTCGAGCTGGGCGGCACCGACCAGAAATTCAACCTGCTGATGGGGCGCGAACTGCAAAAGCAGCATGGGCAGGCCGTTCAGTGCGTGCTGACCATGCCCTTGCTGGAAGGGCTGGATGGCGTCAACAAGATGTCGAAGTCGCTCGGCAACTATGTCGGCATCAGCGAGCCCCCGCAGGAGATCTTCGGCAAGCTGATGTCGGCCTCGGATGAGCTGATGTGGCGCTACATCCAGTTGCTGTCGTTCGAGTCGCTGGCAACGATCGAGGGCTGGAAGCGGCAGGTTGCTGACGGCGCCAACCCGCGCGACATCAAGGTGCGGTTCGCCCAGGAAATCGTTGCTCGTTTTCATGGTGCAGAAGCGGCGGTGCAGGCGCTGGCCGAATTCGAGGCGCGCTTTCAACGCGGCGTGCTGCCGGACGACATGCCCGAAATCAGCCTGCCCGGTGTCGATGGAGCCTTGCCGGTGCCGCAGTTATTGAAGCAGGCCGGATTGGTGACCAGCACCTCAGACGCCATTCGCCAGATTGCCGGCGGCGGGGTCCGCCTGGACGGCGAACGTGTCGCCGATAAAGGCGTGCTGGTACCCGTAGGAGCGACGGTGGTGGCGCAGGTCGGCAAGCGCAAATTTGCCCGGGTTACGGTCGTCTGAAAATTAATTTGTCGAAAGTGTTGACGGAAAGTTTTTGCTCTGTAGAATGCGCTCCTTCTCGACGAGCAGTGCGGCGAGGGGAAACCTGGCAGCTCTGCTAATCGATTGATCTTTAACAATTTACAGCCGATAGGTGTGGGTGTTGTTGCGGTAGCTGTTCTGGCTTTGGCTGGGGTGGCAACTAGCATAGATGCTCACACTTGAATGAAGCGCTGCTATTAATTTAGTGGTGTGAGTTTGAGTTGAGCGACTGAAGTATTTGAAGTAATAGCAGTGATTGAACTGAAGAGTTTGATCCTGGCTCAGATTGAACGCTGGCGGAATGCTTTACACATGCAAGTCGAACGGCAGCACGGGAGCTTGCTCCTGGTGGCGAGTGGCGAACGGG
>JACDJC010002536.1_pt1 | contig 14204 bp, 6 predicted proteins | sample 7454191 | NCBI WGS metagenome assembly JACDJC01 (sample SAMN14253291, study PRJNA609438) | sludge metagenome | isolation source: sludge after 25d culture with pyrite and EDTA | collected 2018-12-20 | reverse complement strand
CCACGTTCCAGGTACCACCGGTGAACACGCTGTGGCCACGCAGCTGCCACGAGTTGCCGATGAGCAACGCCTCGCCGCTGGCAGTGCCGGTGACCGTGCCGGCGCTGGTGACCACGGCCCACGAGCCCATGAAGGTGACCGGGCCCAGGCCGCCGGCGGGCCGCTGCAACGTGACCGAGAGCGAGCTGCTGCCGATGGCGGCCGAGTTGCCACGCGAGGTTGCGCTGCCCGCCGCCCCGGTGTCGAAGGCGAGCCCGGTGGCGGTGCCGTCGGCGACGGTGACATCGCTGGCGCTGCCGCTGGTGGTGGTGGGCAGGCCGGGCGCGAACGGGGCGCCGAGCGTGAACCGGTTGGCGGCTGTGGTGTCGAACACGTGCAGCGCAGTGACCCGGCCGCTGAGGCCGACGAACCGGGCGGAGACCGCCGCTGCGGGAGCGAACCGGGTGCACACCGGCGAGCCGGTGAACGGCGTGCGGCCGATGGCATCGGCGTCGGTGAGGTAGCGGGCGCGCATCATGATGTCGATCGCGTCGACGGTGCGTTGGCCGAGGGTGTCGCTGTACACGGCCAGCCAGCGGGCATCGGTGTAGGTGCCGCGCAGCGCGCAGACTCTCGCCGAACCGGACGTGGTTTGGTCGAAGACCGGTGCCATGTCCAGATCGGTGAAGAACGGTGGCGCCGCTTCGGTGGGTGGCACCGGACCCAGCTGGCCGCTGCCGCCGCCCACGATGAGCGAGGCCGTGGCAACCAGCGCCGGTGCAAGGGCGGCATCGCCACCGAAGCCGATGGCGAACCCCGGCCACGAGCACGCCGCTTGCGCGAGGCTGCTGTTGCACGACTGGCCGGTGGAAGGGAACGCCCCGGTGAGCAGCGCGGCCACCGACGACGGCAGCGACCGGCCGCCGGTGGCCACCAGCAGGATGGGCACCGCGTCGTGCGCCGGTTGCCGCGACACCGCTGCGCTGGCGGTGGGGGAGGCTCCGCTGGGCGCGGGCAAGGCCCTGGCAGGCACCCCCGGGTTGGAGGCGGCGCCGCTGATGGCGCCGCAGAACGGGCCGGCGCCCAGTGCGTCGGGCCAGCCGGTGGCCGTGGCGCCGTTGCCGCCCGACGCGGCGAGGCACACCATGCTGCTGTCGAAGTCGGCCGCGTTGCCGGTGGGCCACCAGCCTCCCAGCCGTTGTGCCATCTGCACGCTGGTGTCGTAGCGGTCGGTGCCGGCCAGGCGCACCAGTTCGGTGGCGCCCGCCAGGTTCTTGGCCTCGGTGGCCACCTCCGCGCTGATGCGGGCTGTGCCGCCGAGCACGATGATGTTGCTGACCGCCATCGTGAGCAACGCGTCGACCGTGGCCTGCGGCAACGAGTCGTCGCCGTCGTGCAGCAGCACGGGCACCTGCCAGAAGCTGGTCCACCACCCGGCGGCCAGTGCGTCGGCGCCGGTGACGCCATCGGCCAGCACCACGGTGCGGCTGAGCAAGCGGCAGCTGGTGGCGGATTCGCGCAGCTCGACGACGGCGTTGGCATAGAACGGTTGACGAGTCGACCCGTCGGTGGTGTCGGGGTCGGCGCAGGTGAGGTCGCCGTTGGGCGCCGGTGCCGTGCCGAGGCTCTGCGCGATGCGCGCGGCCGTGTCGTAGCGGTCGACGCCGGCCACCCGGAACACTTCGCGATAGCCCAGTGACAGCAGCTCGGCATCGACACCTGCCGGCACGGCGGAGGTGCCGCCCACCACGATTGCCTGGCGGGCCAGCGTGCAGCCGCCGCGACGCAGGTCGTTGGCGGCGATGCGGGTGGCCGGGCTGAGGCTCACCGCTCCGCTGCGGGCGGAGGCCGTGATGAGGATGGGCGCGCTGTCGGTATCGACGCGGGCGACGCCGCCGATCGGGTCGAACAACGGGTCGGCGGCCGCCGTGCGCTGCAGCAACGGCTCGAGCGATTGGTGAGTGGGGTCGCTGAGCGCCGACGCACCCAACGAGTCGGCGGGGTTGTCGCCGGTGACCACGATGACCGCTCGCGGGCAGGTGCCCGCGCCCCACCAGTCGTTGGCTGTGGAGAGTGCCACCGCGCCACCCGACGAGCGATCAGGCGTGTCGAACGGGAAGTCGCCACGGCCGCGTAGGCCCAACGTGACCGCCAGGTTGGTCTGGAACCGGTCGTTGCCCGAGTAGCGAACCGCGTTCGGCCAACCTTCCAGACGGGCCGAGAGCGTGCTGGTGGCCGGCCATTGCGAGGGGGGCACGGCGTCGTCGGCACCGGCCCCCGCCGACGGCCCGGCGACCAGGCCGAGCGCGAGGGCTGCCGCAATGACGCGCGGAGCTCGACGACGGGCCAACGGGGTGGCTCAGGGGGCGAGGGTGAGTGCGAGGAAGACCGACTCGAACGAGCCGGAGAAGGTGCCGGAGATGGCCAACCCGGTAGAGCTGGGTGACGACCGGAACGCGCCGGAGATGACGTAGCCCAATGGGTCGGCAGCGCCTTCTGCGTAGCCCGAGAGGCGCAGCTCGATGACCTCGCCGGCGGCAGTGGTGAAGGTGAGGTCGCCGCTGAGCTGGCTCTGCGTTTCGCCCTCGAGCGACTCGTCGATGCCGATGCGCCCGCCGATGGTGCCGCTGACCACCGTGTCGCCGAGCGTGAGCGTGACCGGCCCACTGATGTCGTAGCGCGGACCGCTGGCCACGACGCTGATGCCGCTGGCCGACAGCGAGCCACCCAGCACCGCGGGCGGCGGTGGCATGGTGGTGGCGACAGGCACGGTGGTGGGCGCGGTGTACGGAGTGAGATCGAGGGTGGTGGCGGTGACCACGGGGATGGCCACGGTGTCGGCCACCACCGACGGGGGAACGGTGACCTCGGCAACAGTGACCACGGGCGCCGGCTCGAAGGTGGTCTGCACGATGACCACTGGCGCTGCGGTGGCGACCGGCGCGGCAACGACCACGGCCGATGTCTCGGGCACGACGATGGGCGCTGCGACCTGATCGGTGTTCTGCGAGCTGGCGATGCCCAGCGTTGCAGCCACCACCAGCGTGGCCCCGGCGGCGACGCGCCCGACGATGGGTGCCGCCATCGGCGTGGCCGACACCATGTTGCTGGCCGACTCGACCACCGGCGACACGAAGGTGGCGAAGCGGTTGGCGTTGGCGGCGCCGGTGGAGGCCGCCTGCGACGCAACCGAGTTGCTCGTCTGGCTGCGCACGCGGCCGATGGCATGGGCCGTGCGGTCGCTGCGGCGGAACAGCACGTAGAGGAACATCGGCACCGCGGCGGCGCCGTGCAGTGCCATCCGCATCGCGTTGCGGGCCCGGCTCACCCTGGCGCGAGCGTTGTCTTCGGTGAGGCCCGAGACCTGGGCCACCTCGCCGTAGCTGAGCTCGTCGACGAAGCGCAGCGTGAGCGCTTCGCGGTAGCCGTCGGGCAATGCGGCCAGCGCCTGCTGCAGGTCGGTGGTGTCGTGATCGAGACCCAACTGGTGCTCGATGCTGGGCGCGCCATGGGTGAGCACCGGATCGTTGAAGACCCTCGCGGCTTTGGCGGTGTCGCGCGTGCGGCGGTTGGCATCGTCGATGCAGACGTTGGCCAGGATGCGGTAGAGCCATGGGCCCAACCGGCTGTCGTCGGCCAACCGGCCGAGATTGCGGTATGCACGCAGGAACGTCTCCTGCACGGCATCTTCGGCAGCGGTTTCGTTGATGGTGCTGCGGCGAGCGGAGGCCAGCAAACCGGGCCGGTACTGGCGAACGAGCTCTTCGAACGACTCGCGATCGCCGGCCTGCAGCGAGCGGATCACACTGAGTTCATCGATTGATGTAGCCACGTGTCCTCCGATCGCGTCTCCAGCCAGTACGAGCACTCAAAGGTTATCACGATGGGTCCGGCGAGTGCCCGCGGGGTTGCTTTCGGCCCACCCGGTTGCGGCGGGTCCGGGCGAGCAGCAGCAGCCGTCGCGGCCTGGCAACCATGCGCGCCGCCATGCGCGCGGTGGTGCCGACTTGAGCGGCTGCGAGCCGGAGCCGCGACACCGCTTCCGGAGCGGCGGCGATGGTGAAGCGCTGGGTCAGTGCCGCCGGCGCCATTCGGATGCCGTTGGTGCGGTTCTCCAGGTTGCTGTCGTGCACCACCTGCAGCCACATCGGCCCGTCACCGAACTGCCGGATCGGCCCCAGCGCGGCCAGCTTGTTGTGGTCCGCCGCGAACACGGTGGCGACGAGCGACCCTCTCTCCACTCGTGAGATGAACGGGTTGCTGGGGTCGAGCCGGCGGTACAGCCTGCCCTGCGTCCACTGCGCCCCGCTGGTGAAGTTGACGAACCCTTCCTCTGTTGCGGCCGCCTGCACGCGGGCGATGTAGGTGCGCGCGATCGCGTCGTCGTTGTCGACGCGGCTGGTGATCACCAACCCGTCAGCGCCGGCGCGCAACTCTTGCACCACCTCGGCGGGCACCCCCGGTGACCAAGCGTCGTGCACCCACACCGGCTCCAGCAGTGCCACCTGCGCCAGTTCCTCGCGCAGCCAGGCGGGGGAGGCCTCGTCGCACAGCGCCAGCCACCTGAACTCGGTGCAGGTCTGCGACTGCACCGACGGCACGGTGAAGGTGGTGAACAGCCGCAACCGGTCGCGCAACCACTGGTCGCTCGCAGGCGGTCGATCGGCGAGGCGAACGTTGAACCTGGTCATCAGGAAGTGCTCCATTGCGGGCGGGTTCACGCGCTCGGGCCGGTGGCGTTGTCGTCGTCTTCGGCGGCGTTGGCGTGGCGGGCGATCACCGCGCGGTACATCTCGCCCAGCTGTGCCGACTGTGCCGCGAGGTCGAAGCGACGGTGCGCTTCCTCGCGGCCAGCGGCGCCCATCGCTGCGCGTCGAGTCGGGTGGGTGAGCAGCTCGGTGAGCGCGGTCGCGAGAGCGACCACATCGCCTTCCGGCACCAACAACCCACCCACTTCATGAGTGAGCGCCTCGCCGGTGCCGCCCGACCGGTAGGCCACCACCGGCAGGCCCGATGCCTGCGCCTCGGCCAGCACCAGCCCGAACGCCTCCCGCTGCCCGCTGGCGGTTGCCTTGCTGGGTGCGCACAGCAGCGTGGCGCTCGCCATCAGCGCCGCCACCTCCAGCTGGGTTGCCGAGTCGATGAACTGCACCGGCAGTTCCAGTTGCGTGGCGCGTGCGTGCAGCTGGTCGCGCAACGGCCCGTCGCCCACCACGGTGAGCGTGAGCGACGGTGTGGTCGAGCGTGCGCTGGCGGCCGCCTCCAGCAGATCACCCACGCCTTTCACCTCTGCCAGCCTGCCGACGAACAGCACGTGCGCCGGGTCGCGCTCGTCGGCGGGCTCAGTGTCGAGCCCGCCGCCGAACACGCTCGTGTCGACGCCGATGTGGTGGCACACCACCTTCTCCGGCGGCGCGCCCAGCTCGATCAGTCTCGCCCGCACCGCCTCCGACACCGCGATCAGTAGCTCGGCCTGGGCAAAAACTGCAGCGCGGCGGCGCAGCCACAACCTCCCGGCCGGCGAGCGATGGAACCCGTCGGGCAGCATCACGTCGTAGCCGTGGAAGCTGACCACCAGCGGTACTCGCGCCCGGCGCGCGGTGGGCAGCAGCATCGCGGCATCGGGCCCGAAGTGTGCGTGCAGCAGCGCCGGTTGCTGGCGGCGCAGCAGCGCGTTGAACGCCGGGTCGCGGCCGAAGGCGAACGCCAGTTTTCGCAGCGGCGTGGGGCGCCAACGGGTGACCAGCACTCGATCGGCAGGCAGCGGTGCCCCGGCCAGCCGGGTGAGGCCGAGGTAGTAGGGCACCACGCCGGGCACGGCTTCCGCCTGCCGGCTGATGAACCCTTCCGTGCTCGACAGCAGCGTGGATCGAAAGATGCCGATCACCGGTGGTGGGGCGTTGCCGTTGCCGTTGCCGTCGCCGTGGTCGTTGCCGTTCATGCCGGCACCGCGCTCGGACGTCGTGCTTCGACCGACAGCAGCCAGCGGGTGGCGATCCAGAGCACGATCACGTACCAGGTCTCACCGACGAAGGTGGCCGCCAGCGCGCCGCGCCACGAGTGGTCGGGGATCCACGCCAGGCACAGGGCCAGGTTGATCAGCAACGTGCTGATCAACAGCCACAGCCGCACTCGCTGATAGCCGGCCCCGGTGAGCGCGTTGGCGGGGAAGTACTGCAGCACGCGCAGCAACGGCAGCAGGCCCAGCCAGCGCACGATGGGCACCGCATCCTCGAACTCACTGCCCAGGATGGGCACCGCCAGCGGTGCGGCCAGCACCATCAACACGCCGACCACCACGGCGTAGACCAGGCTGGGTGCCAGCAGGCGGCGGGCGAAGGCCATCGTGGCCGCCAACCCGCGCTTGCCCTCGCTGAACGTGCGGTTGTAGCTGGCCACCAGCAGTGCCTGGATGGGCAGCATGGCGATGGTGGGCACGCGGTATGCGGCGCCGTAGAGCCCGGCGTCGTCGATCCAGCCGGCAGATCGCAGGATCGGCTTGTCGATGCCGTCCTGTGCGCTGAACGCAGCCACCGAGGCGGAGTAGGGGATGCCCTCCGCCAGGTCCTGGCGGCGCACGCGACCCCAGAAGCGCTGCAGGCGGAACAGGTGGCGGGTGCGCAGCAGCACCACCGCGCCCGTCGCCGACACGGCGACGGCCTGCAGCAGCGCCCACACCACCACGCTCTCCGAGCCGGTGGCCAGCAGCGTCATGGCCGCAGCCAGGCGCATGATGGTGAGCACGGTGATCACCTGCGCGTACTCGCGCAGCTTGGCGTGGGCGATGGCCATGTACGCGCACAGCGACGTCACGGCGCCGCCCAGCAGTTCGCCGGCGCACAACCAGGCGGTGGCCGTGACCGAGAGCCCCGGCACCAGCGCCACCCCCGCGACGGTGAGCACCGATGCCACCACGCCGCCGCCCACCACCATCGTGAACGCGGTGGCGAACGCGTCGCCGGCGGCGTAGTCGTCGCGGCGGATGCGCTGCACCAACAGCAGTGATGCGCCTACCTGAGCCAGTGGCACCACGAACGACACCACGGCGGCGATGGCGGTGAACTCGCCGAACCCGTCGGTACCCAACGCGCGGGCGATCACGAAGAAGACGAAGAGCCCGCCCACCATGCGGACCACCTCGGCCGCCAGCGACCACACCGTGTCGCCCGCCAGGCTGGTGCGCAGCATTCGTGAGAGCCGGCCGACGCGAGTGCTGCCGTCCGCTGGCTCGATCATCGCCGCGAGTCTAATGGGTCTGGATCATCGGGCTCGCGGTGACGCCGCCCCGCGCCGCGGCGGGTTCGAGGGGGAGGCGAAGCCCCCCACCCGTGGCGCGTGATCATCGGCTCGTACCACACATATACTTTCGTGTATGACGGTTGTTGCCCTCGACCAGCTCGTTCGGCAGCTCCGCGAGCGCGCAGGCCTCACCCAGGCCCAGCTTGCTAAGCGAGCCGGCATCTCTCAGCCGGCGATCTCCGATTACGAACATGGCCGCAAACGGCCCACATTGTCGACGCTGCAACGTCTTGCCGCAGCGGTCGATCTCGAAGTCGACCTGCGCTGTGTCCCAGCTTCGTCCGCCCCAACGCTCGCCTCACTTCGACGCGACCGTCGGGCGATCGTGGAGATCTGCCGTCGCCACGGTGCATCGAACCCTCGAGTCTTCGGTTCGGTCCTCACCGGGTTGGCCGACGACGACTCCGACATCGATCTTCTCGTCGACCTTGAGGCAGGGCGCACGTTGTTCGACGTCGCGGCCCTTCACGATGATCTGGTCGAACTGCTCCACCGCGAGGTTGACGTCGTCACCGCCGGAGCTGTGCGTGGGCGACTGGCCCACCTCGCATTCGACGCCCAGCCGCTGTGAGGAACCCCGCGGAGCGACTGAACGACATCGTTGTGGCCGTTACCGACGCAGCGGCATTGGTAGCCCGCGGTCACAGCGAGTTCATCGCCGACCCGTTGTTGATTCGCGCAGCCAAGAACATCCTCGCCGAGATTGGAGAAGCCGCCAAAGGCATCGACGACGACACCCTTTCGACGATGCCGGGAGTGCCGTGGAAGAACGTGAAGGGCATGCGCGACAAAGTGGTTCACGACTACCCCGACATCGACCTCGACCTCATGTGGGAGACCCTTGTGCATGAGCTGCCGAGAGTCGGTGAGGCGATCGCCGGCAGAACTCGACGTCGCGACGAGTAGCCGTTCGAAACGTCCAGCCGAGGTCGAACTCGCGCTCTCGGGGAGTTCTCTCGCGTACTGCAGCCCGGTGCGCTCCTCGTCGGCAGCACTCCGATCGACCACCCGACCGGGTGTACCACTTCCGCCCGTCCTTGACCGGCGAGGCGCGCGACACCTTCGGGAGCGATCCGAGGCTGCTGGTTCGTGGGCGGTACCTCCAATCCAGGTCGCTGATCACCAAGTGCGACAACGCGACGCTGAAGGCCTGGCCCGGGGGAACCCTTGTGGCGCACCTTCAGCGTGTGTCGGCGAGGCTGGCGACGGGTTCGTCTGCTAGCCCGACACATCACAATCTTAGAAGCTGGCAGTTTCCAATCTTTACCCCTGACAATTCGCAGACTCAGGGGTACGCTTTGGCGATGAGTGAACTGATCGGCCGTCGCGCGGAGAGCCTCATTGCAGAGGCGCTCACCGGCTTTCGAGTGGTGATCGTCAATGGCCCTCGCCAAACAGGCAAGTCCACGCTGCTCGAACTGTCTGCACGGAACGCGGGCAGCCTGGTCACGCTCGACGACCGCGATGTGTTGCGTGTTGCTCGCACCGATCCGCGTGGCCTTGTCGAGGGGTACGCGCGGCCGCTGCTGATCGATGAGGTACAACGCGGTGGCGAGCCGCTGGTGCTGGCTATCAAGGCAGCGGTCGATCGTGCCCCACGGGAGATGGGGGCGTTCGTTCTCGCCGGGTCTTCACGGTTCCTCACGGTTCCTGGGCTCACCGAGTCGCTCGCCGGGAGGGCTCGAATCATCGATCTGTGGCCGTTGACCCAGGGGGAGATCTCTGCCGGTGCCGACAACTTCATCGATCTCGCCTTCGGCCCGACGAACGACCTTCGCCTCACGTCTCCGGTCTTTCTCACGCGGCCGGAGGTGATGAGCCGCATCACGATGGGCGGCTTTCCGGCGGTTCAGTCATTGCCGACGCGGCGGTTGCGGTCGGCGTGGTTCGAGGACTACCTGCGAACGCTTGTCACACGCGACCTCACGTTGTTGAGTGCGATCCGCAAGCTCGACGACCTACCTCGCCTGGTGCAGTTGCTGGCCGCTCGCACCGCTCAAGAGCTGAACGTTGCTTCGCTCGCGCGCGATGCCGGGATCAACGGCGAGACACTTCGTTCGTACCTTGCGCTGCTCGAAACCATCTACCTCCACCTTCGGTTGCCGGCGTGGTCGACGAACTTCACGTCGCGTGCGAAGCACCATCCGAAGGTGCACATGGTCGACACCGGGCTTGCCGCCAACGTGCTCGGCCTCACCGCCGAGCGACTGTCCACACCGACAACTCAGATGGCGGGCCCGTTGTTCGAGACCTTCGTGGTCAATGAACTCGTTCGACAGCAGGCATGGTCCGACGAGCGCGTGCGGCTCGGCCACTTCCGAGATCGCGAGCAACGCGAGGTGGACCTCATCATGGAGGCAGGTGATGGACGGGTGGTCGCCGTGGAGATGAAGGCTGCCCGCGACGTCGACGAGACCGACTTCAGGTGGCTTGCCTACTTGCGCGATCGCCTCGGCGACCGGTTCGTCAACGGCATCGTGATTCACCTCGGTGAGCGCCCGTTGCCCTTCGGCGATCGGCTCACCGCGCTCCCCGTCTCGGCAGTCTGGTCGTAGCCGCCCGTCGCGAGCTGGCGCTGTCGCGACGGGAAGTGGACCTTGGAATCTTGGTAGAATTTCTGTATGCCGCGTTCGCCTTCCCAGGGTTTGCGGCTGGCACTCGATCTCACCGAGCTCGGGGCACGTCTTCGGGAACAACGTTTCCGTCGCGAGCACTCAGACTGCGGGGAGGCGTCGGTGCGAGAGTTCATGGCCGGCTGGTGGCTCGACCGGCCTGGTGCTCCCGACGGCGACGCTGTCGGACGGCCAGTCGCGCTGTCCAGGTTCCGTGACTGACCTCGAACGTTCGCTGCGACATGTCGTCGACGCGTTGCAGCGTCGGCATGTCAGATTTGCGGTGGTCGGTGGATTGGCCGTGGCGGTGCGCGCGGAGCCTCGGCTCACGCGCGACGCCGATCTCGCGATCGTCGTCGGCTCCGACGACGAGGCAGAAGCATTGATCTCGAGCTTGCGTCTCGACGGGTACGAGGCGTTCGCCGCCGTGGAGCACGAGGTGATGGCGAGGCTGGCGACGGTTCGCCTCACGCGAGGTGGCGACGAGTTCGGCACGATCACCGACTTGCTCTTCGCGTCGTGCGGCATCGAGGCAGAAGTCGTCGATGCCGCTGAATCGATCGAGGTGCTGCCAGGGCTGACGGTGCCAGTGGCCACCGTTGCTCACCTGATCGTGATGAAGACGCTGGCGCGCGACGACCGGCGCCGCCCCGCCGACGCCGACGACCTGGTCGGGCTCGCAGCAGTGGCAGACGATGCCGATTGGGCTGCCGCACTGGTGGCCGCGCGCCTGGTAGTGAGCCGTGGGTACGGGCGGCAACGGGACCTGGTCGCCGCCATCGAGCAGCTGCGCAACGACCCGACCTGGTAGACGGCGCCGCCCAGCAACTCGCACGGGAGCGGTCGTGCGACGCGAAACCTCGCTGTCAGCTTCGGGTACGTCACTGTCTGCGGCGGGCCGGACGGGTGCGGGGCAGGCGGCGAGCGGGCTGCAAAGCCTTGACATGCACCGGCGGATGCGCTTACCGTTCCCCCCAACGGATTCGCCGCCGGGCTTCTGCCTGTGCCGGTTGACGACCGCGTGCCCCGCGGATAGGATCGACTGTTGCCGTGCGTTCTGTGTCCCGCTACTCGTTTGTGTCGTTGACCCTGCGCGCCCCCCTGCTGATTGAGATTGAGGAGTAGCACGTGGCCTCTCGTTCCGTGTCCCGCGAGCGTTATTCGTTCGCCAACCTTTCCGAGCCCTTGGAGCTCCCCGATCTCATTGCGGTGCAGCGCGAGAGCTTCGAGTGGTTCCTCAACGAAGGCCTCGCCGAGACCTTCCGCGACATCTCGCCGATCAAGGACTTCAGCGAGGCGCTGCAGCTCGAGCTCGAGTTCGACCCCGACGACGAAGACCTGCGCCCGCCGCCGAAGTTCACGGTGGACGAGTGCAAAGAGAAGGACATGACCTACAGCGCGCCCATCTTCGTGCGCGCCCGGTTCATGAACCGCAACACCGGTGAGATCAAGGAGCAGACGGTTTTCATGGGCGACTTCCCCATGATGACCGAGAAGGGCACCTTCATCATCAACGGCACCGAGCGCGTCGTCGTGTCGCAGCTCGTGCGTAGCCCCGGTGTCATCTTCGAGCCGGGCGAGCGCTTCCGCCTGCGCAACCTCAGCAAGCACCAACTGGTGAAGGGCACCATCCACCCCTACCGTGGCGAGTGGCTCGAGTTCGACGTCGAGCAGAAGCCCGGCAAGGACGTCACCGCCGGTACCCGTGTGGCCCGCAAGCGCCGCATGGGCGTGTTCACCCTGCTGCGTGCCCTCGGCTACGACGAAGAGCACGCCCCCGGCTTCATCGAGCGCTTCGTCGGCCACTTCGACTTCCTCGAGGGCCAGTGGGAGAAGGAGCGTCACATCGCTCCTACTCAGAACGAAGCACTGGTCGAGATCTACAAGCGTGCCCGCCCGGGCGAGCCGCCCACCGTGGAATCCGCCAAGGCCTACTTCCGCAACGCGTTCTTCGAGAACCGTCGCTACGACCTCTCCCGCGTCGGCCGCTACAAGCTCGACCGCAAGCTGGGCAGCGAAGTCGCCAAGCTCGACGAGCTGTTCGGCAGGGGCACCATCGAGCTCGGTTCCTTCTTCAGCACCGACCAGGACGACCCCAACCGTCGCGGCATCTTCAGCGACCCCGACGACGACCACGTGTTGCGCCCCAACGAGGTGCTGGCCGTCATCAGCTACATGCTGCACCTGGTGAAGCAAGAGCCCGGTTACCGCCTCGACGACCAGGACCACTTCGCCAACCGCCGCATCCGCAGCGTGGGCGAGCTCATCCAGAACCAGGTGCGCATCGGCCTCAGCCGCATGGAGCGCGTGGTGCGCGAGCGCATGACCACCCAGGACGTGGAGGCCATCACGCCCACCACGCTGGTCAACATCCGCCCGGTGGTCGCGGCCATCAAGGAGTTCTTCGGCACTTCCCAGCCGTCGCAGTTCATGGACCAGGTGAACCCGCTGTCGGGGCTCACCCACCGTCGCCGCCTGTCGGCCCTCGGGCCCGGCGGCCTCAGCCGCGAGCGTGCCGGCTTCGAAGTGCGCGACGTGCACTTCAGCCACTACGGCCGCATGTGCCCCATCGAAACCCCTGAGGGCCCCAACATCGGCCTCATCGGTGCGCTCAGCACGTTCGCCCGGGTCAACCCCTACGGCTTCATCGAGACCCCGTACCGCGTGGTCACCAACGGCAAGGTCAGCGGCGAGATCCGCTACATGGCTGCCGACGAGGAAGAGAACTACGTCGTCGCCCAGGCCAACACCCCCATCAACGCCGACGGCTCGCTGAAGGGCGACCGCGTGCTGGTGCGCCGCAGCCCGCAGGCCGCCAGCTTGGAAGACCTGCGCAAGATGCTGGAAGCGGAGAGCTTCTTCGGCGCCACCACCGACATCGCGTCGGTGCCGCCCAGCGAAGTGCAGCTGATGGACGTGAGCCCGAAGCAGATCGTGTCGGTCGCCACCGCCCTCATCCCGTTCCTCGAGCACGACGACGCCAACCGCGCCCTGATGGGTGCCAACATGCAGCGCCAGGCAGTGCCGCTGGTGCGCGCCGAGGCCCCCTACATCGGTACCGGCATCGAAGACCGCGCCGCTCGCGACGCAGCCGACCTCATCCAGGCAACGGGCGAGGGCGAGGTGCTCGAGGTCAGCGGCGCCAGCATCACCGTCAACTACAAGGACGGCGGCAAGCGGGTGTACCCGCTCAGCAAGTTCCGCCGCAGCAACCAGGACACGTGCATCAACCACCGGGTGCGCGTGAAGGAAGGCGAGAAGGTCGTCAAGGGCACCATCCTCGCCGACGGCCCCAGCACCGATCACGGCGAGCTGGCCCTGGGCAAGAACCTGCTCGTGGCACTGATGCCGTGGGAGGGCTACAACTTCGAAGACGCCATCATCCTCAGCGAGCGCCTGGTGAAGGACGACGTGCTCACGTCGATCCACATCCACGAGCACGAAGTGGATGCACGCGACACCAAGCTGGGCCCGGAAGAGATCAGCCGCGACATCCCCAACCTCAGCGACGACATCCTGCGCGACCTCGACGACCGCGGCATCATCCGCGTGGGCGCCGAAGTCGGCCCCGGCGACGTGCTGGTGGGCAAGGTCACCCCCAAGGGCGAGACCGAGCTCACCCCCGAGGAGCGCCTGCTGCGCGCCATCTTCGGTGAGAAGGCTCGCGAAGTGCGCGACACCAGCTTGAAGGTGCCCCACGGCGAGAGCGGCAAGGTCATCGACGTGAAGGTGTTCTCTCGCGAAGAGGGCCACGAGCTGCCGCCCGGCGTGAACCAGCTGGTGCGGGTGTACGTGGCGCAGAAGCGCAAGATCAGCGTCGGCGACAAGCTGGCCGGCCGTCACGGCAACAAGGGCGTCATCTCCAAGATTCTGCCGTTGGAAGACATGCCGTACCTGGCCGATGGCACCGCCGTCGACATCATCCTCAACCCGCTGGGCGTGCCCAGCCGCATGAACGTGGGTCAGGTGCTGGAAGCGCACCTCGGCTACGCGGCACGCTGGGGCTGGCACGACGTGAAGAACAACAAGCAGGTCGGCGACGCGCCCATCCGTGGCACCGAGACCAAGACCCGCCCCATCACCAAGCCGAGCACGTTCATCGCCACCCCGGTGTTCGACGGCGCTCACTGGGACGAGGACGAGGCTGCCGGCAAGCACCCCACCATCCAAAGCATCTTCGACAACCTCAACCCCGAGTCGGTCGACGGCGTTCGCCTCATCCAGCACGACGGCAAGACCCCGTTGTACAACGGCCGCACCGGCCTGGTGTACGACAACCCGGTCACCGTTGGCTACATGTACATCTTGAAGCTG
>JACDJC010002534.1_pt1 | contig 14207 bp, 11 predicted proteins | sample 7454191 | NCBI WGS metagenome assembly JACDJC01 (sample SAMN14253291, study PRJNA609438) | sludge metagenome | isolation source: sludge after 25d culture with pyrite and EDTA | collected 2018-12-20 | reverse complement strand
GGCGCCCGCGCGCGGTGCGGCGCCCGCGCGCGGTGCGGCGCCCGCGCGCAGGGCGGCGCCCGCGCGTAGCGCGGCGTACTCGCGGCGAAACTTCGCGAGCTTCGGCGAGATCACCGCCGAGCAGTAGCCCTGGTGCGGATTGCGTTCGTAATAGCGCTGGTGGTAGGGCTCGGCCGCAAACCACTCGGTGAACGCCACGACCTCGGTGACGATCGGCGCATCGAACACGGGCGTTGCGCCTTCGCCGTCGCCGCGCTCGAGGCGGGCGATCGTGTCGAGCGCCTCGCGCCGCTGCGTCTCGTCGAGGACGAAGATCGCCGAACGGTACTGCGTGCCGACGTCGTGGCCCTGCCGGTTCCGCGTGGTCGGATCGTGGACGCCGAAGAAGACCGCGAGCAGTTCGCGATAGCTCACCTGCCGCGGGTCGAACTCGATGCGGATCGCCTCGGCGTGCCCGGTGTCGCCGCTGCACACCGCTTCGTAGTCGGGGTTGCGCACCGTGCCTCCCGTGTAGCCCGACTCGACGGCGAGAACGCCGCGCACTTCGAGGAACACGGGCTCGAGGCACCAGAAGCAGCCGCCGGCGAAGATCGCCACCTGCCGCGTACCGCCGGCGCTGTCGCCGGTCGTCGTGTCGTGCTGCGTCGATTGCGTCACTCGTTCATCCGTGGAATGCGAAGGTTCCGAGGGCGAGCCCCCATGCGCTCGTCGCGACGATCATCGCCGCTGCCGAGCCGATCAGGAATTCTCCGCTTTCCTCGTCGCCGACGTCGAGCAGGATGCGCGCGCCGACCAGCAGCAGGTAGCCGGACCAGGCCAGCGCGAACGGGCTGAGCGCAGCGATCGGCACCACGACCGAAGCCAGCGATCCCAGCCACACCGGCGCGAGCCCGAAGAACGCGAGATTCAGGCTGCTGGTGAAGTCACGTCGTCCCTTGCAGCCGGGCGCGAACAACGTGAAGGCGCTCGCCATCGCCAGCACCGCGCACAGCCAGGTCGCGAAGAAAATCGGCGCCGTGATCGGCTCGATGCGCGGAGCGTCACGACCCGCATCGACGTTGAAGGTACCGGTGCCCACCTGCAGCGCGAAGGCGCACACGAGCGCCAGCGGCACCGCCAGCCGGAAGATCAGCCGACCCGGCGGCAGCGGCGCCTCGCGCAGGTGTCGCCAGACCGCATCGGGCCAGAACAGGATCAGCAGCAAACCCTTCATCGCAGCCTCTCGTGCGGACGTCGCAAGACGCCCGCCTGCGGAGGCAAATCGCAAATCGCGTGCCCAAACCACGACCCTTCGGGCTTTCAGGCCGGGGGCTGCAGCGTGCGTTCGTCGCCGGAGCCCGCCGGCTGGACCGAGGCACCTGCCGGCCTGCGACGCGGCGGCTCCTGCGCCTTGCGCTCGGCCTCCTCGCGCGCTCGCTGCACCGTGGTGTGCAGTTGCACGGCGCCGTTGTGGTACTGCACCGGCCAGCCGATGCCGCGGTAGTCGTATTGCGCGGCCGCGTGCAACGTGAAATACGGATCGGCCAGGTGCGGCCGTGCGAGCGCGACGAGATCGGCGCGGCCGGAGACCAGCAGCGTGTTCACCTGGTCTGCCGAGGTGATCGCACCGACCGCCATGGTGGCGATGCCGGCTTCGAGCCGCACCTGCTCGGCGAAGCTCGCCTGGTACATGCGGCCGTACACCGGGCGCGAAGCCGGGTCGGTCTGGCCGGTGGAAACGTCGATGAGGTCGCAACCGGCCGCCTTCATCGCACGTGCGATCTCGACGGTGTCGGCGCCGGTCGTGCCGCCGGCGATCCAGTCGGTGGCCGAGACGCGCACGCTCAGCGGCTTGTCGCTCGGCCAGACGGCGCGTACCGCCTCGAGTACTTCGAGCGGGAAACGCATGCGCGCAGCCAGCTCGCCGCCGTACGCATCGCTGCGCCGATTCGTGATCGGCGACAGGAAACTCGCCAGCAGGTAGCCGTGCGCCATATGCAACTCGAGCATGTCGTAGTCGGCGCGATCCGCGAGGCTCGCCGAGCGGCAGAACTGCTCGACGATGCGATCCATGTCCGCACGCGTCATCTCGCGCGGCACCTGGTTGACGCCTTCGCGATACGGAATCGCCGACGGCGACAGCAGCGGCCAGTTCGCGTCTTCTTCGGTCAGCGGCCGGTCGATCTGCTCCCAGCCCGGTTGCGTCGACCCCTTGCGTCCGGCGTGGCCGATCTGCATGCACAGTTTGGAGTCGGTGTTCGCGTGGACGAAATCGGCGATGCGCCGGAACGCATCGGCCTGCTCCTCGTTCCACAGCCCGGTGCAGCCGGGCGTGATGCGCCCCTCCGGCGAAACGCAGGTCATCTCGACGAAGACCAGCCCCGCGCCGCCCAGCGCCCGCGAGCCGTAGTGCACGAGGTGCCAGTCGCCGGGCATGCCGTCGGTGGCCGAGTACTGCGCCATCGGCGAGACGACGACGCGGTTCGGCACCCACATTCCGCGCAGGCGGAACGGCGCGAACATCGGCGGCGCCGACAGCCACGACGGATCCGGGCCGTTGCTCGACGCCGTCGAAGCCGCTGCGCTGGCGCGGCCTTGCGTCGTCGCCCGCGCTTGCCCGCCTGCGTTGCGGTGCGCGGCACCGTTGCCGGCGTGCGCCGGCGCGACGGGAATTCCGAGCGCTTCGGCCTGCTGCCGGTTCCACCATTCGGTGGCCCGCGCCACCAGCGACGGATCGCGCAGGCGCAGGTTCTCGTAGGTGATCTGCTTGCTGCGCGTGAGCAGCGACACGGCGAACTGCATCGGGTGCATGTGCCAGAAGCGGCGCACGTTCTCGAACCACGCGAGCGAGACGTTCGCCGAGTGCTGGATGCGCCCGGCCTCGTCGCGGCGCGCCTCCTCGTAGGCGGCGAGCGCACGATCCATCGCCTGCGCCAGCGCTTCGCCGCGCATCGCGTCGGTCACGTGCGCGACCACCGCCGAGTGCAGCGCGATCGCGTCCTCGAGCGCCAGCTTGGTTCCCGAGCCGATCGAGAAGTGTGCGGTGTGCGCGGCGTCGCCCAGCAGCACGAACTGCGTGTCGCGTTCGCGGTGACGCCAGGTGCGACAGGAGATCGTCGGAAACTGTCGCCAGAACGAGCGGTTGTTCAACACGCGCGCGCCCTTCAGGTCGTCGGCGAAGAGGCGCTCGACCCAGGCCACCGTGGCTGCCTCGTCCTCCACGCCCAATCCCGAAGCGAGGAAAGCGTCGTTCGTCGTCTCGATGACGATCGTGCACTCTCCCGGCCGATACTGGTAGGCGTGCATGTTCCAGATGCCGCCGTTCTCGTCTTCGCGGAAGCTGTAGTAGAAGCACCCGGGCAGCGACATGTTCGCGCCGAGCCAGACGAAACGGTTCGTGCGCTGATCGACCGAAGGCTCGAAGTCGTCCTTCCAGGCTTCGCGCACCGCGCTGTTGATGCCGTCGGCGGCGACGACGAGGTCGGCGCCCAGGTGCGTGCGCGCACCGCGGTCTTCGGTGCGATAGCGCACGTAGACGCCGAGTTCGGCGCAGCGGCGCTGCAGGATCTGCAGCAGCGCGAGCCGCCCGATGCCCGAGAAGCCGTGCCCCGACGACTTCATCAGGTTGCCCTTGTACTGGATGTGGATGTCGTCCCAGTACGCGAAGTCGGCGGCGATCGCGCGGTGCGTCGGTTCGTCGGCGGCCTCGAGATGGGCGAGCGTCTCGTCCGACAGCACGATGCCGAAGCCGAAGGTGTCGTCGGGGCGGTTGCGCTCGACGACGTCGATGCGCGCGCGCGGGAACGATTTCTTCAGCAGGATCGCGGAGTACAGGCCGGCAGGTCCGCCGCCGATGACGTCGATTCGCATGGAGTCTCCACCTGTGCGATGCGCGATGGCGCATCATCTGCGGCGCGCGACGGGCGCCATCGTCAGCGCGAATGCGCCCCGTCGCTGCGCGGTTGCGCGCCACCCGCTGCGCGGTTGCGCGCCACCCGGAAACGGGGCCGGTTGCACGCCGGTTGCTTCAAGTTTAAAGTAATTTTCCGACGATGCAACGGGAGACCATCGAATGCACAAGACCGTCCTGCAGCCCGCGGGCTGGACCAAGCCGCGCGGTTATGCGAACGGCATCGCGGCGCGCGGAACCGTCGTCTCGATCGCCGGGCAGGTCGGCTGGAACGAGCGCTGCGAATTCGAAACCGACGATTTCGTCGAACAGGTACGCCAGGCGCTCGCCAACGTGCGCGCCGTGCTTGCCGAGGCGGGCGGCGGCCCCGAGCACGTGGTGCGGATGAACTGGTACATGACCGATCGCAACGACTACCTGGCCGGCGGCAGGGCGCTCGGCGCCGCCTACAAGGAATTCATGACCGATGCCGACGGCACCGTGCACTACCCGGCGATGACCGCCGTCCAGGTAGCGGCGCTGATGGAGCCGCGCGCGAAGATCGAGATCGAGGTGACGGCGGTCGTGCCGATCGCCATGTGACGCGCCGCCCTTCGTGTCCGCGTTGCTGCAGCAGCGGTGTCGCTGCACCAGCGGCGCTACTGCACCAGCGGCGAATCCGCAGCGTCGAGATCGACGCCTTCCACCACCGCGTCGCCGGCCAGCACGCGCACGTACTGCCGCAACGCGGTGATCCAGCTCTGCCGGCGCAGCGCCGCCTCGACCGCGTCGCGCACCTCCTCGAATTCGGGCACCGGCCCGGCCTCGCGCTCGAGCACCTCGACGACGTGCAGCCCGAAGCGCGAGCGCACCAGTTGCGGCAGCACGCCGACGCCCGGATGCCCGAAGATCTCGCTGGCGAATTCCGGTGCGCAGTCCTCGCGGCGCAGCCAGCCGAGATCGCCGCCGCGCTCGCCGCTCGGACAGTTCGAATGCGTGCGCGCCGCGCTCGCGAAAGCCTCGTCGGCCTCCGGCCCCGGACGCCGGCTGCGCAACTGCAGCAGCAGCGGTTCGGCGTGAGCGAGCAGCGCGGCGACGTCGATGCCCGGCGTAACCGCGAACAGCACGTGACGCGCGCGAACGCGTTCGCCCTTGCCGTATCGCTCCGGGTGTTGCGCGTGCAGCCGGCGGCACGCCTGCTCCGACGGCTCGGGCACGCGCAGCTCGCGCTCGAGCAGCGCCTCGATGGCGAGCACGGCCGCTTCGCTCGGCACGGCGTCGTCGCCGACGAAGTCGTCGGCCGCGAGCAGCCCGGCACGCTGCGCCGCCTGGCGCAGCAGCTCGGTGCCCGCACGCTGGCGCAGCGTCTCGGCGTCGACAAGCTCGCCGGGCCGGTGCAGTGCCTGGCCGTTCACGCGCGCGACCGGGCCGGCGCGCTCGTCGCTGCCGGGCGTCGAAACGGAGCTGGCGTCGTCGCTCGCCATCGCGCTCACATCCCCGTCCCGCGTCGCGTCGGCTCGGGCGGCGCGTCGGGAATCGAGATGCGCCGGCTGCGCACGACCTGGTACGGGCGGAACGCGTAGTAGAGCGTCGCGAAACCGCTCCAGATGTGCACCAGCCGCGTGAAGGGCAGGATCAGGAACACGGTCATGCCGACGATCATGTGCAGCTTGAACACCCAGCTCGTCGGCGCGACGAGACCCGGCTGCGGCTGCAGCACGACGATGCTCTGCGCCCACTGCGCCAGCAGCAGCATCATCGAACCGTCGGCGTGCTGCGCCGACAGCGGAATCGTTGCGAGCCCGAGCAGCAGCTGGATCCAGAACAGCCCGAGAACGACGTAGTCGCGCGTGTTCGATTGCCGGCGCACGTGCGGATGGTTGATCCGGCGCAAGAGCAGCATCGACGCACCGACGATCGCGATCAGGCCCGCGATGCCGCCGGACACCATCGCCAGCGTCTGCTTGGCGGGCGCGTCGATCACCACCGAGTAGACCGCGTGCGGCGTCAGCATGCCGAAGAAATGTCCGAAGAAGAGAAACAGCACGCCGACGTGGAACAGGTTGCTCGACCATCGAAGATGTCCGCGGTCGAGCAGTTGCGACGACTCGCTGCGCCAGCTGTACTGCCCCGCATCGAAGCGAACGAGGCTGCCCAGGAAAAAGACCGCGAGGCAGATGTAGGGATACACGCCGAAGAAGAAGAGATCGAATCCGCTCATCTCGAAGCTCCTGGACCCGGTGCGGGCGACGCGGCATCGCCGCGCTTTCGCACGATGTGGATCGGCTGAGGGGTGTCGGGACGACTCTGCCCGGCCAGCGAGCAGCCGTCGAAGGCCGGCGGTTCGGCCCAGGTTTCATCCAGCGGCGGCTCGATCGGCGGCTGCGACGGCAGTTCGACGTGCGCGACGCGCTCGCCGGCCAGCTCGAGCACCGCGCCGATCGCCGCCGAGTAGCGGCTGCCTCGGCGCACGAGCGCACCGTGCAGCGAAGCGAGGATCGGCGCCGTCTCGCGCAGGAACGAGCGCGCGATCTCCGGCGATTGCGTCGACGCGAACTCGAGCACCACCGGCAGGTAGTCGGGCAGTTCGCCTTCGTCGAGGTACAGCCCGGCCGCCTCGTAGGTGAGCGCCAGGTCGACCATCGCCTGGCCGCGCTCGCGCGAGTCGCCGTGCACGTGCTCGAAGAGCCACAGCGAAGTCGAGCGGCCGCGATCGAAGCACTCGACGTAGGCTTCCTGCGCGGCGTAGCGATCGGCGCCGGCGAGCCAGTCGACGAGCGCGCGGAGCACCGCACGCGCGTCGGCCGAGAACGCGGGCTCGACGTCGAGCACGGCGCGCAGCTCGTGCAGTTGCGCGCGTAGCGCGTCGTCCGGATAGCCGAGCAGCCGCGCCAGCGCGCGACAGCTCAGCGGGTTCAGCGCCGGCTTCATCGTCGCGACCGCTTCACAGCCGCGCCTTGATCGGAATCGTGCGCCGCCCCGGCGTGCCGAACAGGCTCGGCGACTCGCTCGACCCCGACGAGCAGCCGTTGCCGAACGAGAAGCCGCAGCTGCCCTTCAACTCGAAGGCGTTCTCGGCATACTCGCGATGCGTCGTCGGGATCACGTATCGATCCTCGTAGTTCGCGATGCCGAGCAGCCGGTACATGTCCTCGGCCTGCTCGACGCTCATGCCGACCTGTGCGAGCACCGACACGTTGTCGCGCTGCTCGATCCGCCGCTCGCGATGGAACGCCCGCATCGCGAGCATCCGCTCGAGCGCGCGTGCCACGGGTGCCGTGTCGCCGGCGGTGAGCAGGTTCGCCAGGTACTGCAGCGGAATGCGCAGCGACGCGACGTCGGGCAGCTCGCCGCGCGTGGCAAGTTCGCCCGCGTTGGCCGCCGACGAGATCGGCGACAGCGGAGGTACGTACCAGACCATCGGCAGCGTGCGGTACTCGGGGTGCAGCGGCAGCGCGATCTTCCAGTCGATCGCCATCTTGTACGCGGGGCTTCGTTGCGCGGCCTGGATCCAGGCCTCGGGAACGCCGTCGGCGCGCGCCTGCTCGATCACCTGCGGATCGTTCGGGTCGAGAAAGAGCGCGAGCTGCGCCGGGTAGAGGTCGCGGTCGTGCTCGACGCTGGCGGCGGCCTGGATGCCGTCGGCGTCGTAGAGCAGCACGCCGAGATAACGGATGCGACCGACGCAGGTCTCCGAACACACGGTCGGGTTCCCGGCCTCGATGCGCGGATAGCAGAAAACGCACTTCTCGGCCTTGCCGCTCTTCCAGTTGTAGTAGATCTTCTTGTACGGACAGCCCGAGACGCACATGCGCCAGCCGCGGCACTTGTCCTGGTCGATGAGGACGATGCCGTCTTCCTCGCGCTTGTAGATCGACCCCGACGGGCAAGAGGCGACGCAACTCGGGTTCAGGCAGTGCTCGCAGATGCGCGGCAGCGAGATCATGAAGGTGTTCTGGAACTGCCCGTACATCTCCTTCTGGATGTCGTCGAAGTTGCGGTCCTTCGAGCGCTTCTCGAACTCGCCGCCGAGGATCTCCTCCCAGTTCGGGCCCCATTCGATCTTCTGCATCCGCTCGCCGCTGATCAGGCTGCGCGGCCGCGCCGTCGGCGACGTCTTCATCTCGGGCGCCTCGTGCAGATGCGCGTAGTCGTAGGTGAAGGGCTCGTAGTAGTCGTCGATCTGCGGCAGGTACGGGTTGGCGAAGATGCGCATCAGCAGCGCCCACTTGCCGCCCTGGCGCGGAACGATCGAGCCGTCGGCGCGCCGCATCCAGCCGCCCTTCCAGCGGTCCTGGTTCTCCCAGTCCTTCGGGTAGCCGATGCCCGGCTTCGTCTCGACGTTGTTGTACCAGGCGTACTCCTGGCCCTCGCGGCTCGTCCAGACGTTCTTGCAGGTGACCGAGCAGGTGTGGCAGCCGATGCACTTGTCGAGGTTCATCACCATCGCGATCTGCGCGCGGATCTTCATCGTCTGGCCTCCTGCACGCCCGTGGTGGTCGCCGCCGGTTCCGTTCGCACGCCGGCCGACGGCATCGGCGTTGCGTCGGGCGCGGGCGGCGCGACGCCCGCCGGCTGGTCGACCCAGTCGACGACGTCCATCTTGCGCAGCAGGACGAACTGGTCGCGGTTCGAGCCGACCGTGCCGTAGTAGTTGAAGCCGTAGGCGAACTGCGCGTAGCCGCCGATCATGTGCGTGGGCTTCATCACCACGCGCGTCACCGAGTTGTGGATGCCGCCGCGCAGCCCGGTGATCTCCGAGCCCGGCGTGTTCACGATCTTCTCCTGCGCGTGATACATCATCACCATGCCCTGCTGCACGCGCTGGCTCACCACCGCGCGCGCGGTCAGCGCGCCGTTGGCGTTGAACAGCTCGATCCAGTCGTTGTCGACGATGCCGGCGCGCTGCGCGTCGATCTCGCTCACCCAGACGATCGGCCCGCCGCGGCTGAGCGTGAGCATGATCAGGTTCTCGGTGTACGTGGAGTGGATGCCCCATTTCTGATGCGGCGTGATGAAGTTCAGCGCGATCTCGGGATGGCCGTTCGGCCGCTTGCCGGCCACCGCGACGAGCGACTTCAGGTCGACCGGCGGGCGGTAGACGACGAAGCCTTCGCCGAAATCGCGCATCCACGCATGATCGAGGTACAGCTGCTGGCGCCCGGTGAGCGTGCGCCACGGAATCAGCTCGTGCACGTTCGTGTAGCCGGCGTTGTACGAGACCTTGTCGCTCTCCAGTCCCGACCAGGTGGGCGAGCTGATGATCTTGCGCGGCTGCGCCTGGATGTCGCGAAAGCGGATGTGCTCGTCGCCGCGGTGCAACGCCAGGTGCACGTGGTCGCGCCCGGTGACCGCGCCCAGCGCCTCCCAGGCCTTGATCGCGACGTGCCCGTTCGTCTCCGGGGCGAGCGTCATCACCGTCTCGCAGGCGTCGATGTCGGTCTCGATCCTCGCCAGCCCCGTCGTCGGGCCGTGGCGCACCGCTCCGTTCATCTCGCGCAGCTTCTCGACTTCGTCCCCGGTGGCCCACTGCAGCCCCTTGGAGAAGTTGCCCAGCCGGCTCATCAGCGGCCCGAGCGAAACGTAGCGGGCGTGCGTGTTCGGATAATCGCGCTCGACGACGTCGATGTGCGGCGCGGTGACGCCGGGCACGACGTCGCACTCGCCGCGCTTCCACTCGCGAACGTCGAGCGCCTGGCCGAGCTCGGTGGGTGAATCGTGCATCAGCGGGCGCAGCACGACGTCCTGCTCGACGCCGAGATGGCCTTCGCACAGCTCGCTGAAGCGCCGTGCGATGCCCTTGTAGATCTCCCAGTCGCTGCGCGACTGCCACACCGGATCCACCGCCGTCGACAGCGGGTGGATGAACGGATGCATGTCGGTGGTGTTCAGGTCGTTCTTCTCGTACCAGCTGGCGGTCGGCAGCACGACGTCCGAATGCAGGCAGGTGGTGCTCATGCGAAAGTCGAGCGTGACGAGCAGATCGAGCTTTCCGTGCGGCGCACGCTCGCGCCAGTCGACCTCGAGCGGACGCGGATCTTCCGGTGCAAGTTCCTCGCCGAGCACGCCGTTCTTCGCGCCCAGCAGGTGGCGCAGGAAGTATTCGTGTCCCTTGCCTGAAGAGCCGAGCAGGTTCGAGCGCCAGACGAACAGGTTGCGCGGCCAGTTCACCGGATCGTCGGGGTCCTCGCAGCTCATGCGCAGCGCGCCGTCCTTCAGTCCGCGCGCGACGTAGTCGGCCGCGGAGACGCCGGCGGCCTGCGCATCGCGCGCGATGCGCAGCGGGTTCGTCGCCAGTTGCGGCGCCGACGGCAGCCACCCCATGCGCTCGGCGCGCACGTTGTAGTCGATGACCGCGCCGCCGTGTTGCGCGGGATCGGCCAGCGGCGAGAGCAGTTCCTGCGGCCCGATCTTCTCGTAGCGCCACTGGTCGCTGTGCGCGTAGAAGAAGCTCGTGCCGCCCACCTGGCGCGACGGACGCACCCAGTCGAGTGCGAAAGTGAGCGCGGCCCAGCCGCTTTGCGGCCGCACTTTCTCCTGTCCGACGTAATGCGCCCAGCCGCCGCCGCTCTGGCCCACGCAGCCGCACAGCACGAGCATCGAGATCGCGCTGCGATAGTTCATGTCGCAGTGGAACCAGTGGTTCACGCCGGCGCCGATGATGATCATCGAGCGCCCCTGCGTCTTCTCGGCGTTGGCGGCGAACTCGCGCGCGACGACGATCGCCCGATCGCGCGGCACGCCGGTGATCGCCTCCTGCCACGCGGGCGTGTACGGGACGTTCGCGTCGTAGTCGGCGGCGGCCGCCGGGTCGTCGACGCCCGGGCGCTGCACGCCGTAGTGCGCAACGAGCAGGTCGAAGACGGTGGCCACCAGCGCCTCGCGCCCGTCGGCCAGCGTGAGCCGGCGCACCGGCACGCGGCGCAGCAGCACGTCGCCGCCCTGCTCGCTGCGCGGAAAATGCGGATGCGCGTCGCCGCCGAAATACGGGAAGGCGACGGTTGCCGTCTCGGGCGCGACGGTTGCCGTCTCGGGCGCGACGGTTGCCGTCTCGTGCGAATTCGCGGCGTCGTCGAGCAGCGACAGCATCAGTTGCACCTCGCGGCCTTCACGCGCCTCGCGGTTCTCGAGATTCCATTTTCCGGCGTCGTCGCGGCCCTTCGGCCCCCAGCGAAAGCCGATCGATCCCTGCGGAACGACGACCTGGCCGCGCTCGTCGAAGGCGACGGTCTTCCACTCGGCGTTGTTCGTCTCGCCCAGCGCGCCGGGGAAGTCGCTCGCGCGCAGCGTACGCCCCGCCACGAAGGCGGCAGGCGGCGCAGCAGCGGCGCCGCGTGCAGCTGCGTCGGCGCTCGCCGGCATGGCCTTGCCCGCATCCTTCATCGGCTGCAGCTCGACCAGCATCGGCGAATCGGTATAGCGGCGCGCGTAGTCCTGGAAATACGCTGCACGCCGATCGGCGTAGAACTCCTTCAGGATCACGTGCCCCATCGCCATGCCGAGCGCGGCGTCGGTGCCCTGCTTCGGATGCAGCCACAGGTCGGCGTGGCGCGCGACTTCCGAATAGTCGGGGGTGATCGAGACGATCTTCGTGCCCTTGTAGCGCGCCTCGACGAAGAAATGCGCATCGGGCGTACGCGTCTGCGGGACGTTCGAACCCCACGCGATCAGGAACATCGAGTTGTACCAGTCGGCCGACTCGGGCACGTCGGTCTGCTCGCCCCAGACCTGTGGACTCGACGGCGGCAGATCGCAGTACCAGTCGTAGAAACTCAGGCTGGTGCCGCCGATCAGCGACAGGTAGCGCGCGCCGGAGGCGTACGAGATCATCGACATCGCGGGAATCGGGGAGAAACCGGCGACGCGATCGGGCCCGTATTTCTCGATCGTGTAGACGTTCGCCGCGGCGACGATCTCTTCGGCCTCGTCCCACGAAGCGCGAACGAAACCGCCGAGTCCGCGCTGGCTCACGTAGTCCCGCCGCGTCGCGTCGTTCTCGACGATGCTCGCCCAGGCACGCACGGGGTCGCGTTCGCGCTCGCGCGCCGCGTGCCAGGCGCGCATCAGCCGGCCGCGCACCATCGGGTACTTCAGCCGTTGCGCGCTGTAGAGGTACCAGCTGTAGCTCGCTCCGCGCGCGCAGCCGCGCGGCTCGTGGTTCGGCAGGTCGGGGCGCGTGCGCGGATAGTCGGTCTGCTGCGTCTCCCAGGTGACGATGCCGCCCTTGACGTAGATCTTCCACGAGCACGAACCGGTGCAGTTCGTGCCGTGCGTCGAGCGCACGATCTTGTCCTGCGCCCAGCGGTTGCGGTACGCGTCTTCCCAGGTGCGGTCTTCGCCGGTGACCAGGCCGTGGTCCCCCGAGAATCTTGCGTGCGGCTGCGCAAAATACGCCAGTCGATCGAGGAAGTGACTCATCGACGATGCTCCATGCTGAGGCGTCGGGTCGAAAGCGAGCGAGCATCTTAGGACGCAACTCGACGATCCGGCCAACGATGTCCGGAGGCGCGATGCGGTTAAGTCGCCCCCCGTTCGGGTCCACTCGCACCGAAACGCGAGGAAACGTTGCGGCGTTGAAGGGGCGATGGCATCGCTCGAAATTGGAGCGTTTTCGATCGTGGCATCAGTTCCACGAACGAAGACGCTCGTTTTCCGAGCGTGACGTCGTGCCCATTGCCTCGGGTGTTCACGCTGCGCCTCTCCGCGGGCCGCCGAGCGTACAGAGCAGACGCGTTCTGCGCCCGGCACCTGGCAGCGCGGCACCTGGCAGCGCGGCACCTGGCAGCGCGGCATCTGGCGGCGCGGCATCTGGCAGCGCGCCGACGCGCACGTCGATACGTATTCGGCATGCACATCGGCATGCACATCGGCATGCACGTCGGCACGCGCGACCGGCATGCACGTCGGCGCACAAGCCAGTACTCCCGCGACGCACAGGTCGGAGCCTTCGCTCGAAATCGCTGCGATTCTCTACGTGGAACACGTTCCACAAAAAAAAGCGCTCGGTTTGCGAGTGTGTAGTGCGACGTTCTGATGCGGTCGGCGGGGGTGAACGTTCTGGCGCCGCGAGTCGTGCACCGCCGCTCTGTGCGCCGCTGTGGCGTCTTCCGCGTCCAGGTGCAGGCGCAGGACCCCATCCGGGCACGCAACGCGGCTTCCGTTCGCATGCCCGGCCCGACGCGCGGGCGGCGCCTGCGTACAATTCGACATGCCGAAGACGCACGAGCCGCGCAACGAATGCTTCACGTTCGCCCCGAGACGCTGAAACCTTTCGCGCGCAAGTACGTCTGGTGGAAGACGCCGGAGGAGGCCGTCACCAGGCCCGAACGCGTGATCGCGCAGGTGATGGACATCGGCGACTATGCCGACGTGCAGGCACTGGTTTCGGAAGTCGGCGAAGACGTCCTGCGCGAGGTGCTGGCGCGCGCGCAAGCGGGCCAGTTCAACGCGCGCTCCTGGGCGTATTGGCACTACCGTCTCGGACTCGCCGCCCCGAACGAGGTGCCTGCGCTGCCGGTTCGAAGAATTCCGTGAGCCGGCGGTTCGAAGCCCGCATCGACGCGTTGCCGCCCGCGCAGATGCGGCTGTGGCCGCAGCTGCGCAACACCGGCGCGCTCGGTTTCACACTGTACGGCGGCACGGCCGTTGCCCTGCGCCTCGGGCACCGTGATTCCGCCGATTTCGATTTCTTCTCGGAGAAGCCGCTCGATCGCACGGCCGTCATCGCCGCGCTTCCGTTCGTGGAACGATCCACGACCTTGCAGGAACACGGCGACAGCTGGGTCCTGCAGGTTCCCGACGACCGCTCGCCGCTCGAACACGTAAAAGTGTCGTTCTTCGGCGCGATCGCCTTCGGACGGGTAGGCGAGCCGGAGTACACCGACGACGGCGTGGCCCTGGTCGCATCGATGGACGATCTGATGGCGACCAAGGCAAAGGTCGTCCTGCAGCGCGCGGAAGCGAAAGACTACCGCGACGTCGCCGCGATGATCCGCGCGGGCGCGAGTCTGCCCCGGGCCCTGGCATCGGCGCGCCTGCTGTTCGGACCCAACTTCCAGCCGAGCGAGGCGTTGAAGGCGCTGGTCTATTTCGACGACGGGGACCTGGGAACGCTCGACGACGCCGACAGAACGACACTGATCGAAGCGGTGAAGAAGGTCCGCGATCTTCCGGCCGTGACGCTGCTTTCGAAAAGCCTCGGCGCCGCCATTTGACGCGTCCTGCGGACCTGCGGAGAACCCATCCTCCGCTGCATCCGTGCAACGCGTCAGCGCAACGCGTCAGCGCAACGCGTCAGCGCAACGCGTCAGCGCAACGCGTCAGCGCAACGCGTCAGCGC
>JACDJC010002533.1_pt1 | contig 14210 bp, 11 predicted proteins | sample 7454191 | NCBI WGS metagenome assembly JACDJC01 (sample SAMN14253291, study PRJNA609438) | sludge metagenome | isolation source: sludge after 25d culture with pyrite and EDTA | collected 2018-12-20 | reverse complement strand
TGACCGCCCCCGGTTCGGGCAGGTTCGGGCGGGTTCGGGCGGGTTCGGGTCGGTACAGTCGCTCCATGGTCGAGCCAGCCCCAGCGCGACGCCGTGCCGGGCGTACCGAACGGGTGCTGGTGCGGCGCATCGGGCCGGGCGAGCCGGCCGGGCGCGTGCCGGACGAGCTGATCGTCGAGGAGCCCCTGTCGATACGGCTGGACGGCACGCTGGTCAGCACGACCATGCGGACCCCGGGGCACGACTTCGAGCTGGCCGCCGGGTTCTGCTTCACCGAGGGACTCCTCGGTGGCGCACCCGTCCTGCGCTGCCGCTACTGCGGCGAGGCGTCGCCCGTGGCCACCGAGTACAACGTCGTGTCGGTCGAGACGGGCGGCCGTGCACCCACCCCGACACCCCGGCTGGGCAACACCTCGTCCTCCTGCGGCCTGTGCGGCACCGAGTCGATCGACCGGCTGACCGAGCGGCTGTCACCCCTGGACGCTGCCCCGTTCCCGGTGGAGCTCCTCGTCGACCTCCCCCGACGCGCCGGCGCGGACCAGCCCCTGTTCGACCGCACCGGCGCGGTGCACGCGGCCGCGGTGTTCGATCGCTCGGGCGACCTGGTGGTGCTGCGCGAGGACATCGGCCGGCACAACGCCGTCGACAAGGTCGTCGGTCGCCTGCTGCTCGACGGCCGGATCGGCCCGCGCAGCGACGGCGCTGGGGACCTGGCCATGTACGTGAGCGGCCGCGCCTCGTTCGAGATGGTCCAGAAGGCATGGGCGGCAGGGGTGGCTGCCCTGGTCGCGGTGAGCGCACCGTCGGCGCTCGCCGTGCGCACCGCCTCCGCCGCTCGGCTGCAGCTCGCAGGATTCGCCCGCGGGGGCCGACTCAACCTGTACGTCGAACCAGACGCACGATGACCGACTTGGAGGTCGGGGTGTTGCTCTCGTCCGCGACCGAGTCCAGCGGCACCAGCACGTTGGCCTCGGGGAAGTAGGCCGCGCAGCAACCACGAGCGGTCGGGTAGCCGACGGCACGGAACCGCTCGGCCACGCGTTCGACGCCTCGGTGCACCGAGACCAGGTCGACGATCTCGCCGTCGGCGACCCCTGCGTCCTCCAGGTCGTCGGGATGGACGAACACCACCCGCCGGCCGCCGCTGATCCCGCGGTAGCGGTCGTCGAGCCCGTAGATGGTGGTGTTGTACTGGTCGTGGCTGCGCAGCGTCTGCAGCACCAGATGGCCGTCGGGCACCTGGATCGCCTCGATCGGGTTGACCGTGAAGCGCGCGGTGCCCGTGGTGGTGTCGAACCGTCGCTCGTCGCGGGGTCCGTGCGGCAGGAGGAAGCCGCCGGGGTGGCGCAGGCGCTCGTTGAACCGCTCGAACCCGGGCACCACCGCGGCGATGTGGTCGCGCACGGCATCGTGGTCCTCGGCGAACCGTTCCCAGTCGGTGGGGTCGCTGTCGGCGAACAGCGCCCGCGCGAGCCCTGCGATGATCCGGACCTCGGAGCGCACCTCGGGTGACGGGGGCTCGAGCATCCCGGTGCTCAGGTGCACCGTGCCCATCGAGTCCTCGACCGTCACCGGCTCGCCCCGGTCGGTCCGCCCCATCGCCGGCAGGATCAGAGCCTGCTCGCCGCACTCCAGGTGGGACCGGTTCAACTTGGTCGACACCTGCACCGTCAGCCGACAACCACGGAGGGCCGCCGCGGTCGCGACCGTGTCCGGCGCCGCCGCCACGAAGTTGCCCCCCATGCCGACGAAGACCCTGGCACGCCCGTCGCGCATGGCCTCGATGGACCGCACGGTGTCCAGGCCCACCTCGGTCGGCGGCGTGAACCCGAACTCCTCACCCAGACGGGGCAGCCACTCGGGTGGATGCTCGAAGATGCCCATCGTCCGGTCGCCCTGCACGTTGCTGTGCCCCCGGACGGGGCAGACACCCGCACCCGGTCGTCCGATGTTGCCCCCGAGGAGCAGGAAGTTGACCACCTCGCGGATGGTGGCGACCGAGTTGCGGTGCTGCGTGAGCCCCATCGCCCAGCACACGATGATCGACGACGCGGATCCCACCACGGCGTGCACCTCGTCGAGCTGCGCGGCGTCGATGCCCGCGAGTGCAGTGAGCTCACCGACGTCGGTGGACCGCACGTGGTCCACCCACGCAGCGAACCCGTCGGTGTGGCGCGCGATGAAGTCGTGGTCGAGCAGGTCGTCCTCGAGCAGGCGACGGCCGAGCAGGGTGAACAGGGCGAGATCGCCGTTGACGCGGACCTGGAGGTGGTGCGTCGCCAGCTCGGTGCCACGTCCGAGCACTCCACGGACCTTCTGCGGGTTGCGGAACCTGAGCAGCCCCGCCTCCGGCAACGGGTTCACCGCGACGATCCGTGCACCGTTGCGACGCGCCGTCTCCAGCGTCGACAGCATCCTCGGATGGTTCGTGCCGGGGTTCTGTCCGACGACGAAGATCAGGTCGGACCGTTCCAGGTCCTCCAGGGTGACCGAGCCCTTGCCGATGCCGATTGTGGCCTCGAGCGCCCGACCGCTCGACTCGTGGCACATGTTGGAGCAGTCCGGCAGGTTGTTCGTGCCGAATCGTCGGACGAGCAGCTGGTAGAGGAACGCCGCCTCGTTGCTCGTGCGGCCCGAGGTGTAGAAGACCGCTCGGTCCGGGTCGTCGAGCGAACGCAGCTCGTCGGCGAGCAGCCCGAGTGCATCGTCCCAGCTGATCGGCTCGTAGTGCTCGCTGCCACGACGCCGCACCATCGGCTCGGTGAGCCGACCCTGCTGGCCGAGCCAGTGCTCGTCCCGGCCGCGCAGGTCCTCCAGCGAGTGCGTCGCGAAGAACCGGGCATCGACGCGCCGGCGCGTCGCCTCCTCGGCGACCGCCTTGGCACCGTTCTCGCAGAACTCGAGGTGCGATCGCCGTTCGGACTCCGGCCATGCGCAGCCCGGGCAGTCGAACCCGTCGGTCTGGTTGACCTTCAGGAGGGTGCGGACGGAGCGGGTGACACCCATCTGGCCCACCGCTGCACTGGCGCCGGCTGCCGCGCCCGCCACACCGGCCGCGTGCCGTGTCGGGGGCGACACCTCGATCGCCTCGCCGGGTGTCGGCGGCACCGCACCGCCTGCTGCATCCTCCGGACCCTGTGCGTCGACCACTGCTGCGAGCCTAGGACCGGGTTCCCCTGCGCAGTCCGACACCGCGCCCCTACACTCCTCGGACAGCCATCGAGTGGGGGAAGCACGATGCCGCACATCGCACTGCCGGACGCGCCGGGGATCCTGGCGGGGATGATGTTCCGACCGGAGACGGCCAAGCCGTTGAACGACCTGGCCGAGGTGCTGCTGCGGGGCGACAGCACGCTGACGCGCGGCGAGCGCGAGACCATCGCCGCCTACGTCTCGCAGCTCAACAGCTGCAACTTCTGCCACAACTCGCACGCGACCTTCGCCGCGTTGCAGCTCGACGGCGGGTGGGATCTCGTCGACCAGGTCATGGCCGATCCCGACACGGCACCCATCAGCCCGAAGCTGCGTGCACTCCTGGCGATCGCCGCGCTGGTGCAACAGAGCGGTCGGGCGGTCACGCCCGAGTCCGTCGACGCGGCCCGGGCCGAGGGCGCCACCGACGTCGAGGTGCACGACACGGTGCTGATCGCCGCGGCGTTCTGCATGTTCAACCGCTACGTCGACGGGCTGGGCACCCTCGCACCGCCGACGCGCGAGGACTACGCGCCGATGGGCCAGCAGATCGTCGAGTTCGGCTACGCCGCCGCAACGCCACCGATCCCCGACTGAGCGAGGTCCTTCGATCCGCCGGGGTTCAGCTCGGCCTCAGCCGCTCGGGACCTCGCGCTCGATCCGTGCGTCCGCCGTGGTCGCGAGCACGTGGTAGGTGGAGGTCCACGGTGCACCGTCGAGCGTGCCCGTCAGGGTCACCGCCAGACGAGGTTGCGCCTGGAAGTCCTCGGGGTCGCGCACGACGTCGACGAGCGCCGAGTCGAACGTCCGCGTCGGGACCGCCGCCGGCGGTCGCGACGAGAGGTCGTCCAGGAAGGGACCGACCGCGACGGCTGCGGCCAGCTGCCGGTCACCGTCGGCGACCGCCCGGTCCGAGAGCAGGACGTCACCGACCACCTCGGTGACGACGCGGTCCGCGTCGGACTGGTCGAACGAGCCCCCCAGCTCGGCCAGTCCGGCACCCAGGGCGACGTCGGGGACCTGGTCCTCGGCGAGCGAGACCTCGGGTCGTGGTGCCGCGGCAGCGACGGGCAGGACCGGCTCCGCCACGCTGCCCCCGACCACGACCAGCGCCAGCACCGCAGCCGCCGCGCCGACCAGCCCCACTGCTCGCCGTGGTCGGGCGAGCATCCAGTCACGGGGCCGATCGACACCGTCCGCCGGAGCGATCCGCTCGATGAGCGGGCGGACGGCACACACCAGCACGAGGCCGCTGAGCAGCGCGACCTTGGTCGCGTACTCGGTGGTCTGGAAGGCGATCAGCACGCTGCTGGTCACGGCGACCGCCGAGGCGTACAGCACACCGCCCGTGCGGCCCCGAGCCGCGGTGCGGGGGTCGGTGATCATGAAGAACACGAAGATGAGCACCTCGGGCGACAACGCCAGCGTGGTCCAGTACTGCATCCCCGACACCGGCCCCAGGTTCCACCGCGCGGTCATCGAGTGGCCGGCCACGGCGAGCGCACCCATGAGCGCAGCGAAGACGACCCAGAACACCGTGGAGACCGCGAGCAGGTGCAGCCGCCTCGTGATGACGAGGCCGCCGACGAGGATGATCCCGTAGGTCAGCGCCAGGCCCGGCGACATGGGGCCCCACCAGAGGTCCTGGGGATCGGCGATGCCCGCGCCGAGCACCAGGAAGGTCAGGACCAGCGCCAGGTTGGACGGGTTGAACAGCGGCCGGTCGCGCCAGCGGACCACGTACTTCGACAGCACGCCGATCGCCGAGGTGGCGGCGAACACGTACCAGCCACGCATGCTCCACCAGTCACCGTGCTCGGTGCCCGGCACCCGCAGGATCAGCGCGATGCCGTTGCCGGTGAGCAGGGCGCTGGCCGGCCAGGCGATCACACGGGTGCGCGGCGCGGTGAGCAGCAGCTCGATCGCCGCCGCGGTGACCAGCGAGACCAGGATCTGGGCGATCGACAGGTCGAACCCCAGGGCGACCTGTCCGAGGATCTGCACCGAGACGACGACCGAGGCGACGTGCAGCCGCGGGTCGCTCAGCCGTGGCAGCCGGAAGGTGATCGGCGGCCGTGACGCCCCCGTGCCGGGGCGCGACGGATCAGGGCTCGCCGAGAGGTCGTCGACCACTCCCGTTGCTGCCACGCCGGTTCCCCCCGTTCGGTCCCGAAAGTATGAGCGGATGTGACACACCGCACAACCCTCACCGCCGGTACGGTGGTCCGGTCCGGTGTCCAGGGAGGCGGGCGGACCCAGATCGATGGCGACCCAACGGCGAGTGATCCCGATCGTGGCGTTCGTGGCCGTGCTGGCCGCGCTCGTCGCCGTGCGCCTGTTCGTCGGGAGCCCGGGCGGGGACGAGCCGTCGGCCGCACCCACGACGGCGGACGAGGCGCCGGCAGCAGCATCGGGCCTCCGATTCACCGACGTCACCGCGGACGCCGGACTGGACGAGGACCACAGCAGCACCGACCTGAGCGGAGAGTCCGCCATGACCGCGGGCGCCGCCGTGCACGACGTCGACGACGACGGCGACCTGGACGTCTACCTGACCCGGGTCGGGCGGCCGAACCGGCTGCTCCTGAACGACGGGAACGGCAGCTTCGTCGACGACACCGAGCGCGCGGGCGTCGGCGGCGACGCCGAGCAAGGGTCCTCCGCCGCGGTGTTCATCGACGTCGACGCCGACGGGGACGGCGACCTCGTCGTCGGCGGCGCGGGCACCAACGGCACCGTGCTGTACCGCAACGACGGTGACGGCACCTTCACCGATGCGACGGCCGGCAGCGGCCTCGACGACCTGCCGCCGCCACCGGCGGGCGAGCTCGCGCAGCTGCACGGCCTCACCGTGGCGGACTACGACCGCGACGGTCGCCTGGACCTGCTGTCGACCCACTGGGACGACACCATCCCCGCGGCGCTCGCCGACCCGGCGGCGAACGATCTGCAGCCCGACGAGAACGGCAGCCTCGTCTGCGCCCGCGCCGACTGGCTGGCGGAGCGCGGCTTCCCACGTGCCGAGGACTCGCCGCCCAACCGGGGGCGCCTCTACCGCAACGAGGGCGACGGCCGGTTCCGGGACGTGTCGACCGAGGTCGGGCTCCCGTTCGACGAGATGCTCGGCTTCACCGGGAGCTTCGCCGACGTCGACGCCGACGGATGGGACGACCTGCTGATCACCGGTGACTTCTGCACGAGCCGCGTCTTCCGCAACGTCGAGGGGACCCGCTTCGAGGACGTGACGGCGTCGGCCGGTGTGGCCACCGACGAGAACGGCATGGGCTCGGTCGTCACCGACCTGAACGGCGACGGACTCCCCGACTGGTTCGTGACCGGCATCGGGCCCGTCGGCGACGATCCGGCTCCCCTCCAGCTGGGCGGCGGGTTCGGCTCGTCGGGCAACAGGGTTTGGTTGAACGACGGCGACGGCAGCTTCACCGACGCCACCGATGCGCTCGGCCTGCGCAACGGCGGGTGGGGGTGGGGCGCGGCGATCGAGGACTTCGGCAACGACGGCCGGAGGTCCGTGGTCATGACCAACGGCTACAGCATCGGACCCGAGGACCAGGCCTCCGCCGCCGCCGACCCGATCGTGTTCTGGATGCGCGACGGCGACGGCTTCGTCGACGTCGCGTCGGGGATCGGGCTGGATGACGACGGTCTCGGCCGGGCGCTCGTGCCCTTCGACATGGACCGTGACGGTGACCTCGACCTGCTGGTCGCCAACTTCGGCGAGCCACCCCGGCTCTACCGCAACGACGGCCCGCAGCGCCGCTGGCTGACGGTGCAGCTCGACGACGGCACCGCACCGGGCAACGCATCGGGGATCGGCGCCAAGGTGGTCGTGACACCGGAGGGCGGGGACCCCGTCACGAGCTGGGTGATCGGCGGCGGCTCCTACGAGTCGCAGGTCCCCGACGAGGTGCACGTCGGGCTCGATCGTGCGAACACCGCCCGTGTCGAGGTGACCTGGCCGGGCGCTGCGGAGCCACAGGTCCTCGCCGGCGTGGAGGCCGACCAGGTGCTCGTGGTGCGCCGCCCGGCCTGACTCAGCGCTCCGACCTGAACGCCCGCATCGTGAGCGGCCCGAACACCGCGAGCAGCAGGCCCGACGCGAGCAGCACCCAACCGACCTGGGACACCTCGACGTCGCCGTGCATCAGCCCCCGCGCCGCGGTCGCCAGGTGGCTGATGGGATTGACGTCGACGACCGCCTGGATCCACCCGGGCATCGTCGAGGGATCCACGTACACGTTGCTGGCGAAGGTCAGCGGGAAGATCACCAGCATGCTGATCGACATCACCGACTCCGGCGTCTGGGACTTCAGACCGACCAGCATCCAGATCCACGAGATGCTGAACGCGAACACCATGAGCAGGGCCACCGCGGCGACGACGCCGGCGGCCCCTCCCCCGGGCCGGAACCCGAGCACCAGGCCGAGGACCATGATGACCACCGACGCTCCGAGGTAGCGGATGACGTCGCCCAGGAGCGCCCCGACGAGCACGGCCGGCTGCCAGATGGGCAGCGACCTGAAGCGGTCGAACACCCCCTTGTGGATGTCGGTGTTCAGGGCCACACCGGTGTACATGGTGATCATGATGACGCTGACGACGAGGATGCCCGGCAGGAGCTGCTGCAGGTACTCGCGCGGGGAGCCCGCGAGTGCGCCGCCGAACAGGTAGGTGAAGGTCAGCGTCATCATGATCGGGAATGCAGTGACGTCGAACAGCTGCATCGGCACGTGCTTGATCTTGAGCACCGCACGCCAGCCGAAGGTGAGCGACGCCGACATGGCGCTGGGCCGCGCCGGACGCTCGACCGAGGACAGCGCGGCCCGCAGCGCGGCGGCGGACACCTGGACGTCGCCCTCGGTCAGGGTGTGGTCGGGAGTGGTGGAGCTCATGCCGCCTCCTCGGGAACGGTGTCGTGCTCGGTGGCCGGTCGACCGGTGAGGGCGAAGAAGACCTCGTCCATCGTCGGTTGACCGAGGACGAACTCGGCGACGCCGATGCCGGCGTCGGACATCTCGGTCATCGCCGCCCCGATCCGGGCGCTCTCGTCGACCCGGGTGGTCAGCCGTGACCGGTCGGACTCCAGCTGCACCTCGGTGCCGAGGCTGCGTTCCAGCACCGCCCGGGCCTCCGGTCGATCGGCGGGGTCGACCAGGCGAACGTGCAACGACGCGGATCCGACCGACGCCTTGAGCTCGGCACTGGTGCCCTCGGCGATGACCCGGCCGTGGTCGATGATCGAGATCCGGTCCGCGAGCTGATCGGCCTCCTCGAGGTACTGCGTGGTGAGCAGGACCGTGGTGCCCTGCTCGACGAGCGCCCGCACGATGTCCCACACCTGGTTCCGGCTCCGTGGGTCGAGTCCCGTCGTCGGCTCGTCCAGGAAGATCAGGTCGGGCGTGACGACGATGCTCGCGCTGATGTCGAGCCGGCGACGCATGCCGCCGGAGTAGGTCTTGACCTGCCGGCCCGCTGCCTCCTCGAGTCCGAAGGCCCCGAGGAGGTCGGCGGCCCGGGCGCGGGCCTGCGCTGAGCTGAAGCCCAGCAGGCGACCGAGCAGCACCAGGTTCTCGGCCCCGGTCAGGTCCTCGTCGACCGACGCGAACTGGCCGGTGAGGCTCACCCGTCGCCGCACCGCGTCCGGCTCGGCGCTCACGTCGTGACCGAACACCCGGGCGGAGCCGCCGTCCAGGGACAACAGCGTCGCGAGCAGTCGGATCGTGGTGGTCTTGCCCGCTCCGTTGGGTCCGAGGAACCCGTGCACGGTGCCGGGCTGCACGGCGAGGTCGACGCCGTCGACCGCGCGGGACGCACCGAACGTCTTGACGATCTCGTTCGCTTCGATGGCGAGCATGGGCGACGGACCTCCGGGTCACCAGGACACGGTCGTGTCCTTCATGGACAGAGACGGATCGGCCGGCCGGAACTCATCGCGTCGGACGCGATGGTCCCGCGGTCAGGGATCGAGCCGGGGTGGCAGTCCGAACGACGCGAAGAGCCGATCGGGCTCGAGCAGTGCCAGGAAGACGTCGATCGAGGCGATGCGGCCGTCGCGGAGGTCCAGCACCTGCAGCCCCCACGGTGCCCAGCCGCCGTCGGGGTGCGGTCGGTACTGGCCGAAGGCGGGGCAGCCGTTGGCCCAGGTCGGCAGCATCACGGACCCGGCGCACTCGCTCGGGCCCGGCTGCACCATCCAGGTGGTGATGTCCTGCGGCCCACGGAGCCACATCGCGAACGGCGGCATCGACATGATCGCGTCGTCCCTCAGCAGTGACGCCAGCTCGACCATGTCGTAGCGCTCGAACGCCGCTGCGTAGCGGGCCACGAGCGCGGCGTCGTCGGGGTCGAGCAACTCGGGCCGTCGGGTGATCGTCTGCGTGCTGAGCGTCGCCCGAGCTCGTTGCAGGGAGCTGTTCACCGCTGCGGTGGTGGTCTCGAGCAACGATGCCGCCTCGGCCGCCGGCCACTGCAGCACGTCGCACAGCACCAGGGCCGCGCGCTGGCGTGCGGGCAGGTGTTGGAGCGCTGCGACGAACGCCAGTCGGATCGAGCTCCGCTGCTCGGCCACGTCCGCGGGGTCCGAGGAGTCCCGCAGCACCTGGCGGTCAGGGACGGGCGTCAGCCACGTCACCTCGGGCAGTGCGTCCCCCAGGTGCGCCTCGTCGGGCGGCGACGAGGGTCCGAGGTCCATCGGACGGGCGCGCCGTTGCGGGGCCCGGTGCATGTCGATGCAGATGTTCGTGGCGATGCGGAAGACCCAGGACCGCACGCTCGAACGGCCCTCGAACTGCTCGCTCGATCGCCATGCGCGGACGAACGTCTCCTGCACGGCATCCTCGGCCTCCATCCCGGATCCGAGCATGCGGTAGCAGTAGCCGGTGAGCTCCCGGCGGAACTGCTCGAGCTCGACTCCGTCCACGGTGACGGTCGCGACGGCCATCGAAGGAGCCTACGACGAGGACCGGGGCGTTGTGACCGCGCCCGGTCAGATGGGGATGAGCGCCCAGAGGTCCAGGTCCAACAGGACGTGCGGCAGGTACTTGCCGTCCTCGCCGCGCAGGGTCATGGACTCGTCCCGACCCTTCGTGGCGACCAGGCGCAACCGGAGTGCGCCCACCCCGGGTGCGGTGGTCTCGGCGGTGTCGAGCACCTCGGACCAGGCGTACACCGTGTCCCCGGCGAACGCGGGGCTGGTGTGCGCACCTGCGTTGATCGCTGCGATGAGCTGCGCGTTGGCGAGTCCGTTGAAGGACAGCGCCCTCGCCATGGAGATGACGTGTCCGCCGTAGATCAGGCGGCGCCCGTCCTCGCGGGCCTCGGTGTTGAAGTGCACCTTGGCCGTGTTCTGCCACAGGCGGGTGGCCATCATGTGCTCCGCCTCGGAGAGGGTGACCCCGTCGACGTGGTCGATCTTCTCCCCCACCCGGTAGTCGCCGAATCGGTGGGGGGACCCGGCGAGCACGTCGTCGTAGGTCGTGAAGTCGAGGCCGTCGGGCACGATCAGGTCGGCAGGAGCGACGTGGTCCGACAGCTCCGGGACGACGGCCTCCGGCGCCGGGGCGTCCTTGTCACGCTTGCGCACCATGACCCATCGGGCCCAGTCGATGGCGACCTCGCCGTGCTGGTCGGTCGCCGTCGAGCGCACGTAGACCACGCCCGTCGTGCCGTTGGAGTTCTCCTTGAGGCCGATCACCTCGGAGCTGGCGCGCAGGGTGTCGCCGGGTCGCACGGGGCGGTGGAACCGGCACTCCGCGTACCCCAGGTTCGCCACGGCGTTGAGCGAGATGTCCGGCACGGTCTTGCCGAAGGCGATGTGGAAGCCGATCAGCTCCTCGACGGGGGCCGGCGACAGGCCGCTCTGCGCGGCGAACACCGCCGACGACGGGAGCGCGAAGCGGGTCGGGTACAGCGCACCGTAGAGGGCACGGTCGCCCTCGGTCACCGTGCGCGGCGTCGCGTGCTCGATGCGCTGGCCGAGGCGGAAGTCCTCGAAGAAGTTGCCCGGGTTGGTCTTGGTCACAGCATCCACGGCGGGCAAGGTAGCGCGGTTGTCGGTCCGGTGGCCCGGACGGCCGAGGTCAGTTGGCGGCGCGTCGCTCGACGGTGGCGGCGAGGTCGGCCCGTGCGCGGAACACCCGGGAGCGGATCGTGCCCACCGGGCATCCGACCACCGCTGCAGCGTCCTCGTAGGACAGGTCGAGCATCTGGGTCAGCACGAACGCCTCCCTGCGTTCGGGCGACAGGTGCTCGAGCGACGTGATCGGCAGCTCCGGCTCCGGTGACACCGGCTCGACGGTCCTGGAGCGGATCCGGTCCAGCAGGCGGCGCTCGCGCTGGCGGCGACGGACGTGGTCGGCGCACACGTTGCGGGCGATCGCCAGCAGCCAGGACCGAACCGACGCATCCCCTCGGTAGTTCTGGATCGAGGCGATGGCCCGGAGGTACGTCTCCTGGACGAGGTCGTCGACCTCGCCGACGGATCCCAGCGCCGAGCACAGGCGCCAGACATCGCGCTGCGTGCGGCGGACGAGCAGGCCGAGCGCCCTATCATCGCCCTCGGCCGCCTTCTCCAACAGATCTCGGAGAACGTCAGCCTGCGTCACGGGCCTGATGATCCCAGAGCCCCGTGATGCTGCACAAACCACGGGAACCCCGCACGGCCCCCAGGACGACGACATTGACGATGAGCTGCGAGCCCTACATGGCGGCGATCTCGGCGGAGGTCGATGGCGAGGAGTCCGGGATGGAGCCCCGACTGCTCCAGGCACACCTCAGCAGCTGCCCGGAGTGCCGTCGGTTCGCCGAGTCCGCGGACGCCATGCGCCGGCGGACCCGGGTCCAGATCGCCCCCGAGATCCCGGACCGGTCGACGACCGTCGTGCGACGAGCGGCTGCTGCGGATCGCGGGTCCGCTGCCTGGATCGTCCGCTGGCTCCTCGCCCTCGTGGCCCTGCAGATCGTGGTCCTGACGCTGCCGGACCTGTTCTCCGGCGGTTCGGACGCGCACGCCGCTCGACATCTCGGAGCCTTCGGTCTGGCCTATGCCGCCGGTCTGGTCGTGGTGGTGGTCCGTCCGGCTCGCGCTCGGACGATGTTCCACGTCGCGTTGGTCCTGGCCGCAGCGATGGTCGTGACCGCCGTCGTCGACATCGCCCAGGGTCGCGTGCCGCTGGTCAGCGAGACCATGCACATCCCCGAGCTGTTCAGCGTGCTCTTCCTCTGGATCCTCGCGCGCCCTCGCACCGAGGCACCCGACACCACGACGCTCGACCGGCCGAGCTGGGGCGGCGACGACCACGGGGGCGGACAGGACGCGGAGGTGAGGTCGCTACGACCCCGGTCCGGCGAACGCTGACCCTGCCGGCCAGGATCAGCGACATCCGCTCAGCGCCGAGGCGTAGAGCTGGTTCAGCTCGGTGTTGCCGTCGGCGGTCGGGTGGATCGAGTCCTCGGTGAGGCTGGACACCGGCGGGTCCTGGTCGTCCAGGGCGCCGGCCGCGACCTCGTTCCAGTCGATGATCGAGAGGCGGCGATCCGTGGTGGCGAGCTCCTCGAGGGCGGTGTTGAAGGTCTCCGCCTGGGTGGTGCGCGAGGCGGCGGTGGAGTCCTGCACCACCATGTGCTCGTTGATGTTCACCAGGTGGATGCACTCCGCCGAGTCGAACAGGGCGATCATCTGGCGCATGGCGTCCATCGACGTGCCGACGTCCAGGTCCTTGAGCACGTCGTTGGTGCCCAGGTTGATGATCACCTGGTCGTAGTCCCGCTGTGCCAGGACCGTCGCCTCGGGCATGACCTCGGCGACGGTCTTGCCGAAGTTGCCCGTCACCACCAGCTCGTAGTCCGAGCCGAGCTGCTCGTCCATGGCGGTCTGGTCCAGGGCCGTGATCGAGTCACCGACCACCGCGACCGAGTCGCCGGTGTTGCTGCACCCGGTGGCGACCAGCGCCGTGAGCACCACCCCGCCCGCGATGCTCGCCATCGCTCGCCTGATCCACATGGCCGACAGCCTGACATGCGCGCGAGGTGCCGCCGGACCCCCGACCTCGGTCCCCTCTCAGGCGATCACGGCACCAGGTCCAGTCCCAACAACCGGATCGCGTTGCCCCGACAGAGCTTGTCGACCGTCGCCTGGTCGAGGTGGCCCATCAGGCGACGCGCGGTGTCGGCGCTGTGCGGCCAGGTGCTGTCGGAGTGCGGGTAGTCCGTCTCGAACATGATCCGGTCGGGGTTGATCTTGTCCAGTGCGTCCGCGGTCAGGCCGTGCTGGTCCTCGAAGAAGCAGCCGTAGACCTGGCGGTGGTAGTAGGTGCTCGGCGGCTCCGGGACGGCGGCGCCCACGTCGCCCCAGGCGCGGTTCTGCTCCCAGACGTGATCGGTCCGCTCGAGGATGTACGGGATCCACCCGATCTGGCCCTCGGAGTAGGCGATCTGCAACCGGGGGAAGCGCACCAGCACCCCCGACAGCAGGAAGTCGACCATCGAGGCCATCGCGTTGCCGAAGGTCAGTGCGGATGCCACCAGCGGTGGGGCGTCGGCCGAGGTCGACGGCATCTTCGACGACGAACCGATGTGCATGTGGACCGAGACGTCGGCCTCCTCGCACGCGGCGAACAACGGGTCCCAGTAGCCGGTGTGGATCGACGGCAGACCGAGGTAGGCCGGGATCTCCGAGAAGGTCACGGCGCGCACGCCCCGGGAGGTGTTGCGCCGGACCTCGGCCGCCGCGAGCTCGGGGTCCCACAACGGCAGGATGATCAACGGGATGAGCCGGCCGCCGGAGCCACCGCACCACTCCTCGACCATCCAGTCGTTGTACGCCCGGATGCAGGCGAGCCCCAGGTCGCGGTCCGCGATCTCCGAGAACGTCTGCCCGCAGAAGCGCGGGAAGCTCGACGGGAAGCACATCATCGCCTCGATGCCCCCCTCGTCCATGTCCACGAGCCGGGCGACGGGGTCGTAGCACCCGGGGCGCATCTCGTCGTAGGTCGTGGGGGTGA
>JACDJC010002531.1_pt1 | contig 14215 bp, 3 predicted proteins | sample 7454191 | NCBI WGS metagenome assembly JACDJC01 (sample SAMN14253291, study PRJNA609438) | sludge metagenome | isolation source: sludge after 25d culture with pyrite and EDTA | collected 2018-12-20 | reverse complement strand
GCAGCCATCTTGAACAGTTACATATCTGACATCAAATCCACGGTAGATGGAAACTTTATCGTTGCAGTTGTTAGCAATACAAATACTCAACAAGATGTTGTTCGGGTATACACGTCTGCACTGTCACAAACAAGCACGCTAGTCATCAACTCATATAGTGGTGATACAGGACTTGTAACTCCAGACTATCAAGCAGGCATTGTGCGTCACCCGACAGAAAATATCTTTTATATTGCTGCAACCGCTTCAAATAATTTGTCAATTGTTATTTCTGTAGTTTCAGTTGGACCGACAGGAATAGTTACGCTGCGTCAATCGTTAAATATACCTCATAGAGTTTCTTTAACAGGAAATTATGCAACGCCAATGCGTATAAGACCTACTTACAAAAATGGCGTTATTCAAGTAGTATATTCCGACAACGACACTGCGTCATTCTTGTCAACGTTTTTGGTTGATCAAAACGACCCAACTTCAGTTTCATTGATCCAAACCACAGCATTGTCAAGTTTAGCAAATGGATCTTTCCCGCGATTTCAGTCTTCAGCATCTGGTTGTTTCCTTTTGACAAGTAACCAGTCCTTTAACATGTTTACTCCATCAGACTGTGAACCGCACTATGTGACCGAAAAAATATTCACAAGCCCGCTATGCAAAGATGTTGAATGTTCCGAAAAGGCAATATCAGCAGAATTTTGCCCGCCGTGCAACGCGTTTGTTCCTGCTGCAGACATGGATGTACAGCAGGTGCGTTCGACTTGTCGCCAAGTTGCACGACCGATTGGCACACATATCCCTTGTGCAACTTTGCAAATCAACAACAATGTATTAAAAGTAGCACAAGATTTTGGATTTGATGGCACAACTCAAGGTGTTTTTGACTTGTATGATGGCTGTGCAAATCAATATGGTTGTGAATTTTGGGCATGTGGTGAATACGGAACCCCCATAGCCGCAACCAGATTTGTAATTGATCAGAATGGAAGATTGTTAAATGCAACTGACGGTTCAACAACGCTTCCCGCTCCAATTTCTATTGCAATACTTGATTTGAAATGCTACAAAGATAGAGTTTATGCATTAACTGGTTCTAATGCGATTGTTATTAATCCACAATTTACAACTAGCACATCTTATACCCTACCAAATCCTTCCGCGTCGCGAATAACGATTTCAAATGACGTTTTGTACGCAGATGTGGCATTTTCATCTGTTGTTTGTGCACACAACGTGGCAAATGGCACTTTATTACCTGGGGCAAACACTTTTACGTTTGGTGGTACTAATCCGAACGTTTTTGATATGTTTGTTACAAATCACACTCTTTGCATTCTTTGGAAGAGTGGCTCAGCGCCCGCTATTGATCGATTCACACAAATTCCACTGCTTTCTGACGGCACGTTTAGTTATAGTTCTGTTGCAGCAATTCCAACTTATACTATTGTTTTGCAAACAACATCATTTGATGTACAATTAATCGGCGGCCTTGCCGCACATCCCGTTGCCCCAGTTGCTTACGCTGTGACAACAACCCTAATCAACACATTTTTACATGTTTTCAAAACATCAAGAACATCGGCACCAATTTTGGTATCATCTACTGCGTTGAATGTGACTCCAATGAGTATCGTTTTTGCTAATCTTGTTCGCCATCGACCACGCTACTGTGATGGTATAATTCAAGTTTTAACACCAAGCACATCAGGAGAGGCTATTTTGTGCACTCTGTTGGTGAATGACAACAATCCAACAGACGTAACTTTGATTGAGAAACAAACAATATCGACGGAATTCGGCCCTGTTCCTGCAATGGTTTTGCCGCAGTTTGTCTCGACGCCATCAGGTTACTTTGTCTTTGGATTTGACGATCCGTCAAGGTTTCAATTGCGCCTTTTCGGTCCTTCAGACTGTGATCCGCGGTTCGTCACCAATAAGATATTTACGAGCCAGTTATGCAAAGAAGTCGACTGTAGTGAAACAGCGTTGGGACCGGCATTCTGTCGACCAAGCAACGCGTACGAAAATGTTGCCGCTATGGATCCTTGCCAAAGAGATGCCGCCTGCCGAACAGTTGCAAGACGTGCCGGCACAAACCTTCCATGCACTGGTATTCAAGTTGGCGGCAGTGTTCTTGCCGTCACTTCACAATTTACAAACGATATGCCAATTCCTTCGTCAGAAGTGCGAGTTTACGAAGGTTGCGCAAATCAGTTTGGCTGTGAATTTTGGATGAGTTACGCAAACAGCGGAAAATATTATGTGCAGAGATTTGTTGTTGATCAAAACTGCGTTTTGCGAAATCCACTTTCGGGTATTGCTCAAACCACAATACCACTAGCGGACCCAACTGTGTTGACAAGTGCAACTGCAACACGATATATGACTTGCTACAAAGGTGAAGTTTATTTTGGCGATTTGTCGAGTAATATTTACAAAAATCCAACTGGTGCTTCATCTGCCGCAATATTTTCGACTGGTGTTACCATCTTATGTATGACAGTGTATAACGACATTATGATTGTCGGTGGAAATGGCGGTCCTATCAGATTTTTCGACATTGGCACGGGAGCCGCAATTTTGCCAAACATGCTCACAATTGCACCCAGAACACCACTCGATATGAAAGTTGTCAACGGAGTATTATTTGTGGTGGGAAGTGTAAATAACGGACTGGCTTTTGATCCTAACCAAGATCAAATGTATACTATTAACATTTCATCGCAATCCATCATGAGTGGACCAACTGCTCTCAATACGTCGAGTTTGTTAAACTTTAACGAATCTTTTCAAAATGGCATCGTGCCGCATCCTGTTGCAAACAATACCGTTTACGTAACCGGAACACGAAATGATCGTCAAGCAGTTCGCTTGAATTGTGTAACTTTTGCAAGCAATACTGGTACAATGACAATCCGTTCGTTTTTGGATGTAACCTTGGATACGGTATTTATTTCTATTGGAGTTGGTTACAGTACTTACCAATTACGTCCAACTTATCGTGATGGTATTATTCAATTTATTGTTAATGACAGACAAGGTGCAAACAATATCGCAAAACTGGCTACAATTATTGTTGATGAAGACGATCCAACGAGCATGGTCCTGAACAGTTTCAACACTTTGCCCGAATCTTTTAACGGAATGTATATTCCATTTGCTTCAACTCCATCTGGTTGCTTTGTTCTTGCGACAAATACTAGTATTCAGTTGGCTGGCCCGTCTGTTGTTGATCCTCGCTTTATAACAAACAAAATTGTAACAAGCCCGCAATGTCTGGATGTCATGGCAGCCATTGCTCCACAAAATGAGTCATTCTGTGCTCCTTGCAGTCCGTATAATACAGTTGCAGATGTCGATCCGTGCAACGTAAACGTCACTTGTCGCACAATTGCCCGTCCACTGGGAACACACTTGCCGTGCGCGGCACTGAATGTAAATTCAACAGCACAAACAGTTGGAGATACAGCGGCTGATTTTGTAAATGGATTTATTACAGGAGCACCCTATGCACTTTTTGATGGATGCTCAAATCAATTTGGGTGTGAATTTTGGGCAGGCCGTGTTGGAACGTCCTTTGCTGGTAGATACGTCGTAAATCAAAATTGTGCACTACTAAATGCAGATTCAGGAGTTTCTGTTACAACAACCATAAATCCAATAGTGTTTGTTAGTATTTTGTGGCTAACTTGTTACAAAAATGTAATCTACGCGATTCAATCATCGATTGGCGTTGGAACAGGCAACAGAGTTTATATCAATCCACATTTGTCAACAACTGTTGCTTTTACCCTAGACACTGATTTTGCAACACAAATTGTTGTTGTCGGTCAATACATGTACGCAGCCGTTAGTCAAGCATCTAATTATCAAATTAGAGTCTACAATTTGCTGTCGACAACACCAGGCACGGCAATCGATTCAGCAACATTTGCGTCAAACTTGACGACCATTGATGATATGATTTGTCTCGACAATTTATTGGTTGTTTTGTTGCGCAAAACAACTGCAAATGCAACCATGCAAGTGGCATCTGTGATTATCAATCCTGTTAATGGAACAATCTCGAACCCGATTGGGCCAACGACCCTTCAGTTAATAACTGGAACTGGATATACACGTGTAAAAGGAGGTCTCGTTCGTCATCCTTTGAACAGAGTTGTCTATGTTTATTTTGCAACAGACGTTCCGCAAAATCTTCTCTATGCAGTTTCTTTTTCAACACTTGGCGTTGCGACAGTTGCGCCAAATTCTCCTATCAATATAGTTACAGCATTACAAAATCCTGCGTTTGTCAATTCAAACATACGTTCTCGTCCGCGTTGGTGCAACGGTGTGTTGCAATATATTATCAATCTGGGCATTGCTGGCACAAATATTCTCGCTACAGTGGCTGTTGATGACGACAATCCACTGAACATGACGCTTGTTTCTCAAGCAATTCTTCCAGCAGCAACTGGTGCAAATATTGCACAACAATTTGTTTCGTCTCCTGATGGATGTTACACATTTTCGACGACAACAGATATTGCATTGTTTGCACCAGCGGTTCCATCGCAAAAGTACATTAACTTGAAACCGATGAATTTTCCCAGCAATATCACAGGTTTTGCAACTTATTCCGCCACAACATTGACAAATGCTACAGGTGGCTCAACATTTACCGGTGGCGTTTCGACAAATGTTAGAATCAATACGGCAACAACTGTCAATCAGAACTTTTCAGATATCAACGAAGTCGGCTTAGCAAAAGCGGTCAATAATTTGCTCACTCCTTCAGTTGCAATCGGTACAATCGTGGTTGAAGTTATGCTCACATTGACATTTCAATATACTGCGGTGACTACTGCTCAAAACATTACGATAACTGTGAATGGATCTGGTGGTGTTTTGGGTCTTCAAGATACGTTCCATCCATTTGCTGGTTCCCCAACACCATTTCAAACCTTTAACGTAATGGGAGAAATATCACTCTCAAACGGTTCTCCTTTGTCTGTTACGGTTAATCCAAATATTACTTCAACATTGCAGGGTGGATCGTTATCTGTAAAGTTGATTCGAAAAACTTAAACTTGTAATAAACAATTGCACTTAGCAAAATGTTCAAAAAAAACTAAATTAAAAAATGTGGCAACGCGAGGATATTGGTCAACAAACTTTTTTGAACACCCAAGACACTGTTTACGAAGTCTTGTCAAAAACTCCAGAACACATTTTGTGCAAAGGACAGGATGCGGTGAAAATCGATTTGCTTTTGAAAAAAAGTCAACTTGCTGACCCGCATCCAGTCTATGGTGTTAAACTTGTTCCCTACAAAAATATGGCCAGCGGTGTGGTAACAGATCCAAATGCAGGAGGAAATTTTTCACAAAACGTAGCGTTGGCAATCGCGTTTATTGCTGCCGATCGTGATGATTGGCAAAGATTTATTCCTACCGGTTTGAAAACTCGTGAACTTTCACTTACAAAAAAGCGTCAAGAAGAAGCCATTGAAAAGCAGAATCAACCATTTAAAACTCGAACAAAAAAAGCAGATGGAGAGGAAGAAATGGAAGAAGAATTTGATGTTGTCAACAGAGACGAAGATTTAATTGGTTCAGAGTCTGAATCAGGAGAGATTGAAAATGAAAAAGAAGAAGAAGAGGATGATAAGGGTCCAAGCGATGGTTTGTTGCGATATGATCATGTGAAAAAGGATTGGGTACCGGCGACTGACGATGAACAAAAAGACTTTGGCTTTGATCAAAACAATGCAGTTGAAAAAGAAGGAGAACCTTTTACAAAGAAAAAGCCATCGTTGGCACAGAAATCCGCTCTACCAGATCCGGAAGAAGAAGCAGCCGCCAGCAAACAATTGCATGATCGTGTTGCCAAAGTGCTTCGCGAACAAGAACAGAGGGCAATTGAAGAAGCAAACATGCTGCCATCTGATCGTAAACGTCGGCAGGCGGCTACATTAAACGATCCAGCGCTCGAACCAAATGCATCTGAAATTGCTCAGCATTATCATGGAGCAGATGCAGATTTCAATGTGGAAGAGGAACGAGAGAAAACAAGAGAACGATTGTATGGCTCAAAATCTGATTCGAATAAGAATGGCGTTGGTTTAATGGAAAGATTTGCTCCAGAAAAACCAGAAACCATTTCGATGGAACCGATTACTCACGAAAAAGGCAAAGCACCACAATATTCTTTGCAACAATTGATGGAATTTGGTTCGAAAACTAAATTACCACCGTCAATTCAAAAGACGCTTGAACAAAAGAATGTTACAGCGGCGCCATCCACAGTACCTCAAGCATTGCTAGCATCAAATATACAAACAAACAATCAACGACCGCAAGACAAAATTGCGCAAATTTCGGCAAAATTCCGACAAATTAGACGCAAGGAACTCGAGTTGTCTGCTCTCATGATTGACCTCGAGGAACTTTTCCAATAAAAATTATCATGTCGAAAAAAATAAATCTGTGGTATAACTGATTAAACTCATTCTTATTGATGCCCTTACATGCAAAAACGTTTATGTGGCAATAACGTTGACAAAGATGTCGAAGTAATGCTAAGTCCATCTAAATTGGCAGCGCAACGCATCTACTCTACAAAGAGAAACTCCATCACTTTTCACGCAGCATTGCAGAGCGGAACTCCCGAAAATGCAATGGCCACGTTCGAAAAGCCAGTTCAAGACACTGTTCCGCTTATTCAACAAAAGGCAACTTTTCCAGCAGTTGCACGAGAATCCTACCCTCCGTTGAGAGAGGCGAGCGAAAGCACAATGTGTACTCTTTATTCGACGGCGCCCTCCTCTGTCGAACAAGCGCCGCTATGTCCGTCTTTTTACCCTACTTCACACTTGTCTATCCCACAGGATCCGATGAGTTTTCCGTATGAAACAACAAGAACGCCTCAGTCTGAGAAAATGTTGCAACTACTGGAAGATAACAAAAAGCAATTCAAAGCAGTTCAACAGCAAATTGCAATGTTACGACAGTCGAACCAAACCCAAGCACCGCCTCCACAGAGCAGACCAATTCTAATGACGGTTTTACCAGAAAAGCAAATGATTGTTTCTCCATCACCTTCAATGCAAACACCAATGCAACCGGTTATTGTGGCACAGACTTTACAACAACCTTTTGCGCAAGAAAACAACTCTGTGTGGGTGCTTTTGCAAAAATTAGTGTTTGCAGCGATATTTATTGTCGGTTTATTGCGAGTGGTTGAATGGTTGGTTGAAAAAGCGGCCGATTTGATCGTGCCAAATTCCGATTCTGTTGTTGAAAGACGAACACGTAGTTCTTCGCGCTCTTCTAGTTTTTCGTAAACAATAATAAAATCGAAAATAATACTGCGTAATAAACAAAAATTTAAAATATGAATCCTGCTGATAGATTTGGCATGTTGCCTAAATCAGCAAATAACATTATGGTTCCACCCTCACCAACTGCGTCACAAACACGAATGGCCCGTCAGTTGAATGCCGATCGCCAAGATGAGAAAAGCAGCGAGGTTAGAGCAGTGGTCACACCGTCGTCATTTCGTGGATCAATGAAACCAATTCGAGATACCGAATTTGAATACTTGAAAAAGTTTCAAACAGAATTGTTTCGTTCAATGGTGACAGCAAAAGATGCAGGTTTGTACAATGCTGATTTTACGTTGGCATCACGAGAAATTGATGAATATACACTGGATTACTTATTTGACAGACTTGTGCAGACTTTGCGCGCGCAAAAGTTCTTCGTTGCAGTCGGGCCGGCAGCACCGCGTAGTTTTATTGTTTCGTGGGATCCAATTCTTACACCAGACTCTATTACACAGGAAGAACGCGACAATCCAAACAGTATTGCTTCCATTCGTTTACGCAGATATGCACGTTTGCAAAAAAAGCATTTGGCAATTGCCAACGACGAAAAAAAGGTATTTCAAGAGTATCAGGAATATCTGCAGATTATGAAAGACGCTCCAGACCAATTCAGAAAGATGCCACAAGAAGAAAATACAACGCGACAAACCTACACAGTTTCAGAAAAAAAACCAGCAAGTCATTCGCTACAAATTGATGAAGGCGCTCGCGCGCGTCGTTCATTAATGTCGAATATGCTTGACGTTGCCCGTTTTAAGCAATATCCAAATGACGAATCTTTTTACGGATCGTTTGCGGCAGTCAATGCTATGGATGGAACATCTTCATTGGTTCAGCAACCACTACGTGAAGAAAACGAAGAAATCAAGGCAGAAGCACTTGATATGATTCGCGAAGCAAATCGTGTGACAGAAGAACAATAAAATGAATATTAATTATACACAAAACTGTTTTATTACAATTAATCTACGAGATCGATAAATTCCACAGAGATACTGCAAGCAGGAAACACATTAAGGTTTGCAAATGGAGTAATCGTCAATGTTACAATTCCTGCAGGTGCTACTTCCAACAAACCGTTGATACGCAAACATGTTAAATCATTCAGTGCTGTAATTTTTGTAGCATCTTTTAAATTTTTTGCACCAGAGGTAAGCGTAAATGCGTAATTAATAGGAACTGCGCCAGCAATTTGTTGATACGTAAAACAAATTGTAAATCGCAGCAACATTTTCCGCGTTAAATTTTGTGATACAAAAATGCTGTTGACCAGTCCTCTCAAGCCGATAGTTTGATTGATGTACGGGAAATTTCCCAAGGTATTTGCAGCCAATTGAACATTTGTTCCTACAAGCACAAATGTTTGATCCGTTTGATACGCCGCGATTGCAAATGGTCGGTTAAACGATCGATCATTCAACAAATACTGTGATGTTATTCGAGGAGGAAGTAAAAAGAACTCGCCGCCAGTCGACGCTAACACAAACGCTCCAAAAGGAGTTACACCAAATTGCGGACTTATCTCTGTCATATTAGCAAAGTTGGTCACGGAACGTAATTCAAAGTCTCCTGGATTGTATTCATCGACCAACCACGTTGCAAGGTATCCATTAACTGGCGAATTTGTTGAAAAAACTGTTTGTATGACTCCTTCACAATAATTCGGTTTCATGCGAGCACTTGAAGTAAATGTAGACGTCGGAATAGTAGATGGAACAATGGCAAGAAATAGTTGAACTGGCGTATTACTTCCATCGATTCTAATTGAAATCAAAGTCTGAGCCAAATCCGCTGCACGGTAACCACACATGTACACAATTGGAAGTAGTGGATGTTTGACCATTCCAGCATAATTTAAAAAGTACGTCGTTGTTGTCAAACTCAAATCAGGACTTGCTGTTCCCAATGATCCGTCACTATTGATAAGAATAGATCGCACGCGGTCTTCTGGAACGCCAGTATTTACCCAAATGATGGTTACCGTATTATCAACGATAATTAAATCATAAATAAAACCTCCAACGACTGGGGTGCTGGAATTTAACACCGTACCGCCGCTGATTAAGTTGAGCGCATATATAGTAGTAGTGTTGGCAACATACAAAATATCTTGACGAATAGCAAAAACATGAAAACCTGAAGATCCTGTCAAAGAATTGATATTGAATAAAGATGTATCACCAGTGCAATTGAAAAATACACCAGCGCTCGGACTGTCGGAAAGTCCATACATAACATCATTGTAACAATGCATGTCCACAAACCGCACAAAACTCATTGCAGTTGTTCCAATAGGTGTTGCTGGTGCAATACCACCATTGACCGGATTTAACAGATAGTTAACACCAGATGGAGGAGTACGACGGCTTTGTGCGACAACAAATCTTCTCGTACTGTTTGTATTTGTGCTCGAAACCCAAAACTCACATCCAAATTTGTTACGACATCCCGGAAATATTCTAAACGTGAGAGTTCCTGTCAATCCGTCAAAGTCTCCAGCAGCCTTTGATTTAAAGGCCGGTAAAAAGGCGTCCAATGTTGCAGATGGAATGTTTCTTGCGGCCTTTAAAGCAAATTGATGTGGAGTTGCAGATGCAGACGCTGTATCAATATCTGCTGCGACAACGTACCCATTGCATGGTGCGCAAAAGTTAGTTGGAGTCGTAAGAATATTGCCAACCGTATCTGCTTTTTCAGCACACTGTGCCAAAAGTGAAAGTGGAGCAGATGAAGACTTTGTTGTGACCAATTGCTGTGAACATTTTTCAGGAACAAATAGCCCAATAAAATTTGTTGTTGCGTTTGCAAAGACAAAACATCCGTCTGGGGTTGCAACAAATTGTGATAATACGTTTGTCGGAACCTCTGTCGGAAGTTCTTTGCGAGATATGATTGAAAGTTGCAACGGATTATCATCATCTATTAAAACTGATGAAATTAAGGGTCGTTGGCTGTTTTGATTGTGAATTACTTGAATCACGCCATTGAACAATGTCATGATTTGTCTGTTGTCGCGAATTAATGGTGAAACAAGAACGGCTGCCAAGGTCACACTTGAGTTGAGCGTTACAACAGGTATGGAAGGCACTGAATCAGACGAAATCGATATAGATTGTAAAATTGTTCCATACAAATTATTGCTTGAAGTTGAGGCATAAACGATTGAAGCGACAGGATGTTTGCGTAGTGATGCCCAATAATAGTTGATTGATCTGCTTCTATTCAAATGTAATACATTTAGAGTAGTGTTCAATTTGCCATTCGGTAATATTTGAATACCAACAACATCATCATGTTGTGTTGAGGCTGTGATATCATCGCGAATCAATACTAACGAGTTATCAATAATTACCATATCCATGACAATATCTCCAGTTGTTCCATTTGATCCACCAACAACAAGTGATTGTATCAGTGTTGGCGTTGCTCCAGCAGTCGAAACAACAAATACCGTTGGCGGCAAATTGGCAGCATTTGTACCAGTGGCGCTAGTTTCACCTTGATTGACTATGAAATAGAATATTTTCACGCCGGCGTTATTTTCTTTTATCGCAAACTGACGCGAATGCTTTCCTCCTGTTAAAGTCACAAAATCAATCACGACATCTCCGGATCCGAAAGCAGAAGTTTGAGGATTTGCAAACAAAAAGTCGAAAAAATCATATGCGTATGTTGTATCTTTAAAACAAGTGAAATATTTGAATCTACGTAATAAAAACCCAGCGCTTAACGAAGGCAATGGCGAACTATCTGTTGCAACAGCGCCCGTATTTGGGTTCAATAAACGACATGCTTGATCAATTACAAATCTCTGTCCAAAACTCGAAACTTGACTTTGCGCCCAAAATTCATAACCAAATTTATTTGCACATCCTTCAAACAAGTAATATCCAGTACCACCCAAATTAAATGCCGCATTGTGTTGTAATGCGTATGGAGATACTTGCAAAGTTGCACAGGGAATATGAGTTCCAATTGGTCGAGCAACTGTACGACAATTTGTCATTGTGTTGCAAGGATCCATATCTGCCGCAGTTGTGTATAAATTTTTAGGTACTGAAAAGGCGACAGACTCTGCAGTCTCTGCGCACTCGACTTCTTTGCAAAGTGGCGTTGTCAACAATTTATCGGTAACAAATCGAGGATCACAATCGGAAGACCCTACAAGCACAAGTTCTGTATTTTTTGCCAGCAAGAAACATCCGGATGGCGTAGACGCGTGAACTTGAGAAAATGTATTAAATGCTGTTGTCAACGTGATGGTTGAAATCAATGTCATGTTAGTTGGATCGTCATCCGCAATTTGAATCGTTACTAATTTACATCTAGTGCTGTCGTCACTTGTCGTTATTTGCAAAATTCCGTTGCGAAAGATTGGTCTGCAACGAGCACCACCTGCCGTGTAATCATTACTTATTACCAGAGGAATTTCAATCACGCTCTTTACTTGCAACCCTGTTCCATCACTGTTGAATTGCACGCAAGTGATTCTTTGTGCAGTAAGATCATTACTCACGCTTGTGATATATGCGACGTTTTCCGTCGGGTGTGCTGCAATTCCACAAAGAAGGCCAGGGAACGTATTAGAATTGCTTCCGTTGTTACTATTGAAAACAAATGATATTTCAGAAATAAATGTAGGAACATTTGCCGGATTTGTAATGTTAAAAGTAGTAATCGTATCAGAATTAGAGGGACCCGCTTGTGCGCCGTGAACAACTAGTAGAATATTTCCAAACGCTTTCAAATCCATTACACCATTGCTACTGACAGTAAATGCGGTAAGAGCAGTTCCTGTCGAAATAATATACGGTGTTATACTATTGGTATCACCGGCCATAAAAGCAACTCCATCTTTTACGGTAAACACTGTACGAAACGCGACGACCGCAAAATTCGTCGTAAATCCCGCATCAAGTGCTGTGTAGAAATGTAAATCCTGCAATACGTATGACTTTCCCTCAAAACAGTGCACGTCCTGAACTCTACCGTCGCTTACCAGCAGTATTGGATCATTAAGAGGCGTAACAGATTGAGCAACACCATCATCGGGTCGTCTAAGTATGCAATTTTGGTCCACAACAAATTTTTGAACTCTTGATCCAACGCCAACTCCGCGGCTGTACGTCATCCAAAATTCACAACCAAACTTGTTTGCACAACCTGGAAACACAAAAACGTCTCCGGTTGGAGTAATACTGTTGACAAAGTGCACTGTAGTATTGACTGCCACTGTATCCAACTGCAAAGTTGCACAAGGAATATGAGCACCAGCGGGACGACCGATTGTGTGACATAATAAATTATTGTTGCAACGATCAATATCTGCCGTAAGGTAATATGGATTATCGGCTGCACAGAATTCCGGTCCGGATGCCAAATCAGCACAAGTAACTTCTTTGCAAAGTTCTGTCGTAAACACTTTATCTGTAATAAATCGAGGATCACAAGGAGATGGTCCAACTAATTTAAGTTCAGTAGAGGACGGCAACAAGAAACAACCGCTTGAAGAAGATGCAAACGGTATATATGTGTTGTTGAATGCTGTAGGTAATACATTGACAGCCACAATATTCATGTTTGTTGGATCATCATCGTCAATGGACACACTTGCAAGTTTTGCCATATTTGTTGAACCTTGTCTATCATTAAATACCAACTGAATAACACCATCACGGTATGTTGGTCGCATTTGATACGTGCTAAATCCAGCGCCAATCGAAAAATATAAAGAGTCAAACGCGATGTCCACAAAAGAACGAATTGTAATTGCGGTGCTGGTAAAGGAAATGCAATTCAAGCGTAAAGCAAGACGATCATTTCTGAGCGCAGTAATGTACAACATATTATCAGCGATCGGATGCGGCGCAATTGCATTTTGAAAAGACTCGTTAAAGTTTAGCAAAGATGCGGTGTTGAGAGGTGTTGGTCCGACGATTACAGTTTGCGTTGCAATATTCACAGTGTACATCTGGTCTTGATTTGGATCAAAAGGCAAATTATTGTTTCGACTTGCTACAACAAACAGAACACCGTTAACAACTTTCATGTCAATTGGCGTGTATGCTACAGACAATGTGTTTGGTACAATCGCTGCTCCTGTTCCAACATTAAAAAATCTAATCGGACCACCATTTCCACCCACGATCATAATATCATTGTAAATTGTCATGCATAATATGGTTACACCAGTCGAAAATATTGCGGCAGACGAAGCGCCAGTTGGATTCTTGTATATATTACTCGACAAATCACCAAAATAGGCATCACCCTTGTAACACAACATAAAACGTGTTGCTCCAGCGCCAGTCAACAAAGTCGGATTTGGTAATGAACTTATCGTTTGTGCAACACCTGTATCTGGACGTCGTAACACACAATTTTGATCAACGACAAATCTTTGTACGTAGTAAGATCCTCCGTTTGCGTAACTCATCCAAAATTCGCAGCCATATTGATTTGCACAACCTTCATAGACTCGAACTTCTCCTGTTGCAACGGGAGTGTTGTTGGTAAATTGCGAGATTGTGTTTGTGGCTATTTCGGCTACTTGTAACGTGGCACATGGAATATTAGAACCGGCACGCCGCGCCACTGTACGACAATTCATGTCAGTTTTACATGGATCGAGAGCAGCCACTAATTGGTAGGGGTTTGCAGGCTTGCAGAAAGTGGGTCCCGAGGCAGCCTTACCACATTCGACTTCTTTGCACAACTCTGTGCTAAATAATTTTTTGGTGATATAACGTGGGTCACAATCCGATGGTCCGACTAATTGAATTGAATCGGCTTTCGTCAAAATAAAGCATCCGGAAGCACTTGACGCAAAACGTGGTGAAGACGAATCTG
>JACDJC010002530.1_pt1 | contig 14219 bp, 12 predicted proteins | sample 7454191 | NCBI WGS metagenome assembly JACDJC01 (sample SAMN14253291, study PRJNA609438) | sludge metagenome | isolation source: sludge after 25d culture with pyrite and EDTA | collected 2018-12-20 | reverse complement strand
TGTGGGTGTAAGCGTGGGAGCGGGGGTATCGGTGGCGGTCGGCTGCAGTGTTTGGGTGGGCGGGTTGGGCTCGGTGGTGATGGGCGGTGGGTAGGTCTCAGTGGGATAGGCGGGGTCCATCGCGCGCGCGCATCCGCTCAACAGTGCGCCTGTAAGCAGGATTAGGGAGATGAGATGAAAATTTTTCATGAAATCCTCATAAATGCTTTGTATTTTAAAGTAAGGAGTAGACGCTGTCACTAACTCCGGGGTTCCTCCCGGAGTACTTCAGGTTCAATGATACCGGAAAAAATTCTCAACTTCCCAGTTGCTTTATTTATCCAATTCTCTTGACATGCAGCGTTGCAGGTAGTATAGTTCGCCATCGTACTATTATTAACAGGAGTGATCGAATTGGAAAATCAGCAGGTCCAGGAGGAAAGATCCCGCGAGGTGCAGGCTCACCTGGCAGAGATGGCGGGCGGGCAGGATATTCGCGGCATGCGAATCGCCCACAATATACGCGTTCTGGGCAAGCTGTTTGACATGGCGGTGGCGCGTTCCCCGCAATTCGGCGAGCTTTCCGGCCCGCGCCTGGGCATCCTCCTGCGGCTTTATATGGAAATGGAGCACGGCAATCCGGAAGGAATAAAATCCGGCGCGCTCGGTCGTTTTCAGGATGTGAAGAAGAACACCATTAGCGCGCTGCTGAAGGGTCTGGAGGGGGATGGGTTGATCGAACGCTCCCAGCATCCCACCGACCGTCGCGCCTCACTGGTGCGCATCACCCCTGCCGGGCGAAAGCTGGTGCGTTCCACTGCCCCGCTGCGCTTTGGCTTTATGAACGAGGTCGTCTCCAGCCTGTCCATAGCGGAGCAGGACGACCTGATCCGCCTGCTGGTCAAATTGCACGGATCGCTCTCAGCGCATGTTGAGAAACCCCTGTGTGGAGAGAGCGATTAAAACGTAGTACATCGAGGAGTAATTTAGCTGTATGTTGCGAATTTTTAGATATCTAAAACCTTACACCCTTTCCGTCATTGCGGTATTGATCCTACTCTTTGCCCAGGCGATGGGAGAGCTGGCGCTGCCCAATTACATGTCAGATATCGTCAACGTGGGCATTCAGCAGGGCGGCGTTGAGTCTGCGGTGCCTGAAGCCATCCGCGCGAGCCAGCTTGAGAAGATGTTCCTCTTCATGAGCCCTGATGAGAAAGCCGCGGTACAGGATGCCTACGTTCTGCTTGACCCCTCGCTGGAGAATTATTCAGCACTGGAAAAAAAGTACCCCGCCGCTGAGCCGGGAGCAGTACACATCCGCAAAGCTCTCAGCACTGACCAGATCGCCGCGCTCAACCCGATCACCGGCAATGCGCTTTTGATCGTGTACACTCTAGAGCAGGCCGTCAATGATCCTGCGCAGGCAGCTCAGTTGGGAGAGATGATCGGATTTGACCTCTCCCTGTTACCCGCAGGAACAGATGTCTTCGCGTTGCTGAAGCAGCTGCCCCCGGAGCAATTACAACAGATGATGAGCGCTGCGGCTGACCAGTTCGCCCCGATGGATGACAGCATGATCGTCCAGGCGGCAGCCGCCGCGGTGAGGGCGGAGAACGATGCCCTCGGTGTGGACGCCCAGCGCCTGCAGACCAATTACATCCTGCGCGTCGGCGGCTTGATGCTGCTGGTCCTGCTGGGGGTGATCACCAGCGTTATTGTCATCAGCTTTCTCTCGTCGCGCACCGGCGCCGGTTTTGCCCGTGACCTGCGCAGGGATCTTTTCGCCAAGGTGGAAAGCTTTTCCAAAGCAGAGTTTGAGACCTTCTCTACCGCCTCATTGATCACCCGGTCAACCAACGATGTCACCCAGATGCAGATGGTGGTGACAATGATGATGCGTATGCTCTTCTTTGCGCCGATCATGGCCGTTGGGGCGATCATCCGCGCGGTTGAGAAAAGCCCCTCCATGACCTGGGTTATCGGGTTGGGTGTGGCTGTTTTGCTCGTGATGATCCTGGTTATTTTTTCCATAACTCTGCCCAAGTTTCGCATCATTCAGAACCTGGTGGATCGTCTTAACCTGGTAACCCGTGAGAACCTTTCCGGATTGATGGTCATCCGCGCTTTCAATACGCAGCAGTTTGAACTCGCGCGTTTTGACAAAGCGAACACAGATTTGACGAAGACCATGCTGTTCGTAAACCGAATCATGGTGATCATCTTTCCATTTATGACGCTGGTGATGAGCGGGTTGTCACTGCTCGTCATCTGGGTTGGCAGTCACCAGGTCGCCCAATCCAATCTGCAGGTGGGCGATATGATGGCCTTTCTGCAGTATGCCATGCACGTGGTTTTTTCCTTCCTGATGATGTCAATGATGTTCATTTTCCTCCCGCGCGCGGCTGTTTCCGGTAAACGCATTGATGAAGTACTGCGCATAGAACCGATCATCAAAGATCCTTCGCAGCCGCAGTCCTTTGATCCGCGATCGCGCGGGCAGGTTGAGTTCCGTAACGTGTCATTCCGCTACCCCGGCGCCGAGGAGAATGTGTTGTGCAATATCAGTTTCACCGCTAAACCGGGTGAGACCACCGCCATCCTGGGCGGTACCGGCTCTGGAAAATCCACGCTGGTAAATCTCATCCCGCGATTCTTCGATGTGACAGAGGGGGCTGTGTACGTGGATGGGCGCGATGTACGAGAGGTGGCGCAATATGATTTGCGCGACCGCATCGGGTATATCCCGCAGCGCGGTGTGCTCTTCTCCGGCACAGTGGAGAGCAACCTGCGCTACGCGGATGAGAACGCGACGGCGGAAGACCTGGCTGAAGCGCTTGAAGTTTCCCAGGCTGCGAACTTTGTGGCGGAGATGGACGGTAAAATGGACGCCCCTATCTCGCAGGGAGGTGCGAACGTTTCAGGAGGGCAAAAGCAGCGCCTATCGATCGCCCGCGCCTTGATGAAAAAGCCGCCAATTTACATCTTTGACGATGCTCTATCGGCGCTTGATTTCAAGACGGACGCCGCGCTGCGCCGTGCGCTGAACACCAGCGCTGAGAAAAGTACCATGCTCATCGTTACCCAGCGGGTCTCCACCATTCGACACGCCGAACAGATCATCGTGTTGGATGATGGCGAGGTCGTGGGTAAGGGCAATCATGAACAACTAATGGAAACCTGTGATACTTACCGTGAAATGGTTGCTTCGCAGTTGTCCGGTGAGGAGGTGCTGCGATGAGTCACGATAACATGACTTCCAAACAGCAATCTTCTAACCGCCCGGGTCCTATGGCTGGGGGTCCGAGGGGCGGTCCTCCCGGAATGCTGCGCGGAGGCGAGAAAGCACGCGATTTCAGGGGTACGATGACCAAATTGCTGCGCTATCTCCAACCATACAAGTGGCAATTTTTGGTGGTCTTCATCTTTGCGATTGCTTCGACAGTTTTCAATATCATCGGACCCAAGATCCTTGGCAAGGCGACGACCAGGCTCTTCGAGGGCGCTATGGCCATGCTCAGGGGAACTGGCGAAGGTATCGATTTTGTTTACATCGGTAATATTCTTGCGCTCCTGGCTGGTCTTTATATTGCCGCGGCGGTCTTTGGGTTCATCCAGGGTTGGATCATGACCGGCGTCTCTATGAAGATCACGTACCGTTTCCGCAAGGACATCTCGGAGAAGATCAACCGATTGCCGATCAGTTATTTTGACCGCACCAGCCAGGGCGAAGTGCTCTCGCGGGTGACCAATGATGTGGATACCGTCAGCCAGACCCTTAACCAGAGCCTCACGCAGATCATCACAGCGTTCATTACCATGGTCGGCGTGCTGGTGATGATGTTTTCCATCAGCTGGATCATGACCCTGGCAGTGATGCTCATCCTGCCTATCTCGGTGGTATTCATCAGCATCATCGTCAGACACTCACAGAAGTACTACAAACAGCAGCAGGATTACCTGGGACACGTGAACGGACATGTGGAAGAGATGTTCGGCGGGCACATCGTGGTGAAAGCCTTCAACGGTGAGAAGCGAAGCATTGAAAAATTTGATGGTCTGAATAACACACTGTACAGCTCAGCCTGGAAATCCCAGTTCATTTCGGGTCTGATGATGCCGATCATGAACTTCGTCGGCAACCTCGGTTACGTGGCCGTGGCAGTCCTCGGTGGTGTGCTGGCGTTCCGTAATCTCATCACCGTGGGTGATATCCAGGCGTTCATCCAGTATGTGCGCAACTTCACCCAGCCCATCACCCAGATCGCCAATATCTCCAACGTACTGCAGCAGACCGCAGCAGCATCGGAGCGGGTGTTTGAGTTCCTGGCAGAAGCCGAAGAGAAGCCCGATACCGCGACCCCGGTCGACCTGGAAGGCGTGAGTGGTCATGTGGAATTCCGCAACGTCCACTTCGGCTACAACCCGGAGAAGACCATCATCAACGATTTCTCAGCTGAGATCAAACCCGGGCAGAAGATCGCCATAGTGGGGCCAACCGGTGCCGGCAAGACAACGATGGTCAAACTGCTGATGCGTTACTACGATATCCAGAGCGGCTCTATCCTGGTTGACGGGCATGATATCCGTGATTTCACCCGTGAGGGACTGCGCGACAAGTTCGGTATGGTGCTGCAGGATTCGTGGTTGTACAACGCGACGATCATGGAAAATATACGTTATGGCAACCTTGATGCCACTGATGAGGAGGTTTACCAGGCTGCCCGCATCGCAAATGTAGATCACTTCATCCGCACCATGCCCGATGGCTACAATATGGTATTGGATGAGGAAACCTCCAACATTTCGCAGGGGCAGAAGCAGCTGCTCACCATCGCCCGCGCTGTTCTTTCCCGCCCGAACATCCTCATCCTGGATGAAGCAACTTCGTCTGTCGATACCCGCACCGAGGTGCTCATCCAGAAAGCAATGGACAACCTGATGCAGGGACGCACGTCTTTCATCATTGCTCACCGCCTGTCCACCATCCGCAACGCCGATCGTATCCTTGTGATGAACAACGGCGATATTGTGGAACAGGGCACGCACGAGGATCTGTTGCAGAAAGACGGATTCTACGCTTCGATCTACAACAGCCAGTTTGAAGAAGCGGGCATCTACTAGTTTCTTTGTGTATGAGACAGACCCCCATTAGTTGATGGGGGTCTCTTCGTAAGAGCGAATAGGATAAACTCGACTGCCACAAGCCCTCAAGTTGTGGCATAATCGTAAAAAATCATCCAGTTAAGGATTTTTATGGAATTCCACCACATTTGCGTCATCGGATTGGGTTACATCGGTTTGCCGACAGCCAGCATGTTCGCCGCCAAAGGGGTGCGCGTGACCGGTGTGGACAACAACACTCATGTGATTGATAGTCTGCAGCACGGTAAGGTTCACATTTTTGAACCCGGTCTGAACGAGGTGGTCAAAGAAGCGCTGGATCTGGGCACGCTTGAGGTGGCTTCCCGTCCTGTGGAAGCGGATGCTTTCATCATTGCCGTTCCAACGCCTTTCCATGATGATAAGAAAGCGGATCTCAGTTACGTCCGTTCTGCGGCGGAGGCGATCGTGCCGGTGCTACGTCCAGGCAACCTGGTCGTGCTCGAATCCACTTCACCTCCACTCACCACGCGGGAGGTGGTGCAGCCCATTCTCGAACGTTCCGGGCTCGCGGCTGGCAGGGATTTTCTGCTTGCTTATTCTCCCGAGCGCGTCCTGCCCGGGCAGATCATGAAGGAACTGGTTGAAAATGCGCGTGTAATTGGTGGAATTGATGAAGCATCTGCTCAGGCTGGGCATGATCTCTACCGGATCATCGTCAAGGGGGAGATCGTCCTCACTGATGCCACGACCTCCGAAATGGTCAAATTGATGGAAAACACTTACCGTGATGTGAATATCGCCATCGCGATGGAATTTTCACGCCTAGCGGACCGCTTTGGCGTGGATATATGGGAGGCATTGGCGATCGCCAACCGCCATCCGCGGGTAAACATTCTCAACCCTGGTCCTGGCGTGGGCGGGCACTGCATCAGCGTGGATCCATGGTTCCTGGTGGAGAAAGCCCCCGATATCACCCCATTGATTCATACCGCCCGCCTGGTGAATGATGGTCAGCCGGCTTTTGTCCTGCAAGTGATTAAGCGGATAATTCCGCAGCTGCAAGGGAAGCGGATTGCGGTGCTCGGGCTGGCTTTCAAACCCGATGTGGATGACCTGCGCGAAAGCCCTGCCATTGAGGTGGTCAACCTGCTGGTTGAAGCCGGCGCGGTGGTAACCGCTTGCGAGCCGTTCAGGCCGGATTTCGCACTTGAAGGCGCAACCATAACCGGTGATTTGCCCGCAGCGTTGCGGGAGGCTGAGGTCATCATACTGCTGGTAGGGCATGCGCAATTCAAATCCCTTGACCCGGCAGCGGTCGCAGAATTGACCCGCGCACGGCTTGTGTTGGATATAGTGAATGGTTTTCAGCGCGCAGCCTGGGAAAGCGCCGGTTTTACGCTTGAAAAGCTCGGCGATAGGAAAAATTCAAAAGTATGAACCCGACGCGTGTTCTTTCGATCTTCGGCACCCGCCCCGAGGCGGTGAAAATGGCACCGGTGGTGCGCGCGCTGCAGTCAAATCCCGCGATCGAGTCGCGGGCCTGTGTCACTGCCCAGCACCGCGAAATGCTCGACCAGGTGCTTGAACTTTTTTCGATTCATCCCGATCATGACCTTGACCTCATGAAACCTGACCAGGCGCTGGCAGCTCTCACCGCGGGGATCTTTACCCGCCTTGACCCGGTTCTCGCGCAGGTGCAGCCTGACTGGGTTCTGGTTCAGGGTGATACCACCACCGTGATGGCAGCTTCGCTGGCGGCGTTTTACCGCGGTATAAAAGTTGGGCATGTCGAAGCGGGGCTGCGAACAGGCGACAAGCGGCAGCCTTTCCCGGAAGAGATCAATCGACGGGTGACCAGCGTTGTGGCAGATTTGCATTTTGCCCCCACTGAGTACAGCCGCGCCAACCTGTTGCGCGAAGGCATTCCGGCTTGCCGTATTAAAGTCACTGGTAACACGGTGATCGACGCGCTGCAGCAGATCGTCGACACGCAACCCCCGGCGCAAGTAACAGGCTGGCTGCGGGAATGGGGGATCGGGGAGGGCGGTCGCAAGCTTGTGCTTGTGACGGCGCACCGGCGTGAAAATTTTGGTGCTCCGATTCAGAACATTTGCGAAGCGATCAGGATACTTTCAGATAAGTATGCTGAAGAGGTTCACTTTGTTTATCCGGTGCATCTCAACCCCAATATCCAGAAGCCAGTGCGCGGCCTGCTGAGTGATCGTGCGAACGTCAGCTTGATCGATCCGGTGGATTATCTGACGATGGTTCACCTGATGAAGAATTCTTATATGGTACTCACCGATTCGGGCGGCATCCAGGAGGAAGCCTCCGGTTTGGGAAAACCGACCCTTGTATTGCGCGATGTAACCGAACGCCCGGAAGGGGTGGAAGCAGGTGTTTTGAAGCTTGTGGGTTCTGATACCGCGGTCATCGTAAAGAATACCGCGCTCCTGCTCGAAGACCCGGGTGCCTATACCGCAATGTCGCGGGCATCGCGGGTGTTTGGCGATGGTAATGCTGCCGCGAGGATCGTGGATTCTCTGCTTGCCTTTGATGACAGCGCTGTGACAGAATAGACGGTCGCTAAAGTGAATCTATCCCGCACAAAAATTTGCATGCTTCCCGCCCGGCTTGGGCTTGGTGGACCCGCGTCGTTCCAGGGGGGTCTGATCAAGGCATTCAAGGCGTTGGATGTGACAGTTACGCATGATCCACTTGAGGAGGGTCTTTCCGCAATCCTCGTCTTTGGCGCTGGCGCAGAGATCAGCACTTTAAAGAACGCGCAAAGTGCTGGTATGCGGGTGGCGCAGCGTTTGAACGGGATGAACTGGATCCACCGCCGCAAATTCACCGGCGTGCGCCACTTTATTAAGGCCGAAGCTGGAAATTTCAAGTTGCGTGCTGTGCGCAAGCTGGCTGACCGGGTGATTTACCAGAGCCGATTTGCCCGGGAGTGGTGGGAGCGGGAAAATGGCGTGCTATTAAAACCCCAGGCAGTGATTTACAACGGTGTCGATCTTGACCTGTTTTCGCCAAAACCGGATAAACGTTCGAGCGCCAACTACCGCCTGTTGATGGTGGAAGCGCATCACGGCGGCGGCTATGATCAGGGGCTGCGTTCCGGCGTGCAATTGACGGCGCAATTACGGGAAAAGCTGGATAAACCCGTGGAAATGGTCGTTGTTGGTGATGTACCCGCAGACCTGCGCCATAGCCTGAACCACTCGTGGATCGAGTGGGCTGGCGTGGTGGACCACGCAGCGATCCCGGATATCAACCGTACGGGGCATCTTTTCTTTTCGGGTGATATCAACGCTGCTTGTCCCAATGCGGCGCTTGAAGCAATGGCGTGCGGTGTGCCCGTGCTGGCGTACGACACCGGCGCAATGGCGGAAATCGTGCCCCCTGCAGCTGGTTGTATAGTCCCTTATGGCGGGGATGTGTGGAAGCTTGAGTATCCTGACGGAAACGCCCTCTCGCGAGCAGCGGCTGAAATCATTTCATCCCATGCGGATTTCGGCAGCGCAGCACGGCAACACGCTGAACGTCATTTCGACATCCACGCGGTTGCCAGGCAATACCTGGAGATCCTTTTAGGGGATTAAGGAAAAAACCGGGATTTACTCCCGGTTAGATTTTTTATATCGCAAAATATGAAAAAAAGTGCCGATCAATACAACGAGCACCACGCTGATCACAGCCAGTACAACGCCATTGGTGAGCTTGTACTCGGTTGAGGGGATTGGCGGGGCGACCATTCCGGGGGCGTCGAGTGCGATTGGCGTGGGGGTGGCAGCGAACGGGTCAAAATCACCGGGAGGTTTGGGGCCTGATAGGATCATGGCGATTCCCAGCACAGCCAGAACGATTAAAACCACCAACGCCCTTCCCAGGAAAGCTGAGCGGGTTATCTTCTCGACAAATTGATCAAAAACCTTTTTCACGATATCAGCCTTGACATTATTCGGAAAGCGCTTTTAGGACCTTATTGGATGATTCGATGTAGGTGGTCTGCTTGCGGATCATTTCGATGGTCGCTTGTTGGAACAGGGGTCCAATTTCACTCATGACCAGGTTTCCCGGCAGGGGATGAGCAGACCTTCCGACCTCAAGTAGTATACCTGAAACTTCTTCGTTGTTCCACCTGTTGAGTGCTTCTTCAGTTGCGGGTAGTAGTCCGATTGCCTCGGTCCATTTGCCCTGGAACTTGCTTTCGAGCAGGTAGTCAGCGAGCAACTGGTAATGTAAGAGCTGCTCAGCCGATGTTTGCGGAAAAGCCAGCACCCAACCATCCGCGAGTGTGTAATTCTTGTCTTCCCAAGCGGGGAGGGTGCCAATCGTGACGTTATCCGGCATGTCAGCCAGGAATTGTGATACCCACACCAACGCGTAGGAGGCGTTGGAGTTTAACAATGCCTCCCATGATTGATCAAAGGTGCTGTAATCGGTCAACCAGGTGGGAAAAGTATTTGCATTGGCTCCTTCTGATAACAACAGAAGACTTTCCTGCAGTGCTGGCTCGTTCAACGTGATTTTGGTCTCATCGCCGCCGAAGACCCCGCCCAGGCTCGTGTACAGCAGTGTTTGCAGCAAGCCCCGTGAATCGGATGCAGGGAAAGCAAAAACCTTTATGTTTACTTTTACAAGTTCCTGCCACCTGGTGTGGGGATAGGCGACTTCGAGAGGTTTATATGCCATACACAACGCGTCGCCCGCGAAAGGCAAACCATATTGGGTGCCTTTCACAAAGGTCATTTCATGCGCGAAGGGCAGGTATTGTGTTTGTTGGCCGAGATTGACCTCGGTATCGAGGGGCATAAGCAAACCAGCCCTGGCTGCCTTTTCAAACTCGGTTCTTGTCATGATCAGGATACCCGGTACAACGCCCGGTGCTGCCAGGCTTGCGCTGCTGAGCGTGTCCAGCATTCCACCCGCGCCGGTCGGTGCTTTGATCCTGATTTCGATATTGAGATCAGGCTGGTCAGTCGCAAAGCTTTCCAATTGCTCTTTCAACAGGGTTCCCGCTTCGGTGCCGTTTTCAGGGTCAAATTCCGGCGGCAGCCAAAGGATGATCTGGTTGGGATCCACTTCAGGCGTTACCACGGTACTTGTGGTCTGCGGGATGGGTGTTGGTGAGGGTGTTTCTGTAACTGTCTGTTGGTTGGATGGTTGGATGTTCCCGAGGAAAGGAATCTCCGTGAGAAGCTGTTCACACCCTGTTGTAAAGAGCATTAACGACAGGATGGCGAAGAGCAGGAACAAACCTCTTGAAAACGGTTTCATTCTTTCCTTAAATTGACAGGTTGGCTCAACAGGTTGAGCAGTAATTTCAGCGAGTTTTCATAGTCGACCATGTCGATCATTTCAGAGGGTGAGTGAACATACCGGCAGGGCAGCGACAGCACACCGGAAGGCATGCCGGCTTTTGAAAGCTGCATCACCCGGGCGTCTGTTGACCCGATATCGAGGACTTCCATCTGGTAGGGCATCTTGAGCTTTTTTGCGCTGTCTATCATCCAGTTGACCACACTGCTGTCAGCGAGGTACCCAACGTCGCGCACCTTTATCGCGGGACCTTTTCCAAGTTCTACCTGCAGCTTAACGCCCATCAACTGTCCAACCGGGGTCACATCGAGGGCAAGACCAAGATCAACATCTAGTCCGTATGCCGCAGTGGTTGCGCCGCGTGATCCGACTTCCTCCTGGACGCTGAATACCAGGTTTAATTCATGTGGTGTTCCCTTGATGGCTTTAATGGCTTCCACCAGTAGCGCGCAGGACGAACGATCGTCCAGCGCTTTTGAAGTGACACGCTGACCGAGGTCGGTGAACTCGCGGTCGAAGACAGCCACATCGCCGGGTTTTACCGGGCAATCTTTGTCGCTGTTACAACCCACGTCGATGAAGAACTGGTTCAACGGCTGGATCTTGGAGAGATCTTCCGGTTTGATGCTGTCGATCACACCACGCACACCGTTCAGGAATCTTACCCGGCTGCCGGGAAGGTAGCGGGGCATCACGAAGCCCAGGTTGCTGAACCGTAACGCACCGTTCTTCTCCACGTGGCTTACCATCAAGCCGATCTCGTCCATGTGGGCAGCGACCATGATGCGCAAGCCGCCTTCTGTTTTTTTGCCAATTTTCACGATGAGATTTCCGAGCGCGTCAACCTTTACATCCTTCGCGTAAGATTTGATCTCAGCGCGTATGACATCACGAACGGCTGATTCGTAACCGGAGGGTCCCGGGGTTTGAGTGAGTTTTTGCAGCAATTCTTTCATTTTTTCCTCTCTCGTTTATGATCTGTCGACGGCCAGGATCGACCGGTCAGCTTTTGTTAGTATGAGTTGTAATAGATCCAGCGTATTCTGCCAGTCCTGCAATTTGGCATGCAGAACGGGAGAATGCGCATAACGACCGGGAATGGAAATGGACACGGTGGGTACACCGGCGCGGTTGACGTGAATAGCGCCCGCGTCAGTGCCGCCGCCTCCCGGCTGACGGAATTGGTACGGGATACTGTTCTCGCTCGCTTCCTTCACAAGGAAGCGGATCAGCCGCGGGTCGGAAATTGTGCCCGCGTCGGCGAGGTAGATCGCGGGACCCGCCCCCAGGCGGCAGTTGTATAGCGTGTTCTCCGTTTCTTCATCGGGCATTGGCAAATCGAATGCCGGGGTGGAGTCGATGACGAACGCCATCTCTGGAGCAAAGTCGTACGCCGCTACCCTCGCGCCGCGCAACCCCAACTCTTCCTGAACGGTGAAAGCGAAGAGAACCTCCAGTTTTCCCGGGTTTAACCTGGCGAGCTCGAGCAGCGTCGCGACACCCATTCTGTCATCGATCGCTTTACCGAATAGACTTTTTCCGTTGCGCTGAAAGCGCGTAGCATAAGTGGCATAATCACCGACTTTAACCGCTTTGGCATTTCCCGGGCTGACGTCAATGCGCAGGTTTTTGATCGCTGGTGTACTACCGCGTTCCTCCTGGCTCGTGAGGTGAATCGGCTTGCTGCCAATAACACCTTCGACATGGTCTTTTCCCACGAACACAGGTTTTGCAAGCAATTGCCGAGGATCGATCCCGCCTACCGGTTCAAACGCGAATATTCCTTCGCCCTCGTCTTCAACCAGCATAAACCCTACCTCATCCATGTGAGCCGCAAACATAACTCGCAGCGCATCTTTGCTTTTGGCGTGCTTCACAGCCAATACATTTCCGAGGGCATCCACTTTGTATTCGTCCACGTGATCTTTGACCTGTTCGATCACAATGCTGCGAATCTCATCTTCTGCGCCTGAAACGCCGACAGCGTTGCATAGTCTTTCCAGTAATTTGACCGGCACTTGATTAATTCGAGATTTCCCGGGCGATGTTTTTTGTGTCGTCATACGACCTCTTCCTTGAATAACCTGGTCAGGCTGTTAGCCTCGAGCCGCGAGATGAACCTCGCGAGCAAGCGACCAGTCCGTTTGATATCCATCAATGCGGCCAATTCGTAGGGGGTGTGCATGTAGCGGATGGGGATTCCTACTACCATCGTCGGGACCCCGCCCGCGGTGATTTGCATTGCCATCCCGTCTGTTCCGGAGCTGCGTGGTATTGTCTCAATGGCGTGTGGCAGGTCGATCTCTTTTGCCGCTTCCACAAACTCTCTATGCAGTGCCGGGTGCACATTGGCGCCTAAACCGATGGTAGGACCTTTACCCAGGGGGAACGTGGCGTGATCCTTCAATCCGGGTTCCTGGGCAAATGTCACATCCACCGCGATGCCCAGAGAGGGGCGCAATTGATAGGTTGATGTGGTTGCCCCGATGAGGTGCATTTCCTCCTGCACGGTGGCAACGCACCACAGATCCCATTGCAGATTGAAGTTCTTCAACTCTTCGAGGCACACAGTGAGTGCGGCTACTGATGCGCGATTATCGAGGCTGTGCCCGCTGATGTACCCATCCTTGAAATGTAATGGTTGGCTGGCGAATGAGATGATGTCACCCACACGAACCAGACGCATCAACTCATTTCCGCTCAGACCGGTGTCGACAAAGAGTGTGGCATGTCGGGGTGGCTTACCCGCTGCGGAAGCGGGAAGAAAGCGGTCGGGGATCATTTGCACGATTCCGGGAATTTCGCGCACACCGTGCACGGTCACCAGCTGACCCGGCAGCACCCGTGGATCAACGCCGCCAATCTGAGTGATTGTCAGAAACTCGTCTTTGATGTCCTTCACCAACAAACCGATACCATCCATGTGTGCCGCGATCATCAGGCTTGGGCGTGGTTCACTGGACGCCGCTTTGCGCAGCGCGTGCAGGCTTCCGATCGGACTGCTGGTGATTTCATCCGTTAATGGTTGCCACGCATCCGCGATTAAATCGCTGACCGGTTTTTCGTATCCAGACAGACCCGGGGCGGAAAGTAATGAGTGTAGGAATTCTTCTATCTTGTCCATGAGGCTCCGTATTAGGGGTTAGAGTTAAGGCTCTTCTGTTGGCTCTTCTGTCGGCACTTCCGTTGTGACAGTCGCGGTAGCCGTATCGCTTGGCGCCGGGGTTTCAGTCGCGGTATTGGTGGGGGTGTTACTGGGTGTGGAAGTGGGTATTACATAGGTTCGGGTCGTGGTTGGCGTGAGTGTGATCGTAGGGGTTAAAGTGCTGGTGCGAGTGGGAAAAACTGCGGTAGGCACCAGCGGTGTCACGCTGGGCGCAACTGTCACCGCGGGAAGTTCCGTAACAATTGCAGCTGTGGTTGGCGTTGAGGTTGCTCGTCCGCGTATTCCATCGTTTACCAGCAGAACGATACCGCCCAGCAGGTAACAGGGAATGGTGGCAAAAATGATAATCAGCAGCGTCCGTTTGACGCGGGAACGTTTAACCGGGTCCTGTATCATGAAGGTTTCCTGCACTTCATAATATCACGTGCCCTCGAACTGGGCAAGCAAACCGAATTATGGTAATTTACTTATTTTTGAAGTCCTGCATGGCTTGCGTGTTCACCTGGCGGATTTCTTGTTGCACGGTGAAGTACAGGCTTTCAGCTTTAAGATCCGTGATGGTGTAGCAGGGAGCCTCAAGGTGATCCGCGAGCGCCTGCGCCAGCCCCTGATCGAAAGCGGCGTGTTCCATATTGATGACCAC
>JACDJC010002529.1_pt1 | contig 14221 bp, 11 predicted proteins | sample 7454191 | NCBI WGS metagenome assembly JACDJC01 (sample SAMN14253291, study PRJNA609438) | sludge metagenome | isolation source: sludge after 25d culture with pyrite and EDTA | collected 2018-12-20 | reverse complement strand
TTTGATCCCCTGAAAATGCTTACCTCTGATTTTGATTACCATCTCCCGCTTGAGCGCATTGCTCAAACGCCCATTGAGCCGCGTCATGATTCCCGTCTCCTTGTGCTGCCCAGGCTAAGGGGAGAACCTCAGGAAGATGTGTTCCATCAAATTGGGACGTATCTCAATACCGGTGATCTGCTGGTGATCAACGAGACGCGGGTAATTCCAGCACGTCTGTTTGCCCGTAAAAGCACCGGGGGAAAAGTTGAAATTCTGCTGCTCAAACAGCGCGAGGCTGGCGTTTGGGAGGCGCTGGTGGGTGGAAAGGGGTTGCGCGCTGGTGTACGGGTTAAGGTGGAAGATGGTCCTGAAGTGGAGATAGTTGAGGAGTTGGAGGGAAGCCAGCGCGTGGTGCGGTTTGCCCAGCCTGTGGAAATGATGCTCCCTTCCATTGGGCAGATGCCGCTTCCACCATACATCCACGAAAAACTGCACAACCCCGAGCGGTATCAGACAGTTTATGCCAGGGTTACTGGTTCAGCCGCCGCCCCAACCGCCGGGTTGCATTTCACTCCGTGGTTGATCGAAAAACTGGAAGAACAGGGAATCCAATTTGCCAGGGTGACCCTGCACGTCGGGTTGGACACCTTTGCCCCTGTGACCGAAGAAAAACCGGAGGATCATCATATCCACACGGAGTGGTGTGAATTAGATGCTCAAACCGCTGAATTGATCAATCGTACAAAGGATGCAGGCGGCAGGGTAATAGCAGTTGGGACCACAAGTGTGCGCACGCTTGAGACTGCGGCAGCCGCGAGCGCAACAAAAGGCCGGGTGGTTCCATACACCGGTCAAACCGGGCTTTTTATATTGCCCGGCTTCGATTACAGAATCACCGATGCAATGGTCACCAATTTTCATCTGCCTCGCTCCACGCTCCTGATGCTCGTGAGCGCTTTTGCAGGACGCGAACGTGTGATGGCAGCTTACCAGGTGGCAATGGACCGTGGTTTTCGCTTCTATTCTTTTGGCGACGCCATGTTGATCATATAGGCAGCCATAATGTGTAATTATTCCTCCCTTGATGAAGTAGAGCAAAAGATCATCAACTGCCGATTATGTCCGCGACTTGTGGACTGGCGCGAGAAGGTCGGTGAGGTGAAGCGCAAAGCGTATCGTGATCAAACATATTGGGCTAAGCCTGTGCCGGGGTTTGGGGATGCGAACGCAAAGGTGCTTGTGGTGGGATTAGCCCCGGGGGCGCATGGGTCCAATCGCACCGGGCGGATGTTCACCGGAGACGATTCAGGTAATTTTCTTTACCCCGCGCTTCACAAGGCCGGATTTGCCAATCAACCGACCGCTGTCTCTGTCAATGACGGTTTGAATCTCCATCGGTTATTCATTTCTGCTGTATGCCGCTGCGTTCCTCCGGACAACAAACCCGCTGCTAGAGAAATAGCCGAGTGTTTACCGTACCTTAGCTGTGAAATGCAGCTGCTTAAGAATCTTGCGGGTATTGTAGCGTTGGGCAGGATCGCGTATGACACAATCATCCGTATGCTCTATCGACCCGGTAATGACAAAATGATCCCCGCGTTTGGACATGGTGTACTGCTTGAAAGCGAGAACAACATGCCGTGGGTCCTTGCATCCTATCATCCCAGCCGTCAGAATACGCAAACCGGCAGGTTGACCGTTTCAATGTTCGATGCAATCTGGAATACGGTAAACCAGATCTTGTAGTTGTCTATTTGTGCGCGAGGAACCAGGCGCGTCCGGATGTGTTTCTCAACGGCGTGATCGGACTTAAACTACTGAGCTTATCTACTACGTGAAATCCCGCGTACTGCAGGCAGGACTCAATTTCATTGATCGAGAATCCACGCTCGATGTGTTTTTCTTCGTACTTCTCCCAGGTTTCGCCTGATTTTACGAACCAGGTTATTTTTATACAGCCGAGGTTCTTTTCAAAATCGAAGTTGGTACGGTGAAGTTCCAACAGGTCAGGTGTTTCCTGCTGCACGTAACAACGATTCCTCTGCCATTCAACTGCCAAACCATAAATGGTGTTCATGTCGAACAGGAACCATCCGTTGGGTTTTAATGAACGAAAAATATTGTTGAAGGCGGATTGCAGATCACCATTGGTGACGAGGTAATTGAGACTGTCGAACCAGCAGGTGGCGAGGTCAAATTCATTGGCGTAATCGATGAAACGCATATCCTGCTTGTGGAATTTAACCTCCACTTTTTCCTGTTCAGCGCGATGTTTAGCTAGCCGCAGCATCTCTTCGGATTGATCAACCCCCGTGACGGTCCAGCCAAGTTTTGCCATTTCTACACTGAATGTTCCCTCACCACAAGCCACATCCAACAGGTTCTTGGTTGAATTAGTGACAATTTTGTATTTTTTCATCACTTTCGGCAGAATATCCACCATAGCCAGGGAGAGATTGGGATAATTACCACTGGCGTAAACCCTGGCGAAACCGTCATACAATTTCATAACAGCTCCTTGTTTAATAACTCGTAAAAAAATTTCCGCTTCGCACGTAAACTACTGATAAGTAGGTCTATAACCCTTTTTATGCGTTAGTAAAAGAGACAGTGGTTTTATCCGCTGTCTCTTTTGGCAATCTTTTAGTGGTTCTTTAGCGCTGACCAGCCAGCATAAGCAGCGGTCTCTCCCAGTTCGGCTTCGATGCGCAGCAACTGGTTGTACTTTGCCACCCGGTCTGAACGGGCAGGAGCACCGGTTTTGATCTGCCCGGTATTGAGCGCCACTGCCAGATCGGCAATGGTGGCGTCTTCGGTTTCACCTGAGCGATGGGAAGTGACCGCCCGCCAGCCATTACGGTGGCAGGTTTCGACAGCTTCAATCGTTTCGGTCAGTGATCCGATCTGGTTGACTTTGACCAGAAGGGCGTTGCAGGCTTCTTCCTTTATCGCGCGGCGCACGCGTTCCGGGTTGGTGACAAGCAGGTCGTCGCCTACGATCTGAACTTTGTGACCGACTTCTTTGGTCAACAGTTTCCAGCTTTCCCAATCGTCCTGGGCAAGCCCGTCTTCCAGTGAAACGATGGGGTACTGGTTGATCCAGTTGATCCAGAATTCAACCATTTGCTCACCGGTCAGCTTCTTGCCCTCTTTACGCAAGTGATACATCCGGGTATCCTCTTCAAAGAATTCTGATGCAGCCGGATCCAGCGCGATCGCCACATCGGTGCCGGCTTTGTAGCCCGCTTTTTCGATCGCTTCTAGAATGACCTCGACGGCTTCGTTGTTGGCTTTTAAGGGCGGTGCGTAACCACCCTCATCACCGACCAGGGTCACGTAACCGCGGGCTTTTAGAACACCTTTGAGCGCCTGGTAGATCTCGGCACCCCAGCGTAAGCCTTCTGCGAAACTGGGCGCACCCAGCGGCATAACCATAAATTCCTGTGCGTCAGTGGATTGCCAACCGGTGTGAGCACCACCGTTGAGGATATTCATCATTGGAACTGGGAGAACATGGGCGTAAACACCGCCTATGTAGCGATAAAGCGGCATTCCCAGCGCGTTCGCAGCTGCTTTTGCCACTGCCAGGCTGGTTCCAAGGATAGCATTCGCGCCGAGGCGTGATTTATTGGGGGTGCCATCCAGTTCGATAAGCATCTGGTCGATCGCTTTCTGATCCGAGGCATTCCACCATAAGAGGTTGTCAGCGATCTCACCGTTCACATGCTCAACAGCGGTTAATACACCCTTGCCGTTGTAGCGATTCTTATCTCCATCGCGCATTTCAAGCGCTTCATGTACACCCGTCGATGCACCAGATGGTACGATTGCAGTACCCTCAGCGCCATCCTCAAGGATGATTCGTACTTCTACGGTCGGATTCCCTCGGGAATCTAAAACTTCAATCCCTTCAACAGCTACTATTTCCATAATTCAATATCCTTTCCCATCGGATCTGTCAGTTCGAATTTTTTTCATACGGTCCCAAGTATACCGAATTCTGCGGGAAATTACAGAGCAAATGCAATTTCCTGCAGAACTTGATCGGGTTTAAGGGTTTAACCAATTATTTGTAAAGGAGTGGCGGATCGAGATATTCCACACCGGTCTTTTCGGCAGCGGCTCGCATAAATGCCATGAACAACGGGTGCGGTCTGGTGGGTCGCGAAAGGAATTCGGGGTGAAATTGTGTGCCGAGCATGAACGGATGGTCTTTTAGTTCAACGATCTCAACCAGATGTTTATCAGGCGAGAGTCCTGAGAAAACCATTCCATTTTGAGCGAATTGTTCTCTGTACTCGTTGTTGAACTCAAACCGGTGTCGATGGCGTTCCTCCACCTTTTTTACCCCGTACGCCCCGGCAGCGATGGTGCCGGTTTGAAGCGCGCAGGGGTATAATCCCAGGCGCATTGTGCCGCCTAAATCCTTAATATTCTGCTGATCCGGCATCAGGTCTATCACGGGGTGTTTAACTGTACGATCGAACTCAGAGGAATTCACCTGGTCTGTTTGCAGTACATTTCGACCAAATTCCACCACCATCAGCTGCATACCCAGGCATAGCCCAAAATACGGCACTTTGTTTTCGCGGGCGAGCTTCACCGCGAGGATTTTTCCTTCAATTCCGCGGCTGCCAAAGCCACCTGGCACGATGATGCCGCTTACTTTGTCCAGCAGATCAAGGTTTTTACCTTTCTCCAGGTCTGTTGAGTGCACCCATTTGAGATCAAGTTCGAGACCGAGGAAAAGGGCAGCGTGTTTTAACGCTTCACGAACACTGATGTACGCATCATGCAATTCCACGTACTTACCCACAAGCGCGATCGGCACCTTCGGCTTTTTACGTTTCGTTTCAGAGACGAGCGTTTCCCACCCTCGCCAATCCGGTTTGGTCCTGGGTTGGAGGTTCAGTCTTTCCATCAGGTATTCAGCCACATTCTCCTGTTCGAGCAAGAGCGGAATCTCATAAAGGATTGGCGCGGTTGTCATCGGGATAACACCGCGTTTTTCGACGTCACAAAATTGGGCGATCTTTTCGCGCAATCCATCTTTTATCGCCATATCGCTGCGGGCAACGATCATATCCGGTGTGATACCAATCGACCGCAGTTCTGCAACCGAGTGCTGGGTAGGTTTGGTTTTGATCTCATCAGTCGCACCGATGTAGGGCAGCCAGGTTACGTGAATATAAGCCGTGTTCTCGCGCCCAAGGTCAGATCTAAGCTGGCGTAAGGCTTCCAGGAATGGAAGGCTTTCAATATCACCCACCGTTCCGCCTACCTCAACCAGAACGATCTCCGCTCCGGTTGATTTGGATACAAGCGCAATGCGTCGCTTGATCTCATTTGTGATGTGAGGGATCACCTGGATTGTGCCGCCCAGGTAATCTCCGCGGCGTTCCTTGGCGATCACATCAGCATACACCTGACCGGTGGTAATGTTACAAACTTTGTTCAGACGGATGTCAATAAAGCGCTCGTAGTGCCCCAAATCAAGGTCAGTCTCAGCGCCGTCATCTAACACAAAAACCTCTCCATGCTGATAGGGGCTCATTGTGCCAGGATCAACATTGATATAAGGGTCGAGTTTTTGAACGGCGATCTTAAAACCGCGCTCTTTGAGAATAAGACCGATGGCTGCCGCGGTGACGCCTTTACCCACCGAACTGACAACACCACCTGTGATGAAGATATATTTTGTGGTCATCCTGTTCTCCTTCCAACTCCCGGTTTTTAAGCGAAGAGGAGGGCAGTTTATCTTTGTCCTCCTCGACATTCCGTTACCAATTGCAAGTTTGATTTAGTATCTTACGCATCATGCAATCCATAAAAAAAGTGTATCACATCTTCTTATCCATGTAGAGAAAAACCATCCCGTGAGGATGGTTTTTGTTTCGATCAGTTCGTCTGGATTTTGTTTTCCAGCGTGCGGGCGAGAATATCGTCCTGCTCTGATTTTAAGTCGGCTTTTGACTTTTTGTTTTCCTGTTTTTGTTTCCGATCTTTTGCTTTTTCCATCGCAGCGAGCATAGCGAGTTCCATTGATGTCGGTTCAGGTTCGTTAGTTTCGTTGATGCTTTCCATCAAAGCTGCGTTGTCGGTTTCACTCGATTTACGGGGTCTGCGTCCCGGTTTGCGCTCGCGCCTGGGTCCGCTGGTTTGCGGCTCGGCAGAGTAATCCGGTCGGGATTTTTCTTCAACAACAACTTCCGGCTCCGGTTGAACAGCTTTCATGCTGAGTTTGATTTGTTTTTTACGACGATTGAAGTCGATGATCTGGGCTTCGATCTCGTCACCCTCTTTGACGACATCGGACGGCACTTTCACATACCCATGCGCCATCTCGCTTATATGGACGAGACCAGGTCGTTCAGCGCCGATTTCGACAAATGCACCGAATTTCTCGAGCCTGACCACTTTCCCTTTGACCGTTTCACCAACCTTGATCTCACGCCACTCAAGGTCGAGTGGTTTGATCATGGTCATTTCGATGCGCTCCTCGCCATCCTTGCGGGTGATTTTCTTTACCCAAACATCGATCTCGTCACCTGGTTTCAGGAGCTCTTCAACGTTCTTGTTGGGAGTATTCTCAGGATCGATGATTTGTGAAACATGCAGCAGCGCAGGGCGGCCGATTCCGATATCGAGCACAGCTCCCGCGAGGCTGGATTTCACCACCCTGGCTTTGAATTGCATTTTTGGTTCTATTTTTGTGTTTTCCTGCGGTTCAACGGTCATGTCCATCTTGCTCTCTTTCAATCGTGTTAATTAGCGACCTCGGATTATACCCTGTGGTTGCGCCTTTTGTCAATTAATTATGGTCTGATCCTGATCATTCACCTTGAAGTAAAAGTTCAATCGCCTTGTCCAGTTGCGGGTCGCGCTCGGCCTCGAAGTCTTCTTCTGTGATCTCAACCACGTAATCGGGTGTCAACCCCACTTCATGGATCAGCCGGCCATTGGGGGTCAACCAGCGTGCAATTGTGACCTTGACTGCTCCCTGTTCATTGGTGAGAGGAATCCAATTTTGCACCGAGCCTTTTCCGTAGGTTGTCGTTCCCACAATTAACCCGCGTTCATAATCCTGGATGGCGCCAGCTGCGATTTCTGAGGCTGATGCGGAACCGCCATTCACCAGTACTACCAGGGGAATTTCAGTTGCGATACCTCCAGGGATAGCTTCGAAGGGGATCTCTTCACCTGTTCCCAGTTTTTCTACCATTACAGTCCCTTCCGGGATAAATTGTGAAATGATCTCGATCGCGGTATCCACATAACCGCCTGAATTATCGCGCAGATCAAAGATCAACCCGCGCGGGTTTTCTGCCAGTAATGTGGTCAAGGCGTCTACCAGGTCTTCGCTGCTGTTCTCACCGAAGGTTGCGAGGTAAACATAAGCGATGTTTTCTTCCAGCATTCTGCTCTCGATGCTGGGAATGGTGATACGGGCGCGGACGATCGAGACTTCGAGGGTCTCTTCCGGATCGTGGCGTTGAATTGTCAAAACAACTGTGGTTCCCTCAGGACCAAGCACAGATTGTAAAACAATGCTGGGGTCGGTGTCAGTGATATCCACACCATCCACAGCGATGATCTCATCACCTGACCTCAATCCAGCTGCTTCTGCCGGTGAGCCGTCCATGGGGCTGATGATGGTCAAAAACTTCCCGCTTGTGTCCACCCAGGCGCCAATACCAGTGTAGGTGCCGTCAAGCGGCATGGTCGCCTGTTCGTATTCGGTGGGGGTCATGTAGCCGGTGTGAACATCTCCAAGTGATTCGAGCATGCCCCGGATCGCACCCTGCATCAGCTTCAGGTCATCAACAGGCTGATCCACATACTGCTCATGCACAATATCCCAGGCTTCCCAGAAAGGCCTAAACAATTTATCAACCCCTACGGGGTTTGTGGCCGAGGTAGCTGTTGGTGGAACTATCTCTTCCTGTACTGGGGTTTCAGTGATGGGGATCACTTCAGTAGGAGTAGCTGATGGTATAAACCAGCCAACGATCAGTCCTCCGGCGAATGCTCCAGCCAGTAGGATGATCGCAACGATAACAATAAGAATGTTCCTTCCGGTGTGATTATTCACGCTTTGTCTCCTGCTCGGTGTTTTCCGAATTATTAATTTTTTCCTTGTTTTGTTGCAATTTTTCCACGTTTCTTGCCAGCTCCTCAATCCTCGAGTTCTGTTCCCGGAATGGGTCCTTGAGAATTTTCTGGGCATTTTGAATGGAACTGATCCATCCTGCGTTATCTGATTTATTCCGCAGCTTGCTGAAAAGACTGATGTAAAGCGAGACTGTCAGCAGAACGACCAGAATGATCAAAAACCAGCCCAGGGGAGAGATTTGATTTTGCATTTTTATCTTACTTCTGGCGAATGGTTGGCAACCGGAATTACGTTCGGTAAATCATTCAATGAAATGACAGCGGCATCAGCGTGGGGGGACCGGTTTTCAGTGCCTACCTGGATTGTGTAGAAGCCCACTTCACGCGCGGTTTTCAGATTTCTTGCGGAATCATCGATCATGACACAGTTGGATGGGTCTTTCACCATGCTGATTGCCAGCGCTTTCTCGTAGGCTTCATGCAGCGGTTTGCAATAGGGTGAGATCTGCTGCACATCGATGATTTCTGAAAAAAAGCCATCCAAACCGAGGATTGAAATCACCCTTTCGGCGTGACCATGGCTTGCGTTGGTGAAAATGATCTTCCGTCCGGGATAGAAAGCCATTGTTTCGATCAGTGACTCGTCCCGTTGGAGAATGTGTTCCAGTGGAATATCGTGCACATATTCCAGAAAATCGCTTTCATCAATGCCGTAGAGGGTTCGCAACCCACGAAGCGTTGTGCCATACTCGTGAAAGAGATTTTCACGCAGTGATTTGACCTTTTCTGGAGGTATGTTCAGCTTTTGCACGATGTACTCATCCATTCTCTTTCCAATAGCTTGCCATACCCCGGCAGTTGAAGGGTAGAGTGTGTCGTCAAGGTCAAAAAACATGGTTTCAAATATCATAGCGGTTAGTATAACCTTTTTTGCGGGCTTTGAGGAATTCTATGTACAATCTCTGGTGGGATATAATACGTTCAATGAAGATCACTATATTGCCTGATGAAGTTGCCTCTCAGATCGCTGCTGGAGAAGTTGTTGAACGCCCGGCATCTGTCGTTAAGGAATTGCTTGAAAACGCCATTGACGCTGGCGCTGAACGTATTACGATCTGTGTGGAAGAAGCTGGGCGTAAATTGATCGAGGTTAGCGATGATGGATCAGGCATACCTGCGGAAGAACTATCACTGGCGGTAGCACGTCACGCGACCAGCAAATTACACTCAGCTGAAGAACTTTTTCAGATACGCACGCTCGGTTTTAGGGGTGAGGCTTTGGCGTCCATAGGTTCTGTGTCGCGCCTGACTATCCTTTCCAACCAATCAGGGCAGAAGATTGGTGCGCGAGTGGATATGGAAGGCGGAAAGATCGTCCGTAGTGAACCAGCGGGGGCAGTGCAGGGGACTACTGTAAAGGTGCGAGACCTGTTCTACAACACTCCCGCCCGGTTGAAATTTTTGAAGAGAGACCAAACCGAGAAGCAGCAGATTGATAACCTGGTCTCCCGCTATACACTCGCTTATCCGCATTTATCGATCCAGCTTGAAGAGGACGGAAAACCCGTTTTGCGAACCACCGGCAATGGCGATCGACGGGAGGTACTGGCGCAATTGTACGGTGTTGACCTCGCCCGGCAGTTGCTGGAAGTCATTTTTGAAGAAGATGGTATCGAAATTAACGGTTTTATTAGCCCGATTTCAATCAACCGATCCAATCGCAGAGACATTACCTTTTTTGTCAATGGTCGTTGGGTGCAGGACACGACGCTGGTCACAGCTCTGATGAAAGCCTATCAGTCCTTTCTGATGGTTGGGCGTTATCCCTTAAGCGTGTTATTTCTACATATTGACCCAAAGGATGTGGACGTCAATGTTCATCCCGCCAAGGCGGAGGTTCGGTTCAGACAACCGGATGAGATTTTCACCTCGGTTCAACGGGCGGTGCGCCGGGCATTGATGGCGTATTCACCTGTGCCTCAATTGGTACCCACTTTCTGGCGGACACATAACGATGATGCAACCCGGTTCGAACCATCCATTGAGCCTGCAGGGCTGGCGGGTAGTGAGCGTTTGCAAGATCAGAGTGATGGGATTACCAACCCATCGGAAGTTGATGGACAAACTGGGCAATTGCCGCATTTCAGCGCCATTCCAATTCTGCGATTGATCGGTCAGATAGGTGCCACCTACATTGTCGCTGAAGGCCCGGATGGGTTGTATCTCATAGACCAGCATGCGGCGCATGAGCGTGTTCTTTATGAAAAAATGTTGAATACCAGGGGGCAGGTCGTGTCACAAACGCTGCTTGATCCGCTGGTTGTCCAACTACCACCACAATCAGCTAAAATCCTGCAGGAAAACCTGCCAGTAATGAAGAAGATCGGTTTTCAGGTTGAAGAATTCGGTATCAATACTTTTCGGGTTTCCGCGATACCCGCCATCTTTACTGGCAAAGATCCGCATGCTGCCATCCGCAGCGTGGTGGAGGATTTTGAAGAGGACGAGACACCACTGCAGGGATTGGTAGAAGAAAAAATTATTGCCAGGATCTGCAAGCGCATGGCGGTTAAAGGCGGAGCTGTGCTTTCTACTGATGAACAGCAGGCACTCTTGCGTGACCTTGAGGGTTGCGCTGCTCCCCGAACGTGCCCGCATGGAAGGCCGACGATGATCCATCTTTCAGTGGACTTGTTGGAAAGACAATTCGGGCGGCGCGGAGCTCGTTCTGCCTGACCGCCATCTACTTGAGTGAAATCGTGTTCTCCAAAATTTTAGGGAGAACTTCCGCGACATCTCCATTGATCACGACATCAGCAAGCGGATCCAGATAGGTGTGGGAATAGTTCACAATGATGATCTTACTGCCGCCCTGGTGGGCATCGTAAGGCAGCGAAGAGGCGGGTATTACCTCGAGTGAGGATCCCGCGATGAGCATAACATCCGCTTTTGTAACCTCTTCGTTGGCATCCTGCCAGGCTTGCATGGGTAGTGGTTCCTCGTAGAGCGTGATATCCGGTTTCATGATGGCGCCGCAGTGATTGCAATATGGGATCAGACCGGCGAGTATTTCTTCCATGATCGCGTGGGAGTCGCTGGCAGGTTTGTGGCAGGCTGGACAATGAAAAAACTCCATTGTGCCATGCAATTCGATCACGTTGATCGAACCGGCTTTCTGATGCAAATTATCAATATTCTGTGTGATCACTGCTTTGACACAACCGTTTCTTTCCAGGGCAGCAATCGCCTGGTGCGCCGGGTTGGGCTGTGCCTGGCTCGAAGCAAGCAGTAATGGTTGCAGCCAACGGTAGAAACGATCCGGATGGTTCTTGAATGCGGTCGCGGAAGCAACCAGCATAGGATCGTTTTTTTGCCAAAGACCCGTATTCGTGCTGCGAAAATCAGGGATACCGGAAGGGGTTGAAATTCCCGCGCCGGTGAACACAATCGCGTGTTTGGATTGCTTGAGAATTAGTGCCGCGGTGTGAATTTTCTCCAACTCTGTTCCAGTCATGATCAATCCCGAGCGAGTATAGTCCTGGCTAATTCGTTCACTTGTGATCCAAATAAACCGTCGGGTTGGATTTTTATAAGCGGAATGTATTTCTGGTTAGCCTGGAAAACCTGTTCAGGAACCGGCGGAATCATTGCGCTGACAGAATTTCCCGGCAACAACTTTGATACCTGGTCAGCGGTGAGCAACAGGTCAGAACGAATGTGATTGTATAACACCACATTTATATCCCGGGTGTTTCTGGCAGGTTCCAATTGAATATTTCCCAGTAAACGCCGTGTGCGCAGCACGGTCGCCGGGAAGGCATCGGTGATCACCAGCAACTGGTTGCAGATCGAACAGATCTGGTCGAAGCCAGGCAGATAGGGATTGCCGATGTCGAGCACGATGACTGGGGTGATCGAGCTTAGGGCTTCAATTAATTTGAGTGTTTTTTCAAAATTGTTGGAATAGTCGATCTGCCGGGTTTTATTGGATGCCATCAATAACCGGATCCCAAACGAGGTGTGCACCGCGTGTTTTTCAGCATTTTCAGGTGTGATTTCCTCAATGGGCAGCGCGAGTATTTTTTCCAACCCGTGAGATTCTGCAATATCCAATTCTGTGCCCCAAGAACCCATGCCCGGTTTAAGTTCGATCGCAATCGTTTCTTTCTTGCTGAGCGAACTGTAAGCGATCGCCAGGTTTAACGCCAGGGTCGAGACTCCAAGTCCGCCTTTACACCCGGCGACACCGATGATGAATCCGGATTTCTGCCCGGTTTCAACCGGAGCGGGTTTCACGGCTTTTTCCAGCAACGCTTTTACATGGGCGATCAGTTCGGCGGGGTGGACCGGCTTGGTAAGAAAATCATCCGCGCCGGCTTCGTAACCCGCAACTTTGTCATCAACCTGGCTCTTCGCCGTGAACATCAAAATCGGAATATGTTTGGTCGCGGAATCATCGCGGATATCACGGGCAACACGGTAGCCGTCAACCACAGGCATCATGATGTCCAGGACGATCAGATCCGGTTTTTCTTTTCTGGCCATTGTTAACGCCAGCTCACCGGTATTGGCAGCGGAAATTTCATATCCCTGTCGCTGCAACATCACGCCTATCAGGCGCAGGGTCTCAAGGTCGTCATCAACGATGAGGATCTTTTCGCTCATCCCGCCCTCCAATCTCAATTATTGTCAGTCTAGCATAATATGAATTTGAGTTCAATAGATTTACGAAGATTCTTATGACGAAATGCAAATGCTATAATCTAAACAGCATGAAAAAAGATTTCAAACGTTACTTGATGAAAGAAATAGGTTTGGATCCGCAAAAAGCGGTGTTATTGGGCTTTTCGGGTGGTCCTGATTCACTTTGCCTTTTGCACATTCTGCTCGAGAATGGCTATAAAGTGATTGCCGCGCATCTTGATCACAGCATCCGTGCGTCTTCTGCAGCTGAAGCGGCTCACGTTGAGGAGATTTGCCAAAAATTAGGTGTTCAGTTTGTGTCTAAACGATTGGATGTGGCGGAGTTTGGCAGGGAGAACCAATTGACATTAGAGGAAAGCGCGCGAGTGCTGCGTTACGAATTCCTTTTTCAGGAAGCAGAACGCCTGGGATGCCAGGCTGTGCTGGTGGGGCACAACGCCGATGATCAGGTGGAAACCGTGTTGATGCATCTGTTGCGTGGAAGCGGTTTGAGCGGGTTGGCGGGAATGCGCCCTGTGCTTTTGCCGAATTCATGGAGCAGTACAATCCCGATCGTGCGTCCGTTGATCGAGGTACCAAGATACGAAATTGAGACTTTCCTGGAGGAACGCGGGTTGGAAGCCATTGTGGATGAATCCAACAGCGATAAACAATACTTCCGCAATCGCATCCGCCATGAGCTGGTGCCTTATTTGACAACTTATAATCCCCGAATCCGGGAAAGAATCCAAAAAATGGCTGATGTCATTGCTGGTGAAGACGAATTTTTGCGGTTTTCATTGAATGAAGTCTGGCCGGATGTGGTGCTGCAGGAAGGTGAAAGGTTCCTTGTGGTCGATCGAACTGCTCTGCTCACCTTGCACCCCGCGTTGTTGAGGCGTTTTTTGCGCCGAATGATCGAATGGATGGATCCCGCGATCAGGGATATCGATTTCGATTTGACCAACCGGGTTGCTTATTTCTGTGTGAATCCAACCAGCTCTAATCGAATTGATTTGTTGGCTGGGATGGAGCTGTTCCTGTATGCCAAAAACCTGGTTATTGCTTACACCGATGACCCGCTACACGCGCTTTGGCCGCAATTGGAAACAGCAACCGCGCTTGAAATTCCGGTGCCGGGTGAAGTGCGAATCAGCCCGCGATGGTATTTGCATACGAGCCGGCAGACTGATTTTGAGCCGGATCCTTCCACTTACGCGGCTCAAGTGGATGCGGCAAAGATTACCGGGCAGTTGATCCTTGACAGGGTACGCCCGGGGGACAGGTTTGCGCCTTACGGCTACGATGGACACACGAAAAAAGTTGGGGATTTTTGGACCAGTGAAGGGTTGCCGGCGCGCGCCAGGAAAAACTGGCCATTGGTCAGGATGGGGGAGGAAATCATCTGGATACCCGGTTTTCGCATCGCGGATTGCGTAAAGGT
>JACDJC010002527.1_pt1 | contig 14223 bp, 8 predicted proteins | sample 7454191 | NCBI WGS metagenome assembly JACDJC01 (sample SAMN14253291, study PRJNA609438) | sludge metagenome | isolation source: sludge after 25d culture with pyrite and EDTA | collected 2018-12-20 | reverse complement strand
TGACGGCCAGGATGTCATCATACGACTGGGCCATGTTCAGGCGGGCGCTGACGGTATAGAGCGCCTCCGTGGCCGCCAGCGCCGCCCGCTGGGCCAGATAGGCGCGCCGCCCGGCAATCGTGGCCGCCAGCGGCTCGTGCAGCCGTTGCAGCACAAACAGCTCGTCGGCCGTCAGCCGGTGGGGCGCGGGCCAGCTCAGCCGCAACAGCCCCTGCCACTGGCCGCCGCGCCGCAGCGGCACGACAACCTGCGCCGTCCGCCCCTCGCGCAGCAATTGCGCCCGCGCCGCCTCCTCCAGCCGCGGGTCGGCGGCGGCGTCTTCCACCACCAGCAGCTCGCGCGGCCGCTCCAGCCACAGCGCGCTCAACGGCAGGGCGCTCAGCGGTTGCGGCCCGCCCGGCGGCCGCCCGGCCGCCCCGCCCGCCACGCGGCCGACAACCTCGGCCAGCAGCGCCCCATCCACGGCGCGGGTCGTCAGGTAGACCAGTTCCAGCGCCGGCGGCTCATTCCACGGCGGCCCGCCGGCCAATGCCAGCAGAATCTCTTCCTCCGTCGTCGCCAGCGATAGATCGGCCTCCATGCGCGACAGGCTCTCCAGCTGGCGCGAGCGGGCGCGCACCTCATTGAACAGCCGGGCGCGCTGGATGGTCGAGGCGGCTTGGTACACAATCGTCTCCGCCAGCCGCAACTGGTCGTCGGTCAACTCCAGCCCCTCTTCCACCACGTCGAGGCCGACCGTGCCGATGACCTCATTTTCCACCACCAGAGGCAGGATCAGGATCGTCTTCACCCCCCGCTGCCGCAGCACCTCGTGGGCCGAGGCGGTCAGCGGGTTCTCCGTGGCGTGGGGCACCACAACCGGCCGCCGCTCGCGCAGGGCCATCTGCGTGGCCGGGTTGTTGGCCACGGGGATGACAAACCCCCTGGCGCTCTCGGTGTTCAGCGAGCCGGAGCGGTCGGCCACCACCGTCAGCCCCTGCCCGTCCTCATTGAGAATCGCCACGCCCACCTGCTGGATGCCCGTCGCCGCCGCCAGCTGGTCAACAATGAGTTGCAGGCTGGACTCAATGTCGGCCGAGGCCGCCAGTTCAGTGACAACGCGATTGAGCAGCGTCAGCTCCGCCTCGCGCCGGCGGGCTTCGGCCAGCGCGGTCTCGGCCTGCCGCGTCAGCCGCAAATTCTCCAGGTGCGCCCCCAGTTGCCCGGCCACGGCCGCCGTCAATTCGCGGGCCGTGGCCGTGTCGGCCGCCGCCCCGCCCAGTTCCACATAGCCGATAGTCGCCCCGCGCACATCAATCGCCTGCCGCAGCCGCTCCCCGCCGTCCGCCGGCGCGCCCAGCGCCAGCCCGTCCGGCCGGTCGCCCATAAAGCGCTGCCAGCCGTCGCGGGTCAGCGTCTCGGCCTCCGCGGCCAGCCGCTCGCGCGTCTCGGCGATCTCGCTGAACAGGCGCGCGTTTTCCACCGCCGTCGCCAGTTGCGCCGCCAGCACCGCGAAGAGCGTCACGTTCTCCGCCCCCAGCCCCGTGGGGTCGGCGCTCTGCAGGTTCAGCGTGCCGATGACCTCATCCTCGGCAATGAGCGGGATCGCCAGTTCCGACTGCGTGTCGGGCAGTAGCGGGTTGGGCAGGAACATCGTGTTCTGGCGGGCGCGCGGCACAACGACCGGCTCGCGCGTGGCCGCCGCCGTGCCGTTGATGGAGCCGGGGCCGACCGGCAGGCGGTGCCGCCGCCGCAACAGTTCCGCGCCCGCCTCGCCCGTGGCCGCCCGCAGCACCAGCTCCGACGCCGCCGCGCTGATCAGGTAGATCTGCACGTGGTACAGGTCGAACCGTTCGCGGATAAGCTCCACGGCCTCGCTCAACAGCGTGTCCAAATCCTGAATGCGGGCGATTTGCCGGCCGACAGTCGCGGCCAGGGCCAGCGTGCGCGCCCGGTCAGTCACCTGCTCCGCCAGCGTGGCCCGCGCCTGCTCCAGTTCGCGCTGGTTGGCGGCGGCGCGCTCGCGCTCCTCGGCCCCGGCCCGCAGCGCCAGGTTGATGAGATAGCCCAGCACGCCGATCTCCACCGCGGCGATGACCCCCTCCACCGCCGCCGGCTGCCCCGCCCACTCGCCGAACAGCATGGCCGCCAGAGCGACGCCCAGCCCGCCGATTGTGGCCACCGCGGCCGCGCCGCGCCCCAACAGCAGCCCGGCGCTCAGGGCCAGGATGCCGAACCAGGCCGTGGCCGAAATGACCGCCGCGCCGGATCCGGCCGTCGCCCCGCGGGCCAGCACAGCCTGCGCCGCGAACGACAGATAGCCGGCGGCCAGCAAAGTCACCAGCGCCGCGCGCCCCGCCGCCGGCCGCCCGGCCCGCGCCAGCAGCCAGCCCGCGCCCCCGGCCGCCAGCATCAACAGCGCGGGAATGAGCCGCGCCCGGTCGCCGGGCAGCCCCAGCAGCCCCAGGGCCAGCGTGGCCAGCCCGCCGCCCAGCAGGACGGCGGCAACAGGGCGCAGCATCGCCTCAGAAACGGTGGCCCGGCTGCCAAGCCCCGTGTCCAGACCCGCCCGTGCTGGTTCAGGCGTCATGCCCATTCCCCCCGTCGCTGCGCAGCCGCACGGCCGCCTCGCGCGTCTCCAGCGCCCGCGACAACTCGGCCAGCGCCACCCGCATCGCCCCGTCAATATCCGTCGTCTGGGTAATCTTGCGGTTGATGGCGTTGATGAGCGCGGCCTGCTCCGCCTCGCGCTGCGCCTGGGCCACCAGCCGCGCATTGCGCAGCGCCACGGCCAGTTGCCCGGCAATCGTCTGCAACAGTTGCGAATCTTCGGCCCCCAGGCCGCCCACCTCGCTGTCCTGCGCGTCCAGCACGCCCAGCACCTCGTCGCCATAGGTAATCGGCACGGCAATCTCGGCCCGTGTGTCGGGCAGCAGCCGGTTCGGCAGCCAGCCGGGGTCGCCGCGCACGTCGGCCACGACGACGGCGCTGTTGGTCGAAAAGGCCCGGCCCACCAGCCCCTGGTCGGGGCGGATGGCGTGGCCCATGACCAGCATGGCCTGCCCCGCCTGCCCCGTGCCGCCCACCATGCGCAGCGCGCCCAATGCCTCATCCCACAGAAAGACGTGGACGTGGTAATAGGCGAAGGCGGTGCGCAGCTGCTCCACGACCTCGCGCACCAGCCGCGGCTGGTCGAGGATGGTCGAGAGCTGGCGGCTGATGGCCGCGCTCGTCTCCAGGGCGCGGGTGCGTTCGGCCACGCGCCGCTCCAGCTGGCCGCGCTCGGCTTCCAGCTGGCGGGCCAGCTCGCGCGAGACGCGCAACAGGGCGCGGCTGTCGCGCCGCGTCGCCACCAGCGCCACCGTCAGCAGCCCGCCGGACATGGCCAGGCTCAGCAACAGGTAGGCCAGCGAATAGATGTCTTGCGGCAGAGGGCGATTGACGGCCGGCGGCACCAGAATGAAGGCCAGCAGCCCCACGCCCAGCGCGCCCAGCGCCAGCCGGCCGGGCAGCAGCACCCCCGCCAGCGCGGCAAAGGCCACCAGGAAGAAGCCCACCACCGGCGACAGCCCGCTGAGGCGCAGATCGAGCAGGGCCAGCGCCAGATAGACGGCCGTCAGGGCCAGCGCGCGCGGCAGATACGGCCCGTCGCGCCACACCGCCACGCCCAACAGGAACAGGTACAGGGCCACATAGGCCACGGCCAGCGGCGCCCCATTGGGCACACCGCGCAGCAACAGCGTCAGGATGGGGGCCAGGGCGATGAAGAACAGCACCGCCAGCCCCAGTGACACCAGGTTAAGCGAACGTTCCTGCGTGCGCTGCGCCGCCAGCGACGCGTCAATCGGCCCCGCGCTGGAGAGCGGCTCGCTCAGCTCCGGCACGATGTCGAACAGCCGCAGCCGGAACCAGCCCCAGGCGAAGGCCAGCGCGCTGAAGGCGAAGGCCGGCACGGTCAGGTCTACGTACAGCGGCCAATCGGCCAGCAGCGCGAACTGGTAGACGGCGTTGCCGATGAACGGCAGCAGCGCCCCGGCGGCCACGACCAGGGCCAGTTGCCGGGCCGAGCCTTGCGACCGCCGCCAGACGCGGATGATGAGCGCCGTGGCGATGGCGAAGAGCAGATAGCTGTAGATGACGTGGACGTAGAAGGCGGGGCCGCGCTCGGCGTCAAAGACGACAAAGCTGCCCGTGTCGCGCACCGTGGGGTTGGCATACAGCAGCGTGTGCTCCGGCGTCGTCCAGGCCAGCACAATCATGATGGCCGGCAGCACGCACAGCCCCACAATGGCCGTCAGCGTGACCCGGTGGCCGTGCCCGGCGTAGAACAGGGCAAAGAGCAGCCAGGCCACGGGCAGCAGGGCGATGCTGATCCACTCCAGCTTGACCCACAGTAACATGGTGGCGGCGTCGGCCGTCGCCAGTTCCAGCGCGTACGTCAGGCACCACCAGCCCGACAGCAGGATGAGCGCCAGGAAGGCCTCGGTGCCGGGGGCCGAGCGGCCGCGCCGCCAGGCATAGACGGCCAGAAAGGCCAGCCCGATGGCCGCGCCGACGATGGGCACCAGGAAGGGCGTGAATTGTAGCGTTAGACCTTCCATATTGCTTATTGCATGCGCTGCGCCGGTTTCTTAACCGACTCAAGCCGGTTGTGGTCGCCTCGGCCGAAAACCGGTTTTGTAGTATCGAAGAATTAAACACGGATAAACACGGCTGAAACGGATAACCCGGATTGACTGTTCGGCATCCGTTGAATCCGTGTCCTGTCCGTGTTTAATTTCTTAATCCCCACATCCGGTTTTGTGTACCGGCAGTGGATTTCAATCCACGGCTGTGTCTGCGCTGTCTCCTTCATCCAATCGCCGTCTCAACAACTCGTTCACCACCCCCGGGTTGGCCTGGCCGCGCGTGGCCCGCATCACCTGCCCCACGAACCAGGCCAGCAGCCCCGTCTTGCCGCCGCGGTAGTTCGCCACCGGCTCCGGGTTTTCGCGCAGGATGTCGTCGACGATGGCCGCCAGCGCCGCCTCGTCCGACAGCTGGGCCAGGCCGCGGGCGGCGACGATGGCCGCCGGCGCGTCTCCCCGGTCCAGCATCTCGGCCAGCACCTCGCGCGCCCCGGCCTGATTGATCGTCCCCTGCTCCAGCAGCCCCAGCAACTCCACCAGCGCCGCCGGCGCGGGCGCGTCGCGGATCGTCCGGCCGCGCTCGTTCAGCAGGCGAAACAGGTCATTGAGCAGCCAGTTGGCCACCGTCTTGGGGCGGCCGCCGGCCTCAACTGCCCGGTCGAACCATTCGGCGACCGCCCGGTCGTCGGCCAGCGCCGCCGCCTCGACCGGCGACAGGCCGAACGTCTCCCGGTAGCGCGCCTCTTTGGCCGCCGGCAACTCCGGCAGCGCGGCGCGTACGGCTTCAATCCACGCCGCGTCGAGCCACAGCGGCGGCAGATCCGGCTCGGCGAAATAGCGGTAATCCTCGGCCTCTTCCTTGGCCCGCTGGCTGAACGTCTCGCGGCGGGCGTCGTGCCAGCCGCGCGTCTCCTGCACCACCCGGCCGCCGCCATCCAGCAGAACCGCCTGCCGCGCCAGCTCGTAATCGGTGCCGTCGGCCAGGGCGCGGAAGCTGTGGAGGTTCTTCAGCTCGATGCGCGTACCGAACGTGGCGCTGCCGCGCGGCCGGATGCTGATGTTCGGTTCGATGCGCAACACCCCCTTCTCGATGTCGCCGATGTTCACGACCAGATAGCGCAAGATCTGGCGGATGCGCGTGGCGTAGGCCCGCGCCTCTTCGCCGGAGCGGATGTCCGGCTCGGAGACGATCTCCAGCAGGGGCACGCCGGAGCGGTTATAGTCGACCAGCGAGCCGCCGTCCTGGTGGGTCAGCTTGCCGGTGTCTTCTTCCATGTGCACGCGGCGGATGCCGATGCGCCTGGTCTGGCCGCCGGGCAGCGTCACGTCGAGGTGGCCGTGGCGGCCGATGGGCAGCTCGTACTGGCTGATCTGGTATCCCTTGGGCAGGTCGGGGTAAAAGTAGTTCTTGCGGGCAAAGATATTGTGGGGCTGAATCTCGCACCCCAGCGCCAGGGCCACGCGCAGGGCAAACTCGACGGCGCGCCGGTTGATGACCGGCAACATGCCGGGCATACCCAGGCAGACGGGGCAGACGGCCGTGTTGGGCAGCGTTGTGACGCTATCGACCACGCGACAGCCGCAGAACATCTTCGATTGCGTCAACAGCTCGGCGTGGATCTCCAGGCCGATGACGGGTTCGTAGCGATCAAGCATAAGGGCCGGGCCTCTTCCCTTGGCGCGCCCGGCGCGAACGGCCGCCCGGGGCGCTATCCAGATTATTGTAGCCGTTTCGCCGCCAAAGGCGGGTATGAATCCCGTGAAATTCTTAGTCTCCAGAAGAGAAACCACAGATTACACAGATTTCACAGATGGAAGAGAATAATCCGCAGATTCGGCAGATTTAGCAGATTAGCAAATCCATCCTTAAAAATCTGCCGAATCTGCCGAATCTGCGGATAAATCTTCCGCTTCCTCATCTGTGTCATCTGTGAAATCTGTGGTTTCCTCTTCTTTCATCCCCGGCCGGCGGCGATACCACGGCCGCGCCTGCTCGTAGGCGTGGGCCACGTTGAGGATGCGCCCCTCTTGCAGCGTGTCGCCGATGAGTTGCAGCCCGATGGGCAGCCCCGCGCCGTCGAAGCCGCAGGGCACCGACAGCCCGCAGCCCGCGCTCAGGTTCAGCGGCAGCGTGAACACATCAGCCAGATACATGCTCAGCGGGTCGTCCGCCCGCTCGCCAATCCGGAAGGCCGTCGTCGGGCTGGTGGGCGCGGCCAGCACGTCCACCCGCTCGAACGCAGCCCGGAAATCCTCGCGGATGAGCGACCGCACCTTCAGCGCGCGGCCGTAATACGCGTCATAGTAGCCGGCGCTGAGGGCATAGGCGCCCAACATGATGCGCCGCTTCACCTCCGGCCCGAAGAGCGCGCGGGTCTGGCGCACCGTGTCGATCATGTCCTGGCCGGCCACGCGCGGGCCGAAGCGCGTGCCGTCGTAGCGGGCCAGGTTGGCGCTGGCCTCGGCCGGGGCGATGAGGTAGTAGACAGGCAGGCCGTAGCGCGTGTGGGGCAGGCTCACCTCGACGATCTCCGCCCCCAGTGCCGCCAGCTGCTCAATGGCGGCGCGCACCGCCGCGGCCACGTCCGGCTCCATGCCCTCGACGAAATATTCGCGCGGCACGCCGACGCGCAGGCCGCGGATGTCGCCCGTCAGCGCCGCCTCGTAGTCGGGCACGGGCGCGTCGAGCGAGGTGCTGTCGCGCGGGTCGTGCCCGGCAATGACCCCCAGCAGGGCGGCCGTGTCCGCGGCCGTGCGCCCAAACGCGCCCACCTGGTCGAGCGAACTGGCGAAGGCCACCACCCCCCAGCGCGACACGCGCCCATAGGTGGGGCGGATGCCCACCAGGCCGCAGAACGACGCCGGCTGGCGCACGCTGCCGCCCGTGTCGGTTCCCAGCGCGCCATAGGCCAGCCCGCCGGCCACGGCCGCGGCGCTGCCGCCGCTGCTGCCGCCCGGCACGCGGCTTGTGTCCCACGGGTTGCGCGTGGTCACGTAGGCCGAGTTCTCGGTCGATGACCCCATGGCAAACTCGTCGGTGTTCGTTTTGCCCAGGATGACCGCCCCGGCGGCAATGAGCCGGTCTACGGCGTGGGCGTTATAGGGGGGAATGAACCCCTCCAGGATTTTGCTGCCCGCGGTGGTGGGCGCGCCGGCCAGGCAGAGGATGTCCTTGACGGCCAGGGGCACGCCGAGCAGGGGGGCGTCGTCGCCGGCAGCGCGGCGCGCGTCGGCCGCGGCCGCCTGCTCCAGCGCCATTTCGTCCGTCACGCACAGGTAGCTTTGCAGCGTGTTGTCGTGGGCCACAATACGATCCAGCATGGCCTGGGTGGCGGCCACGCTGGTCGTCTCGCCGCGCCGCAGCGCGTCGCGAAGTTCGGTCAGGGTCAGGTGGGCAAGGTTCATGGGCAGTGGTCAGGGGGTAGTGGGCAGTGGGCAGTGGTCGGCGGTCAGTGGTCGGCGGCAGCTACTCTTCCAGCACCGCCTGGATGAGAAACTGCCCCTCGGCGGTGGCCGCGGCGTTGAACAGCGCGTCCTCGTTGCTCAGCGACGGGGTCACCACGTCTTCACGCATGACGTTCAACAGGCCGCCGGATGCGTCTGGCACGCCGCTCAGGTCCAGCTCGTTCAGCCGCGCGGCATAGTCGAGCACGGCCGACAGTTGCTCGCCGTAATGGGCCAACTCCTCCTCCGTCAGCGCCAGCCGCGCCAGGTGGGCGATTCTGGCTACCTCGTCACGGGTCAGGGACATCATTAATCTCCCACCATCGGTTCGTGCTGCTCTTTCTGTCTGGCCTCTTTGCGCGCTTCCTGCATCTTCTCGAACTCCTCCTCCGTCCAGATATTCTCCGGCCCGGTCAGCTTGTCGATGTACAGCTCGCCGTTCAGGTGATCGATCTCGTGCTGGAAGATGCGCGCCGTCCAGTCGTCGAAGCGGCGGCGGAACTTGCGGCCGTGCCGGTCAAAGCCGCGCACGCGCACCGACTCGGCCCGCTCCACCTCGCCCACGTAGCCGGGGATGGACAGGCAGCCCTCGATGCCCTTCACCGTATCACGCGAACTCCAGTAGATCTCCGGGTTGATGACCACAAATAGCTCGCGCGTGTCCGGCAGTTCGTTGCCCTGGTCGTCCTCTTCGGGCAGCGTCCAGATGATGGCCAGCCGCAGCGGGCGGCCGACCTGGGGCGCGGCCAGCCCTGCGCCGTTGGCCTCCCGCAGCGTCTCGATCATGTTGTCGATCAACTGTTGCAGGTCGGCGTCAAATCTGGTGACCGTCTGATTCTTGCTCCGCAACCCCTTATCGGGGATCGTCACAATGGGTAGTTTGCTCATGTGTCCTCAATATCGGTCGGCGTGCGCTGCGGAATCCGTTGTTGCTCCATCGCCTGGCGGTAGACGTCGATCAACACGGCGTACTCCTGGCGGCGGGTGCTGCCTTCCTGGATGCGCTGTTGCCGGCGCGCTTCGTCAATGCGCTGGAAGATGTCGCTCTGGATGAGTTCGGGGTTGGGCACAAAGTCGAAGACGATTTCCGCCGCCGCGCCGGCGGTGTCGATGGTAACAAAGCCGTAGTTGAACAGCGTGGGCAAAAAGCCCGGCCGGTTGGCGCCGACGTTGGTGATGTTGTTGATGGCTGCCTGCTTGCGGCTCTCGCCAAAACCAAACGGCTTGCGATCCACGTCGAGCACGAAACGATCGGTCAACTGGAAGATGTCGTTGCGCCAGTTCTCCAGCCGCCAGATGAAGAAAATGAAATTGGCGAAGCTCAGAATGCCGACAACGAGCGCCACGATCCACAGCGTCACGTCCAGGTAGATGCCTAACCCCGTCAGCAACCCCAGCAGGACGAAGAAAAACAGAGGCAGGGCCACCTGGCTCAGCAGGATGAAGATACTCTTGCGATAGGTGATGACGTTGCCCTCCACCACGCGCCAGCCAAAGCGGCGGCGCAATCCGGCGAAGGGCAACACGCGCCGGGATGGCGGCGGCGGCGGCGGCGCGGCGTTCGGGTCGGTGGGCGTCATCTGCGGGCCCATGCCGAAATGCTTCTCGATGGATTGGCGCATCATGGCCTGGGTCTGGGCCGACTCCTGCGACTTGTACTGGCTGGTCAACCGTTCCAGCGTTTCCTTCACGGCCACGGGGTTGTCGATGTTGTCGAACAGCACGGCCCCGGTCACGGCCGCCGTGGTCACACGCGCACTGCCGATGTTGAACAGATTGGCCAGCAGCGACGGCTTGAGAATCTCCACCGTCTGCACCTGCCCGATGGGAACCTTCACCAGCAGGATGCGGAAGTGGCGCAACTCGAACTCGTGGTGGGTCAGGTGGCGGTTGGTAATGATGAAATAATCAGCGCGGAAATCCAGCAGCCGGATGAAGCCCATGAGCAGGCCGATGATCATTAGCAGGACGGGCACGCCGAGCTTGACCGCCCGCTCCAGCCCCGTGTCGGCCGGCATGATGAACCCGATGACCACCGCGGCCAGGATCAGCAGCAGGGGCAGGACCAGCTGGCCGACCACGAACCACACACTGCGGCGGGTGAACAGCTCCAGCCGTTCCTCGGGCAGCAGCGCCCCGCCGACGGACGTTTTCACGCGCCGCGGCCGCATCTTCAGCTTCTGCGCCTCGGCCCAGGCCTCGTCGCTCAGCCCGTAGCGCGTGTCGTCATCCTCGCGCGGGGCCAGCTCGTCAATGATGGCCGGGTAGCGCCGCAACAGTTGCACGAACTCCGGCCCCTCGATGACGTACAGCCGCCCCCCTTCATCGCTGGTCGGGTTGGGGCCTTTGCCGACGAGGGTAGCCGCGTGGACAGCGGGCATAAACAGCCACAGGTCGTTGGTATATTGCCCCGGCAGGTAAGATTTGGTGTCGGCGGCGCGCGCGATGCCGTTGTTGTCCAGCGCGCGCGCGTAGAGGCGGCCTTCCTTGACGATGTAGAAGCGGTGGCCCATGTCGCGCTGATAGGCGATGACCGCGTCCTGGGGGAAGGCATACTCGCGCGTGATGCGCGCGATAGCATCCAGCGACGCTTCGCTCAGATTGTCGAAGATGGGTAGCTTGGCCAGAAATTCGCGCTTGTCGGTCACGGGCACATTTTAGCACGTGGGCCACCCCCCGCCTAATCCCCAAAAGTTGTATGACGATCACACAAATCACTGTTGCCTGTTAGCCCCAACTCGGCTATGATGCGTTCAGTTGGACTGCTAATGTCAGTAATAACGGGCATCTTCAATCTCCTCGCCCTGCTGTACATTGGCCGAGCCGTTCTTTTGGCGGGCCAGATTGCCCGGGACTGGAACGCATTGCGGCAGGAGCCATTGACTGGGGCCAAACAGCGCCTCGCGGAGCAAGCGGCGTTCTTTCTGGGCGTCCCGCCGGCCGTGCTGGTGCACGAGCTGGCCCACGCGGCAGCGGTGGTCGCCTTCGGCGGCCAGGTCGTCGAGTTCGGCTACCGCGTTTTCTGGGGCTATGTCGTGCCCCAGGGCACCTTCACCGCCGCCCAGAACTGGTTCATCGCCATAGCCGGCACGCTCGGCTCGCTGGCCTTCGGCGCGGCCCTGTGGCTGGCCCTGCGCCGCCATCCCAGCCGCACCGTGCAATACTTCGGGCTGCGCGCCTTCCGCTTCCAGATCTACTTTTCCCTGCTCTACTACCCGCTCTTCAGCTTCTTCCTGCCCATCGGCGACTGGCGCGTCATCTACAATTTCGCGGCCACACCGCTGCTGAGCGGGCTGACGGCCGCCGCCCACGCCCTGGCCTTGCTGCTCTTCTATCGCGCCGACCGGGCCGGGGCATTCGAGATGACCGCCTTCGAGTCCATCGCCGCCCAGACGCGCCACGCGGCCGTGCTGGCCGCGGCCGAGCAGGGCGACCCGGCCGCCCAACTGGAAGCCATCAACACCCTGCGGGCCGGGGGCGCGCCATACGAAGCGCGCCGGCGGCTGGCCGACTACGTGCGGCGCTATCCCAATTCGGCCGAGGGACAGTTGCAACTGGCGCTGCAAGCCGGCGCCGCCCACCGCCAAGTGGGCAAGGAGCCGGCCGAGGCTGCGGCGCGGGCGCTGGCCCTCGGCCTGCGCGAGCCTGACCATGCCGCCCTGGCCCACCAGATCGTCGCCACTTACCACCTGGAGCGCGGCGACGGCGCGGCGGCCGAAAGGGAGATGGACGCCGCGCTGGCGCCCACAGCCACCTATGACCCGCAGGCATTGCCGCTGCCGCGCCGCGCCGAACTCCACAGCCTGCGCGGCCAGGCGCTGCGGCGGCAGGGGCGCTACGAGGCCGCCTACGCCGAGACCGCCGTCGCCCGGAAGCTGGCCGTCGAGCTGGGCATGGGGCCGCTGCTCGGCAAGTATGACGGCGAATTGCAGCTCATCGAAAAACACGCCGGCCGGAGCCTGGCTCCGGCGGAAGTAGCCCCGCTGCCCTTGTCCGAGTCGTAGAACCGGCCGCGGCGTGGGGTGGAGCCGCCCAAAGGCGACCCCTTAGACAACCTTAACGATGAATGTCATATCAAACTCAGGATCAATGACAGTATTCAACATGCCTTTCTTCCGTTATTCTAGGGAAACTGATGAAAGAAAGGCGACCTGACAGGCGGCGGCCCACGGCGCCGGCCGCAAAAGACGGGCAGCCGCGCCACTGTCGGGAGCATTGGGAGCGGGACACGAGGTGATATGCGCGTAGAACTACGGGATATCCGCAAGTACTTCGGTTCGGTGAAGGCCAACGACGGCATCAACATGGTGCTGGAGCCGGGCAAGATTTATGCCCTGGTGGGGGAGAACGGCGCGGGCAAGAGCACGCTGATGAAGATTCTCTCCGGCTATCAGCCGGCCACCGGCGGCGAAATCCTGCTGGATGGCAAGCCGGTGGCGTTCCATTCCCCGGCCGACGCGCTGGCCCAGGGCGTTGGGATGCTCTACCAGGACCCGCTGGACATGCCCCCCTTCCGCGTGATCGACAACTACCTGCTGGGGCGCGACAACCGCCTGCGCCTCGACTACCGCGCCGCCCGCGCCGAGCTGGAGGGGCTGGCCGCGCGCTACGGCTTCGAGCTGGACGTCAACGCGCGCATCGACACCCTCTCGATGGGCGAGCGGCAACAACTGGAACTGGTGCGGCTGCTGGCCGGCGGCGCGCAGGTGCTCATCCTCGACGAACCGACCACCGGCATCAGCGCCGAACAGAAAGAAATCCTCTTTGACTCCATGCGCAAGATGACCCGCGAAGAGGGCAAGACGGTCATCCTCGTCTCCCACAAGCTGGAAGAGGTGCAGGACCTGTGCCTCTACGCCTTCGTCTTGCGGCGCGGCAAGCTGGTGGGCGAGCAGGAGTTGCCCTGCCTGAACGAACAGCTGGTCGAGATGATGTTCGGCCAGGCCCCCAAGCGCTCCCCCCGGCCGCCCTTTGCCGTGGGCCAGCCCGAACTCGAATTGCGGGACGTGACCATCGAGACCTACCAATTGACAGTACCTGACATTAATCTCTCCGTACGCGCCGGGGAGATTTTTGGTTTTGCCGGGCTGGAGGGCAGCGGCCAGCGGTTGGTGATGCAGGTCTGCGCCGGGTTGTTGCCGCCCACCGGCGGCCGCGTCCAGCTGGGCGGCCAGGACGTGACCGGCTGGGGCTACCACCGCCTGCAGGATTACGGCGTGGGCTACGTGCCCGCCGGGCGGCTGGAAGAAGGGCTGGTGGCCGGGCTGAGCCTGACCGAACACCTGGTGCTAGCCCGCCCCCAGAAGAGCTTTTTCGTCGACTGGAAAGAGAACCGCGACGAAATGAACCACCGCATCCAGACCTACCAGATCGTCGGCGAGCCGGAGACGACGGCCGACGCCCTCTCCGGCGGCAACCAGCAGCGGCTGCTCTTCTCGCTGCTCAACACCCCGTTGCGCCTGTTGCTGCTGGAACACCCCACGCGCGGCCTTGATGTGCGCTCGGCCGATTACATCTGGCAACTGCTCTACAAGCGCCGCCAGGATGGCACGGCCATCCTGTTCATCTCGGCCGACCTGGACGAAATCATCGAGCACAGCGACCGCATCGCCGTCTTCTCCGGCGGGCACATGTCGCGGGTGTGCGACGCGCGCGAAACGACGGCCGAAGAATTGGGCCATCTTATAGGAGGACAGGAATGACCGAGGCCCAAAGAACCGACCACAATGGCTGGCTTCGCCTGTGGCCGCTCGTGCCCATCGCCGGCGCGCTCATCTTCACCAGCGTCCTGTTGCTGCTGTTCGACGCCAGCCCGGCCGAGGCCTATCGCGCCATGTGGGATGGAGCCTTCGGCGGCCAGGACAAAATCCTGGGCGTGCTGGCCTTCTGGGTGCCGCTGCTGCTCTGCTCCACCGGCCTCATTGTCACCTTCACGGCCGGGCTGTGGAACATCGGCGTGGAGGGGCAGATCATCCTGGGGGCCATCGCCGCCAGCTGGGTGGCGCTCCACGTGACGGCCCCGGCCTGGGTGCTCATCCCGCTGGAGATTGGCGCGGCCATGCTGGGCGGGGCGCTGTGGGCCGGGCTGTCGGCCGTGCTGAAGACGCGCGGCAAGGTGAACGAGATTTTCAGCGGTCTGGCCCTCAATAATCTGGCCATCATCCTGACCAAC
>JACDJC010002526.1_pt1 | contig 14225 bp, 14 predicted proteins | sample 7454191 | NCBI WGS metagenome assembly JACDJC01 (sample SAMN14253291, study PRJNA609438) | sludge metagenome | isolation source: sludge after 25d culture with pyrite and EDTA | collected 2018-12-20 | reverse complement strand
GCGTGGATTTAGTTTTGTCTCTGGCTTTCGACTCAAGTCGCGTACCACCTCACTGTCGGCTTCGAGAAGTTCGGAAATGCCAGGCACGCGATTTGTGAGATTTTTCGGGACGTTGTTTTGTCTCTGCGTTCCAAAATTGTCATCGTACTTTTTCAAAGTTCCACCTCCACCGCGAGCCAGTTCGGCAACATTTATTTTTGCTGGAACTGCTCCTTTCTTTGGTCGCTCACCAAAATTTCTGTTGTCGCTTTCGTCGCGACCAAACGTATCACCATCATCTGCCATCAGCGACATTAAAGGCTTTTAAACTTTATAAGACACGAAGAAAAAACTTTTCTGTACTACAGAATTTTAAACAAATACACAGATGATTGTTGCAGATTTGAGAGATCTCATTACAGCATATTACAACCACGGATTTATCAAAGCCAATCTTTACATCGTCACTGCATCATTTGCAAAAGCGATGGAAAAACACCGCAAAATGGATGCACGTCAGAAACAAACTGAAAAAGATACTTTTGTTTATTAATGTTAGCGGAATAACTCAAATAATATGTGACTTTTAGAGACGGCCCCGAACTTTCAGCACGACGAGAGAACCAACAACACCAATGAGAGCAGCCGAAGCACCCAAAACAACAAGAGCAGAGGCACCAACAAGAGCAACAGCACCAGTTGAAAGCGGAACAGTTGAAGCGGCAATTTTTGCACCAGCAGCAACCATGGCCATACCAATCATCTTTCGTTTGTTTTGGGTTTATCGTCGTCTGAAAAAAAAATGTTTACTTTTTAATCAACCGCAACTCTTCTGTTGCCTGTCGGATGATTTTTGGTGATGCCGCTTTGATATCTGTTACTGTTACTGGAAACGAAAAGTGGCGCAAAAAGTAATTTTGATCGTCAATCTCTTTTTTTTCCAATCGGAATGATGTTATAACAATATGAGAAGGAAATTTCATCGTCACCAATGAATTTTGCAAGTTGTCTGCTTCAACTTTGTCCTTGTAACCAAATACTGCTTCATCACCACTGAGAAAAAGTAGATTTTCAGTTATTGTTGGAATCTCGGCAACAATTTGATTCCAAGTTGGTGTAATGGTGTTGTTGATAATGATTTGATTCTTTTTGAAAACGTCACATCTGCCAAAAACAGACAAGCGGAGATTTTTTGAACGAATCAATAGTTGATCGTGCGTGTGTAGTGAAATGAATTCCTCCCAAGTCTGTTGCTCAAATACACCCAACTCTTTATAACCTTGAAAAACAGATGACTTTACGTCAACAGAGACACAATACAATCCATCATTTGACGGAGAAAACACAATACCAGGCTTCTTACGAGCACGTTCTCGAACAATTTCTTTCACATTCTCTGTACTGTTAAAGTTTGGCAATTTCAAAATAGCGTGAAAAAGCCAATCTTGCATAATTTCATAGTATCTTTTGTATCCTGCTGCTGTATTTCTTTTCACATTTTCAACATAAATATCGTACAAAGAGCAAAGATTGAAAAATGCCACATCTTCAAGACAAGACACATGCTTGTTGACCAAATGGCTAAAAAATCCAAAATGGTCAGTGTTCAAAATTATTTCTGCGTTCAATGGAGGCGAAATGGATAAGAAAGAATTTTTTCCGTCTGAAACGCTTTGAGAGACGAGACCCTGCAAGTGAGCCAAGATACTAAAACGTATTCTCTGCTTTCCATCAAGTATCTTTTTCGAGTAAAGACGCTCTTTTCCGTCTTGCTTGATTTCAGCAATTTCCTTTTCGAAATCAACACTCATTCTTACGTAAAATAAAATGAAACATTCCGCAGAAAAAAACACGTGGTTTACTGCATTGACCGTTTTTGTCGCGCTTTGTTCGCTGATTGCCGCTATCATTATGATTACTGTTGGATCGATTTACTTGGATATTAATAAGATCTCCCCTACCTATTGCTATGTTTTAATCGGACTGGGTATTCTTTCGCTACTCGTTTCGTGCATTTCGTGCGTTTTTGGGTTTTTTGGTACTGTTCAAATGTATATAGATTGCGCAAGTGTAGCATAGTTGAAGATAATTTTGGTGCCGCCAGTGTAAAAAAGAAAAAATGGTTGACGCCCGAGCAATTGATGTGTCTAACCGTATTGCGCAATGTCGTGTTAAATATTGTCAATGTTTCAAACCAAACTGTTGCTGCTCGCCATTTGCGACAAGAAATCTTCCCGAGTCTCTGACCCCAGAGCCAGTTGCATGTATGTGTAACCAGTGTGCCCAAGATTGCGATTCAAATTATGCGACAAAAAAACAAACCGGGAGCCAACCTATAAAGATGGTAATGGAAGCAGCAAAAAGAAATACAAACTATTTGTTGGTTCCTGTGAATATAAGCAAGGAGCAGGCTGGTAGGCTGCATGATATGAGTGATAAACAAAGATACGCGGCGCTGAACGAACTTGGTGAAGAACCAAACAATTGTTTCTGGCGTGACACTGTCAATAGCAAAGCCACGAGCACGACAGAACATTTGACTGCATTTGCAAGTATGGCAAAAAAAGAAAACGACGCATACCTCAGAAATATGTTGGACAAACACTTGAAATAAATAGAGTTTTAATTTTGCGTTGTTTCTGTAAATCCATCGTTTGTCGGTATCATATCATATTTGACGATACCAGACACGTGTGATGTCACGTCGTCTGGTGTAACGTCTTCCTCTTCATCTTCGTCTAGTTGATCTATTTGAGAAAGTGTGGAAAGGCTTCGCGGAAAGGAATTCCGCTTCTCAAAGTCTAATTTGTAACGAGACGTTGAAAATTGACTATCACGTGTTTCTGGCAGAGGTAAAGATTGAGCGGCTACAGGTGCTTGCACTTTTTTCTTTTTACGTCGTCTTTTCTCTTTAGGATCGTGAATCTGTTGTGGTTCTTCAATAATTTCTTCGCGATGGTGTCTGCGAACTTGTGAAAAGCCTGCTTCTAAGTTGCCTGGTGATGTTGGTGAATTGAAATCAGTAGTGACTGCCACTGTCTTTGGCGGACTATTGCTGCTGCTACTGCTAGAAATTGCATTTAATTCAATAAAAGAGTCGAAAGGTAAGTTCTTTCCATTTCTTGACTGAATTTTAGCCGCAGCCTGTTGCAATGTATTGGCGCGCTTTGCAAACGCAACTGCCTCTGACTGTCGGCGCGGGTCAATTTCGTGTTTTTGTGGCGTCACGTTGAATTGCACAACGGAACGGCGACGGCGTTCTTCCGTGGGAGGTTGCCGATGATTTTCCTCTTCTTGGTTCAATTGTGTCCAAGATTTTCGGCGCTGCTGTTGCACCAACTCGATAAGTGACGGACGTCGCGAATCACCAGAGGTGGCGGTAGTTAACCCTGAAGCACGTCGCGATGGATCATTGGACGTTGTTGTTGTGGTTGTTTGACCGGAAGCACGGCGCGAATATTCGGTTGAATCTATTAACGATTGTCTGCGAGAACTCGAAGCCGAAGACGGAACATTATAGCGCGCGGCAACCGTTTCATTCGCTGTCTCGTTAATATTTACTCCTTCACCTTTTTTTGGTTTGTACAACGCATTACGTCGCTTAAATTCCTGAATCATGTCATCTGAAACCGGTGAAAGACGACGGTGTTTGTGATATTCATCTACAGCCTCATTGATGCGATCTTCGTCTGTTTTGTTGGCAATATTTTTTATCGCTACTGTTGTGGAGTTGATTGTTGCAGCGTCAATTGCAGTGTTAATAGTTGATGACTGAACAATTCTATTTTCGTTATTTCGATGATCTTCTCCCAATCCGGGATTTTTTTGCGCTATTTCGTTGTTTTTTATCCACCGTGTTTTTAACATACTATCAACTGTAGACGGTACCATCAGTGCATGCTCAGTGTATCGGATGTAATCATCGCTGATAGAGTTGATAAATTCTCTGTATGGCTTATGTTCCTGAGTCGGATTGTTATACTCGTTATCAATTCTTTTTACAAGTCTACTGAAATTAATATACGACTGTTGATGTTGCCTTGCTTTATCCTTGAACCCAAATACAAATTCGCTCAAATTGTGCAACAATGTTGTTAGTGCCATCAATCCGCCAACAAGTAACATTACCCAACTTGTTTGGCCGCATAAAACATTTCCACTCCACTGTGTAAATGCAGCAGTGCTCGTTACGACACCCATCGTTGTTGCTGGTATGACAATCATGTAGTGCTTTCTTGTGTAATATCTTGCAGATTCTTCGTGCAGATTCATACGTGAAATGCATTTTTCCAAGTAACTGGATACATATTGAGTTTGCACCGGTTGCCACTCTTCAAGTGTTGTACGTTCATCCGAGTCCTGACGGTCTTGCTCGTCTTTTTGTCTTTTTAGATACAGAGCCATGTCTTTGGTTTGTGTGCTAACACGTCGCAGTTCATTGCTTAAATGTTTAAGCAGCGCTTTTTCGTCGTCTCGGTCAGTCATAATTATTTTGTTAATTGTTCTCCGAAATTAAAAAAGAAATAAACAAAAATGTCATACGACGGCGGTAAAAACTATTTTGAATGCTTGAAGCAAATCTTGATCGAAAAACGCAGCCAATCGCGACCAGTGGTAGAAAAGAAGTATCCTTTGTTCTGTGCCAAGTTTCCAGAGATGATTGATATTCTTTTCAAGCGAAAAATTGAGATCAAAGACATGATGAAACAATACCAAACGCACACATATGACGGACGAACATTTGCCGAATCAATTTATTATCTTCTGTCAGAAACGAAAAAGTTTGACGCTGTTGGAAAGCGATCAACACCAGAAACAATGGGCTTGTGGACGGCATGGTATGAAGAAATGATGAATAACAATGTGGAATTTTATGATGCATTTAAAGTGTTGATGCGAAACATTTGCGAAGGCCGTCTTGTGAAAGATCGTGTAATTTGCGTGCAAATCGCGTCTATTGATATGGCGCATCGTCAAGTTATTACCCACAAAGAACGAGCGGACGTAATCAATGATTTTATTACTCGCAAGGGCATTTACAAGGATACAATTACTAAGTTGGCCATCACAGAGGAAGAATGGCAAAAGGGAGTTGAAGACTACCTCGCAATGGTCAAGCCTGCAAAAAAATAAAACTTTATTCCTTTATTTCTTTATTTTATATCACTTTACAAGATTTGATACTATTTTACGATATTTCACTATTTTACGACACTTTACGGTCTTTGTTCGAAAATAAAAATTTCTGGTCGTTCAGGCCATGCTTCTAGGTTGTGAAGTGAAAAGTATTTACACTGCACGGAGCCATTTTCAAGAAACAAGATGACATGATCATTCACCGTGCCAGATTCTCGCGCCCAAATTTGGTCTTTAAAATTGTCATAATGAGATTCCAACTTTGAACGTTCGTTTGTTATTCGCATTTCATCTTTTGTCGGTCCGCGTTCGGCAAAATTACACAGGTTTAAACAATGATTCGGATCAAATTCGTAATATGTAAAAACTCTTGAATCATTGAAATCCGAAAAATTTTCCGTTGTCAACAATTTTTTGTTTTGTGAAGTTGACAATTCAAAAATCAATAAAGCGTCCAAGTTTACTCTTTGTTTTACAATACATAGATGGACGCCTGCTTCGTCTTGATATGTGAAAAATGAACTCTCTGATAATTGATCAAATTTTTTTCGATTTTCAATCATGGATTGAGTGCGGGAAATAATTCTTACACTCATAATTTGAAAAGTTGTAATTTATTCAACCACTTCCAGCGTCGCAAGTAACTGAAAGTTTTGCTGAGTTTTTCGTTTTAGGGTCCAAGTGTAATAATTGAGGGGATAGCGACGAAACACGTGAATAGCCTTGTGTGTTTCATCAACCCATTGCAAAACATACGGACAATCAAACTTTGTAAAAAATGAAAATTCATCTCGAGGTTCGCAGATTACCAAATAAAAATCGGCACAAAATTGCTTCACAATTGTTGGTGACAAGTGTTCTTCTTTGATCAGGGTTGTTAAATCTTTGCAATTTGAATCACTACTTGTATGTTTTTCTTCATCTTCTTCTTCTTCTTCGGTTTTTTTTTCTTCTTCATTTTCATCATCTTCATCTTCATCTTCATCTTCATCGTTATCTTTTTCTCTTTCTTTACTCATCGTTTCGTTTTTGCTATCACTTTCGCTATCACTTTCGCTGTCACTTTCGCTATCACTTTCGCTATCACTTTCGCTTTTGCTTTCGCTATCACTTTCATCCTCAGTAATATTATCGCTCTCACTTTTGCTGCCAATTTCACTGGCATAGTCTTCTTCATCCACTTCGCAAGTAACTTTAACAACATTGTTGACGATACCACTCTTTACATCAACCACCGAAGTTCTTTTGGGGTCTACCATCCACTCTCCATTAACAAAATACTTGTAGTAATATTCACCGGGCTTCAGACGAGTAACAACAGAGTAGGTATTTAGTTTTCCAATCTTTTTCAATTTCAGCGCGCGATCCATTTCCCAATTGTTGAAATCTCCAAGTAAATTAACTGATGGGTTTGGTCCCAAATTCTTGCTGATTTCAACGAAAAAACACCAGAAGACGTTTTCTTTTGGCTCTTCTTCTCCTACTGACGCGCTACTCTCACTATTAATCTCTTCATCTGTTTCACTTGTACTCTCTGCGGAAGATGACAAGAGACTGTCGTGATCGTCTTCTTCTTCGTCTGCATTTTCATTACTCTCTTTCGATTGTTCGTCTCCGCTCTTGACAGGAGTGCTGTGCAAATTTGTTTTTGTTTCTTGAATGAGTCGGTCATATTCCAGTAATTGTTCCCGACGCTTTTGTTCTTGCAACGCAATCTTTTCGTTGCGCATTCTTTCGACACGCTCCTCGATACTTTCTGATGATAAAGGTCGTTCAATTTGACATGCTGAAATTTTGCGAATCAACTCGTTCATAAACGGCACAGATTTCTTGTTTTGCATCAGAGAACTGGTTGCTGCCGAAAGTGCATTTAGTCGTGCTTTTGAATTGCTGTTTGCCGACGGAAGTGGTGGTGCTCTTGGTAAATTGGCAGAGCCAATAACATCCTCCTTATCCGTTACATCAACATCAATATTACCGTGCATGCATGGGTGTGAGAAAATAATATGTCGTAATTCACGGCCATGTAATCGGCACGGGTATTTGTCCAGTTTATCCTCTGACCAGTCGTGAATGATGCTATCGCGTTGTTCGTTAACTTGACAAGAATGGCAAGTTTCAAAAGAAGTTTCTATTTTACCCTGTTCGCCTGTTTTTGCTCGTGTCACAAGAAACTTTCTTACTTGTTGATCGTTTAGAGGAAGAACGTGTTCCAGAAAATGCTTCAACTCTTCTTCATCAATGGGGGTTATTTCCTTTGCAGTTTCTTCTGATTCACCAATTTTCTTTGTTTCACCATTCAAAATTGAAATTCGCGACGCAATTTTACAGGCTTCCGTTAGAAGGTTTGTTGAAATGTCTTCTTCATCGCTAATCTTGTGCGGAACAACAACTGTTTGTACACGTCCAAGTGTTTTCAGCGGAGGTGTCTTTGTATATTTGCCTCCCTTGCTCGGAAAGTCGTTCTTTTTCACTTGGGTAATGGAATACATTTTTTATTTTTACAGGTTTGAATATTTGCAAATTTATTCAAGTAACAGGAAAAAACACTAGATCACTTTTTATTGTGGTATCTCACACTGATTCATCCATGCAAATGCTTGAAGTATTGCATCTGTCACATTTACTTTTTTTCCAAGTTGGTTTACGATCCAATACGCATGAGAGTTGACAGGAAAAGTTGCCAATGTTTCTAAAACGTGCTCCGGACACACATCTGGCAGCGATCCGTCCGGATTACGAGCCAATTCTCGTGCCTTTTTGATAATCTTGTCACAGAAGAAATGCGTCATCTCTTTGACACTACTAATTTTGCGTTTTCCATAGTTTTCTGTGTTTACCGTCGATGATGTTACTTGAAAATGATCTTTTAATAGTTTTCGCAACTGAACTATTGTTAAAAACAGATCGTTTCTCGACGATTCTATTTTCCAATTGACGTACAGCGCATCCGTAACTTCTGCCAACTTGTTTGACGCAGAACAAGACTTTATAAATGGTGCCAAATTTAAATTGCTTGTTCCAATTTGAACATTTGAGCGAGGTGCTGTCAGTCTTCTCTTCATTTCAAAATAAACAATAATACCGGCAAAAATCTCTCTCATTGGTCCGTTATTGGTTGTTTGGTTTTCCAACAAAATAAAATCCATTTGCGACAAATCGGATATCCATTCGTGAATATCCAGCGCTTCGATTAATTCTGCATGCTTTAAAGGACCACTTCTTTCCAATGTAGCACTCACTGTTCTCAACTCTAGTTTTGCTTTTCTTCTTTTTGCAACATTGCTGGGATGTCCGTTTGTTGCAAACTGCAATGCAAACTCTGTTTGTTCGGTTACTCGTGCCCGCTTCCTCAAAACATGTTGTCTTTCCGAAAAAGTATGATTCAATTGTCTAATTTCAAACTCGTTAATAGGCTGGGCATAATAAGAGTCAACGGGAAACTCAACGCCAACCTCTTCGGCATCATTCTCATTCAGCCGCTGCAGTGGGTGTCGAATATTTAAGAGCATCATGTTCAAAATACAAAAACGCTTTGTTGCATAATCGTATCGTATTTTGATAATTCCCATATTGATTTGACCGATATCAAATGACAAAAGATCGATACTTGTTGTGGAGCGACAGATTACACTGTCCACACAGATAAAGTCACTCATTTTAAAAATTAACCAATTTGATCACAAAAAAAATAAAAATGAGTGGAATCATTTATTTGGTCGAAATTGGTCACAATCAGGAGATTTACAGTGCTGAATCGTACAACGAACTCAAAGCGTCGTTGCGCAACGCAAAGGTAACCAAGTATTATCCAGAATCAATATACTTGCTTGAACAATCTCAAAAAAATCAATTCATTGAAAGTCTCAACGCCCTTTCTCAAAGAAATTATAACTTGACAAGCGAAAATCAACAATTGTTGGAAAAAAATGACATTCACCATACAGATACCGATAAGATGCAAAAAGAGATAGATATGTTGAAACAAGAAAAACAGCAAGCGCTCGATATGTTGAAACACGAAAAGGAACACGCGGTCATGAAAATTACAGATTTGCAAAACAATATTACCGCAAAGTTGGATGAACTTGAAATTCTTACACATGAGAATAACAAACTCAAGGCAAAACCACAAAAGGTCGTTGTGATCGAAACGAAACAAAACGCAGAAAAATGTGTTATCAAAATCTTTGATACAGACACAGCGGCATCAAAGTTTCAAAAAAAGTTTGAACAGTCACGAAAACTCATGGTGAGCAGCGGAATTCAAATGACAATTCCGACTTTTGTTCAAAGTAAAAGTACATATGACGTTTTGACAGAAAAGTCATTTGACGAAAAAGCAAACGATGACGATGAAGAGGAAGAGTACGAGTACGAAACAGACTCTGAATAAAAATTTTAAAAATATTTTTTTCAACACCGACACGAAATGCAAAACGATGAATTTATAACGTTTTTTGATGGGATGGAAGGCAATATTGACGAATACAAATGGCAACCAGATTCTTCTTTGGGAATTGATGCATTTTGTTTGGATATTCCGCCTCCGCAGCCTCCTGTTGGCCCCGTCCAGCCAGCCGAGTTTTTTTTTACAAGTAGCGATCCGAACGCTCCGTTTTTGTCGCCTGCGCCCAGTTTTTCACCGATTCGTCTGTCATCTCCTATTTCCCAAAAAGAAACTTTGAATCTTTTGTCAAAAGTGGCGACACCTGAACAGAAACAGCAAACGGCGGAAAGACGCTCTTCGAAACCTTTTTCTCTTCCGTTTACACTTGGAAAATCGCAATATTCAACAAACTCTGCCCAGTTTGTTCCAAAAAAACCTCTACCAAGATTACAAGACTTGTGTTCAATTACGACAAAACAAGTCGCTTCTGCAGTGGAACAAATAGCAAAAGAACCAAACAAAATTCGTCAACTTCCTCAACCGGCTATTCACGGCGTTGCAGATGTTTCGCGTAATGAAAGCGAACGCAAATTTCTATCGCAATGTAATACTTCATCAATCGAACAAGTAGTTCTGCAATCTTTGAAAAGAAAGCCTGAAGAAAGAAAAACAACACAACTAATTGACAAGGACGATATACCAACAGATCCTGCGCGGAAGCGTGGAAGAAAACCAAAACAATTTGACGAACCAATTCAAACTTTACCGGTTACGGATTCTGTTGTTGCTCATATTAACGCAATTTCTGCAAACATGAAGAAAAATTCAACTGTGGATTATCAAGACCTAGTTGAAACTCTCTTACCGGTGCGGAAAAACGAGGAAAAGTTTAACAAATGTCTTGAAAAAGATTTTTTTGCAGATATTGAAGCGTTTTCGTTATGTTTGTATTCGGCAGTATCTTTACTGATGGAAAAAAAAGACTCGTTGGTCGCGCAGGTTTTCTCAAATCTTCGAGTTACGCATAGAGTCATGAAGGAATTTGTGTCGCTCTGTGTTGATTGTACTTTGAATCCAAAAACTCTTATTTCAACGATTTGCGGCATTTTATCGAAAGATTGCAACGTGTCGACAATAAATGTTGATTCTGGAACTTGGCCAATCGAAGAGCCTCAATCTTACGGAAAACTGCCAAACAGAAACGGTATCAATTTACAGGATCGTTTGCTTTGGGTTATTGCCGTTTTTTCACGCAACAGCAATAGAAAATTTACTCCTGCTGCTGTGCTCGACGTCCTATCACTAGCACGTTATTCGCATCAATTATTTCGTTTTTCCTTTCAAGAAATCGTGGTTTCAAGAAAATTTGACTTTCTCGATCAACTGCTGTTACTTGCAGAAACGAGTTGTATTAGTTTGCTTGTTTATTACATTGATTATTTTGCAAATCCAAAGAACAGCATCATTACAGAAATTGTAACAAATCTTTGCTCTAGATCAGATCAATTGTATGATATCAAACGAGTTTTTTTGAATACCAGTGTCAATTATATCTTGATGCAGCATTTATTGCTTCATTTCTATCACAACCAAAAGGCAAAGGTTGTTGATTACGAAAAGATTATATCTTTGAAACGTGACTCTGTGCTGTTGGATTTGGCAAAATTGGTATTGGACAACAACGAAAGACATACAAAGTTAATTTCATTACTTTTATTGGATGATCCATGCAAAATTCTTATTGATGTCATCAAGGAGACAACGGTTTTTGTGGCGTGTCATTTTTTTGTCAATATTCTCGAATACACTCTTGAAAACGCAAAAAATTATTACGCAAAATTGATGAACAAGGCACCCGTACAAAATGCACCAATAGCGTTTATGATGGAAAAATTGCAAGTTCAACTTCCAGTCGCTTTAAGGTCGTCAAATGGAAATGTATTTTATATGTTTGAAAAGCCAGTTGCTGGCGTTGCACAGATACTACAAATGACAACTGAACCTGCTCAACTGTTTTCAATAACAACAACAGACATTGGGGGATGTCAATTGTTTGTTAGGCAATTTAACGAAAATAGCGCGAGAAAATCATCGGCTTGTTGGTGCGATGTAGATGATATTAACAACGTTGAATTTTGCGACTGGCAGACCTCTTGTATTGATCCTGCTTACTATTCGGCAACAAAAATTATTTACAAATCTCCAGAATTATTTGCGCAAGAAAAAGCGATTGCAACGCACGTTTTGCCTCAGCCAACAAACGGATTTGTTCAAGTGCAAAATTCAACTCTATGTGCAAGTAATGCACCATGTATGCAATTTATAGATATCGAACTTTTAAAGGCGGTTGTGACGCGTGCGTTTGAAGCACCCGCAACTGTAACAGCGAATGATTTTGTCGAACAGTATTGTCGTGAACGAAATAACTTGCTTACAAAAGAGAATTATTAAAGTGCTTAACACTTTTGGTTCATTTGTTTATAGCGGTCATGTTTGTCGATTTCCTGTTTCCATATTGCCAGTGTTTTATACATGACAAGATCGCGGGCAGCGCCAGAAACTAGCAAGTGATGTCTTTCTTGTTGTTGTTCGTATCCTCGTTTCCAAGTGCCTGCGCTTGAGATAACATTTCGACGAAATCGTTCTTGGCAAGGAACCGAGGGTGGACATTGTTCCACAACAGAACAACCTTGGCAAAGTAACGTAGAGTGCGGTGAGCATGTATTGCAACCCGTCAACGGAGATTTACACGATTGGCAAGCACTTGGTGCTGAATATTTGTCGTGTCTTTCGCGACATTGTTTTTCCAAGCAATAGTCTTCTGTTTGATACGGCCGCGACGCTCGTCTTTTGTCGTAATCACCATAGACTTTTTTAACACCGGCACATTTGTCTGACAAACAATACAGTAACTCGTCATTCAAAACTCGTGTTCCTTGCTGACGGTCATCGACAACTTTTTGCACATCTCTTTCTGTTGATTCCAACAGTTCAAGTTGTTTACGCAACATTTACAACAGGTTTTTTAGATTAATAGCAAAGAAAAAATAAATTTTAATTCTGCTGTACAAAGGTTTCGGCATTGATAACCAAAAAAACTTTGCAATTTGGACAATTATCGCGAATGATTTGTAATTGCACAGGATCGTCTTCATAGAAATTTCTAACACCAAGAAGATTAATTATTGCCGCCTTGTGTTTTCCCGCATGCTGTTGATCGCCGGGTGCTCCTGCACCGCGAATGTACATGGGCACGTCCTGAGCAAAACTCCTGATAAACTCATCATATTCAGAAAAAGTTCGACCAGATATAATAACACAGGGTTGTTGAAGACGTACACCTATAGAGGTAACTCCGTCAAAATCATAACCGTTTAATTCGCTCATTTTTTTTCAAATAAAATAGGGTTTTTATTCTTGGCGCGCAAAACTCTGAAAGTTAAACGACGTTTGAACTGGTCCCCATGTTTGCGCATCAAATGTATCCGTGACGGTGGTAATACTTGGCGTGATACGATAGTGAACGTGTGGCTCCTCTTGGCGACCACGCACCATGTATGCTCCAGGGCGACGGAAGCGTAAAACAGCATTTCCGCTGGCGTCCGCAATGGCCATACCGGCATTTTCAAATTTTCCATATGCGGTAGTTGCATCTGGATAAACCGAGCCGGCAGCGACTGGTGGTTGCGCGGCCCAAAATGCCACTTTAGCAAACGGTGTTGTTGCAACGTTGACGGCTGCATCGGCTGCATCAGCGGATCGCTCAGCAACTGTAAGTGTTGATGGGAAGAAGGTCATATCCAAAATGGACGGCGCGCCAAAAGTAAACATAAACATATAAGCCAGCATGCCGAGAGCAGCAAGACCAACAATCACGTAAATGATATTGATGACAAATCTTGGCAATTGCAGTGCGTTGAGTAAGTCATCGCTCTTTGTTGCCGCTTCACCTTTGCGGATGTTTTGAATTCCCGTCGCCAACCAGTTAAGACCGCCAATAATCAAAATCGGGGCCGACAAATAGAGCAGCACGTCGCGTGCCTGAAAGTAACTAGCCGTATCACTCGACATTTCGACTTTTTTAAACTACTTTACAAGTGCATTGAAAAAATTCCAAACCATGCCAAACTGTTTTTTACCGTCTGTTGAACTTTCTCTGTTTTACAAACAAATTAAATTTTTTGTAGAACAATGTCTCAAATTGAATTTTGGAAAGATTTGGAGCGAGACTTTGACGTTGACCTAGGAGACACGATACTTGCATCAGACGTTACTGAAAATAGAATTGACGAAAATATTGTTTCAATTTGTTGGAAAATTGTTTCTGTTGTTGGTGGTCAGCATCGAGTCGAGTTTCGGCGGCAGTCGGACAACAAATTACACATGCCGGGAGCGCCAGCAGTCGTCTATGAAAACGGGGATAAACTTTACTATCAAAATGGTTTTCTTCATAACATGAACGGTCCTGCAAAGATTATCAATGTTTCCGGTCGTCAATATTGTGAATATTATCAATACGGTATGCTGACTGGAACAAATGGCGGTGCCATCGGAATCAATCCAAAACAGTTACCAACAATTCCTCATTTGCCCGGTGAACCGGTTGCTAATAAAAACGACAATTGTTGGAAGTGAAAAAAAGATTTTTCTGTCACGCGTAATTGATCAAAGATTCCAACAATGCAAAAAAGCAATTGTAACTGCACATTTCATCAGTTTC
>JACDJC010002525.1_pt1 | contig 14238 bp, 8 predicted proteins | sample 7454191 | NCBI WGS metagenome assembly JACDJC01 (sample SAMN14253291, study PRJNA609438) | sludge metagenome | isolation source: sludge after 25d culture with pyrite and EDTA | collected 2018-12-20 | reverse complement strand
GGTAAAGCAGGGCTTTTAAGAGCAGAAGCACGGCTTTACCAAGCAGACAAAGCCCTGCTTTTAAGGCAAACGGCCAGAGGTAGCCCTTTTACGCCAACACGACGGGTGGATCAAAGCGTTTCGATAGGTAAAGCAGGGCTTTTAAGAGCAGAAGCACGGCTTTACCGACCCATGCGCACTGCTCATCGCACTACCTGCCGCAACCAGCCTGACTCTTGCCTGGAGGATTAAAAGCCGCGCTTCTTCGGGTCGGGATCGGGACACTGTATGCAGGCCGCCAGAAGCCTCGCCCGCAAAGCCGAGGTCTCTTCCGAAGGAGAATCTGGGACTCTCTGTCCGCCATCCGCGTGCGCCCTATCCCCGGCGACACGGTAGCGTGATCTTAACCGCTACCAGTGGTAAAATTCAAATATCTACCCTGCTTGAAAGTTGGTATCAAGAAAAGAGTCCCACATGAAAACGTATGGCAACACTCCGCCCGAACAAATTGTAACCTTGATGAAACGCATCTATGACCAAGGTTTAACCTCTCTTTCCGGGGGAAACCTGTCCGTTTTTGATGAAGAAAACAATTTCTGGATCACCCCTACCGCGATTGATAAAGGCACCCTGACAGCAGAAGATATTGCCTTTTTTAACGCCCAGGGAGAATTCAGCGGCAAGCACCGTCCCTCCAGTGAATACCCCTTTCACTGGGCGATCTATAAATCCAGAAAAGATATTCGCGCGATTGTGCATGCTCATGCCCCGGCCTTGCTTGCCTTTAGCATGGTTGGAAAAGTACCCAACCAGGCCATATCCCCGGTCTATATGGAAACCTGCGGTGAGATCGGTTTCTCAGCCTATGCTTCCCCCGGCAGCCAACGCTTGGGCGAAGTCATTGCTGAAAAATTCGCCAGCGGGAACAATATGGTTATCCTCGAAAATCACGGGGTGGTGGCCGGCGGCCCTGACCTGATCACGGCTTACCAGCGCATGGAATCGCTGGAATTTGCCGCGCGCACCGCCATTCAAGCCCAGCACCTCGGCAAGATCACGTATGTGGAAGATGAGAAACTGTTTAACGAATGGAAAAGCATACCGCGATTTAAGCCGCTCGAAACCCTGCCGCAATCCCCTGAAATCAGCGCAAAACGGGAAAAATTAATCGAAATCATCCACCGCGCTAACAAACATCACCTCTTATTTTCCACCTCGGGCAGCGCATCGATCCGCATCAACCGACATGATTTCCTCATCACCCCGAACGGCGTCGACCGCATGTTCTTAGAAACCGACGATCTGGTCTATATCTCCCAAGGCTACCAGGAGCCTGCCAAAAATGCCAGCCGCATGGTCGCTTTGCACGCTGAGATCTACAAGCAACACCCGGAAATCAATGCGGTCATCACCGCCCAGGCCCCCTACACCACCGCCTTCGCCATCACCAACACCCCGCTGGATACGCGCTTCATCCCAGAAAGTTATATGCTGTTGCGAAACATTAAGCAGCTTTCCCTGGCAGAGGCAATCCGCACCCCGCAAACGGTAGCCCAAAAAATCAGCAGCCAATCCCCAGCGGTCATGTTGGGAAACCTGGGAATTGCCGTCACCGGTGAAAATATCCTAAAAGCCTACGACCGCTTAGAGGTCTGCGAATTAACCGCCCGCTCTTATATCGAAGCCCAAATCCTGGGGGGATTGAAACCCATCGACGATGCCGAAATCCAACGATTAAATTGGCTGTAAGGTAAACGCATATTCATACAATTTCCCGCTGGGCAGGCGATATTCCTGATGCGGGCTGCCACCGGCCGGCACATCCCCGCCTACCCCGGCTTGAGTCAGATCAATATTTAATGTGACCAAATCCCGTTCCGGCACCTCGTGAATATGCTGTGCATCGGCCAAATCATCCTGGGTGCAGTTCCAGGCACTGAAGTTAAAATTCGTTTCACCCGCCGCCCGCACCTGCAAACCGACACCCGTCTGGTCGGTCAGGCTCACCCAGCGCACCTGGCTGCGATTGCCGTTCTCCTGGGGACGCACATAGTGGTGCATCAAGTCCGGCACGCTGCCTTCAAACCGCCCGACCACCGCCCCCAATTGACGATCTGGCATTGTCTCTTGCGGCCCCAAACCAAACCAGGCCACCTGTTGAAACCGGCCGGGCAGCACCATTTGCACCCCCATGCGTTCCATCTGGCGTCTGGGAACAAAGGAGTTTTTGACCAATATCTGCCCATCCCCACGCACCTCACACACCATCCGAAACGGGGTTTTCCCATACGGGATCTTCCAGGCCACAGAAACCATCACCACACCCGCTGCGGGCTGCTGCCAGGAAAAAGCCAGCAGCCGGATTTTTTTCATACCCTCCCGCCAGCCCTGGCGGCCATATACCAGGTCTGCGATCTTATACAGGGCATGATGAGCGAGATCGTTATCAATTCGCACGCGCCACAGGTTGGGTTTGATGGCTTCCTTTAAAAGGGGAATTCCATTCACCGCATACGCGCATAAAAAACCGCTTTGGGGGTCAAACCCCACCGAAAAGCCCTCCCCTTCGATCACCAAGCGGTCTTGCGCTTCTCGCACTACCAATGCCCGCCCCGTTTCGGGCTGTTCGGCTGGGGCTGGTATTGGTAGCAAGTCCACCGGCAAATCCAAGGGAAACTGCTCCCAAGCGATCTCAAAACCAGCTTCGGCCCAGGCGGTGGATTCCTTCAGCACCAAGGCCACCGTCAAAAAAGCCTCTTGCCCGGCTTGTAGGGTCGGCGGCTTAAAGCGCAAATCGATGCCTTGTTTTTCGCCGGGCAAAACATGCAAGTGACTGACTTCACCGCTTTGCAACGGCAGCCCCTCCACCGCCAGCTGCCAGGTCAGCTTTAGATGCTGCAAATCCAGGAAATTGTACTTATTCTCAATTTCCAAACGGCCTGCTTCCGCATTGATAGCACGCATGCTGACGGGCTGATAGCCTTTTTTCACGCTTCTCACAGCCGGGTGCGGGCTGCGATCGGCGGCAAAGATGCCGTTACATCCAAAGGTCTGGAAGTGATACGGATCACCCAGATCACCGCCCATTGCCCAAAAGGCTTGCCCATCGCGCGTCTGGCTGAGCAGACTCTGATCGGCAAAATCCCAAATAAAGCCACCGATCACCTGCGGATACTTATCAAAAATGTGCATATATTTTTCAAAATTGCCCAAGGAATTCCCCATGGCGTGGGCATACTCACACAGCACCAGCGGCAAATTTTCACTGTACTTGGCATAGATCGTATACCAGCCCAAAATGCCCGAACGGAAGGAATATTTTCCACCGTGAATCAGCGCTTCCAGGTTGTGCGGGGTCGGGTACATCATCGAGAACATATCCGTATAGGCCCCATGTAGGTCTTGCTCGTAATGCACGGGACGGGTGGCGTCCATCCCACGAACCAGGTCTGCCATTTGTTTAAATTTCTCATCACTGCCCGATTCATTGCCCAACGACCAGATGATGACGGAAGGATGGTTGCGGTCACGCTGCACCATACGCTGTACCCGATCGAGCATCGCATCCAGCCACTGCATATCGCCTTCCATCGCCTTGCGGAAACCATGCGTTTCAATATTGGCTTCATCCATCACATATAGCCCGTATTGATCACACAGCTCATAAAAGCGTTCGTCATCCGGGTAGTGGGCGGTGCGCACGGCATTGATATTATTTTGTTTCATCAGCTGCACATCTTCGCGCAGACGTTCCAGCGTCATGGTGTGCCCGCTGCGCGGATCAAAATCATGGCGGTTAACACCCTTTAAGATGACCGATTGCCCATTGATCCATAACTGCCGCTCGCGAATTTCCACTTTGCGAAACCCATAGCGCGAGACCCTGACCTCAATCACGGCTCCATCGCGATCCAACAATTCGACATGCACCGTATATAAATAGGGGATTTCCGCGGACCAAAGCTGGGGTTTTTTCACCGTCAATGCCAGTTCAGCCTGCGCCGAGCCGCAGGCCAAGGGCGGCAGCCTGGTTTCACCGATAGCCGTTTGGCGGCCTTTCTCATCCCTTATGCGCACCACCAGCCGATAAGGCTGTGTGACCAAACCCTGATTGGCATGCAGGAAGATCTCAGCCTTGACCCGCAGTTGCCCTTCGGTAAAATCCTGATTCAGTTCACCGATTAACTGATAATCGCGAATAGAGGCGGCGGACACCCCAAACAGACGCACCGAGCGAAAGATGCCCGATAAAAACCACATATCCTGATTTTCCAGATAGGTGCCATCCGAAAAGCGGTAGACCTGCACAGCCAACACATTTTCACCAGCCTGGAGATCGGGGGAAATAAAAAACTCGGCCGGCAGCATGCTGTCTTGAGAATAGCCAACCAATTTCCCATTTAACCACACATAAAAAGCAGAACAAACCCCATCAAATTGCAAATACACCGGCCTGGTTTGCCAATCTGGCGGCAGGGTAAAGCGGGTGCGGTACGAGCCGACCGGATTATCGTCGCGATCAATCTGGGGCATCCCGCGTTTCCGCAGACTAGGCGGCATGTGATAGGGGGCGTAAATCGGTACGCCATAGCCCTTCAATTCCCAATTAGATGGCACCTCGATCCAATCCCAATCGGAATCATCAAAATCGGGTCGGTGGAATCCGGCCGGTTTTTCGGCGGGGGTTGCTTTCCAACAAAACCGCCACTCCCCATCCAGTGAAATTTCCAGCGGGTGCTTTTCCTGGCGGGCTGATTCGCGATCGGCATACACCCGCGTGCTGCAGCGGCCGGCCTGTTTGTTAATGCCAAAAATTTTCGCGTTTTCCCAATCGGGTTTGTATTGGTTATGATTCCACATTGCATACCCTCACTGATAAGATGCTTAAGTATATCGCAAGCAGAAACAAAATCCCAGTCTTTCTGCTGACGTAACATTTTAAGTCGTTTTGATTAATATCGCATTCCCCCCTATAATCAAGAAAGAAAAAACACAAAGGGAATGTCCATGAACCTAATCAAACGAATTTTCATCACGCTCTGGCTGGCCGTATCGCTGGCGGGGATTGCAGCCAGCCTGTATGGCATCCTCCAGGTATGGGTGATGCGACCGGCGGTCACACAAAACACCGAAGAATTGCTCACCAACGGCATCAACGTCCTCGGCAGCACGGAAGAAGCCATTCAAGTCATCAACGGGGCCCTTCAGAACGTTGCCGCTAGCCTGAACGATCTGGAAAGCTCGACCGTCTTGATCAAAGAATCGATCACCAATACAGCCGAGATGAGTACCACCTTTACCATGCTGCTGAAAGAAGACTTCACCGTGATGGCCGAAAACACGCAGATCGCGTTACGCAGCTCGGAGAAATCGGCCACCGTGATTGATGCCACCTTAGAAGCCCTCTCGAAGGTGCCTTTCTTTGGCATCCCCTACGACCCGAAAACCTCGCTCAGCTTCGCCCTGGGTGAAATCGCCAACGAGATGGAAGATATGCCCGCCATCCTGAGCGAGCTGGCGACTTCCCTGGAAAGCACCACCACCAACCTAACGCTCCTGAAAACACAAATTACGGATGTGGAAGATAACCTGGCCGATATGCAGACGACGATGGATGATGCCCTCGATTTAACCACAGATTACCGTACCTACGCCAAAGACGCAAAAGCCAATCTGCAAAGCCTACACGATAACGCCAGCCGCTGGATCAACAACCTCAGCATCGCCCTAACCATCTTCGGTCTGATCCTGATCAGCAGCCTGGTGGGTGCCATTATTCATGCCAGCGCATTGTTGAAGCGAGTGTAATTCGTTTTTCCCGACCGACGAAGCCTGGCTTTGTCCCGATCCCGACCCGAAGAAGCGCGGCTTTTAATCCTCCAGGCAAGAGTCAGGCTGGTTGCGGCAGGTAGTGCGATGAGCAGTGCGCATGGGTCGGTAAAGCCGTGCTTCTGCTCTTAAAAGCCCTGCTTTACCTACCGAAACGCTTTGATCCACCTGTCGTGTTGGCGTAAAAGGGCTAACGCTGGCCGTTTGCCTTAAAAGCAGGGCTTTGTCTGCTTGGCTTTGCGGGCGAGGCTGCAGGGCGGTATTCATCACAGTCACCCCTCTTTCCGCCGCGCCCCTACACAACCCCACACGCCATCGTAGGGGCGAGGCAAGAAGAAAATACCCAGTCGTGCAGATTCCCGCGTGCCTCGCCCGCTCCCTACCCCACCTCACGAATATCCACGATATGCTGATCGGGAATAGCCTCAATCACCTGGCGCACCGCGTCCACACTCACCCCGGGGATCTTCAAGACCGCATCATAGCGCTCGGGCTGATTGGGCGTCGGGAAGGTACCAATCCCCATCACCCCCCAATCCTGCTCGGCAACGCTCGAGATCAATTTGGCAAACTCGGAATAGCCGCGTTTTTCAGCCGGCATGCGCACCGTCACACGCACACCCGGCGTCGGCAGGCCGAGCATCTTCTGATACGAGCGCAGCAAGTCGATCGTCGTGATAATGCCCACCACCTGCTGCTGTTCATCGATCACCGGCAAACAACCAATATTATGCTCAGAGAGCAAATTCGCCGCAAACTCCACCGTCGTATTAGGATCAATCGTGATGATCTTCTTGGCCTTGACCATCACCTGCTTGACCTTAATATCCGACATCTTGCGCGAAATCTCCCAAAAATCCAGGCTGTCCACATCGTCGATATTCATCGAAAAATGGGTGCGGGTGATCAACCCCAATAACTTCTTGCCATCACTGACCACCGGCAAATGGCCGATTTCATTTTCCACAAAAACCCGACGCGCATCGGTAATCAGGGTATCCGGGGAAACCATCACCGGGTGGCGGGTCATACAATCTCGAACTAACATACATTCACTCCTTTATCGTAATCACGGGTTCAAACGAACGCAAAATTTCTTCCGGTAGATGGCAAAAGATATGATGACCATCGCCCATATCCTGCCAGGGTGGGGTTTCGGTCACACAGGCATCGCCCCCATCGGGCATTAACTTACGGCGCGGGCAGCGCGTATGGAACCGACAGCCCGTCGGCGGGTCAATCGCACTGGGGACATTGCCTTCCAGCCGGATGCGTTTTTGCTGGGCATTCGGATCAATCACCGGCACCGCCGAGAGCAAGGCCTCGGTGTAAGGGTGGAAAGGCGGCGCATAAATTGATTCGGAAGGCCCCTTTTCCATCACCTGCCCCAGATACATGACCATGATCTCATCCGAGAAATAGCGCACCACACTTAGATCGTGAGCAATAAACAGCATGGTGGTGCCATATTTATTTTGAATCAACAGTAGCAAGTTTAAAATGGCAGCCTGCACGGAAACATCCAGGGCACTAACCGGCTCATCACACAGCAGCAGATCGGGGTAGGTTGCCAATGCGCGAGCAATGCCGACACGCTGCTTTTCACCGCCGCTTAACTGATGCGGAAAACGATCATAATAATTGGCACCCATGCGCATCGACTTCAGCAGCTTGATGACTTCCCCCTTGACCTCCTCCTTGGGCACCACCCCAAATTTGCGCATCGGCCGCGCAATTTGCTGGCCGACCGAGTAGGACGGATTCATGGTGGAATCGGGATTCTGAAACACCATTTGCAGCTCTTTTAAGACTTCCCCGCGCCGCTCCCTGAGCGGTTCCGTGATCTCCAAACCCATGAAGCGCGCGTCGCCATCGGTCATTTCCTCCAAACCGATCAAGGTTTTGATGAGGGTACTCTTGCCGCAGCCCGATTCGCCGACCACGCCTAAGGTGCGCCCGCGTTTGACGGTAAAGCTGGCGTCTTCCACCGCCTTTACATATTTGGGGGGATTGAGTTTCAACATATCCTTTAACGTGGAACCCTGCACTTTATAATAGGTTTTCAGGTTTTCCACCGCTAAAATCGTCTCATCCGCCACCGGCATTTTTTCAACCACATCACGATCATCCGGTTCCCATTCGGAAGGGTCAATATCCTCGGCGAAGTGACAGCGCACCCAGGTTTTATTGTCGATCAACCGAAATTCCGGTTTCTTGTTGCGGCACAAACTCTGCGCGTAATCGCAGCGCGGATGGTAAACACAGCCTTCGGGCCGCTTGTTGGGTGCGGGCACGCGGCCCTGAATTGGATACAAGCGGCTGGAAAGCTTGTCTTCGCCCAGCTTGGGGATGGCACGAATCAAGCCCTGGGTGTAAGGGTGTTTGGGAGAGCGGAAAATATCTTCCACCGCTGCAAATTCTGCCATTTTCCCCGCGTACATGACCGCTACTTTGGAACACACGCGCGAGATGACCCCTAAATTGTGGCTGATGTACATGATGGCGGTGTCAAATTCCTGGCGCAGGTCGCTGATCAAATCTAATACAGCCGCTTCCACGGTCACATCCAGCGCCGTGGTCGGTTCATCCATGATCAACAAGGCCGGGTTATTCAGCAGCGACATGGCAATCACCACGCGCTGCTGCTGGCCGCCCGAAAGCTGGTGCGGAAAACGCCGTAACACATCCCCCGGATCAGGCATATAGACGCGCTTCAACATTTCAATACAGCGCACTTCTGCTTCATCGTCTTTCAGCCCCTTATGCACGGTTAGCACTTCTTTCATCTGACCGCCAATCCGCATCGAAGGGTTAAGTGCTTTCATTGGATCTTGATAGACCATCGCGATCTGATCCCCACGCAGGCGGCGCAGTTCCTCAGAGGAACGGTTTACCAGGTCTTGACCCTGAAAGGTGATCGAACCACGCTTGACGTAGCCATTTGCCGTCAGGAAATTAACCACCGCCCAGGCGACCGTGCTTTTACCGCAGCCGGATTCACCGACCACGCCCACCGCTTCCCCGCGATGGATCTCAAACGATACATCTTGCACCGCTTCCACTTCACCACCGCGCACCTTGTAGGCCACGGACAAATTATCCAATTTTAGCACCGGCATTTTTTCTTTGGTTCTTTGTGATAAATCTTTCATAAAGTCCTCATTTCTGATACCGGGTAATCTCTTCTCTTAATCCATCCGCAAATAGATTCAAGCCAATTACCAGCGAGGCAATTGAGATGGCCGGCCAGATGACGGCAATCGGATTCGAGAAGATATTCTTTCGAGCTTCATTGACCATATTCCCCCAGTCGGGGTCTGGCGGCGGCAGCCCAATGCCCAAAAAGCCTAAGGTGCCGATCATAAAGATGGCATAGCCGACCCTTAACATGGCATCCACAAATAAGGGACTGAACACATTCGGCAAGATTTCTTTAAACATAATATACCAGGCCGATTCGCCGCGCGTTTCCGCCGCGCGGATATAATCGCGGGTGCGGATGTCCAGGGCCAGGCCACGCGCCAGGCGTGCCACCCCCGGGGCACCTGTCACCGTGATGGCTAAGATGACCACCACATCGCCACGCCCTAAGGCTGCAATCACCACCAGATATAAGACAATCACCGGAAAGGCAATTAATGCGTCCAAAATCTGCATGATGATCTGGTCGTACCAGCCGCCGCGATAACCAGCATTTAACCCCAACACGGTGCCGACCAGCAGCGATCCGAACACCCCCCAAATCGCCACCCCACCCGGGATCACCCCTCCCCCCGGTAAACGGGTTTTTAACAAGATAACTTGTGTACCCTGCATCAAGCGCGAGAAAATATCGCGCCCGAGATGGTCGGTACCTAAGATATTGGTGCTATTCGGCCCAATATTTTGAATAAAATCCGAAGCATTCGGGTCAAACGGGGTCCAAACCAGGGAGATCAGACCCAACACCACCCAAAACAAGACCATTACCAGGCCGACGGTGGCAATGCGCGAATTAAGCACCATCTGGAGGTTATTCTTAATGCGATCAAATCGTGCGCTTCTGCTGCGCTTTTTGTGTACTACTTGCTGTGAAACCATATAACCTCCTTTCTATGAATATCGAATGCGGGGATTTAAGACCGTATACACCAGGTCGCCAATGATGCGGGTTGCAACCGCGATCATCACTGTCACCATGGCGGCCGCTTCTACGGCGTTGAAATCGCCAAAAATAGCCGATTCGTAAATATATTTTCCTAAACCAGGGAAGCCAAAGATGGTTTCAACCACCACAACCCCACCGATCAGCCAGTTCACATGCAGCATGATGACCGTAATCGGGGCCATAAGTGCATTGCGTAAGGCATGCCGGAAAACAACTCGGCGAAAGGGCATGCCCTTGATGATGGCTGTGCGCACATAGGCCGACTGCATAACTTCCACCATACTGGTGCGGGTCATGCGGACCACGTAGCCTAATTCCACAGCGGTCAAGGTCAATACTGGTAATACCAAAATCTTCGGGTCGGCCAGGATGGCATCCGGCCGCAAGAAAACAGCCACCGCCGGGAAAAGATCCAGCCAAATCCCCAAGATCAGAATCAGAAACACTCCGGTCACGAATTCTGGTGTGGCCGTAAAGCCCAAACTAAAGATGGAAATAAAGCGGTCGATAAATTTGCCTTCATTCACCCCGGCCAAAATGCCGAGCAGCAATGCTAAGGGCATCACCACCAAAAAGGCAACCCCGGCTAGAATCAAGGTGTTCTTGATACGCGGAATGAGCGTCACCGTCACCGGACGTCCGGTTTGTAAGGACAGGCCAGCGTCACCGCGAATCAGGCCTTTTGATAAGGGAATATAACGCTGCGGGCCGTCGCCCTCTTTGCGCATGCCGGCTTTGGTCAGGATGTAAACTTCCTGGCCTTCACCGCGCACCCAATAGACGGCGTTGTTATCGGTGTCCACCCCCCAGAAAACTTCCTTTTCCTCCCCCGTATCTTCATCGACGACCGTCGTCCAGGCGTCCGAAAGCTGCTTGTCGGTCGAGCCATCCGGCTGCCGCACCAACGCATAGAGTTCACCATCTTCTAATTTCCATTGTGTCCGTTGACCATCGACATTCGCCCACCATTCTTCTTCACCGGTGGATTCGTTCTTGATCGTTTCCAGTGGGAAACCCACCAGGTTACTGACGCGCCAATCGTTGCCAACCAGCCAGTTCAGATAACGCACGGTAGCCGGCTGGTCTAACCCCAATTGCAGACTTAATGAATTGCGCTGCTCCTCGGTGGAAAACACCCCCAAAATACGAACCGTGATGTCACGACCGCTTGCTTCCAATAAGAAGAACAAGGCAACGGAAACCAGGAGCATGGTCACAATCGTCGATAAAAGACTGCGTACAATAAATCGTGCCATAAATAATTACTCCAGATAAATTTTGTTGATTATGCCAAAATTATGGTTGGATGCCGGTTTTTCACCGGCATCCAATTCATTTTTTTCTTACGCTTCTTTCCAAACATCATAAAACAGATCGTAATCGGTCGGATGGGCTTTAATGGTTTTCACATTCTTTCGCGCCAAACGCCAGACCCGCTTCCAAAAACTGTTGGCAATTGGGCCGCGTTCCTGGAAAATCTCTTCCAGCTGACACATGATCGCACGACGCTCTTCCACATCCAGCGTTTTTTCCGCTTCTGCTAACAGGGTTACAAATTCCTCGTCTACCCAACGGGTTTCGTTCCAGGCCACTGGCACCCCATCTTCATCCGCGGCATACGCTAAGGGCAGCACCATCGTGCCCAGCGGACGGTGCGTCCAGGATGTGATCCCCAGATCGACTTCCGTCCAACGATCCCAAAACCCACCCGGGTCGGTGATGTCCAGTTCAATATCGAAACCACCCGCCAGGGCCATTTCTTTAAAAGCCTGGGCAATTTCCGGCTCGGATTCATCGTTTTTGGTTGCCAGGATGACTTTCAACCCATCCGGATAACCAGCTTCCGCTAATAAGGCCTTGGAGCCTTCTGGATCATACTCGGGAATTGGTTTTTCACAGAAAGCGGGGTGAACCGGGGCGACATGCGCATCAATCGAAAGGTCGCCTTCGCCATAATAGCCAAGCTGCAAAATCTTCTCGCGATCCTGGCACTTCTTCAAGGCATTGCGCACGCGCACGTCATTCCAGGGTTCTAAATCAACGCGCATACGGGTTAGATAGGCCTGTGAGGTACTCGCCGAGTCGACCGTAATTTCGGGCATGTCCTTGAGGGCCTGCCAATCACTGGGGCGCGGCTGGAACATGGTATCGACCTGGCCGGATTGCAAAGCAGCTACGGCGGCATCTTTGTTGATCGAAACATAAATAATTTCATCTAAATACGGTAAGGGCTGACCATCTTCGCCCATTTGCCAGTAATCTTCACGGCGTTTGAAAACGGCGCGTTCCCCTTCGGCGTATTCTTCCAGGGTGAAGGCACCCGTGCCGACCGGTTGTTGAATGAAGTCGCCTTGAAAATCACGGTGCAAAATAATGGCCGGATAGTGGAACAAATGCTCAGGAATACTGATGTTCGGGGCATTAAGATTCATTTGAACGGTGTAATCATCCAGCTTAACCACATCTTCCGGCCCGTTTAAGTAGGCCAGCAGCCCTAACATGGAAGAACCCACATCCGGGTTTAACCACTCGCCAAAGCTGAAGAGGACATCATCCGCGGTCAGCTCATCACCATTGTTGAATTTGATCCCTTTGCGCAGGTGTAAGGTCCAGGTTAACAGATCATCACTGGCTTCCCATTTCTCTAACAGATAGGGCCGGGTGATATTATCTGGGCCGGTGATGGTCAGGTATTCACTGATTTGACGCAGAATATTGGAACTCTGCGTCCAGCTGACGCGCGCTGGATGGTCAATTAATTGCAATTCCATGGCGCTGGTTAAGGTGCCGCCGCGTTGAATGCCGCTCATGGCTTCTTCAGCGGTGGCAACCGCCGTCGCTTCGGGGGCTGTGCCGGGCGCAGCGCAGGCGGCCAGCGTAGCCGAGAGGCCGAGCAGGGTTGAATAGCGCAAAAACTCACGCCGTGATACTTTGCCCTCCACAAATTTCTGATACATCTTTGGAATATAGGGATGCACATCTTCCATCATTTCTTTGGTTACTTTCGGTTTTGACATTTTTCCTCCTAAAATAGATGAATGTTGATTGATGATAAACCGATCCAATCTCGCAGGTTTCACCCATGCAAATCATTGTCACGGCAGCCGTTGGTTGGCTTACTGATAAAATGAATGGTTCCGCAATCACCGATTGCTGCCCAAATAAAATACCTGGCATCGTGATCTGACTCACTGCATACAATCCGTATTGCTGTTCGATTAATTCATTCAAACCCAAGAAAAAAGCAGTCCCCCCGGTGATTTCGCTATGGAAGCTTATCCCTTGACCAAACTTGAAAATGAAGCTCAGACTGGTTTGTTAATCAGTCGTTCTGTAAAACGTTTTCTTGTACCTCCAACTGTGTTTTTTTTACGAATATTTAATTATACCATACGGGAAGACGGCTTTTTTTGCTCTTTGGGCGTGGCAACAGAGTATCCTTTTAACAATGCCTCGCCCCTCCGCTACCTGCATTCTGCGCGTCCTTCATCCAGCACCTGGCCGGCGACGTTCACAAACCGCCATTCGTAATCAGTCTCATACAAGTCCAGGAACAAAACCCCAAACTCACCCACAATTCGTTGTTCACTGTAAGGCTTAACCTCGGCTAAGCCGCGTGTGCTAGCCCCGCCGGTTCCCACGATAAAGGAGCGCATGCCAGCGCGTTCATCGATCTCCCCTTCGCGATTTAGCGCAGCGATACGCTCATAATGATGATCGTGGCCGCTTAACACCAGGTCTGCTCCGGCCTCATCCAGGTAGTCCCACAAGGTTGCAATCCAATACGTCTCCCCGGCTAAGCCGGAAGACCAGCGCGGATGGTGCCAAAATGCCAGCGTACATTGCGGCTGGGGCTGCGCCAGCAAATCTGCCAACCACAAGGCCTGCTCGGAGCTTGGCCCGCAGGGCACGAAGCCACAATTTGTATTTAAGGAAATGATCTGCCAACCTCCCAGATCAACGGCGTAGTAGCCGCGGCCCGCCGGCCCGGCGCGCTCCCCAAAATATGCGTAATAGCCTTGCAGCGGGTCACTGTAATAATCGTGATTACCCGGCGCTGGGTAGATGCGATCCAGGAATTTTCCCCAGGCTGGCGCAAAGCAGGTTTCGTACTGCCACAATAACCCATCTTCGTTATTGGCATCGCCCAAGATCAAGATCGCGTCCAAATCCTGCGGTAATAAGGCCGCGGTTAAGGGATGCCCCTCCTGGCCGCAGATGGCAATATCGCCCACCGCTGCGATCCGAAAGGGCTGCGGGGTGGGGGTGAAGGTCGGCAGGGG
>JACDJC010002524.1_pt1 | contig 14244 bp, 11 predicted proteins | sample 7454191 | NCBI WGS metagenome assembly JACDJC01 (sample SAMN14253291, study PRJNA609438) | sludge metagenome | isolation source: sludge after 25d culture with pyrite and EDTA | collected 2018-12-20 | reverse complement strand
TCAGCCGATTTCCAGTTCACCTACGATATGTTGATGGATGATGCCAATTCGGTTAACTCCAAATATCCCTATGATGCCCTCGATTCCATCGAAACCCCAGATGAACGCACGGTTGTGATGAACTTCCCGGAACCCTTTGCGGCCTGGGAAGCGAATTTCTGGCGCGGCATTTTGCCCAAGCATGTTTTGCAGCCCCTGTTTGACGCGGAAGGCTCGATGATGGGGGCGGATTGGAACTTAAACCCCACCGTCGGCTGTGGCCCGTATGTGATGGATGAATGGGAATCCGGCAGCTATATGCGCTTTACCAAAAACGAAAATTATTGGAAAGGCACCCCGAAGATCGATGATGTCTTCCTGCAATTCGTGCCGGATGATGCTGCCCAAACAGCGGCTTTGCTGGCAGGGGATGCAGACCTGGGCACCTTTATCCCGGCTTCCGATGTGCCTACCTTCCAGGAAGCGGGTCTGACCGTCTTCACGGTGGATAGCGGCTATGCAGAAGGCTGGTTCATCAACTTCCGAGATATGGCTAGTCCAGCTATTCGAGACGTAGAAGTACGCCAGGCGATTGCCATGTCGCTCGACCGTCAGGCGATCACCGAAGACTTACTGCTCGGCTTAACCCAACCCGTGGAAACCTTGTGGGACCCGATTGCTGGCGGTGCGTTTGTCTCTCCCGAGATCGTACCCTGGGAATACGACCCGGAAGGTGCAAAGGCCAAGCTAGAGGCAGCCGGATACGTGGATAGCGACGGCGACGGCATCCGCGAAGACCCGGACGGCAACCCGCTCGTGCTGGTACACGGCACAACCATCCGTGAAATCCGCCAGGACATTCAGGCCGTCGCCCAACAGCAGCTGCGGGAAGTCGGCATCGATCTGGCGATTGAAAGCCAGGATTCAGACATCTTCTTTGGCGGCTATGAAGCCGGTGCCCCGCCAGCGATTGGCGATCAGGACATCATGGAATGGGCCGACAGCACCTACTTCCCCGATCCTGATACCGATTACTGGCTATGTTCGCAATTGCCCAGCGATGAAAACCCGTATGGCTATAACTACTATGGCTGTGATGAAGATCTGGACGCGCTCTTCCAGGCGCAGCTGGTGGAAACCGATCCAGCTGCCCGCCAGGCTATCTTCCATGACATCACCAAGTATATGCACGACAATGTACTGTGGTACGGCATCTACTCCGACCCCGATTTGTGGGTGGTCAACTCCAATCTGACCAATGTCAAATTCTCTGGCGTGACCCCCTTCTACAATATTTGGGAATGGGACTTTGCCAAGTAAGTTTGTTATATGAATAAAGCGATGGCTGAGAGCCTGATTCGTACAGGGTTCTCAGCCATCACGATCCCTTCCTTACCCTATGTTCTTCTGGAGGCCTTATGACGCGCTATATCATCCGCCGCATTCTACAAGCGATCCCGCTCTTGTTCATCATCAGCGTGCTGTTGTTTGTATTGATGATTAATACCGGTGATCCGCTATCCACAATGGGCGGCCGGCGGGTGACACGGCCAGAAGATCGCGAACGCCTCTCACGCCAGCTGGGGTTAGACCAGCCGATTTACAAACAATACCTGTACTGGTTGATCGGCAATGATTGGACCAAAAGTGACGTGGATGGCGATGGCATTGCCGAAACCGCGGGTACGCGCAAAGGGATTATCCGCGGTGATTTTGGCACCTCCATGTTACAGCGCGGAAAGGAAGTCACAGAAATCATCTGGGAGCGGCTGCCAAATACGCTCATCTTAATGATCCCGGCAGAAATTATCATTATCATCCTTTCCCTGCTGGTGGGGGTCTATTCGGCCTTGCGTCAATATACCATCACCGACCATATCATCACCGGGCTGTCGTTTATTGGCTATTCGATGCCCATCTTTTTTATCGCCCTGGTCTCCATGTATCTTTTTGGGGTCAATTTCAAGGCCTGGGGGCTGCCCTATCTGCCAACGGTGGGCATGTTCGACCCGAAGGTTGGCAAAACAGCCGGGCAGATCATCCTGCACATGATCCTGCCCATATTCAGCCTGACGGTGATCACCGCTGCCGGGTACAGCCGCTTTGTGCGTTCGCAAATGCTGGAGGTGATCAGCGAAGATTATATCCGCACGGCGCGTGCCAAAGGGCTGCCAAATCGCATGGTCATCACCGGGCATGCCCTCAAAAACGCAGCCCTGCCGCTGGTGACAATCGTCGGTCTGGACATCCCCTTGTTGTTAGGCGGAGCAGTGGTGACAGAGAGTATCTTCGCCTGGCCGGGCATGGGACGTTTGTTTATTGATCACCTTTCCCGCTCGGACACACCCGTGGTGATGGGAATCTTAATGATGATTTCGGTGGCGGTCATTCTTTCGCAGTTGATCACCGATATTATTTATGCCTGGCTTGATCCGCGCATCCGCTATTCATAAACCAACCACCCAAACGAAGATCAGGAGAAGGATATGATGGGAACAGCCGAAAGTGATGTTATCAAAATCCAGGAAGCGTTTAAAACCGAGGCCCTCACCCCCGGGCAATTGATGCGCATGCGTTTTGCCCGCCACAAGATGGCTGTTTTTGGGTTGATCATGCTGGTGGTATTGATTTTGTATTCATTTGGCGGGGCGATCTTCTTCACCGAAGCCGACGCCAATTTTACCGATACAAAACTGCGTCTGAGCGCACCCTCGGCACAGCACCCGTTTGGCACCGATACCGTCGGGCGGGATATTTTGATCCGCACCATTTACGGCGGCCAGATTTCCCTGCTGATCGGGCTGGCGGCGGTGGTGGTCGAGGTCTTTTTGGGGGTGCTGATCGGGGCGATTGCCGGCTATTATGGCGGCTGGATTGACGGCTTGCTGATGCGTTTCACGGAAGCCATGTTTAATATTCCGCAATTATTCTTATTATTGGTGATGGCGAAATTCTTTGGCGGGGCCGTGCCGGACATCAACCTGTTTGGACGCCAGTTCAGCGGCAGCGTGGTGGTGATCATTGTCATCATCGGCCTGACCAGCTGGATGTATTTGGCAAGGATCGTGCGCGCCAATTTCTTATCCCTCAAGGAACGCGAATTTGTGCTGGCCGCGCATACCACCGGCACCTCGAATCTGTCGATTATCTTTCAGCATATTCTACCAAACAGCATCGCCCCGATTATCGTCTCGGGTACACTCAGCGTGGCAAATGCCATTCTGGCTGAGGCCTATATCAGCTTTTTGGGCTTGGGTGTCAAACCGCCCACCGCCACCTGGGGCAATATGCTCGAGGGGGCCTATAATTATGTGGAAACAGCCCCCTGGCTGTGGATCTTCCCCGGTTTATTGATCGTGCTGACCGTGCTTTCGATCAACTTTGTGGGGGATGGCTTACGGGATGCAGTTGACCCGCATGCCCTGATTGATGCCGGATAGGAGTGATGATGGAACCCATATTAACCATAGAAAACTTAGAAGTCAAATTCCACACCTTGGGCGGGGTGGTGAACGCCGTCAATGGGGTATCCTATACGGTTGAAGCCGGTAAAACCCTGGGCATTGTGGGCGAAAGCGGCTGTGGAAAAAGCGTCAGTATGTTATCGGTTATGCGCCTGATCCAAGACCCCCCCGGCAAGATCACCGGCGGCAGAATCATGTTCAAGGGGCAGAACCTGCTGGAACTCAGCGAGGAAAAGATGGAGCATATCCGCGGGGCAGAAATTGGGATGGTCTTTCAAGACCCGATGACCTCGCTCAATCCGGTGCTGACCGTGGGACGCCAGATTGGGGAAGCGATGATCGTGCATAATGGCTTTTCACGGGAGCAAGCCGAAACGCGCTCCATCGAACTCTTGAATATGGTCGGCATTGCCAACCCCACCCAGCGCATCAAGGAATATCCGCATCAGTTTTCGGGCGGCATGCGCCAGCGCGCCGGCATCGCCATGGCCTTAGCCTGTGTGCCAGATATTTTAATTGCCGATGAACCTACCACCGCACTGGATGTCACCATTCAAGCGCAAATCGTCGAGCTGACCAAACGCCTGCAACATGAACTGGGGATGGCTGTGATTTGGATCACGCACGACCTGGGGGTGGTGGCTGAACTGGCCGACCGTATGATCGTCATGTATGCCGGATATGTGGTGGAAGAAGCGGATGTGTTTGCATTATATGACCACCCTAGCCACCCTTATACCCTTTCCTTGCTGAAATCCCTGCCGCGCGTCGACAGCAGCGGGGAGAAACGCCTGGCAACCATCCCCGGTTTTCCGCCGGATGGCGTCACCATCATGCCGGGCTGCCCGTTTGCACCACGCTGCAGCTTCACCGTGGAGCGCTGCAAACGGGAAAACCCGCCTTTGCTTCCGATTGCAAACGATCACAAAGCTGCCTGTTGGGTGGATGTAACCACCGGGAAGGAGCGCGCCGTATGACCGAGCCGCTTGTGCAAGTGCGCCATCTTAAAAAATATTTTCCGATCACCAAGGGCATCCTCATCCAGCGCGAGGTGGGCGCGGTGAAAGCCGTGGATGATGTTAGTTTTGATATTTACCCGGGGGAAACCCTGGGGCTGGTGGGGGAGAGCGGTTGCGGTAAGACCACCACCGGGCGCACCCTCATCCAGCTCTATCAGCCCACAGCCGGGGACGTGCTTTTTGAAGGGCGCAACCTGACGGAAATGAAAGCCAATGAGCTGCGCAGCCTACGCCAGCATTTACAGATGATCTTTCAAGATCCGTATGCCTCCCTCAACCCGCGCTGGACGATCTCGCGCATCATCGGCGAGCCGCTGCGCGTGCATCGTATCACCAGCGACAAGGCAGCATACGCAGAGCGGGTAGAAGCTCTGCTGGAAACCGTGCATTTGAATGCCAATTACATGAACCGTTACCCGCACGAATTTTCTGGCGGGCAGCGGCAGCGGATCGGCATCGCCCGCGCCCTGGCGTCCAATCCAAAATTTATTGTGTGTGATGAACCGATTTCAGCCCTGGATGTTTCCATTCAAGCGCAGATCGTTAACTTGTTGGAAGATTTACAGGACGAACTGGGGCTGACCTATCTTTTTATTGCCCACGATCTGAGCATGGTGCGCCATATTTGCAACCGCGTGGCGGTCATGTATCTGGGGGCTATGGCAGAGTTGGCCGAGCGGGAGGAACTCTATAATAACCCCCTGCATCCCTATACCCAGGCTCTACTTTCAGCGGTGCCGGTGCCCGACCCGCGTGCCACCCGCGCCCGCAAGCGCATTATCCTGGAGGGCGATCCGCCCAGCCCGGCCAACCCGCCCAGCGGCTGCCGCTTTCACCCGCGCTGTCCCTTGGCAAAGGCGCACTGCCAGGTTGAAATTCCTGTCTGGCGGGAGATCAAACCCGATCATTGGGTGGCCTGTCACGAAGTGTAAACGTTTTGCCAAGCTTTGAAAGGAAAAATGATGTCGACTGTGCTTGATTTAGAAGCCTTAATGCGCGTTCCGTATGTGGAACCTGATCTGGGGTACGAGCTTTCCGCGGATGGTTCGTTGGTCGCCTTTTCTGCCAACCCAAACGGGCGCTGGGAGATCTACGGCCTGGATTTGACCACCAGCGACAGCCAACCCGAACAGCTTTCGCACGGGGAAGGTGCTAAGTTCGCCCCACGCTTCAGCCCGGATGGAAAATCGCTGGCCTTTGTGGTCGATCTGGATGGCGGTGAAAATTACGACATTCACCTGCTTGATCTCGCCACACGCAGGCAGGTTAATCTGACCCCAGATACCCCCCAGGCCCTGACCACATCCTTTGCCTGGTCGCCGGATGGCAGCCAGCTGGCGATTTGTTCTGACCGTGATGGCCGCTTTGATACCTATCTCATGCCCATCAGCGGAGGGGCGCACCATAAAGTGCTGGATCAACCACGCCCAGATTGGGTCGTGCATTGGTCGCCGGATGGCAAGCACCTAGCGGTTGTCTCCGAAGCGGAGGGGCAGGATTACCGCACGACCATTGTCCCGCTCGAGGGAGGGGAACCGTTGGTGATTGCTGTGGAAGGGCAGGTGATCAACGCCAAGGGTTCGCAGTGGTCGCCCGATGGGCAGCAAGTGGTATTTGCTTCTAATGTTTCCGGTAGTTATCAGATCGGTGTGTTTGACCTGGCTTCCCAACAAATCACCTGGCTGACCAGCGGGGATGGGGAAAAAGAACAGCCGCATTTTTCACCGGATGGTAAGCAGATCGTCTACGTTCTCAGTTACGGCGCGGATAGTCATCTGGCCCTGCAAGACGTAGACCAGCAGGAGGCGGATTTGTTTCAGATCGAGCCCGGGGTGATTTACGAACCGAGCTTCACCCCGGATGGAAAACAAATAATGTTTGTCTTTGATAACCCGCGCTACCCGTCTGACTTGTGGAAATTCGATATCGCCAGCGGCGCATTCCAACAATTGACCTTCTCCCTGCCGGCAGCGTTTTCCAACGATGACTTTGGTTTACCGCAGCAGGTGGAGTACCCCAGCCTGGATGGGGCCTTGGTGCCGGCCTTATTATACCGCCCACAGCAGGCCGACCCGCAACCGCCGGCGGTGGTGATCGTGCATGGCGGGCCAAATTGGCTGACCCAAATCACCTGGGATCCGTTAGTGCAGCATTTCCTCAGCCGCGGCTGGGTGGTGCTGGCCCCCAATTATCGCGGTTCCACTGGCTACGGCCGCGATTGGCAATTAGCCAGCCGATTTGACCTGGGCGGTGTGGACACTGAAGATGTGGTCGCCGGGGCGGATTACCTGGAACGCGAAGGCCTGGCAAACCCGCGCAAGATTGCCGTCACCGGGCGCAGCTGGGGCGGCTACCTGACGATGACCTGCCTGACCCAGTACCCCGATCGCTGGGCTGCCGGTTCGGCCGCCGTGCCCTTCCTAAATTGGTTCACCAGTCACAAAAATTCCCGTCAAGATTTGCAGCACTGGGATCGGGAGAATTTTGGCGACCCCGAAAAAAATTACGAGCTGTGGTATCAACGCTCACCATATTTCTTTTTAGACCGCATTCAGGCCCCGGTGCAGCTACTGTGCGGTGCGAATGATGTGCGCTGCCCGGCCAGTGAATCGCTGCAAGCCCAGGAAAAACTGCACGCTTTGGGCAAGGTGTGTGACTATCACACTTATGCGGGGGAGGGCCACGCCCTGTTAAAAGTAGAAAACCAGGTCGATGCCAAACAACGCCGGGCGGAATTCCTGGCGAAATATATTGAATGAGCGATTGGAGAAAACAATGAAAGATAATCAGCACGCATGGCGATATGATCGCTTAAGCTGGCCGCAGATCAAAGAGGCGATTGCCAAGAACCCGCAGCCCGTGGTGGCGATTCCGTTTGGAGCGGTGGAAGATCACGGTCTGCACCTGCCGCTTTCCACCGATAACGATATTTTGGAAGGCATATTAAAAGAAACCGCCCTGCGCAGCGCGGGCGATCTGCTGGTGATGCCCACCATTCCGTATGGGTTGGATGAACACCATTTCGATTTTCCCGGCACGATCAGCATTGCCATGGAAACCTGCCTGGCGTATGTGGCGCAGACCGCCATTTCCGTGGCCCGGCATGGCTTTACCCACATTCTGATCGTGAATGGGCACGGCTCCAATCAGGCGATCACCGACCTGGCGGCGCGCAAATGTGTGCTGGAAACTGGCATGGTGTGCGGCAGCACGACCGTGAACGCCGCCATCAACCCTACCCTGGCCGCCAAGGTCATCGAGCAGCACCGCCAGGGCGGCTATGGCAGCATTGCTCACGCCGGTGAGTTTGAGACGGCCATCATGCTGCACATCCTGCCGGAAACGGTGGATATGAGCAAGGCCGAACGCGATATGGGGCAGATCAAGTTGAAGTATTTCAATTGGGATTACCCAGAGCCGGTGGCTTTTAACTGGCTCGGTTTTTGGTCGGGCATGTCCAAGAACGGGGTGTGCGGCGATGCGACGGCGGCCACGCCCGAATTTGGCAGGCTGGCCTTTGAGGAAACCGTCACCAATTTTTTAGAGCTGGTGCGCGAATTCCGTACCATTCCGATTAAGGAGCGGGTTGATCATCATTAAGGAGAGAAAATCAGGTATGCAGGTTGGGCACACACCCATGAATCAACCCCACCCTATGCCCGATGCCCAACACAGCATTCACCCCCGAGCCCACACAGCAGATGTAGGGGCGAGGCAGAAACGGTTAACACCAAGCTACAATTCGCCTGTTGCCTCGCCCAACAAAATTCCGCAAAACCAAAAAGGATCAATCATGTTAACCAAAGCAAAGGCCTTACAAAAACAAATGAGCGCATGGCGGCGCGATATTCACAGCTACCCCGAATTAAGCTTCCAGGAACACCGCACCGCAGAAACGATCGCAACCATTCTGCAAGAAATGGGCTACCGCGTACAACCCGGGGTCGGGAAAACCGGCGTGGTGGCCGAGCTGGGCGCAGGCCACCCGGTGGTCGCCATTCGCGCCGATATGGATGCCCTGCCGATCAAGGAAGCCAATAAGGTGCCGTATAAATCGAAAAACAAAGGGGTGATGCACGCCTGCGGACATGATGTGCATGTCGCAATTGCTTTGGGAACCGCACAAATGCTGACCGAAGAAAAATTGAGCGGCACGATCCGCTTTCTATTCCAGCCCGCGGAAGAAGCCGAGGATGAGGAAGGCTACAGCGGCGCACAGCGTATGATCCAGGATGGAGCCATGCAGGATGTCGATTACGTGCTGGCTTTACACACCAATGCCTCCCTGTCCACTGGCAAGATCGAAATCGCGACCGAGTTTGCCTCTGCCGGTGCGGATACCTTTTATATGAAGATCATTGGCAAAGGTGGGCACGGTTCCACCCCGCACAAAGTAGTAGACCCGATCTTTATCAGCGGTCACATTATCCTAGCCTTGCACGGCATCGTCTCGCGCCGGCTGCGGCCCTTCGATTCAGCTGTCATCAGTATCGGCTCGATTCACGGCGGCCAGATTGATAATGTGATTCCTGAATCGGTTGACTTATCGGGTACGATCCGCTTCTTAAACCCGAAGGTTCAGGAGCATATCCACGCTGAAATTCGGAATATCATGGAAATCACCAAAGCCTTGGGCGGGGACTATGAGCTGATTTTACAAAAAGGCTATCCCCCGATGCACAATGATGAGGAGGTGGTGGCCTTGTTCAACACGGTGTGCGGCGATATTGTCGGCAGTCAGAACGTGCAGGTGCCGGATGTTGAAATGGGGGCCGAGGATTTTGGTTATTTTTTGCAGGAGGCCAAAGGGGCCATGTTTATGCTCGGCTGTGAGATCGAAGGCGATTCGCGCCGCCACCACGACCCGCGCTTTGATGTGGATGAAAATTGCATGCCGATTGGGGCCGCCATTTTTACCGAGGCGGTGATGCGTTTGTTTGAGGATCGGGCATTATAAACCCGGAAACCTTGCCTATCTTCGTGTAAATCTTGTGGCCGGCAGGGAAATTCACGGTTACCAACAAGCAACCGCGAATAGGCACGAATATTTTTTTGCATTCTCTTGATTGGGCGAGGCTATCGGCGATCTATATACCGGCGTTAACCCTTTCCGCCTCGCCCCTACCCAACCTTGTACCCGACAGGGTATTCGCGTAAATCTTGTGGCCGGCTGCGTTTAATTACTGATCGCCGGCGACTGATGCAGGTAGGTTTGATCCTCCACCTGGGAAAGCATAAACGCGGCGATATCGGCGCGGGTGATGCGCGCCCCCATGCCCTTGCCCACATAACCAACCTTGACCTGGCCGGTTTTGGGGTCATCGGTTAGCATCGGCAGGCGCACGACGGTCCAATCCAGGTCAGACGAACGCACCATCTCCACCACCTTACTCATATCGGCCAAGACATTTTTTGCCATTAATTTAAGCAGAAAGTTCATCACGTGGTTAAATAGTTTCGGCTCATCCTTTGGGTCGCCTACGCCGGCACCAGCCGTGATGATTAAGCGGGTGACATCCTGCTTCTTCATGGCAGCGATGATATGCTCCATACCCTGGCTGACCTCAAAAACGGGCTCGTTACTGGTCGGCCCCAAGGCACTTAACACCGCATCGACCCCGCGGATGGTTTGTTCGACTGCGGCCAAATTTTTTATATCGCCTTCAATCACCACCAACCTGGGATTATCAATCTCCACTTTGGCAGGGGTGCGTGCTAAGACATTGACCGCTTCTCCCTGTGCCAGGGCTTGCTCGACGATATGTTTTCCGGTGCGGCCGGTGCCGCCAAAGACAGCGATTTTCATAGCTACTTTCCTTTATTTATTGGTTGTATATTTAATTAAAATTGCCACACTCACGACTGCGGCGACAATATGAAAGACGATTAACAATCCAAATCCGAGCGCGGACCCACCCGGAATCGGGGCCGCAGACGGGTTTGCCATCAATGCCAGGTTGGGGATAAGCGACAAAATCAGGGCAACCACCGCCACGATCAAATAGGTGCGGATCGGGCGTTTTGAAAAACGGACGACCAGCGCATAGGCCACGGCAGCCAGGACGGTGCCGATAAAGGTAAAAATGGCGATTGCTCCGACTTGCAGCGGGGCAAAATCTTGCGGCACTGGCAAGAATGCTTTTAGCAAAAACAACACAATCACGTTGGCAACCACTGCGGCTACAGCCCCAATTAGACCAACGCGCCAAATCCGCCCTGAATCAACGTGTGTAGCGGAAGATAAATCTTGGATGGTTTCATTTTTTGTTTTCATGGTTTCTCCTAACAAATGCGAATAAAGCGTTATGAATCACACTTTCGTATTAACGCCGCTAGTTCTTTTGCTACCTGTCGCAGCGGATCCCCGGTGTGGTAGGTACGGCTGAGGATGATCGCCCCCTCGGTGGCGGAGGTAATCATCCATACCAAGCTCTCGGTTCTTTCTTTGGAAAATCCGTTGGTTAAAAAAATCTCCGCAAAGGCAGCCCGCATCAGATCATACGCCTCGCGGCAGGTCTGGTTTAATTTTTCATTGGTGGTGGCGGTTTCCGAAGCGACAATCGTCAGCGGGCCGCCGGAATGGAAACCGGAGACTTCCACATAATGGGCGATCGTCTCCAAAAATGCCTGGATGGCCTGTGCCGGATCGGGTTTTTCGGCTAAGTTAGCGCGAATGCGGTCGGCCACATTTTCACCCGCAAAACGCACCGCCTCGGCCGTGATGCCGTCTTTCCCATCCGGAAAATGATAGTAAATCGAACCCTTGGGTGCGCCACTTTCACGCACAATTTCATTCACCCCGGTGGCATGATAGCCCTGGTTTTCAATCAGATCGCTGGCCGTTTGGATAATTTTTTCTCGGGTTGTGTTTTCCGCCATTTATGCTTGCCTCTCTTTTAATTGAATGCGGATAAATTCGGTGCCCGCTGTTTGCTTAAGTGATTATAACGAACGGTCTATATATTGTCAATTCGGGAAACTTCACGTATAATGTTGAACTGTAAGACGAATTGCATTCATTGTTAATTTATCCGTTAGAAAGTAGGAGCAGGAAAATGAAAACAGACATCTTGGTGATCGGCGCCCTGGGCAATGTGGGCAGTGCCGTTGTGGAAGAATTACAGGCCAGGCGGGCGGCCGTGCGCGCGGCAGACCTTTTCCCCGAAAAAATTAGCGAGCGCTTTGGAGCAGGGGTGGAGGCGGTTGGCTTTGATTTTGCCAAACCGGAAACCTACCAAGCCACCTTTGCGGGCATTAAAAAGATGTTCGTGCTGCGTCCGCCGCAAATTACAGATATTCAAAAGATGATGGTGCCGGCCCTGGAAGCCGCCAAAACGACTGGTGTGGAACATATCGTATTCTTATCCCTGATCGGGATTGAAAGCAATACGGTCGTGCCGCATTACAAGGTTGAACAGTGGCTGCGGGCCTCGGGCCTGAAGTACACCTTCCTGCGGGCCAGCTTCTTCATGCAGAATCTAAACACCGTGCATCGCGCGGAAATCCGCGACCGTGACATGATCGAAGTGCCGGTGGGTACCGCCAAAACCAGCTTTTTAGATGCCCGCGATATTGGCGCGGTAGCGGCCCTGGCATTAACCGAGGCCGGCCACGAGAACAAAGCCTATGATCTAACCGGCAGCCAGGCCTTGGATTATTACCAGGTGGCAGCATTGTTCAGCGAGGTGCTGGGACGCAAGATCACCTATACCAATCCCTCGCCGTTTACGTTCTTTGTTCACCTGCTACAGCGCGGCACAAAGCTGATCTTCGCCGTCATCCAGACCTGGCTGTATAACAACACCCGCAAGGGCATGGCGGACACCGTAACCGGGGAAGTAAAACGCCTGCTGGGCCGCGATCCGATTCTGCTCAAGCAGTATATTGAGGATTATAAGGACTGTTGGATGAAGGACTAAGTCTGCAAGAGGTTGGGATTGATTCGCGATATTTTCGTGTAGCTGCACAATATCCCGGGTTATGGCATATAAAAGCCCTGGCGCATATCCTGCGGGTTGATCAAGCGCAATGGCGGCAAAAAATCGTTGGGGGTCGTGCAGGGCAGGGGCAAGTTCCAGCATAATTCCCCTTCGCTGGGCAGATTCACGACCAAACCGCTCTCGGTGGTTCGCACGAGCATGGTTTCCAACGGCTGCTCGTGCTGCGCAATCGCCGTCTCGCTGGGTACGCCTAGCAGGTTAGAAAAACTAAAATTTTTGGAAAAACCATTTTGCAACAAGAAAAATAAAAAGAGAACCAGCACCAAAACTGCCTGGGAAGCGACTTTTGGAGAGCGATTCAACGCCAGCCAGTCGTACAGTAAGAAAAACACCGTCACCAACAGCAGCCAGATAAGTGCGCCCGAAAAACGATAAGCGGGTGCGCTGAGAAACCAGATCAAGAGCGCGGCACTGGTAAATGGAAACAAGAACCAGTACGGACGCAGATCAACCCGCACCACGTTTTTCCGCAGCAGCAAGGCCACGCTCACAACCAGCAGCCCCAGGCTCAGCAGCAGGATCATGCGCGGTTCAAAATTAAAGCGTTTAAACCAGGCCAAAAACCAGCTGAAATCGGCGGTGTATTTTAAATGGCCGGAATTGGTGCGTGCCCAGTGCGTGATGCCGGCCTGGAGATCGTTCACCAGGTAAGGGGGCATCGTCCACGGCAGCGCGAGACGCACCAGCCGGCTGGGGTAGAGCAGGTAGCCGCTCAGCAGCACATTCCGCGCCAGCCAGGGCAAGCCCCACACAGAAAGCGTGATCAACAGCGGGCTGACGACCGTTTTCCAAACCGCTCTGCCGCCAAAGCGCAGATAGGCCAGCCCAAGTACCCCAACCGCCGCCAAGGCCCCAAACGGGAGAAAGCTTAATTTAATCGTGCTGGCAGCCGCACTCAGGATGAGGATCTGAACAATAATCGTTCGAGAGCGGGCTTGATCCTTATCTTCTGCGAGCAGGGATAATAGTCTCCCAAAAATAAGCACCTGCAAGACAAAAATGGTCAGATCAGCCGCATAACCCGCCAGGGGCTGAGTGCTGGCCTGGAAAAGGATGATCGGCAGGAAAATAAGCGTGAACAGGGTGCGTTTTGAGCATGATCGGGGCGCTCGCATCCAACGCACCAGGGCAACCAGGCTTTGTAAAATCAGCATACCAAATAAAATGCCCTCAGCCAGATAATAACTATAGCCCTCAAATATGACCGTATTCAAAAAAGCCGCATAGAGATAGTTGGCACTGTTAAACGCCAGGCGGTGCTGCAAATTGCCCAACCCGGGCACAATGGGATAGGCCTGAAACCATTTCACCGTCTGTAAATGGTACAGACCATGATCGTAACTGGCCTCTGAAAAAATGACCTGGTTGATGAGTACAAACAAAACCAGCATCAGCCCAGCCAAAGCGAGTACAAATTGACCGGAAAGGTTTTGTAGAACTTGTTTTCTATGATAAAACCAGCCCAATAGGGAAAGGAAAAACACAGCCAGCAAAGCGAGCTGGTTGACCGGCAGCACAAAATGCCAGAGCTGGAGAAAGGCGATCAATACCGCAAAGCCGATCCAAAACGGATCGAACCAATCGAACGCATCGCCAAACACAACCGGCAGCCAGCGTTTAAAGAACAGCCCGAAGCCGGAGAGCAGAAAAATAAAAAAGAGGGAAAAACAAATAATCAGCAACATCGTATAAATTTGCGAACATCCTTGAGGAAGTACATCCTGCCTCTCATTATAAAACAAGCCAGGAAAAAGCGGAAATGGCGCAAGGCTGTTGGTCTTA
>JACDJC010002523.1_pt1 | contig 14247 bp, 9 predicted proteins | sample 7454191 | NCBI WGS metagenome assembly JACDJC01 (sample SAMN14253291, study PRJNA609438) | sludge metagenome | isolation source: sludge after 25d culture with pyrite and EDTA | collected 2018-12-20 | reverse complement strand
TGAAAGTTGTTCCTTTGTAAAATCCATGGTCTTCCTGGTTTTAGTTTTACATTTTGCTTGAAACACTCTTCGCAAAACTAATCCGGGAAGACTTTTCTTTTTCAAAAATCACCTGACAGACACACTTTTTGAAACACTATCGTTTTTTTAAAAGCAAATTTAAGCAGGGCAATATTAAAAGGCACAATACTTAAGAATGCTTCCTTTTTAGGTGCTGATTTGAGAGGGGCAAATCTATCCGGAGCAGATTTAACCGGATGCAATTTTGCCGGAGCAAATTTATACTGTGCCTTACTTGAAGGTGCGATATTAACTGACGTAAATCTTCATTCTGCAGCAAATATCGACGGCATTGATCTGACAAATGCGAAACTCTAAGTTAATAAATAACAATCAATCTGACGGCTCAGTAAATATTCTAATTGAGACAGACGTGTTACATATCCTGAAAGATGCTTTTGCGAGCAACCACAAAATGTAACACTACTCTTTAAATGCTTACAATTTAGTATCTCAATTGTTTTAGGTAATCTTTTAACGTAATCGTCGTAATCTGAAGCCCTTTGGCTTTTATCTGTAAGCCATTGTCAGAGGTCAGCATGATAGGATTCTCTTTTTTATATTTTAAGGCAACTGCCAGTATTAAATTATCAGGTGATTTTTTGTTAAAATCCTTTGGCAATAAAGATAAATCGGCTGTATCCATAGCAATTTTGCGCTTATCCAAATTAACGTTAATATGCCTTAATGCCTTTTGAACATTCATTTTTTGTTCATCCGGTACAGAGACCTTGAGATAATCCAATTCATCAATAACTTTTGCGGAAAGGACAATTCGGTATTTTTTATCAATCTTCGAAATTATCTCAGGATATTCCACAAATACATTGGTATCAATAATATAAATATTCTCCTTATCCTGGCTTAACTCCTTTTTTGGTTTTTCAAATTTTGAAAGATCAATACTTCCGACAACTTTAACTCCTATACCACTTGATTTTGGAACCTCTGTTTCAATTTCTTCAGGCTTTGATATGATAGATTCAGAATTCACTGGTTGAACATCAACAGGTAGGGTTATTTTTCCAGTATCATTTATTCTATAGCATCTTTCAATAAATTTTAACACCCTAGGTGGAGCGGAATGCATATTTTCCAGTGGAACATCACTAAGGATTAAGGTGGTTGTTCTTGACCGACTGGTTGATACATTGAATCTTCTTTCCTCCAAAGCAAAAGATGGTTTCCAGCCTGGAAAATACATGATGGTAAAATCGACAGTCATGCCCTGGATTCTGTCGACCGTTTCAACAGTGAGATTCACCAAGGCTCCAATCGTCTGAAAATTTTTCTGTAGTTCTTCAACAGTGTCATTGAATGGTGCTATGATGGCAATTTCTGTGTCAGGATAATACTCCTTGAATTTATTTAGGATTCCATCAATAATCTTTAATGCAGTTTCAGAACAAACTGAATTCCTCATGTCGTTTGTCACCTCGTAAACCACGCCACCTTTTGGCAAAAGATGAGGATCATTGATCTTTGAGAAATCCGGATAATCCGAATTTGCAGAAGACAATCGGTTTTCATAAAACATACCTGTAAGCTTTGTACTTTCAGGGGTCAATCGGTGTGACGTGATTATTCTGAAAGCCTTTAGATCTGTTCCCAATGCAAATGTTGTCATTCCTTCCAATTGAGCCTTTGCATTAAACAGGTTATACTGAGGTTTATTTAGTGTTTTTACAATTGGAGGTAATTGCATCGGGTCTCCAACAATCAGACATTTTTTCCCTAAAGACTTGAATGCAACCACAGCGGTTAGGAACGCCTGAGAAGCCTCCTCTATTACAACAAGATCAAAATTTGGTAAACCGTGAGTTTCTATTCTCTTTGAGCTAAATACCCCTGAAAGTATGTAATTGGTTGAACAGAGCAACTCTCCATTGGGAATCAGCAATCCATTGTCCACACTTTTTAAATCAGGAACAGTTCGCCTCTCATCCGCCGATAAGTTCGTCTTGGATATCTTGCCTAACGACAATGCCTCCCTGAGCGGTTTTTGACGAATAAGTTCAATTAAGCCTTTATTGGCCATTGTGGTTGCGCAAACCGTTTTGCCGCATCTGATGTATTCAGCAATGATTGTTGCAATCACATAACTTTTCCCTGTTCCTGGAGGACCCTGCAATATACAGCAGTTGTCCTTGTCGATAGTTTTAAAAATTTCTTCAGCAATTGCATCAGGTTTCTCTGGATTAAAGCTTAATTCCTCCGGATGCCAATCTGCATAATCAATTTTTGGCTCCAAAAGCAATTCTTTATTCTCAGGGTATAAGTCCATGTATCTCTTAAGATTCATGAAGTAATCTATGGGGGGGAAAGGTTCATAAATTAATACTGTAAGGCTCTTCCCTTCGAGTAAAGCACCTTGCAACAGATTAAATAGTGTCGAGGATACAGAAGAACAATCTACATATTCATAACCATCATTTGAAGGAATGAAAAATAATGGAAGTAAATCCGAGCTAACCGTGTGCATCGTCCCATCCTTCTTAAAGTCTCCCAATGAACAACACCAGTCTTTAAGATGGGTGCCATAGGTACTAAAAGCATTCTTTTTAATGACAACAAAAGATTTGGGCACTTTTAGGCGTGGGGCATATCCTCTTGGGAATTTAATAACTATATGACCTTTTTCCGGAATTGCTTTATCAACATACCCCATCGTCACTTTACCATTCTGCAGAAGTTGCGATATTGGAGTAGTAATAATGGTCTTCTGTTCTAGCTCCATTTGGTGGAGTTGGTTAGAAAAGAACCATTGATAATGCTCAATCTTCTTATTCATATTAGTCAGTCAATTAAAGCTCATCTAATTCATCGACTTGGTTTGGGTCATCTAAAAGTTGTCCAAATACTGTGTTATACGCAGCATTTGACCCTACTCTAATAAGTGTATATGCCGTACCTTTGACACCATTTAGAACTCCAGAATACAAAGCATTAACAACATCAACCTTCTCTTCTCCTGTCAACTTGATTAGAATATCATCTTCATGAATCCAATCAAGTATATCTTTAATTGAGCGGAGATACATGAAGTCTTTAGCTCGTTTGCCAAGGTAGACACAAATAATGCATTTTCCATCAGCTACCTTTTTCCAAATGGAAGGTGAAATGTATAGAATACCGTAAGAAGCACTGCATTTGTGAATATACTTCCCTGACTTAAGAATATGATCGCCATTTTTAGAGCTAATAAATTCTTTTTCACTTTCATCAGGATCAAGACCTATTTTCTTGAGATTTTGATATAGTCGTAACTGTGCAAGGTAGTTGGTATCAGCAATTTCCTCTGCTGACATGTTTACACCAAGCAAATTATTTAATTGATCAAGTTCAAAAGATTCGGCGTCACCTTCACTTAGGGCTCTGATTACACCCTTTGACTTAAGTCTTTCAATTTCCTCTTTCGTGGATTGTCTCGGCACAGTAGGTTCATCATGAGGTGAATGCGGTGCATTTGTGTTTTTCCTTTGCAAACTTTCAGGATCATGGTCTCCAAGATTGATTCCTTTATTTCCGGGAATAGGTCTTGAGTTCGGAGAGGGAATTTTTATGTGAGTAGGTCGAAGGATCCCAGAATTTTTAACTTCGACAGTGGCTTCATCGTATTCAACTTCCTCTTCATCAATAGAAGGATCAGTAATGGTTTCAGAAATGTAGTCAATTTCGAAATCTGATCCATTTACTTCCTCGACAATGTTTTCTTCATCTTTACCTACATTTTTATCGAGTATTGGCTCTTCATAATAGTCTTCTTCTTCAATCAATGGTTCTTCATCGAAAATCGTGATTGGTTGGTTTAATTCTGTAAGTAAATCTTGGAAATCCTTGTCAAATGCAAGTGAAGAACAATATTTATTTATACATGACTCAACTGATGCTGAATCATCAAGTACATCTTCTAAGACATTCTCATATACATTAATTCCACAAAGTCTCTTGAGTTTGTTGCAGAATTTCGTATAGGTCCTGTTGTGAAGCCACGAATTCACATAATAAATATGGCTTTCATCAGAATAAATTCGTTCGACATCATTATGAATTGAGTCATATCCAAGATCGATCCTGTCACATACAAAGAATTTATATCTCTCAATCGTTTGAGCATACTCATCAAATAATTGCTGATACCTATCAGGCTTATCAATGGCCGCCAATACAAGAAGTTTAGGTTTAATCTTGCCTAACATAACAGATGTTTCATCTTTGGAGTTTACAGGTTTGGCAGTGAAATCTGTGCTTCGCAAATACTTAATGCTCATGATATCACAGATTCTCTCAAACTCTAAGGTTTTAGATGGAAACATTCCATTTTGCATCACATGTTCATTGCCGGAAAACAAATATCTTTCTTGATTCGCTTCAGGGTGTAATATATAGAGTTCACTAATATGCTTTTTTTGACCTTTACCATTTCGCCATAAAGCCTTTGGATTTTCTCTGTATACTCTTACTGCCTTCTCTTCAATATCTTCTGAATCTAAAATCCATTCAATAACCTTCTTACGGTTGTCGCTCTCATCATCTCTACGATCATTGGCATTCAATAAATAGAATAGGCAATCCTCAAATCCAAGCTTATCATTAAATGAAAGTGAATAAAATATATCCCTTGCATCCTGCTGGTTTATTTTATCAACAATTTCCTTTGCGGGCAACTTCTCTTCCCATATAGGCGATTTTCGGGCAAAATGGTAAATTTTTGGAGAATACAGGTCACCCGGTTTCTTCATTGAGGTTTCAGTCGGTATACAATCGATTTCGTTAAACAAACCCTCTTCAATCCATTTCTTGTACTCTGTTGTCTTTCTTGAAAAACATATACTCCAAAAATATACAGCAAATACCCTGTTATTTAACAGATATATATCTCCCTTAGTGAATGACTGATGTATATTTCTTTCTTTGAAAAATGAAATAATTGTATCCTTGTTATTCTCTGTAATATAATCTTCAGAAAGAAAAGCCAAACTTTCAATTCCATTTGATTCGAAATCGCATTTTGGATTATATGCAGATCCTAAAGTTAAGTCTACATCAAACAAAAAGTCGTTGTCTGAATTCTTCGGCTTAAATTTAAGTTTTGAATACAGCTCAGATGAGAATTTGTAGCTTTCATCTAGCCGGGCGAGATCACGGACAAACTCAATATGAATTAAATCTCTCTCAATAGTGTCCCCCTGAATATTTTCAATATATTCAGAAATTTTCCTTTGAGCCCATGCTTGAGTTCCTGTCAAAATATTGTTGACTTCAAACTCTTTCACAATAAGAAGGATGATCGCCTTGTTGTCCTTTAATATTCCAGGTTCGATTTCATTTGAAATATCAATATACTTGAATGGTTCAGATACCGTCTCGTCCATTATATCAATAATGACAACTTTGTCGAGTGTCAAATAATCACCGGATCGAGTTCTCACTTTCAGGTTGCGTATTTGATTTTTACACTCATCCCACTTTTCTTTTAATTCCTTTATGTGATTGGATAGCATAGCAACCACTGCATCGTCTTCAAATTCTGACAAATTGGGTAAAATTGAATTAAATAGGATATCAACATTGTCAGATTTAAGGCCCAGTTTCTTAAAAAATCTACTCCAAACATTCTTATTGGTTTCGGTATCCTCTTCAAGATATTCTTCCGAAACGAATATGGCACCTTCATCATACTTTCTTACGAGTGATTCTATCCCATCCTTTTGGTAAATATCTGATATATACAATTCGGGACATGAATAATCCGTTGAACCATCAGTGTCGCATAACTTTAAATTCATAAGATTTCCGTAACTCTCGATTGACTTTTGGTTAGACTTAATCCATCTCCAAAAATCAATATTGTTGGTTGCATCATCGAGATTATCTATCAAATCGCTATTCACCACCAATGAATCTATAATAGCCACAAAATTATATGTCTCGATTTTGAGTAACTGTAAGGCACTTTTGTCAAACCCAGAAGAATATACATTTGAAAGCACTTCAAATACTCCTTCAGGGCACCATTCTTTAGATCTCAGTTCAATTGCAGCATCATCATATTCGAGTAAACGAACTGATGAATCTCGATCTGATATGATGGTACCATCGAAACAGAGCAACGGAATATCCTGAATGTCATTGAAGCTTAACGATCCGTCAAAGATACTCTTGAAATCCCTTTTCAAATAGTCAAGGAATGCCAGGAGTTTTTCTTCAGTGTCGAGACTATTATAAATTGCCTTTCTATTTGCAAGTACAACCTCTGAGAAAAAGGATTTATTTGTGAATGTCTTAATACCAAAAGATTGACGCAAAAATCCCTCCAAGTCTCTTTGATCCTCCTGATTGAACTTATCCAAATATTCTGAATCAAGACAATACATCATATCACTGCCTAGCCAGTCATGGTTGGAATTGTCTTCAAATGAAGTATTCCCGGCATAAATTAGATGAGAAAAGTATCTCAGGTCATCGGCATTGAGGTAGATTTCATCTCCTTCAATGTCATTACATTTTAATACATATTCTCTCAGCTGTAAATCCTTATCTTTCAGTAATTCCCTGGCTTCAAATACATATTTCAAGAAAGATAGGTTCTTTTCAAAGTCTTTTTCTATTGCATCATTGACAGCATTGAGGAAATCGCTATCACCAACAATGATATTTGCAATGAATTCAGATTTGATAAATACTGAAACACCAAGACTCTCGAAGGTTTTTTTGAGATTACCCTCGCTTACTCCATTTGGAAAATATTCATGAGACAAGATTGTAATATTATTTTCTCCAAGCCATGTGGCGATTGATACTTCATATGCTTCATTATTATAGAAATATATCTGGCCTTCAAATCCATATATTATATTTCCATCCTCATCTATGAATGGAATAATTCCAGAATGATCTGACAAATCAATTGCATTGTCAGCAATGAAATTAAAGAAGTATTTGGAATTGCCAATCTCTTCAAGAAGACTAACAGCATCCTTATCATCAAGGATATATTGCTCTATTAGCTCCTGCGCATCAAAATCCTTGAATTCTTTATAGGCAAAATTTTGCCATGACTCATTATTCTTAAAATATTCCCTGGTTTTTTCAGATAAATGAGGAATATAATTCCGCAAAAAGGAGATTCCGCTACAATGTTTGTCAAATTCATAATATAATTCATTTGCCATATATAAGGCTCCTTCATATTCTATGAATATTGACTCGCTTGAAAAAGAATCCAAATTTTCAGTAATCAATAGATGATCTATGAACTTTATATTGTTTTCTGGATTTTTTAGCCATTCCTGTAAATCATCATTTGGACAGTTTGTTTTGACATCATCAAATTCCACATCATGCTCTTCGGGACAATATTTGTAAAGAAAATTCATAAAAGATTCTGACATTCGTAATTCCTGAATAGGAAGATACTTCCCCGTCATCCCCATAATCGAAATGAAGTCAGAATCAAGCATCACTGCATTTGCAGAGATCCCTGTTCGATCATCGATTACCTCATTTATGCATGCATCTAATAAATTACCATCTATATCAATGACCGGAACAAAAGGTACATCATATATGAGCGACTCAAACTCATCCTGAAATTCTTGTATAAAAGTTTCATAATCTCCGTGATGTGATTTACATTCTTCAAAATCAGGAATCAAAGAAAATATAGAATCAAGTTCATACTCTCCGCTTTTTATAAGGGATTTAATCCATTTAAAAAACTGTCGACCTGCGATTTTGGCAATTTCATGGTTCAACTCGATATTCTCTATATCATCTCTTGAACCATTGGGAATCATATCGGTATTCATTAGGAACTTAAATCCCCAATTTGCTTTTTTTGCTGGGAGATAGCAATACAAGTTAGCCTTTTCAACTGGAAGTAATTTACGACCTTCTTTCTTGCAGGCAAACCTGACAGCAGTCTTGCTAAAATTTAGATACTTTTCCGGCACCTTGTCATAACCATCCGACTTATCTGCTTCCTGGTTTGTCAAAACATCTGTGATTCTATTCTTAACAAAATCCGGGACATCTTCCGTCAAAGCTTCCGATACACACCAATTTCGATTGTCTTTTGACCTTACAATTTCAGGTTCTGAAGAGCTTCCGAAAAAGACACTTACTTTATGAATATTAGGAATGAACAGAATGACTCTTTCTGTTTCAAATACTTTTGTAAACAAGTCAATATAGTTGTCATTCCTGGATCTATCAGAAAGTATCTTTTTATCACGTGGCTTAAGAGCAAATTTAACCCTGAAAGTTTCATTCGGGTGTTTACTAAACAAAGTTCTAATAATCGGGGGCAAAGAATTTTGTTCCGTCCATACAGGTAGAATCTGCCAAGGTGTGTTGATTACATCAGTGGCAGATTTGTCGAATCTGAACGAATAATTCCCGGTATTTAGGTATACGTAATCATTATCAAGGAAAACAGTCTTAAATCCGATACCTTTGTATCCAATTGCCTCAACATTATCAGATTTCTCTCCATCGTTAATATCACAAATAGCGGCTATATTTTTGGGATTGAAATATTCTCCGGTATGTTGGAATGTGAGATAATTAGAAGTAAAATGAAATTCTACATCAACAGGTACAGTTTGATGGTTATCACCAACGTACTGCTTTTGGGGATAATCATTTGCGTTTTGTAATAGTTCATAAATAAATACCTCTTTTCCGCTTTGTGTCAATTGCTTGTTTAATGTTTCCAATGACCGGGCAATTTTTTTGGCAGCACTTGCAGGATAACGAGCAATACTATCTGCTAAACAATGTACAATATCATTTGGATATATAGGAACTATTTCTTGGCTCAAATCTATTCCAAATTTCAATGGTGATGTTTTTAGAAGTGACCATGTAAATTTATAATATGCGTATTTACTGAATACTTGGTCAGGACTATTAAACACTATTGCAAGGTCCTTTACTCCTCTTTCTCTATCCTCTATTTTCGTGAAATCAGTATTTCGAATGTCGGAAATCCTATAGGTGTTTGGAGTGCTCAAGGGTGAGAATTGGCCAATAAAAAAATCATTAACCAAACGCAAGCGGGTTTTGATTTTGGAGATTTCAACTTCATCATCAGTATCTCCATTTACCTCGTTATCTTCTTGAATTGTAGTTCTTATTAAATTTAAAATGAAAAGGTTGTTATATTTTTCTCTAAAAGTTCTATCGGCAAGTTCACAGTTAAAGGTATATCGTTTTCCAACCTGTAAATTGGGATTAATATACTTGAAAAATATTTGCGCATGATTAATGGGATACTTGATTGGCCTATTTCCTGACATGATGTTAACAAATCGATCACCTGTATATTCTCCCGATAGTATTAATGATTCTGATTTCCATGTTGCTTTCAAAAACTCTAAAATTTTATTATCGGAAAGCATTTTAGCTTCCTGCATGGTCTTTGGTTTCATATAATTAATTTTCTGGTAAATGAATTAAATTTCGAATTTAAGCTGATTGGACTCAACTTTAAGAAGCATGCTTGCACGAATAAGAAATGACATACTCCAATTAATTGAGAACTTTTAATAATAACCTGTCTTCCAAGGCAAGTCTATTTTTTAAAATTATTTTTCCCTAAGTCTTTCGATGTAAGCCAAATTATAGAGGCTTCCTTGGGTTCTGTTAATATATTATGCTCAAAATCCAGCACATTTCCGGGAATAACCCAATTTGAGCTTTCTAAGGAGAATAGTATTTTCATAGTATTTTAGTTGATGTAATAGTTTTTCGCATTAGCTAAATTTATTTTCTTCTTGGATATTCATGATTCTTCCTTTATCGTCCAGGTCGAACAATTCAACAGTCCGCCCTCAAGCCCGACCTCGTTGTAATTGACTGATTCAATGATGCGGTCTGGAAATATCTCGTGAAACATCTTCACGACCGCTTCATCTTTGTCAGGTTCATATCCGAATATGGGGACAACCATCAAATTGCCGACCTCGAGATAATTCACATAACATCCGATCGCATGGTCGGCATTTCGCTTGATTCGATAATCCCCGAATGGGATATCGATGTACTGAATGCCATATGTTTTCAAAACCCGGTTGATCCCTTTGGTCCAGTATTGAAACTCTTGGTCTCGATGGTTGCCTAATATCGTGTTACGATCGACAAACCTGACCATTCCATCGGCATGTCCGGTAAGGACAGAATTGATCTGGGGAATCACAATGACCTCGGCTTCGAGTAATTTTTCAATGGTAGATACCAGCTTGTTTTTACTTGTGAATCCGGGATTCTCCGCAAAAATCCGGTCGGTAACGATGGCCCTGTTGCCCCAATGTACAATATTTCCCCCGTCGAGATTTATGTTCGAAGTCATAGGATTAAATTGCGTGGCATCGCTGACTTCAGCCGGATTCGTCTTGAGGTGCCCATACCCATCCAGATAAGAAGGATCGTACTGAAACTGCACAAACCTGTCATGGTCAATTTGGACCGGCATAAAATCGCGGCACCAAATGTCTCTGATATTGGAATCCTTCAGGTATTTCACAGGTATGGCATGTTTCTCAAGAACTCCAGTTAACCGGTTGTGCGCCTTGCAATACCGTTCGTCGTTTCGTAAACGCTCAGTGAGATAAACGGTGTTTGTTTCCTTACCTTGGATCATGAAACCCCCTTTCATAGAAGAACTCGGCGTCGGTACTTTCCACTTCAGGATTGAAAGTGCCGATGATTAAAGTTTCGGTTTCCGGATCTATGACATGGTTCCGGAAGCGATGTGTAATTTTGGTCATGATTGAGGTTTTAGGTATTCATTGTTTTTTGTTTGTTTTACTATGTCAGCCCATGTCATAACACCCGGAACGACAGTCATTCACTGTAAATATGAAAGCGTAATGGGGTAGGGTATGTGTTATCTTAGGTTTCATGCAAAACTGAAACCTTAAAAATAGGAAATCTTTTCAATGGAAAGTACAATTTTGGAAAGTGTACTGGAATGTTTGGAGTAAATGTGTACTCAAACTTTTCTAAAACGACGGTTAATAATTGTTATAAACAATAATTGTAAATGAAAAAAGAAACCCTTAGTTTTGGGAAAATGCCTTGAACCATATCATAACCCCGGTTATGAGCAAATTAAGTAATAGATATAATGGCAAAGAAAATAGTTTATGTGGACATGGATAATGTGCTGGTCGACTTCCAGTCGGGTATTGACCGGTTGCCTGAACACACGCTAAAAGAGTATGAAGGCAAGCTGGACGAGGTGCCCGGAATATTTGCAATGATGGATCCCATGCCCGGCGCCATTGAGTCGGTAAAAAAGTTGCATCCACACTTCGACCTGTATATCCTGTCGACGGCACCATGGAAGAATCCTTCGGCATGGTCGGATAAACCATTGTGGATACAGAAACATCTCGGAGAGGGAACAGGGAACCTATTCTATAAAAGGTTAATCTTGTCGCACCATAAAAACCTGAATAGGGGTGATTTCCTGATCGACGACAGGCCAAATAACGGCGCAAAAGATTTTGGGGGCGAATTGATCGTGTTTGGCTCCGATAAGTTCAGGGATTGGGAATCGGTAACTGACTACCTGCTGGGGAAAATATCACATTCGTAGAGCCATTAAATAAACCACCACTATGCAACCAGGACCCAATTACGTTTACAAATGCCCCCGTTGCGGCAATCTTTTGACAGTGGGAAGTATATTAAGCGGAAACACCATTGGCGCCAAAATATACTCCGACGGCAAGCGAATTGCCCCAATGCTTCCTGATTTTCCTGACCTTACGAAATGTAAGAAATGTGAAACCATCTTCTGGCTAAGCAAATTGAGAAAAATAGGAAGATATGAGTGGGGCGATAAAATGAATTCTAAGTGGGCAAAGGCTGACGAGGCCAACTTCCTTGGTATTGACGACTATTTCAGGGCCCTCAGCGAGAATGTGGCCGAAAATGTGGAGGAGGAGCTGTTCATTAGAAATCAGGTTTGGTGGGCTTATAACGACAGAAAAAGAGACAATAAAAGCCTGTTTACTGATGAACATGACCAATTGATGTGGTGGGAGAATTGCCATAAACTAATATCGCTTCTTGACCAGGCGGATCTGGAACAAAAAATCATGACGGCCGAAATCTACAGGAACCTGGGCGAATTTGATACCTGCATCCGGATCATCCAAAGCATTGACAACGATGACCTGAAATGGCTAAAAGAGAAATTCATGCATGAATGTGATCAAAAGAACACATACGTGATAAGGCTTAATTAGGGGCCTAAACCATAACCTGCCCAAAATTGGCAGATCAGGGGTAAAATCAAGCTTTATGAAGCTATCATGGTTTATGCTTGCTTGACAGTTTAATACTCCGGATTCCGCCCCGGCAAAGGGAGACATAAAATGCAACACTAACTATACTTAAAATCAAAATTATGACGAAGAAACAAACTGACAAATTAATGAATGTTCTTTTGGGAATTGCAGCATTTGCAATACTTCTTGGTGCATTATTTAAACTTCAACATTATCCAAACGGAAATCAAATCCTATATTTCGGATTTATGGCAAGTTTTATTTTAAGCGGTATCGAGATAAGTCGATTGAAAAGAATAATTAAAGTATTGGAAAAGGATTCTGAAAATCCTCAATAAAGAAAAAACGACACGATAGCACAGTACATATTGCAGGGATGCCCCAACAACATGTACAATCCGTTGTACGTCATTATGAAGAGTCTGTAATCTACCCTAAAACCAGCACCGTATACAAAAAATAATGACGAAGAACACAAATCAAATTCTTTCTGGACACAGTAAATTTATCAAGTGGTAATTTTAACCAGAATCAATATATTATTTCTATATTTGTGAAAATATCACAAATATAGAAATATGATTATCGAATTTAGCGTTAAGAATTACCGATCTATTAAGGATCTTCAAACGTTGAGTTTAATTGCCGCGCCCATAAAATCGAAAAATCAGGAATTGGATTTCAATAATGTAATTCCGGTTTCGGAGAAATTATCCTTGCTTAAATCGGTGGCCATTTATGGTGCCAATGGCAGTGGCAAAAGCAATTTGATTAAAGCTTTAATCATGATGTTTATCTTCATCGATAAATCATTTCAGGACGATGAATTGGGTAAGCGCATTATCGAACCTTTTGCTTTCGACAAAGCAAGCTTTGAAGAACCCACTTTCTTCCAACTCATTTTTATTAGCGATAACGTAAAATACCGTTATGGTTTTGAAGTGAAGGGAAATACGGTGGTCAGCGAATGGCTGTTTGGCACTCCGGGGAAAAAGGAGGTGTATTATTTCACCCGCGAGGGCGCAAAAATCCTAATCAACGAAGACAAATTTGACGAGGGGAAAGGATTGGTTGACAAAACCAGTTCCAATAATCTATTCCTAAACGTATGTAAAGCGTTCAATGGCAAAATCTCAAAACAAATTCTCGACTTTTTCAGGGTCCGTGTTGGCATTAGTGCCGGGGTTAATGATACCGCTTTTCGCGAATCGACATTAACGTTGATGAAAGATGCAGATATCAAAAAGCAAATTGTAAAACTTTTAAACGTGGCCGATTTTGGTATCAGGGATATCAGCAACAAACGAATTACGGCATCCGATTTGCCGGCAAACTCTCCGGCTGAGTTACTTAAAAAGGTGACTGATGAAAACTGGGAATTTTTGCTATCGAAGCGGCCTGTTTTTAATGAGGATGGCGAGGTAATAGGAGAAAGGGAGCTATTGATGGAAAGTCAGGAATCGGATGGAACGTTAAAGTTCTTCAATTATAGTGGTGCTATTTTGGATGCTTTAATGGATGGCGGCGCTTTGTTTATTGATGAATTTGATGCACGGCTACACCCAATGCTGACCAAAAAGATTGTTGAGCTTTTTAATTCGCCTGTAATGAATAAGAATGGCGCCCAGCTTGTATTTGTCACCCATGACACCAATTTGCTGGACAATTCTCTTCTTCGTCGGGATCAGATTTATTTTACCGAGAAAAATAAGCTTTCACAAACTGTGGTATATTCATTGGTTGATTTCAAAGGGATCCGGAATGATGCATCTTACGAAAAAGATTATATTAACGGAAAATATGGGGCCATCCCGTTTCTGGGTGATTTCGATAAACTGTTGCAGTAATGACATAGAGTTTGCCAAAAGTCTTTATCACATATTTC
>JACDJC010002522.1_pt1 | contig 14250 bp, 12 predicted proteins | sample 7454191 | NCBI WGS metagenome assembly JACDJC01 (sample SAMN14253291, study PRJNA609438) | sludge metagenome | isolation source: sludge after 25d culture with pyrite and EDTA | collected 2018-12-20 | reverse complement strand
GGCCGCGCCCGCGCTGGGGCCCTCCTTCGGGGTGGCGCCGGCGGGAACGTGGATGTGGATCTCGGAGTCATCGAGCAGCGACTGCGTGATGCCGAAGCGCCGGGCGTTGCTCTTGGCGTAGGTGAGCGCCGCGCGCGCCGATTCCTTCATGACATCGCCCAGCTGGCCGGTAAGCACCAGGCCGCCCTTGCCCGGCGTAACCGACGTCTCCACGAACAGGATGTCGCCGCCTACCGGCGTGTAGTACATGCCGGTGGCCACGCCCACGAGGTTGTCCTCGGCCTCGGATTCCGGCGTGTAGCGCTGTGCGCCGATGTACTGCTCGAGGCCGCGCTCGGTGATGCGCACGCGCTTGGCCTCGCCGAGAGCGATGCGCCTGGCGACCTTGCGGCACAGGGTGCCGATGAGGCGCTCGAGGTTGCGGACGCCCGCCTCCCTCGTGTAGGACGTGATCACGCGCGAGAGGGCGCCGTCGGTCAGCGTCACCTGGTTGGGCTTGAGGCCGTTCTCGATGATCTGGCGCGGCAGGAGGTAGCGCTTGGCTATCTCGAGCTTCTCCTGCTCGATGTAGCTGGAGAACTCGATGGCCTCCATGCGGTCGAGCAGCGCGTCGGGGATCTGCTGCATGTTGTTGGCGGTGGCGACGAACAGCACCTCTGAGAGGTCGAAGGGCACGCCCAGGTAGTGGTCGGTGAAGTTGGCGTTCTGCGCGGGATCGAGCACCTCTAGGAGCGCCGAGGACGGGTCGCCCTGGTAGGAGACGCCGAGCTTGTCGACCTCGTCGAGCAGGAACACGGGGTTCTTGGCGCCCGCCTGGCGGATGCCCTGGATGATGCGGCCGGGCATGGAGCCGATGTAGGTGCGGCGGTGGCCCCTGATGTCGGACTCGTCGCGCGCCCCGCCCAGGCTGATGCGCACGTACTCGCGGCCGAGGGCCTTGGCGATGGACTGGGCGATGGACGTCTTGCCGACTCCGGGCGGGCCCGCGAAGAGCAGGATGGGGCCCTTGTTGACCTCGAACGCGTCCAGCTCGCCCTTGGCGGCGCGCTCGCTCTTGAGCTTGCGGACCGCCAGGTACTCGAGCACGCGGTCCTTGACCTTCTCGAGCCCGTAGTGGTCGGCGTCGAGTATCTCGCCGGCCTTCGTGATGTCGAGACGGTCTTCGGTGCGCGTGTTCCACGGCAGTTCGACGATGGTGGTCAGGTACGTGCGGATGACCGACGCCTCGGCCGAGTCGGGGTGCATGCGGCTCAGGCGGTTGAGCTCGCGCTGGGCCTCCTTGAGCACGTTCTCAGGGAGGTCGAGGGCGAGGAGCTTCTCCTTGAACGCCTCGACCTCGTCCTCGTCCTCGTCGGAACCTGACAGTTCCTTCTGCAGCGCCTTGATCTGCTCGCGCAGGAAGTACTCGCGCTGGTTGCGGTCGATCTCGTCCTTGACCTCGCGCTGGAGGCGGCGCTGCGTCTCCTGCAGCTCGATCTCGGTGTCGATGAGCAGCAGCACGTGCTTGATGCGCTGTGCCTGGGTGGGAGCCTCCAGGACGGCCTGCTTGTCGGCCAGCTTGAAGTCGAGGTGGTACGCCACGTAGTCGGCGAACTGCCCGGGGTCGTCCAGGTTCATCACGAACTGCGCGACCTCGCTCTGGATGGCGCGGCTGCCGTTCTCGACGAGCTCGCGGAACTTCTCCTTGAGCTCGCGGAAGGCGGCCTCGAGTTCCAACTCGTCGCCGGTGGGAACCTCGATGGGTTCGACCAGGGCCTCGATGACCTCGTCGCCGGAGTACTCGTTCACCTTCACGCGCGCGAAGGCCCTCACCAGCATCTGGATGCTGTTGTCGGGGTTCTTCTTCATGCGCAAGATGTTGCAGGCCGTGCCGACCCGGTACAGGTCGTCGGCGGTGGGTTCCTCGACGTCGCGGTCCTTCTGGCTGACGATGACGATGGTCCGGTCGCGGTCCAGCGCCGCGTTGATGGCCCTGATGCTCACGGGCCTGCCGGCGTCGATCGGCATGACCATGGTGGGGTAGAGCACCGAGCCGCGCACTGGGCAGACCGGGATGGGGGCCGTGAAATCGGTTCGGTTGGTGACCTCTGCCATGCTGGTCTCCTAGTCTCGACCGCGGCTTGCGGTGTGGGGAAGTGTTCTGGGGGTGCCGCCGCCGGCTGCGGGGGCACGCGGGGGGTCAGGTAGTTGAGTCAAAGTAGCTCAAGTTTACTGGTTGTCAGACACTAAAGGTGCCTCGTGCGACACCCGGCGCCGCACCACGGCAGCGCCTGGCCCAGATTCTACACGCTGGAAGGGAATCTCAAGGCTCCTGTGGTAGCGTGGCGCGGCATGAACGACGTCATCTCCGCCCTGCAGCACGCTGTAGAAGGGGCCGTGGCCGGGCTCGGCGCCCCGGACGTCCCGGTCCTGATCCAAGAGGTGCCCGAGGGTAGGCCGGGCGACTACGGCACCGCGGTGGCCTTCACCCTGGCCAAGGCGCTGGGCCGCAACCCGGCGGGCATAGCCGCCGACATAGTGGCCGCCACGGCGCTGCCCGAGGGCGTGGCGAGCGCGTCCGCGGTCGGCCCTTACATCAACTTCACGGTCGAGCCCGCGGCCTTCTTGCGCAGCGTGACGCTCGAGCCGCGCAGCCCGCGCGCGGAACCCCTCAAGGTCGTGGTCGAGCACACGAGCGTCAACCCCAACAAGGAAGCGCACGTGGGGCACCTGCGCAACATCGTCCTCGGCGACGCCACGGCGCGCCTCCTCAAGGCAGTCGGCCACGACGTCGAGGTGCAGAACTACATCGACGACACCGGCAGGCAGGCCGCGGAGAGCATCTTCGCGGTCACCTACTTCGGCGCCCGCTACGGCACCGAGGGCGGGCGCAAGTACGACCACTGGCTGGGTGAGCTGTACGTGCGTCTGGCCGCCGCCAAGGAGACCGATGGCGACGCCATCGAGCGCGGCGTGACGGAGGTCATGCACCGCCTGGAGCGCGGCGAACTGCGGCCCGAGGTCGAGCGGGTGCTGAAGGCCCAGCTCGAGACCTACCACTCGCTGGGCGCCGATTACGACCTCCTCGTGTGGGAGTCCGACATCGTGCAGGGAGGGCTCTTGCAGCGCGGCCTCGAGGTGATGGAGGCGAGCCCTCACGTCTCGCGGCCCACCGAGGGCAAGTACGCCGGGGCCCTGGTGATGGACGTCAGCGAGTTCCTGCCCGGCCTCGAGGAGCCGCTGGTGGTGCTGGTGCGCTCGGACGGCAACGCGATGTACGTGGCGAAGGACATCGGCTACCAGTTCTGGAAGGCGGGCATCTTCGAGGGACTCACCTACGAGCGCTTCGCGGTGCAGCCGAGCGGCAAGCCGCTCTACACGTCTAGCCCCCGCGGCGAGCTGCACCCCGACGGCCGCTCCTTCGCGCATGCCCGCGAGATAATCAACGTGATCGACGCCAGGCAGAGCCACCCGCAGACCATCGTCCGCACCGCCCTGGCCCTCTCGGCGACCCCCGAGGGCCGCGCCGCGTTCGATCACTCGCACCACCTGGCCTACGAGGTCGTCACCCTCGAGGGCCAGGCGATGAGCGGCCGCAAGGGCATAACGCTGTCCATCGACGAGGTGGCCGAGGAGGCCACCCGCCGAGCGCGCGCCGTGGTGGAGGAGAAGAACCCGGGCCTCAAGGACGTGGACCTCGTGGCGCGGCAGGTTGGCATAGGGGCTTTGCGCTTCGGGATGCTCAAGAGCGAGGCGAAGAAGGTCATCGACTTCCGCTGGGAGCAGGCCCTGTCGCTGCAGGGCGACTCCGCGCCTTACGTGCAGTACGCTCACGCCCGCGCCTGCAGCATCCTGCGCGCCGCCGCGGCCGCCGGCTTGGACGCGGCCGCCGCCAGGGCCGGCGCCGACTTCGGGCAACTAGGCCCGCTGGAGGTGAGGCTCGCGCGCGTGCTCAGGCGCTACGCGGACGTGGTGGAGGCCGCCGCGGTGGCGCTGGCGCCGCACTCGGTGGCGCAGTACGCGCTCGACGTGGCCACGGCCTGGAACTCCTACTACAACCACAAGGACGCCGGCGGGCGGGCCGACACGCAGGTCATGCGCGCGGGCCCGGGCCTGCGCGAGGCGCGCCTCGTGCTGGTGGACCGGGTGCGCGCCACGCTGGCCGAAACGCTCGACCTCTTGGGGATCGCGGCGCCCAGCGAGATGTAGGGGAGCTGGCGCCTCTGGCGCCGTTCCTCTCGCGATCGGCCCGCCCCTTCGCCGGCACCAGCGGCTGCCGGGATAAGTGAGGATGGTCATGCGGCGAGGTGCCGATGCTCGCTCGCTCCTAGGCGTCCCTGAAAGGGTTCTCCACCCTCACGCCGCCGTAGTCCTGGCCGTGATCCAGGTCTTCGGAGAGGACGAGCTTGCAGCGCATGGCGCGCGCGGCTTCGATGATGGCCGCGTCCCAATACGAGATGGCGAACCGTTCCCGCAGCGCCATGGCGGCCCGGGCCACGTCAATGTCCATGGTGAGGACCGGGAAGCGGAGGAACGACTCGACCAACCGAACGGCCTGAAGATGGGTCAGCGGATCGGCCCGACCAGCGCGCGTGGCCTGAACGTAGAACTCTTGGAGCACTTGGACCGAGAGTGCGAGGTCGGGCTCTGCCAGCAACGCGTTCGCTTTGGAGGACTTGGCGTGTTCGGCCGGATCTTTCGATACGGCGTAGAGCAGTACGTTGGTGTCAACGAAGCGCACGATCGTGCGCCTCGTCGCGGGGCAGGCGGTCCGAGGCGGAGAAGCGCTCGATCTCGGCCATCACCTGCTGCTGTTGCTGCTCTGAGCGCGCGAACCGTGCTTGGTTCCGAGTGAGCGACTCGAGGTATGCGGTGACGATGGCGCTGACCGACGTGTCGTTCTCAGCGGCGTACACGCGTGCGGCGTGGTAGACGTCTTCGGGCACGGCGACGGTGATGTTCTTCATGGCCTCAGATTAGCCCGGTTACGCAGTTTCTGTGCAGCACAGTCTCATCTGGGCTCCTTCGCGTGAGTCTTGCGCCCTCCTCAGCGGCCAGCGCAATGACGCCATACGGACGGCAGCCGGCTCACGACGATGATGGCGAGGCCCTGCGCTAGCAGGATCGGCTGCAGGAAGAGGGTCAGGATCATCATCTGCACGACGATCCAGATGATCTGCGCGACGCCGATGAGGACCGATGCGAGCCAAGCTACCTCCGTGCCGAAGAGCCACCCACGTGCCCAAGCGGGCATCTAGTTTGGTTTGCGGGTCGCGCCTTAGCGCTAGCGCCCGTGAGGTTTAGAACGCGGTCGGAGCCACGACAGTATTAGGCTGCGGGCACCTGCAACTGTGCCAGATGGCAAGCTGGCGCGCCGCGGTCGCGCCTGCAAGGCACGGCCGAGAAGATTGCCAAGTGGGGAGGGGCGGCGAGCCAAGCTGCGACGCTACATGTCGCACCCGTCGGTGATGCTGACAGTTGATGCTTGAAGATCGATCAACAGAACGTGGCAGACATCTTTGGGCGAAGTCAGCCACGGAGGGCAGCGGCCACTCGTTGCTCGCCCACCTGTTAGACGTGGGCCTGATGGCGGGAGCCATCTTGGAGGCTCGCGGTGACGGTGCTGTCGCGATTGTGAGCGAGGAGTTGAACCTCAGCTTAGAGGAAGCCCGTCGCTTGATGATCGTGCTGGTGGCCCTTCACGACATCGGCAAGGCCACACCGGTCTTCCAGCGGAAGTGGCCGGCCGGCGCGCCGGCGGAGGCCCTAACTACGCGCGCCGATGACATCCCACACGGTCGCGCTGGCGGCATCTTGCTTCGGGAATGGTTGGTGGAGCGGGGCATTGGGCGGCGTCTTGCCACATCGTTGGCGAACGCCGTAGCCATCCACCATGGTCAGCGCCTGCCGCAGAGCTTCGTCTCTCCCGACACTTACGACCCCAGGAGCATAGGGGAGGACGCTCACCCTTGGCGCGGTTGGCGGGCAGCACTGCTGGTAGACGTGGAAGAGGCAGTCGGGCCGCTGCCGCAACTCACCACCAAGAAATACCTCCGTGGCCGCAGCTGGGCGCTACTGGCGGGTCTCACCAGCGTTGCCGATTGGCTCGGCTCGAGCTTGCCGCATGCCGGTAGGGTCTCGGATACGAGCCAGTACCTAACCGAGCGGCAGGAGGCGGTTCGCGAGAGACTCGCAGCGGTGGGCTGGCCGCGCGGGAACGCGTGGTGGCGGGAGCCGGCGACGGGAGGATCGTTTAGCCAATGGTTCTCGACGCCCGCTGCGCCGTTTCAGCCGCGCCCGCTTCAAGCCGCCGTGGAGGCAGTGATGCGCGGCGCCTCCGAACCGACCCTACTGCTGATCGAAGCGCCCATGGGGGAGGGGAAGACCGAGGCGGCGTTCTTCTGCACCGTGCAGCCGATCGGGCGGCGCGGATCCTACATCGCGCTACCGACTCAAGCGACCAGCGACGCCATGTACGCCCGCCTCACTACGTTCGTGGAGGCCAACCAGGAGCGCAAGATCGAGGTTGCCCTAGCGCACGCCGCCAGTCGAGTGCGGCCGCTCGTCGCGTCGGAGCACGAGAGGGAGGCTCATCCTGAGGGAATTGAGTCGCAGGCGGAGGGGGAGGCCTGGTTCTCAACCGGTCGGCGAGAGCTCCTGGCGGAGCTCGGGGCCGGCACGGTGGATCAGGCGTTGCTGACGGTACTGCCGGTGCGGCATTTCTTCGTGAGGACCTGGGGGCTCGCCGGGAAAGTCGTGGTGTTCGACGAGGTGCACGCCTACGACGCCTACACCGGGGGCCTACTGGCAGAGCTACTCGGCTGGCTCGCCGCTACCCGCTCAAGCGCCCTCGTGATGAGCGCCACCTTGCCGGCGGCGACCCGGGCGCAGTTGGTGGATGCGTACAGCGAAGGGCTCGGCCGCTCGGCCCCCGAGCTCGAGGAGACACCCTACCCCCGGCTTACCGCACTGAGTGAGAGCAGGGTCGAAACACGTTCGTTCTCAGCTTCCTCCTCCTCTACCGTCCGGATCCAGAGCGCCCCTTACGACCTGATCGAGCTTGCCGAGGAGCTGGTGGCCGCTGCCGAAGCGGGTGGGGCGGTGGCGTGCATCGTCAACACGGTGGACCGCGCCCAGCGGCTCTACGCTATCTGCAAAGGGAGAGTCGCTGACGTGACGCTACTCCACGGGCGGTTCCCCTTGAGCGAGCGGAAACGGCGTGAAGCGACTGTCGTTCAGCGCTTCGGCCCCGGTGGAACGCCGGAAACGAGGGAAGGCATAGTCGTCGCTACCCAGGTGGTCGAACAGAGCCTGGACCTCGACTTCGACGTCCTCTACTCCGATCTCGCACCCATCGACCTGCTACTGCAACGCATGGGGCGCATGCATCGCCACGCCGGCAGGACTAGGCCGACGGCGTTCGAAGAGGCCAGCTTGCGTATCGCGGGTTTGGAATCGAGCACGCATGAGGGGCCCAGGGATGAGGCCCTCCAAACGGTCTACGCCGAATACCTCCTATGGCGGAGTTGGGCTGCTCTGGTAGGCAAAGAGCAGCTAAGCCTACCGACGGACATCGACGCGCTGGTGCAACTCGTCTACTCAGAAACGCCCCTAGCTCCACTCGTGGCTTTCGCTGCACAGGTTGAGGCTGCCCGCAGGGAGTTCATCACGCAGAACGAAGAACGTTCGCGCGCCGCCCAAACATGGTCGCTAGGGGCGCCACTGGCGTCGTCCACGGAAAGCTGGGGAGAGGCGGGCCGCGACGTGGACGACTGGCGCGAGTACGCGCTCAAAGTCCCCACCCGGTTAGGTGACGACACCGTGACGGCTATCCCCTTGACCCGCGCAGGCGCAACCGTCTCCATTTACGGAAACGGAGGCTCGGCCTCGCACGCGCGCGGTAGGCGTGCGTCCGCGGATTTCGTGGCTGCCGCCCTGAGCGAGCAGATTCGCATCTCGCGCAAGTCGCTCGTTGCAGCTCTCCGCGCGGAGGAGCCGCCGGCCTGGTGGCATAAGACCGGCGCACTGAAGCACAGCCATCCCTTATTCATCGACGAACGCGGCCGAGCATCGATCGACCAGTCTGTGCGCTTGGACCCTGAGCTCGGCGTCGTCTACGAGAAAGGAGACCGAGATGAGCGCACTTAGCTTCAACCTGGTGCGAGAACCGTGGATTCCAGTGGAGGACGCGAATGGCCGCCTGAGGGAGGTGAGCCTGGCGGAACTCTTCTTACAGTCAGACAGCTTGACGCGGATCGTCGAGCAATCCCCGACGGTCACGGCGGCTCTCTACCGCCTGGCTTTCGCCATCGCCACCAGAGCAGTCGCCCCCGCAACCGTTGAGGAGTGGGAGGAGGTCTGGGAGGAAGGCGAGATAGGCGAGGTCGTCGAGGCTTACCTCACCGCTCATGAGGGTCGCTTCGATCTGTTCTCCCCTGAAGCGCCCTTCTACCAGGTGTTGGAGATGCCTGAAAACTGTAGGCCCTTCCCGTGGACCAAGCTCGCGCTCGAACTCCCGCCTAACTCGAGCAAGCTCCTCTTCGACCACACCTCAACCATCGATCCGCCGGCAGCGCCGCCCGCTGTCGTCGCCAGGGCCCTCGTTGCAGCGCAAGCTTTCATGGTGGGGGCGGGTAGGAGCTGCCTCGGTTACACCTCCAACGCTCCGCTTACTGCCGCGCTGTGCGTGGTTCCCGAGGGACCTACTCTCGCCGAGACCCTGATCATCAATATCCAAGGGGGCAGCCACGCAGGAGACGAACCGGTGTGGGAACGCCCGCCCTTGACGGCGGCTGACATCGAAGACCAGGAGGAAGACCTCTGGGACGGGCCGGTCAGCCGCTTGACCTGGCAGTCGAGATCGGTGCGCCTACTGCCCCTCGATGATGTGGGAACGGTTCAGTGGATCCACTTCGCCATGGGTTTCAAGACTCCAGCCATCGATGGCGACCGCGATCCGTGGGTGCCATACCGCGTGACGAAAGACGGCACGCGGATACCCCGGAAACTCGACTTAGAGCGGATGGTCTGGCGTGAGTTTCACGGCATGCTTGCAGGCAGCTCCGATGGCGAAAGCGACACGGTTCAGGCCCTTACCCGATTGGGTCTGCTGGCGAACACCGATAGGCGACCTCCGAAGAGCTGGACGGTGCTCGTCGCGGGGGTTCATGCCGACAAGGCAAGCATCAAGGCGTGGAGGCAGGAGCGGTGGCGGGTGCCAGAGGCCCTCGTTTCCGACAAGATGCGTCGGTTTCAGCTGAGCACCGCCACCGAAGAAGCGGAGCAGTTCGGGAGCGGCGTGAGCAGCGCCGCGTGGTTCACCGCAGCCGAGCTGCTCGGAGGCGCCGACAAGGCCGACAGAGCTGACATCAGGCAGTTAGCGGACTCGCTTCCTGCCAGCTCGAGCTACTGGACGTTCCTAGAGCGGAAGTTCCAGGGTTTCCTAAACGCGCTCAGTGGCGACGTCGATGAGGCGCGCGCTAGCTGGCGCCGTGACATTTCAAACGCCATCGACACCGCTGCCAGGGCCACCCACGAGGGCATCGGCCGCGACGCGGTTGCCCTCAAAGCGTGGGCGATGGGCAAGCCCAGGTTTGACCGGCTGGCTGCACAGGTCAAAGCCCAAGATCAGCAGCAACAGAGAGAGGAGCAGGAGGTGGAGATAACGTGAGCAAGGAGCAGAGAACAGTGGAGCCGGCGAGCGACCGCTTCGTAGAGCACATAGCGGGTCTGGACCCCGGCGCCAGAGCAGCGCTGCGGCGATCGCTAGCTTTCAAGCCGGGCACCTGGCCGGGCGCGTTCCCGTACGTCGAGCCGTGGGTCGGCGCTAGTTCTAACTGGGAAAGGCAGGTGGCCTACTTGGTGGCCGGTCTGCAAGCGCACTCCCGCGCCGAGCGGAGCTACAAGGACCTCGGTGCGGCAGCCCAGGCGCTGCAAGCGGCCACCGGCTCGGACTCGGTGGAGACGCGGTTCCTAGTGGTGCTCGACGCAGATGCAGATCAGCTTCCACATCGGTTACGCCAGATGATCAGCCTGATGAACTCACAAGGTGTCGCGCCTGCCTGGTCGCAACTACGTAAGGACTTGAACCGGTGGCGCACAGAAGAGCGGTGGGTGCAGCAGCGTTGGGCACGGTCTTACTACACAAGGCCGACCTCAGTAGCCGACGACACGGATGAAGCGGCTTCAAGCAGCCACTTCGAATCAGGAGAGAAGAGGTAAACAAACCATGCCGAAACGAATCGAGTTCCACGTCCTGCAGAGCTTCGCGCCTGCCAACCTCAACCGAGACGACACCGGTGCGCCGAAAGACACGATCTTCGGTGGGAGCCGCCGTGGGCGGATCTCGTCGCAAGCGTTGAAGCGCGCTGCACGCATGTACATGCAAGACTCCAACCTGATCCCACCGCACGCAAGGTCGTACCGTACCAACCGCGTGGTGGACCTGCTTACGCGCGCCCTCACGGACCGTGGCGTCGATGAGGAGGTGGCCCGCGCCGTCGCAACAGCCGGGATCGAGTCGATAGGATCACAGAAGAAGATGAAGGTCAAGGACGGTAAGACTGAATACCTAATGTTCCTCGGCCAGGAGGAGCTCGATCAACTAACCGAGCTCTTGACCCCCCTCGCTCGTGAAAGCGAGTCCACCAAGGTGAAGATTGACAAGGATCTGGCCAAATCGTTGACGGAGGTGCTGACGAAGAAGAACAAGTCGGCGGTAGACGTGGCGCTCTTCGGGCGCATGCTCGCGAACCTTCCCGAAGGCAATACGGACGCGTCATGCCAAGTAGCCCACGCGATTTCCACACACAGGGTGGAGCGCGACTTCGACTACTTTACGGCCGTCGATGACCTCAAACCCGACGACACCGCCGGAGCCGGCATGATCGGCACCATCGAGTTCAACAGCTCCTGCTACTACCGCTTCAGCGTGATCGACCGTGCCCAACTGACCGGCAACCTCGGTGACGCCGCGTTGGCGAGCCAGGCGCTGCGCGGCTACGCCGAGGCGGTCGCCAACGCGATACCAACAGGCAAGCAGAACACGTTCGCGGCACACAACCCTCCCTCAACGGTGCTGGCCGTCGTGAGGCACGCCCAGGCCCCCCGGAACCTTGCTAACGCCTTCGAGCGCGCCGTGCCGGCGGGCGCCGACGGCTACCAGAAGGAATCCGCCCGCAGACTGGGGGAGTACTGGACGAAGCTGGACGACGCCTACGGTCCCGCCGAGAGCGCCTGGTACCTGGACATAAGCGATGGCTTCCCCACGGATACGCGAGCTACCCGGGTGGGCTCACTGGATGAGCTCATCGAAGCGGTCCTGAACTCGGTGGGGTGATGTCTCATGATCACTAGCTTGAGGTTCAGGCTGGTGGGGCCACAGCAATCGTGGGGTACCAGATCCCGGTTCGACATGCGTGATACCGAGATGGCTCCTTCCAAGTCGGGGGTGGTCGGCCTGATGGCCGCAGCGCTAGGGCTTAGCCGCGATGCTGACATATCGCATCTCGCTCAACTAAGAATGGGAACCAGGACCGACCGGGTGGGAACGTGGGCTAAGGACTACCATACGGCCCTGGACACTGTCTCTTCCGAAGGGAAAGCGACTAGAGGCGCCATCGTCAGCACCCGGGCCTACTTAGCCGACGCCGCCTTCCTGGTAGCGGTCGAAAGCACCGACGAGGCGCTCCTGCGTGAGATCCAGGCCGCTCTGCTCGCACCCCACTGGCCACTAGCGCTCGGCAGGCGAGCCTTCCCACCGAGCTTACCCGTCGCTTTCGGCGGGCAACACGACCCGACGCCTATAGTGGAGGGCCCGTTAGAAGAGGCCCTTAGCAGTTGCCCCCCGGTCGTCGAAGTGCCCGATGACGCGCTCTTCCTCTATCACTTAGAGGATGCGAGCGGCAGCCAGGAGTGGTTCGATCAGCCGGTGAGCAACTTCCGTCTGCGAAGGTTCAGGGCGAGAAGAGTCAAGGTCGTAGAGGCGCAACGGGGGCTGGCATGGTCCTGACGAAGTTGGTTATGAACTTAGAGTCGAGGGCGGCGCGGAGGGACTTGGCGAACGCCTACCAGATGCACAGCACGCTGATGCGTTTGGTCGATTCCGGAGCCGGAAAACCGCTATGGCGCCTTGAACGGCCACCGCGCGAGGGCCCACCTATAGTCCTGATCCAAACCGAGTCGGCGCCTCCACGTTCCGCGCTTCGGGAGGTCGACGAGGAGTATTTCGTCTCCTTCGAGAGCAGGGAGAACAGGCTCCTCGCGAACCTCGCAGCAGGAGATCTGCTAAGGTTCCGCGTTCGCGCGAACCCGACCGTCACCCGAGAAAAGAGGCGGCACGGACTCGTGAGGTACGAAGAACAGATCGGCTGGATCGAGAGGCAGTTACGCAGAAATGGTGCCACGCCCAAGGTGGCTGAGGTGTTGGATTCCAGGAGCGAGGTGTTCCGGCGCCGCCGCGGGGGAGCTCCCGTAACCATCGTAGGAGTCACCTACGATGGGCTCTTGAGGGTAGATGATCCCCTGCTCCTACGAGGAGCTGTGGTTCGAGGCATCGGCCATGGGCGCTCATTCGGCTTCGGGCTGATCACTCTGGGGCGATGAAACCCAAGCGCAGTTTTGACCTGAGGCTCCTGCCAAAGCTCCGCGACGGACTCTCGTACGTGTTCCTAGAGCACGGCAGGGTCGAGAAGGAAGACTCCTCCGTTGCTTGGTACGGTCCCGAAGGTGCGGTTGCGCTGCCGGCCGCCTCACTAGCGACCCTCCTGCTCGGCCCGGGGGTGACCGTGACGCACTCCGCCATGGTCGCCCTGGCGGACAATGGCGTTACCGTCGCCTGGGTCGGCGAGCAGGGCGTGAGATTCTACGCGAGCGGCATCGGCGAGACGCGCAGCGCCAGGAACTTAGAGAGGCAAGCTACGGCCTGGGCCGATGAGGATCTGAGGTTGCAAGTGGTAAAGAGGCTCTACGCGTTCCGGTTCACAGATCCGCTGGACCCCTCACTGACGCTCCAGCAGATCCGCGGCAAGGAGGGAGTGAGGGTGAGGGAAGCCTACGCTCAAGCGGCTAGAGCCGCCGGGATCGACTGGCGCGGGAGACGCTACAAGCGCGACGATTGGGACGAAGCCGACTCGGTCAACAAGGCGCTCTCCGCGGGAAACGCCTGCTTGTACGGCGTCTGCCATGCTGCGATTGTGAGCTTGGGATTCTCGCCCGGCCTCGGCTTCCTTCACTCAGGCAAGCAACTCTCCTTCGTTTATGACGTGGCAGATCTATTCAAGGCGGAAACGGTGGTGCCCGTCGCCTTCGCTGCCGCAGGAGCCTCGGACGTTGACGTAGAGCGGCGCGTCCGGCACACTCTTCGCGACAAGTTCAGGGAGTCAAAGCTCCTTGCGAGAGTTGCGAGAGACCTACACGCCCTCTTCGACCTCGACGCGGAGGAAAGCGATCCGTTCGAGACTGACGCCGCTGCCCCAGGTGACATATGGGACGGCGACAAATTCGTGCCGGGAGGAAAAGAATATGGTCGTGATGACGGTTGAGTTGGCGCCGCCGCGGCTCCGTGGCAGCCTGACGCGCTGGCTGACGGAGGTCGCGGCTGGTGTCTACGTTGGCCGGATCAACGCCATGGTGCGCGACCTCCTTTGGACGGCGGTCGTCGAGGAGGCCGGCACCAAAGGCCGCGCATTGATGGTTTACCGGACTAACTCAGAGCAGGGCTACGAGATAGCGATGCACGGCCACTCCCGGCGCAAGGTCGTTGAGGTCGACGGATTACAGCTGATCGCCGTGAAGCACGCCGCCTGGCTAGATTGGATCGACGGCGACGAAGACGACTGACGCCGGTTGTTTGGCCTAGCAGCGTGCTCGGCCGGGGACATTGACAATTAGCTGCGCCCGGGTACACTTGCAGGCGCTAAACGGGCGAAAGCGCCGTGCTGGTCAAGAGCCGTCCCCACGCACGTGGGGGTGAACCGACCTTAAAGCCGTGATCGCTACCGTTGTTAAGGCCGTCCCCACGCACGTGGGGGTGAACCGTACGTGCGGTTACCGACCGTGACGGTGCGGAAGCCGTCCCCACGCACGTGGGGGTGAACCGCCTCCGTCGACCCGTGGGAGTACTCCGGTGGTGCCGTCCCCACGCACGTGGGGGTGAACCGTCTTCTACTGCGCCCTTCCGCGCCTGGGTGGTGCCGTCCCCACGCACGTGGGGGTGAACCGAACATCTTCTTCCGCGACGGCAGCGGCGTGAAGCCGTCCCCACGCACGTGG
>JACDJC010002518.1_pt1 | contig 14259 bp, 13 predicted proteins | sample 7454191 | NCBI WGS metagenome assembly JACDJC01 (sample SAMN14253291, study PRJNA609438) | sludge metagenome | isolation source: sludge after 25d culture with pyrite and EDTA | collected 2018-12-20 | reverse complement strand
TGGGCCTCGCTGGCGCCGGTGCGCCAAGCGTAATGTAAACAATCCGGCCCGGACCCCTTGGTGCCGGGGCCGTTCTCGGCCGGCGGCCCCCGGGGCGGCCCGACGTCAACCCGCCCTAGCCCTGCGTCATCGCCACCGCGGCGGCCGCCGCGGCCCGGTCGGCGACGCGGGCCAGCTTGCGCGATTCCTTGAGTATGGTGTTGGCATAGCCGCGCGCATTTCCCGAGTACTTTTCCAGGGCCTGGTGCAGGCTGCCGCCCGCAAGTTCCAGGTACTCTTCGAGAATGTCCGCGCCCACCCGGATGTTCACCCTGGGGTCGAACAGCGACTCGGAAGGATGCAGCTTGTCGCTGTGCCAGCGGCGAATCACCTGCATCAGCCCTTGGGCGCCCTGGCGGCTCTGCACCCTGGCGCTCAGCGAGCTTTCCTTTTGCATGATGGCGATGAGCAGTTCGGGGTCCAGGCCCTCGCGCTTGCCGGCTTCTTCCCAGGCCAGATTCACATATTCCCGCAGCGTCTTCGGGGATCGCCCCCATTTCGCCGCGAGGTAGCGGACCTGGGCCTGTTTGCTGGCTTCTTCAGTGAGGGATTGCAGTTCCCGTTCGCCGGGCTGGTCTGGCTTGGCGTCCGGCAGCGCCGTGGGGTCCGGCCATTCTTGCAAGGCCATTTGGGCGGCGGGAGCCACCTGGATGCCGGCGGAAAGCCCCCCGGCGTGGGCGCCCACGGGCGCAAGCAGGCACACGCTCGCGCATAGTCCCGTGATGGTCAGGTATTTTCGAGTGCTGAACGCTGTGTCGTGGGCGAACTTCAGAAAGGTGGTTGAGGCGGTTTTGACTATCATCGATCCATGGCATCCGGCGCCCAGTCCGTGTCCGCCGAAGGTTACCCGGTAACCCGGCCTTGCCAATCGAATTGGCCATGGACACATGAAAGGACCTGCGTTCGCCCGCTTGAAGCCGAACGCGGTTGGATGCATTTCAGTATTGACAAACGGCGCCTGGCGCCGCGCTTTTCCTTGCGAATCATAGCATTGTCGCGGCGGCTGTCCCGCTTCCGGGTGTAAGAAAACGAAACGAGCCCGCCGCGCTTCCTCGCATCTAAGGGTTTCTACGGTCTGGATCACGGCGTTCTTTGCCTTTACGATGCGATTCAAAGTGGTATGTACCAGTTGAGTTTTGAAGCGTCGCACTTCCATCAAACCGGCAGCCAACACATAGGAACCACATCATGGCTTTTTCAACAACCGATATACGTCGCGGCATGGCTTTGTTGTTAATGGGCCTGGCGGGCACGCTGGGCAGCGCATCGGCGGCCGACACCGTCAGAGTGGGGTCCAAGAATTTCACCGAGCAATACGTGCTGGCCGAAATCTACGCCCAGGCCTTCGAGGCCGAGGGCATCAAGGTGGCGCGCAAGCTGAACCTGGGCGGCACGCTCATCGCCCACAAGGCCCTGCTTGAAAACCAGATCGACTTCTACCCCGAATACACCGGCACCATGCTGCTGGCGGTGCTGAAGGAAAAAGTCATGACCGACCCCGGCGCCGTGTACGAGCGGGTGAAGCAAGCCTACGCCAAGCAGGGCATCGCCGTGCTGGACCAGGCGCCCGTCAACAACACCTATGTGCTGGTCATGATGCCCGAGCTCGCCAAGAAGAACGGCGTTGCCACGCTGTCCGACCTGGCCACCCACGCGCAGAAATGGACGCTGGGCGCGGGGCCCGAATTCCGCGATCGCGAAGACGGGATTCCCGGTCTGAAGCAAAAATACGGCATGAACTTCAAGTCCGATCAGCAGCTTGCCATAGGCTTGCGCTACCGCGCCCTGAAAGACAACCAGGTCCAGGTCGTCAACGGCTATGCCACCGACGGCATGATCAGCGCCATGGGGCTGGTGCGCCTGAAAGACGACAAGCAGCTCTGGCCGCCTTATTTCGTGGCGCCGGTCGTCCGCCGGGAAGTCATCGACCAGAACCCCAAGGTCGCAACCGTCGCCAACAAAGTCAGCGCGATGCTGAGCGACGAAGTCATGTCGCGCCTGAACTATCTGGTCGACGGCGAAAAACAGGAGCCGGCGGACGTCGCCAGGGACTTCCTGAAGTCCAAGGGAATGGCGAAATAACATGCCTGGAACCAGCACTCCGCCGCGCCGCGCAGAGCTCATGCCGGAACGGCCCTCCATCGTGCTGAGCGGCGGCGGGCTGCGCATCGAAGACGTGCTGCGCGTCATGCACGAGCGGCCGCCGGTCGCCGCCGAACCGGCCGTGCTGCGCAGGCTGCAGCAAGCGCGCCGCGTGGTGGAACAGCATCTCGGCTCCGGCGCGCCCGTCTATGGCCTGACGACCGCGCTGGGCGCCAATGTGGGCGAGGCCATCGCCCCGTCCGAGCTCCAGGCCTACCAGTCCCGCGCCATACAGGCCCGCAGCGTCGGCATCGGCGAGGCCGCGAGCGACGAGCTCGTGCGCGGCGTGCTGTTCACCCGGCTCGCCGGCCTGAGCACGGGCGGGTCCGGCATCTCTCCCGAAGTGTTCGACGCGCTGCTGGCCCTGCTCAACGCGGGCATCTGCCCGCTCATTCCGCGGGTCGGGTCCATCGGCGTCGCCGACCTGCCCGCCATGTCGCACGCCATGCTGGTCTTGATGGGGCAGGGCAGGGCACGCGTCGGCGGCAAGGAAGTCGACGGCGCGCAAGCGCTGGCGGATGCCGGCCTGGCGCCGGTCGCCCTGGGCCCCAAGGACGGGCTGGCGCTGATCAGTTCCAACGCCTGGTCGGTCAGCTGCGCCATCCACGCCTTCGACCAGGCCGGCCAGGCGCTGGCCAATCTGAGCCGCGCCGCCACGCTCACCATGGAAGGGTTCCGCGCCAATCTGTCGCCGCTGGACGCGCGCGTGCAGGCGGCGCGGCCGACGCCCGGCCAAGCGGCCGCCGCGGCGCACATCCGGGCCTTGCTGGACGGCAGCGGCCTGTGGGAAAAAGGCGCGGCCCGGCGGGTGCAGGATCCTCTCTCGATACGCTGCGTCGCCCAGATCCATGGCGCCGTGCTGTGGGCGCGGCAGGGGCTGCGCGAGCACATCGAATGCGAACTGAACGGTGCCGGCGACAGCCCCCTGGTGGTCCAGGAGCCGGACGAACTGCTGTCCAGCAGCAATTTCCACATTCCCGGCCTGGCGCTCAGCCTCGAAGCGCTCGGCGTCTCGCTGGCGCAGGCGGCCTCGGCTGCGGTGCAGCGCTGCCTGCGCCTGTATTCCCCGGGCGCCAGCGGGCTGCCCATGCAGCTCACGCAGCACGGTCCGGAGCATTCGGGCTTCGCAACCGTCCAGAAGACCCTGACCGCGCTCTGGAGCGAAGTGCGCCATCTCGCCAACCCCGCCTGCCTGGATTTCTTTCCGGTCTCGGAAGGGGCGGAGGACCACGCCCTCATGGCGCCCGGCGTGGCCGCAAAAACCGCGCGGCTGGCCGAGCGCGTGACGATGATCGCGGCCATCGAAATGCTGAGCGCCGCCCAGGCCGTGGACCTGGCGCAAGTCTCGCCCCGGGGCGCCGGCACCCGCGACACCTATGCGCGCATCCGCGCGACGGCGCCCGTGCTGGACGGCGACCGCCCCCTTGGGCCCGACATGGACGCAATCATAGGCATGCTGCGCGAGCGCCCCTTCGATCCGCCCGAGGAGGCGGCGCCATGAACTGGCTGATGCGCAACTGGGAAAGCGTGGCCGTGGCCTTGTGGCAGCACATCGCGATATCCGGCTCGGCGCTGCTGATCTCGCTGGTGGTGGCTTTCCCCCTGGGCGTGCTCGCGGCGCGCCATCCCCGGGCGCGCGGCGTGATCCTGGGCGTCACCAGCACCTTGTACACCATTCCGACCATGGCGCTGCTGGCCCTGCTCATTCCCATCGTCGGACTCGGCCGCACCAACGCCATCATCGCCATGGTGCTGTTCTCGCTGCTGGTGCTCACGCGCAACATCATGGCGGGCATACAAGGGGTCGCGCCCGACATCGTGGACGCCGCCAAAGGCACGGGCATGACTTCGTGGCAGGTGCTGGCCAAGGTGGAGCTGCCGCTCGCCATGCCGGCCATCGTCGCGGGCCTGCGGGTGGCCGCCGTGACGGTCATCAGCGTCACGGTGGTGGCGGCCTACGTCAACGCCGGCGGCCTGGGCACGCTGATTTTCGAAGGCATGGCCAGCGATCACGCGCCCAAGATCTGGGTGGGGGCGCTGACGGCCTGCCTGCTGTCGGTCGCGGTCGACGTCTCGCTCGCGCATGTCGAAACCCGCCTCGGGAGGCGCGCGCTATGAACCTCCTGCTCGAAACACTGCAATTCGTGCAGAACAACGGCGATCGGGTCATCGACGCCGGGATCCGGCACGTCAACCTGTCGTTTTCCGCCTTGGTGCTCGCCTCGCTGTTCGCCATTCCCGCCGGCATATGGCTGGCGCTTTCCGGCCGCTACACGCTGCTGGTCATCAACATCGCCAATGTGGGGCGCACGGTCCCGTCCCTGGCGATTCTGGCCCTGGCGATGCCGCTGCTCGGCACGGGCTTCACGCCCTCGCTCCTCGCCCTGGCGCTGCTGGCGGTTCCGCCCATCCTCATCAACACCTACGTGGGCTTCAACGGTGTGGACGCCGACACGATAGACGCCGCGCGCGGCGTCGGCATGCGCGAATCGCAGATCACCCGGCAGGTGCGCCTGCCCCTGGCCCTGCCGATGGTGTTCGCCGGACTGCGGACGGCGGCGGTGCAGGTCATTTCGGGCGCCGTCCTGGCGGCCTACATCGGCGGCGGCGGATTCGGGGAATTCATCACCAGCGGGGTGGCCATGATGGCCATGCCCATGCTGCTCGTGGGCGCCGTGCCGGCCACCATCCTGGCCATCGCGGTCGACGCGCTGTTCGGCGTCTTGCAGAAAGCCATGACACCCAAAGGAATCAGAACTTCATGATACGCATCGAAGGCTTGAGGAAGCAGTTCGCGGGCTCGGCGCGTCCGGTCGTCGACGGCCTGGACCTCGACATCCAGGAAGGCGAGCTCTGCGTGCTGATCGGTTCGTCGGGCTGCGGCAAGACGACCACGCTGCGGATGATCAACCGCATGATCGAGGCGGACGCCGGCCGCATCGAGGTGTCCGGCCGCGACGTCAGGCGGCAGGATCCCGTCGAGCTGCGCAGGCATATCGGCTATGTCATACAGCAGGTCGGCCTGTTCCCCCATCAGCGCATTGCCGACAACATCGCCACGGTGCCCCGGCTGCTGGGCTGGAAGCCCGCGCGCGTCCAGGAACGCATCGACGAACTCCTGACGCTGGTGGGCCTGGAGCCCGCCCAGTACCGGAACCGCTACCCGCGGGAGCTTTCCGGCGGCCAGCGCCAGCGCGTGGGCGTCGCCCGGGCCCTGGCGGCGGACCCGCCCGTCATGCTCATGGACGAGCCCTTCGGCGCCATCGATCCGATCAACCGCGTCAACCTGCAGGACGAGTTCCTGAACATCCTGCGCAAGCTGAAGAAGACCATCGTCCTCGTCACCCACGATATCGACGAGGCCCTGAAGATGGGCGATCGCATCGCCATCCTGCATGAAGGCAAGGTGCTGCAGTCCGCCACGCCGGGCGCCTTGCTGAACTCGCCCGCCAACGAATTCGTGGCCTCGTTCCTGGGCGGCGGGCGCGCGCTCAAGCGCCTGGCCCTGCTGCGCGCGCAAGACGTATGCGCCCCGGGCCCGGCGCCGGCCGGCAGCCCCGTGATCGCAGCCGGCGGCTCGGCCGGCACGGCGCTGTCCATGCTGCTCGAATCCGGCGGCGACGCGCTGAGCGTGCGGGACGCGGCGGGCGGGGACGTGGGCCACATCACCATCCAGACACTGAAGGCCAACCTGACCAGGACGGACAGCAATGAGCGAGCATGAAAAGCAGAAAGCCATCTATGAAGACGTCGAGTCGGAATTGCGCCGCGCGATCGAGAACGGCGGCTGGAAGCCGGGCTTCAAGCTGCCCTCCGAGCGCGAGCTGGCCGAGCGCTTCCAGTGCGCGCGCATGACCGTGCGCCGCGCCCTGCAGGAGCTACAAACCGAAGGGCTGATCGCGCGCCGGCATGGGTCGGGCTCTTATGTCGCCGACCTGCAGCCCATGTCCAACATCCTGTCCATCAAGGACATCCACGAAGAGATCGCGGGCCGCGGCCACGTGCATCACAGCGTGCTGCTGTCGCGCAAGACCCTGCGCGCGACCGCCGCCGTCGCGGCGGCCATGGACATCGAGCACAACTCGCCCGTATTCCACTGCAAGCTGATCCACTACGAGAACGGAACGCCCGTCCAGTTCGAGGAACGCTTCGTCAATCCCGAAGTGGTGCCCGAGTTCATGAGCCTGGACCTGGGCAAGCAGACGCCGTCCAGCTATCTCTTCAAGCACGCGCCGCTGACCGCCGCCGAGCAGGTGGTCGAAGCGGTCAACGCCGACGAGGCGATGGCGGCCCATCTGGGCATCGAGGTGAATGCCGCCCTGCTGAAGATATCGCGCCGGACCATTTCGCAAGACAAGGTCGCGTCGCTCGCCAACCTTTACCACCCCGGTAACTGCTACCGCATCATTGGAAAATTTTCCGTGGCCTGACGCGGGCGGCATCACAGCCTGGTCCGCCAGGCAAACTTACGAGGAAATGCCATGAAGATCATTCCCACCCTGGTCGCCGCCTTCGCAATGGCCGCGCCGGGCATTGCCGCCGCCGCGCAGGCACAGGCGGCCGCCTATCCGAATCGGGCCGTGACCATCGTCGTGCCCTACCAGGCCGGCGGCGTCGCCGACGCCCTGCCGCGCATGGTCGGAGAAAAGCTGGGCAAGAAATGGGGCGTGCCCGTGATCATCAAGAACACGGTGGGCGCGTCCGGCAACATCGGCATGGACAGCGTGGCCAAGGCGAAGCCCGACGGCTATACGCTCGCCCTGGCGCCGGCCGGCAACCTGACCGTCAACCCCTTGCTGTTCACCAACCTGCCGTTCGACACGCAAAAAGACTTCACCCCCGTCACCTTGCTGGCCACCTCGCCCAACGTGCTGGTGGTCAACAGCAAGCTGGACGTGCATACGGTCAAGGAACTGGTGGACCATGGCAAGAAGCACCCCGACAGCCTCAGCTACGCGTCCCCCGGCGTGGGCAGCGGCGCCCACCTGGCCGGTGAGCTGTTCAACCAGCAGGCCGGCCTCGCCATGCTGCACGTGCCCTACGGCGGCATGGCGCCCGCCGTCAACGACCTGGCCGGCGGCGTCGTGAACGTGATGTTCGCGGGCGTATCGACCGTCGTGCCCCATATCCAGAGCGGGAAACTGCGCGCCATCGCCATCGCGGGGCCGCAGCGCCTGCCCGTGCTGCCCGACGTGCCCACGGTGTCCGAAAGCGGGTACCCGGGCTTCGACGTGACGTCCTGGTATGGGCTGGTGGCCCCCGCGGGCACGCCCGAGGCCGCCATCCAGAAGCTCGCGGCGGACATCGGCGAGGTCCTGAAAGACCAGGACATCCACCAGAAATTCGCCCAGCTCGGCGTCACGCCCTCGGGCATCGCGCCCGACGCGTTCGCGGCGCTGATCCGGGACGAGACCGAAAAGTGGTCGGACATCGTCCGCAAGGCCAACATCAAGCCCATTCAATAAGCACGCTACGCCGTGAAGGAGAATCAGCAACATGCAGTCTATTGACATCACCTACCTCAATGGGCCGGATATCGCCGCCCTGGGCATCACCGACCAGGAAATCCTGGCGGCGGTGGAGAAAGTGCTGGACGCCCAGGGCCGCGGCAAGACGGTCGTGGAACCCCGCGTGCACCTGGTGCCCGAATCCTCGGACAAAGGCCACTTCAACGTCCTGCGCGGCTACATCGAGCCCCTGGGCGTGGCCGGCGTGAAGGTGGTGAGCGACTTCGTCGACAACTACAAGCAGGGGCTGCCGTCGGAAATGGCCATCCTGAATCTGTTCGACCCCGAGACCGGCAAGCCGCTGGCCATCGTCGACGCCACCTCGATCACCGACATGCGCACCGGCGCCATGACCGCCCTGGGCGCCAAGCACCTGGCGCGCAAGAACAGCAAAGTGCTGGGCCACATCGGCGCGCGCGGCACCTCGTACTGGAACGTGCGGCTGCTGGACAGCCTGTTCGACTTCGATGAGATCCGCGTGCACTCGCGGCGCCCCGAAAGCCGCAACGCCTTCGGCGAGCGCCTGGCGCGCGATCTGGGCAAAACCATCAAGGTCGTGGACGACTGGGAATCCTGCGTGCGCGGCGCCGACATCGTGGTGGAGGCCTCGCGCCTGCCCGAGCCCGCCCCGCTGCTCAAGACCGAATGGATCAAGCCGGGCGCGCTGGTCATGCCCTACGGCACGATGAGCGCGGTCGAGCTGTCGCTGACGGACATCATGAGCAAGGTGGTCGTGGACGACTGGAGCCAATGCCGCAAGGGCCTGCCGTTCGGCGCGCTCCGGGCCCACGTGGACAGCGACCGCGTGACCCAGGAAAACCTGCATGCCGAGCTCGGCCAGATCGTCGCGGGCCTGAAGCCGGGGCGCGAGAACGATGAGGAAAACATATTGTTCTGGCACCGCGGGCTGTCGATCACCGACATCGCGCTGGGCCAGGCCATGCTGGACAAGGCGCGCGGCATGGGGCTGGGCCAGACGCTGAACTTCGCCCGGTACTGACATGCTGATCACCTCTACCCGCCTGTACGACGCCACGCCCTCGGCGCGGGACGCCTGGACGGCGCTCTTGAACGCGGCATACCTCCAGGCCGGATTGCGGGTGGAGTTCATTGCGCACGCCTGGCCGACCCCCGTGGGCGAGCTCTGGGAACGGCCGGGGCTGTGCGGCGCCTTCATGTGCGGCTGGCCCTTCGCCCAGGCCCTGCGCGCGGGCAGGAACTTCCAGGCCGTGGCGAGCGTCGTGCCCGACTGGCCGGAATACGGCGGCCTCGCCCGCTATCGCAGCGAATTCCTGGTGCGCGACGACGCGCCCTGGGCCACGCTGGAAGACGCCTTCGGGTCGCGCTACGGCTGGATGGTGCGCGATTCGCAGTCCGGCTGGAACGCGCCCCGCGGTGTGCTGAAAGACCATGCCGCGGGCCGCGCGGCCGGCTTGTTCAGCGAGTCCAAGGGCCCCTATGGAAACCCGCGCGGCCTCATCCGCGCGCTGCGGCAGCGGGAAATCGACCTGACGGCGATCGACGGCTGGTACCTGGACCTGCTGCGCGCCCATGACCCGCCGGCCCTGAGCGGCCTGCGCACGCTCGCCCACACCCCCTGGACGCCCAACCCGCTGCTGGTGTGCTCGCCCGACGTCGACCGCAATGCGGCCGCGGCGCTGGCCGAGGCATTGACCGGCATGCACAGGGACCCCGCCGGCGCGGCGCTGCTGCGGCGCGCGCACGTGGAAAGATTCATTCCGCCGGACGTCGACGCCTACCGGGTGACGCTGGACGCGGCGGATCAGGCGCTGCGCGCCGGCTACCCCGAAATTAGATGATTGATTAGCAAGAACAGGATACTGAAATGACAAGCCTTGATACCGAAGCGAACCAAGCCGCCGACCCCCGCCATGATCCGCGGCGCCGCATCGCCGCGCCCACCGGCGGCACCCTCAACTGCAAGAGCTGGCTGACCGAAGCGCCGTTCCGCATGATCCAGAACAACCTGCATCCGGACGTGGCCGAACGGCCGCAAGACCTGGTGGTCTACGGCGGCATCGGCAGGGCGGCGCGCGACTGGGCATGCTTCGACCAGATACTGGCCACGCTCAAGACGCTGGAAGACGACGAAACGCTGCTGGTCCAGTCCGGCAAGCCGGTGGGGGTGTTCAAGACCCACGCGGATGCGCCCCGGGTCCTGATCGCCAATTCCAATCTGGTGCCGAAATGGGCGACCTGGGAACACTTCAACGAGCTGGACCGGAAAGGCCTCTTCATGTACGGGCAGATGACGGCCGGCAGCTGGATCTACATCGGGGCCCAGGGCATCGTCCAGGGCACCTTCGAAACCTTCGTCGAAGCCGGCCGCCAGCACTATGGCAATGATCTCAAGGGGCGGTGGATACTCACCGCCGGCCTGGGCGGCATGGGCGGCGCGCAGCCGCTGGCCGGCGTCTTGGCGGGCGCTTGCGTGCTGGCCATCGAGTGCCAGCAGAGCAGCCTGGATTTCCGGCTGCGCACCGCCTACCTGGACAAGCAGGCCAGGGACATCGACCACGCGCTGGAGCTCATACGGCAGCATACGGCGCGAGGCGAAGCCGTGTCCATCGGCCTGCTGGGCAACGCGGCCGACGTCCTGCCCGAACTGGTCGAGCGCGCCAGGGCGGGGGGGCCGAAGCCCGACCTGGTCACCGACCAGACCTCGGCCCATGACCTGATCAACGGCTACCTGCCTTCGGGCTGGACCGTGGCGCAATGGCGCGCGGCGGCGTCCGACCCCGCGCGGCACGCGGAGCTGAAGGCGGCCGCGGCGCGCAGCTGCGCAGTGCACGTGCGGGCCATGCTGGATTTCCAGGCCATGGGCATACCGACGGTGGACTACGGCAACAACATCCGCCAGGTCGCCTTCGACGAAGGCGTGCGGGACGCGTTCAATTTCCCGGGCTTCGTTCCGGCCTACATCCGGCCGCTGTTCTGCGAGGGCAAGGGGCCGTTCCGCTGGGTGGCCTTGTCCGGCGACCCCGAAGACATCTACAAGACCGACGCGAAAATCAAGGAATTGTTCCCCGAGAACAAGCACACCCACCGCTGGCTGGACATGGCCCGCGAGCGGATCGCATTCCAGGGCCTGCCGGCGCGCATCTGCTGGCTGGGGCTGGGCGAACGGCACCTGGCCGGCCTGGCGTTCAACGAAATGGTCAAGAACGGCGAGCTGAAGGGCCCCATCGTCATCGGCCGGGATCACCTGGATACGGGTTCCGTCGCCAGCCCCAACCGCGAAACCGAGTCCATGAAGGACGGCACCGACGCGGTGTCCGACTGGCCCCTGCTCAACGCCTTGCTGAACACGGCGGGCGGGGCGACCTGGGTCAGCCTGCATCACGGCGGCGGCGTGGGCATGGGCTATTCCCAGCACGCCGGCGTGGTCATCGTTTGCGACGGCACGGAAGCCGCGGCCAAGCGCATCGCCCGCGTGCTCTGGAACGACCCGGCATCCGGCGTCATGCGGCATGCGGACGCGGGCTACGACATCGCGGTGGCCACCGCCAAGAAGCACGGCTTGAACCTGCCCATGGTGAAATAACGGCATCCCGACATGAATTGGCACGATTTCAACTGCGCCGGCCTGCCCGACATGCCCTGGAAGAACGGCGGCGGCAGCACCAAAGAGCTCGCCCGCTGGCCGCTGGACGCCACGCTGGACGACTTCGTCTGGCGCGCCAGCATCGCCACCATCGCAAGCGACGGCCCATTCTCCACCTATGAAAACGTGGACCGGATCATCGCCTTGCTGGAAGGGCCGGGCGTGCGCCTCAGCGCCGCCGATGCCGGCATCGACCACGCCCTCGACCAGCCCCTGGCCGCCTACGCATTCCCCGGCGAGGCCGCCGTCCATTGCCACACCGGCGGGGCGGTTTCCAGGGATTTCAACATCATGGTCCGGCGCGGCCGCGCCAGGGCGCGGATCCAGGGCTTGCGCCAGGCCGCCGCCGTGCCCCTGCCGCCCCACGGCCTGGCGCTGGCCGCCGCGGGCCGATGGCGCATCGAGGACGGCGGCGGTTTTTCCCGCGAGATCGGCGCCGGCCACGGCGCATGGTGGCAGGGCGGGCGGCCGGGCGCCGTGTTTCGCCTGGCGCCGCAGGAGCCGGGGTCGGCCCTGCTGTGGGCCGCCATTGAATTGCAAGGAGACGACGCATGTCCATGATGCAGCCTGATGCCAGCCCGCCCAGCGCAGACGGCGTCTGGCATTCCCTGCGCCTGCTGTCGCACCCCGGCGCGGGCGCGCTGGACGTGCTCGACGACGCCGCCATCGTCGTGCGGGACGGGCGCATCGCCTGGACCGGCGCCGCGTCCGACGTGCCCGAGCGCCACGCCGGGCTGCCCAGGCATGACGGCGGCGGGGCGCTGGCCACCCCGGGCCTGGTCGACTGCCATACCCACCTGGTGTATGGCGGCCGGCGGGCCAATGAATTCGCCATGCGGCTGGCGGGCGCCAGCTATGAGGACGTGGCGCGCGCGGGGGGCGGCATCGTCTCCACCGTGCGGGCCACGCGCGAGGCGTCCGAGGACCAGCTCTTCGAGTCCGCGTCCCGGCGCCTTCAGGCCTTGCTGGCCGAGGGCGTCTGCGCCATCGAAGTGAAATCCGGCTACGGCCTGGCCCTGGAGCACGAGCGCAAGCAGCTGCGCGTGGCGCGCCGCCTGGCGGACGCCCATGGGCTAACCGTCAAGACGACCTTCCTGGGCGCGCACGCCTTGCCGCCCGAATACGCCGGTCGCAGCGCCGAGTACATACGCGAGGTGTGCGAGGCCATGCTGCCCGCGCTGGCGCAGGAAGGGCTGGTCGACGCCGTCGACGTGTTCTGCGAGAAAATCGCCTTCAGCCTCGACGAGACCGAGCAGGTCTTCCGCGCGGCGCAAGGCCTGGGGCTGCCCGTCAAGCTGCATGCCGAGCAGCTGTCCGACATGGGCGGCGCCGCCCTGGCCGCGCGCTACGGGGCGCTGTCCTGCGACCACGTCGAGCATCTTTCCGCCCAGGGCATAGCAGCCATGCGCCAGGCGGGCACCGTGGCCGTCCTGCTGCCGGGCGCCTACTACACGCTGCGAGACACCCAGCCGCCGCCGGTGCAGGCCTTGCGCCAGGCGGGCGTGCCCATGGCCGTGTCCACCGACCACAACCCCGGCACCTCGCCGGCCCTGAGCCTGCTGCTGATGGTCAACATGGCGTGCACGCTGTTCCGGCTCACCGTTCCGGAGGCCGTGGCGGGCGTCACCCGGCACGCCGCGCTGGCGCTGGGCCTGCAGGACAGCCACGGCGCGATCGCCGCCGGGCTGCCCGCCAACTTCGTGCTCTGGCGCCTGCAGGAACCCGCCGAGCTCGCATACTGGTTCGGCCAGCGGCCCGTGCGGGCCATCGTCCGCCAGGGCAGAATCCGCAGTCTCTGCCAGGAGGCCTCATGACTACCCAGGCATGGGCGGAGGCCGCCTTGCTGCCCGCCGGCTGGGCCCGGCGCGTGCTGCTGGAGTGGGGGGCGGACGGAACCCTGGCGCGGGTGCGGGCCGATTGCGATGCGCCCGCCGGCTGCGCCGTGCTGCCCGGGCCCGTGATTCCGGGCCTGCCCAATCTGCACTCGCACGCCTTCCAGCGCGGCTTCGCCGGCCTGACCGAGTTCAGGGCGCAAGACGCCGACAGCTTCTGGAGCTGGCGCGACCTGATGTACCGCTTTGCCGCCCGCATCCAGCCCGCGCAGCTGGAAGCCATCGCCACATGGCTTTATGTGGAGATGCTGGAAGCCGGCTATACCTCGGTCTGCGAATTCCACTACCTGCATCACGACCCGTCCGGCCGGCCCTATGCCGAACCGCACACCCTCAGCCTGGCGCTGCTGCGGGCGGCGCGCCGCGCCGGCATCGGCATGACCCTGCTGCCCGTGCTTTACCAGCACAGCAATTTCGGCGGCCAGGCGCCCACCGAGGGCCAGCGCCGCTTCGTCCACAGCACCGAAGACATGCTGCGGCTGTTGGAGCGCCTGCAGCCCGAATGCCGCGCGCAAGGCGCGCAGCTGGGGCTCGCGCCCCATTCCCTGCGCGCCGTGACGCCGGCATCCCTGCGCGACTCGCTTGCCGGGCTGGACGCCATCGATCCCCGCGCGCCCATCCACATCCATATCGCCGAGCAGACCAAGGAAGTGGACGACTGCCTCGCCTGGAGCGGCCGGCGGCCCGTGCAATGGCTGCTGGACGCCGCGCCGGTGGACGAACGGTGGTGCCTGGTGCATGCCACCCACATGACCCGCGACGAAGCGCTTGCGGCCGCCCGCAGCGGCGCGGTGGCCGGCCTGTGCCCCACCACCGAGGCCAACCTGGGCGACGGCATCTTCGACCTGGCGCAGTGGCGCCAGGCGCAAGGGCGTTGGGGCATCGGTTCCGACAGCCACGTATGCGTCAATGCCGCCGAAGAACTGATGCTGCTGGAATATACGCAGCGCCTGGCCGCCCGCCGGCGCAACGTGCTCGCCGATGACGCGCAGCCGGGGGTGGCGGCCGCGGCCCTGCTGGCGGCGGTCGCGGGCGGGGCGCAGGCGGCGGGCCG
>JACDJC010002516.1_pt1 | contig 14275 bp, 13 predicted proteins | sample 7454191 | NCBI WGS metagenome assembly JACDJC01 (sample SAMN14253291, study PRJNA609438) | sludge metagenome | isolation source: sludge after 25d culture with pyrite and EDTA | collected 2018-12-20 | reverse complement strand
GCTTCCTCGGCGGCTTCGCGGGCATCGGCAGCCGCAGCATAGTCGCCTTCGGCAACAAATTCGTCGGCCGCCGTCTGAGTCTCACGAGCCTCATCGGCATGTGCCTGTTTTTCAGCTTCGGCCGAAACATCTGCATGGTCGTCGACCGAGGGCTCGGCCGACACCACGGATTCGGCAGGTGCCGCGATCAAAGGTTCGGATACCACATCGTAAGATGTGTCTTCGGTACCAATGTCAGCAGATTCATCAGATGCAGACTCCTCCGTGATCGGAAAGCCGTCGGCTCCTACGGTGAACTCGACAGAATTGGACGCAAGTTCTTCTTCGGTCGGCAATCCCTCGGCCGACCCAAGATCGGATGCCGTCGATTCTTCGCCGTCAACCGTCATGCTATCGACAGTTCCGTCGCCGTCCTCATCGACAAGATTCGTTTCAAATTCACCGTCACCATCAGAATCAACAAGGACATTGTCGATCGTCCCATCGCCGTCAGTATCGGTACCGACAGCGTCGACCACGCCGTCGCCATCGACATCAGACGCGATAACATCAAGCTGGCCATCGCCGTCAGTGTCAGCCGCAACGGCATCGACCCTGCCATCACCGTCAATATCGCCGGCGACCATATCTAACTCACCGTCGCCATCCGTATCGACGGCCGCGGCATCTATTTGACCGTCTTTATCGAGGTCTGCGTATGTGATCTCGCTGCCTTCGGCACTATCGTCGAACAAGGCCTCGACGATCTCTTCGACCAATGTGCCCTCGTCGGCCTTTTCGGTAGTGATCTCAAAGGTGCTTTCGGTCCCATCGGGGGCCGTTTCGGTTACGAGAATCTGATCTTCAGTCGCCATAATTTAAATTATCCTCCATTCGTCTCGGCTTTTGAACGTCGGACGCGCTATTCGCCGGTTTCGTATTTTTCTTTAATCGCGTTATTGCTCCGCATTTTGTATCGGGGCATTTGACCGGAAGTTCGGCCTTGCCGGCGAGGATCGAAAGCGGTATGCGCATCCCCGTGCCGCAGCCCGAGCACTTTACCCTAAGCACTTGTTCCTTACCAGGCGCAACGGCCGCCGGTTTTGGCGCCGAGGCCTTGATCGTATCACCGATTATCTTCAGATAACCCTTCAACTCGGCACTTTGAGAATACTGAGTCAATAACTTAAGACGCGGGCCGAGATACGGCGTTGATGAAGTCGTTAATTCTGAAAGGCGAAGCATGTCTCCATCGTCGACCGCCTGCTGCTCGAGCCACGAATCGATGTTGATCTGGCGATATATTAATGATGATTTGAGCGACCAAGAGAGTAATACCCTGCGTGCTATCTCCTCATTCCCAACAGTCAGCAGTCCGGCACGATCAGCCGTTATTTCAGCCTGTCTGGCCCAAGCCAGAAGCGGCATTTCGATGGCGCCGCCGATCAAAGCAGTTGGGCTCAGTATGGCGTTGAAGATGCCGCCAGCCATGAACCCCTTCGCGGTTCCTTGTTCACCCAAAAAGAACCTAATGACAGTTTTCCATAATGCATGGCCGGCCTTGCAATGGCCCATCTCGCGAGCCAAAAGAAACAGCATGTCGACGCCCTGAAAATTCCCGGCCATTGCCGATCCGACCACGATGAACGAATCGCGGTCGCTTCCGAAAGTAAGCATGTCCCACGGACGTTCACCCGAAAGATAGACGTCCGGCATATGCGACATCCCGAGGATCCTTGCAGCCCTGACTGCCTGGCCGAAGATATGCGGCATTTGCCGTTCACCGAGCAATACACCGTTGAAAGTGACCTCGATCCATCTGCGTCCGACCTTTTCAGAAACTGCCTTTGCTGCGGCGTTCAGCGGCGTCATTGCTCGAAGCGCGGCCATCGCTTTGGCATCTGCCGCCCATGCGAACGATGATGAGTCGACCTGATAACCCGGAACCAATGGTCTTAGCCACCTGCATTCAGGACACATCACCTTTCCGTCTGCGAGGCCTGCCCCGGCACCCCCGCACGTTCGACAGATCATCTGCTGCTGTATGTACTGTGGATGCGGTTGTCCGACATAGGCCGCGGGATACTGCTGCGGAGTTGGGACCGCAGGGGTTTGAGGCCTGAATTGCGATGGCTGCGGCATTACACCCGCGGGATCCTGAGCGCTCGGTTGGGCCGAAGCCGAAGATCGCGGTGCCTGCATTGGAGCTGCCGGACTTAACGGCGGAGAAGCGGGCGTTACGGCGACCGGAACGCCACAATAGATACAGAACCTCGAACCATTGACCGGCTGCTCGTGGCCATTCTGACATTTCGGTTTTGCAGTTGCCTGATCGGTCATTTTTTCGATGCTATCAATACCCGTATGGATTTGTTGCCGCTGACATCATCGACATCAAGATCCACAGCAAATAGAAACCCGCGTGAATTACAGTCGACGCGATCCCGCCCCAAAGCGCGACCAGGGCCATCCAACGCCCGTCTTGCGGCGAACGCCCGTTCTTGATCGCATCAAGCTCCATCCATCCAAGTATCGCGGCGGGAAGGCCGGTGAAAGGGCCGCAGCAAAGCAATGCGGCAACGGCAAGGATGAGCGCGATCATTGCCTTCTGACTCGACCCTGTTGCGGCGGAAATCGGCGTACCGCCGGCAGCCGCAGCCGATCCCTGCCATTGCTGGGCCGGCTGCTGACCGATGAATGGTGGCGGTGCCGACAATGGTGCAGCACAATTGAGGCAAAAGGCCGCTTCGTCAGGATTTGGTTGATTACATTTTGAGCAATACTTGGGCATAGGTGATTTTGAGGCCGACGCGAAGATCCGTCTGGGTCACATCGCACGAATGTCTCTCTTCAACAAGAACGTCCCTACTTGATCAAGCGAAATTTCGCGGCGGAACAGGTCAAATTAGTTCGTGAGTTTTGCTACTATATCGTAACTTCCTGTTTTTGCGAAGCAATGCAAAAACTTGATGTCGGTAGAAGGATCCCTTGACATATGGCGTCTATCGAAAACTATATCGGCGGCAGTCTGGTCGAGCCGCTCGCTGGTCAATACCTCGACAATTTTGAACCGGCCACGGGTATCGTCTATTCACTTATCCCTGATTCGGACGAACGAGACGTCGAACTGGCGGTCGAGGCGGCGAAAGCAGCGTTCCCGGCCTGGTCGACGACGCCGCCTGATGAACGATTCGCTATCCTGATGCGGCTTGTGTCGCTGATCGAACGCGATCTCGAACCGCTTGCAGCGGCCGAATCAAGAGATAATGGCAAGCCGATATCGCTCGCCCGAACCATCGATATCCCGCGTGCGGCAGCGAATTTTCGATTCTACGCGACCGCCGGTATGCACCTCGCTAACGAATCGCATGAGACATTTGGTGCAGGCGGAATTCACGCGATCAATTACACGCTGCGGCAGCCGCTCGGCGTCGCGGGCTGCATTTCGCCATGGAACCTTCCGCTGTATCTATTTACATGGAAGATCGCACCGGCGATCGCCGCGGGCTGCACGGTTGTAGCGAAACCAAGCGAAGTTACTCCAATGACCGCTTTCTTGTTGTCAAAGTTATGCATCGAGGCGGGCTTGCCTGCCGGAGTACTTAATATCGTCCACGGCACCGGACCAAAGGTCGGATCGGCCATCGTCGCACACCGCGACATCAGGGCAATTTCATTCACCGGCGGCACAACAACCGGCGAAGAGATAGCCCGCGTCGCCGCACCGATGTTCAAGAAACTCTCGCTCGAACTGGGCGGCAAGAATCCGAACATCATCTTTGCCGACTGCGATTACGAAGAAATGCTTGCGACGGCCGTGCGCTCGTCCTTCTCCAATCAAGGCGAGATCTGCCTCTGTGGTTCACGAATCTTCGTAGAACGGCCGATTTTTGAACGTTTCAAGAACGATTTCGTTGCGCGTGTCAGTTCCCTGAAGGTCGGTGACCCGAATGATGCGGATATCGACGTCGGCGCGATCGTTTCGAAACAGCACTTCGAAAAGATCCTCTCGTACATCGAACTCGCCAAAACCGAAGGCGGCACAATATTAACCGGCGGACGCGTGTCAGAAGCCCCTGCGTCCGCGGGTGGCCGGTCGCTCGGCGGATATTTCATCGAGCCTACGGTCATCGAGGGCCTTCCGCACGATTGCCGCACGAATCAAGAAGAGATCTTCGGCCCGGTCGTAACGATAATGCCGTTCGACACCGAAGCCGAAGTTCTCGACTATGCTAACAGCGTTCGTTACGGCCTTTCGTCGACCGTTTGGACGGAAAGCCTTTCCCGTGCCCATCGAATCTCAGGTAAATTGGAATCCGGCATCGTCTGGGTCAATTGCTGGATGCTTCGCGATCTACGCACACCTTTCGGCGGCGTGAAGGACAGCGGCATAGGCCGCGAAGGCGGCTTCGATGCATTAAGGTTTTTTACCGAGGAGAAGAATGTTTGTGTTCGGCTTTGAGGCTCTTTTACGCGTTTCTTAATTAGAGATGTGTTGGAGGCATGAGCAATGAAAAAACTTATTCGGTTCGGTTTTCTATTTCCTTTGTTGGCGATAATTGGTTACCTTGTTTTCGGGATCATACTTGTTAAGATACTGAAGCCGACCGAAAAGCGAGATCTTTCACATTTTTTCCATCCCGGCGACCGGCTTGTGAGTAGATTCGAAGGCTTTGACCAGACAGTTCTCGCGATCAAAGACGGATGGCTCCACACACGGCTTGAGGTAAAGCCGCACGCGGCAGGCCCGCCCGAACATTTTCATGAGCATTTTGCGGAATCGTTTACAGTGAAATCGGGTACGCTCAGCATTTTGGTTGATGGCGAAAAAAAGTCACTTCGAGCAGGCGAATCCGTCACAATTCCGCCGATGACGAGGCACAAGCCGTTCAACGAAACAGGTGAAACTGTCATCATAGAGAGTGACGACCCGAAAACTCTCCCGGTCGAATTCGGCTATCTTCTTGTACAGCTCTATGGTTTCATGGACGAATATCCCAATGGCCCAAGCACTCCGCAGATGCTCATGCAGCTTTCGGTCTATGGCGGCGAGGCCGATTCATGGATCGCTGACGGCCCTCCGATCAGTGTGCAAAAGGCCTTGCGTACGTTAATGGAACCGACTGCGAGATTGATAGGATATCGAGACAACTACGAGAAATACAGGCCGAAACGTTCACCGCAGGTTTAGTTTGTTGCCCTCGACACCAAAAAATTGTTATGAAATTTCTATTTACGGTAGTTATCACGATTGCATTTGCAGCCGGGTCGCTTGCGCAGATCAAGGCTCCAGCGGAATCTGCCATGGACCGATTTCTTCGGTACGTCAAGATCGACACACAGGCGGTCGAGGAGGCAGGCAAAGTGCCGAGTTCCGATAAGCAATGGAACTTGGCCAGGCTGCTTGAGAAGGAACTCAAGGCGCTTGGCGTCCAGAACGTTCGAATTAGCGAACACGCGATCGTATACGGGCTAGTGCCGGGCAACCTCCCTGATAATTCGAAGGTCCCGACGATCGGCTTTATTGCTCACATGGACACATCGCCGGCCGTTTCAGGCGAAAATGTGAACGCCATCATTCACAAGAACTATCAAGGCGGCGACATTGTCCTGCCGAACGATAAGACGCAGGTGATCACGGTAGAGAAAAACCCTGCGCTGAAGGAACTGATCGGGGACGATATCATCACCGCCGACGGCACGACACTGCTCGGCTCTGACGATAAATCGGGAATTGCTGAGATCATGACGATGATCGATATTCTCCGCAATAATCCGCAGTTCAAGCACGGCAACATCGCTGTGGCCTTTACACCTGACGAAGAGGTCGGCGGAGGCATCGATAAGTTTGACGTGAAAGGGTTCGGCGCGAAGTACGCCTACACCGTAGACGGTGGAGAACTCGGTGAAATTTCGGACGAAACATGGACCGCAAAAACCGCGACGATCACCTTCAGCGGTAAATCGACCCATCCCGGTTATGCAAAAGACATCCTTGTAAACTCATCGTTTGCAGCAGCCGACTATCTGTCGCGTTTCAACGACCCGAAGGTCCCTCGGCCCGAAACTACCGAAGGCCGCGTCGGATTTGTTCATCCCTACAATTCCACATTGGATATCGAGACCTCGGTCGTCAGGGTTTTGCTTAGGAACTTTGAAATGTCCGGCGTCGACGAACAGGAAGCAATGCTCCGTCGAATGCTCGATGATACGATGAAGAGATTTCCGAACGTTGCTGCGAAATTCGATATTCGCGTCGGTTATTTGAATATGAAAGAAGAGCTGAAAAAATATCCTCAGCTGGTTCAATTCGCTAGCGACGCCGCGAAACGTGCCGGGGTCACGCCGAAGATGAAGCCCATACGAGGCGGAACGGACGGGGCTCGCCTCACGTTCATGGGTCTGCCTACTCCCAACCTATTTACAGGCGGGCACAATTTCCATGGCAAGCTCGAGTGGAACTCACGAAAAGGCCTTGAAAGATCGACCGAGACTTTGGTCAACCTGGTTCAGATCTGGGCCGAAAAGGGCGGCAACTGACCCCTCAGCTCAATTTACATCCGGTTCGCTGGGTTGACGGGTCACGAGCACCTTGTCTACCCTCCGACCATCCATATCTACGACCTCAAACTTGAATCCTTCCCAATCGAATCGCTCGCCTTCGTTCGGCAACTTCTCAAGTCGGGCCAAAACAAAACCGGCGAGCGTTTGGTACGCGTCGCGTTCGTCCTCTGGAAGTGGTCTGAGGTCGAGTAGATCAATTAGATCTATGACCGAGAGTTGTCCGTCGAGCAGCATCGATCCATCCTCACGTAAAACTACGCTCCTTTGAACGATCCCTCCTGCGGGCAGATCGCCAACAATCTCTTCTAGAATGTCGTTGAGAGTAACAAGTCCGACAACGCTTCCGAATTCATCGATCACTAGAGACATCGTAGAACCCGATCCTTTGAACGTCTCGAGTAGTTCTAACACCGTTTTCGTTTCGGGGACGAAAATCGGCTGTTTCAGTACCGCTTCTATATCCAACTCGCCAACCGTCAAGTAGTGAGCAAGCAGATCCCTCGCTTTTACGACGCCAACGACGTTATCCAAAGTCTCTCTGCAGACCGGCATCCTTGAATAACCGGCCTCTGATAACTCTTTTCGAAGCACCTCCGGATCATCGTCAAGGTCGATCCATTCGATCTTGATCCGAGGCGTCATCACTGCCGTGATCCTTTGATCGTCGAGCTTAATGACGCTTTCGATCAGCTCCTGTTCGACCTCTTCCAACACTCCAAGCTCAGTGCCGTGTGCGATATGCGCTCGGATCTCTTCTTCGGTAATTCCCGATTCACTTGTCTGTGTCAACCGAAACAACTTCAAGATCGTTCTCGTCGAAACACTCAAAAGCCATACGACTGGTGCGGTAAGCCGTGAGACGAAATACATGGGCCTCGAAAATAGTTTCGCGATCGTTTCGGGCCTCGCAAGGGCAATGTTTTTCGGAACGAGTTCGCCGATGACCAGCGAAAGATAGGTGATGATCACGATCACCACGCCAAAGCCGATCGAATGGGCATATGGTTCGAGCAACGCGATCTGCGACACCACACTTGCGACCTCATCTGAAAGCAGCGCCCCGCCAAATGCCCCTGAAAGAACGCCCACAAGCGTGATCCCGATCTGGACTGCAGAGAGAAACCGATCAGGATTCTGTTGAAGTTCTAATGCCTTGGCTGCGCCCGCATCTCCGTCCTCTGCCGCCTTTGCAAGCCGAACCCGCCGCGAAGATACAACGGCGATCTCCGTCATCGAAAAAAGTCCGTTGATGACTATGAGAAATCCGATCAGGATAGCTTCAAATGCAATTTCGCTCATATCGTCATTGTTACACACCCCACCCGACCCATCCGAATCGGTCATTTTTTCTCGTCGCAAATGTGCGATAGAATAGTCCAAATGTCTGAAAGCGATCAGATCAATTCGTCAAGGGCGCCCGAACCCGTTGGCCTTTATCCGCACGCACGCCGTGTCGGCAACCTGTTATTTCTTTCCGGTGTCGGACCACGGGAACGCGAGTCAAAAACAATTCCGGGCGTTGACCTGGACGAGACCGGGGCGATCGTTTCTTACGATATCGAAACCCAGTGCAGGTCGGTCTTCCAGAACATTCGCTTCATTCTGGAGGATGCGGGTTCATCGTGGGACAAGATCGTCGACGTGACCGTATTCTTAACAAATATGAAAGACGATTTTGCTACATACAATCGGGTCTATGCAGAATATTTTGCCGATAACCGGCCGTGCCGGACAACGGTGGAGATAAGCTCGCTTCCGACGCCGATCGCTATTGAATTGAAGGTTATTGCAACTGTTAAATAAAAAAGGGGAGAAAGATTATGACAGCACCAGCAGCAGAAGGTATTGCCACACGCGGATTTGCCGTTTCAGGGCCAGAGGCCACGTTTGAACCGTTCGAATTTCAGCGCCGCGAGGTCGGCCCGAAAGACATCCTTATCGACATACTATATGCAGGGATCTGCCATTCGGACATCCATCAGGCTCGCGCCGAATGGGAGCCGATGATACCGTCGCTTTACCCGATGGTTCCGGGCCATGAGATCGTTGGGCGGGTTACCAGGGTGGGCAGCGATGTGACAAAATTCAAAGAAGGCGACATCGCCGGAATCGGCTGTTTCGTAGATTCGTGCCGCGAGTGTGGTGCCTGCCACCACGGCATCGAACAATATTGCATCAAGGGCTCGGCCCAGACGTATAACAGCACCGAGATGGACCGGACCACACCCACCTTCGGCGGTTATTCGAAGCATTACGTCGTCGATGAAGCGTATGCTCTAAATGTGAACGCACCCGACGAGGACCTTCCCGGTGTCGCACCGCTGCTGTGCGCCGGCATCACCACGTACTCGCCGCTCAGGAAATGGGGCGTCGGCCCAGGCAAGAAAGTCGCGATAGCCGGACTAGGCGGGCTTGGACACATGGGTGTGAAGCTTGCTGTTGCAATGGGCGCCGAGGTCACGGTGTTGAGCACGTCGCCGTCGAAAGAAGATGATGCTAGAAAGCTGGGTGCCCACAAATTTGTCAATATCCGCGACGATGAAGCACGGACCGCCGCGACCGGCAGTTTTGACTTCATCCTCGACACGATATCGGCAAATCACGATTACAACGCGTATCTGTCGCTGCTCGGGCTTAATGGCGTAATGGTGATCGTGGGTGTGCCGACCGAGCCGGCCCCGCTGAATGCCTTCTCGTTGATCGGCGGCAATAAGGTGCTCGCCGGTTCGCTGATCGGCGGAATTCCGGAAACGCAGGAGATGCTCGATTTTTGTGCGAAACACGGCATCACCTCAGACATCGAACTGATCAAGCCTGATTACATCGATACAGCCTACGATCGCACCGTCAAAGCAGACGTCCGTTACCGTTTCGTCATCGATATGGCGAACGCGTAAGTCGTTTTCAACATTGCGTCTTTGCAGGCATTCGGCGTCCTGCAAAGACGCGATAGGTCACATCGTTTCAAGCTTTATGCGCCATGTCGCACTGCTCCGCGGCATCAACGTCGGCGGAAACACGATGATCAAAATGGGAGAGCTTCGGGCGATGTTCGAAGCTCTCACTTTTGAAAACGTTGCGAGCTACATCAATAGCGGCAATCTGGCTTTCGACATTGCCCGCAGGATGCCTGCAGCTGCGGGTTCAACGCTTGAATCGACCCTCGTTGATCAGATAGAATCCGCCCTGCAATTGACCTTTGGCAGGACGGTTTCGGTGATGGTCCGCGAGCAGCAGCACATTCAAACCATTCTTGATAGCAATCCATTTGCCGGCCAGTTCGAAAGCCACAAAGAGATGCACGTCTTATTCCTCAGGTCGGAGCTATCGGAAGACAGCGCCGCCCTGCTTGGCGAATTGGCGCCGCCCGGCGAACGCTTTCAATTGATCGGGCGCGAGATATATTGCCACCTTCCGATGGGCGTTGCCGACAGCTATCTTGGCAGGGGTCAGTTCGAAAAGAAACTCAAGATCGCCGCCACCGCCCGCAACTGGCGGACCGTCGAAAAACTCGCGGTCTTATGAGCATTTTTCGTGTATTTCGTGGTTTAATTCTCGTATGATCCGACGTCCTTTCAACTTCAAACAGTGGATCGACGACAACCGTCATTTGCTGAAGCCTCCGGTCGGCAACAAGTGTGTCTACGACGATGATGATTTCATCGTGATGGTCGTCGGCGGGCCAAACTCGCGCAAGGATTATCATTGGGACGAGGGCGAGGAGCTTTTCTATCAGCTTGAGGGTGATATTAAGGTGCAGGTGCAGGAAGCCGGCAAGGCGGTCGAGGTTCCGATCCGCGAGGGCGAGATGTTCCTGCTGCCGCCGCGGATCCCGCATAATCCGATCCGCGGTGCGAACACGGTCGGGCTCGTCATCGAACGCAAACGCCGGCCCGGCGAACTCGACGGCCTGCTCTGGTTTTGCGAGAGCTGCAACGCGAAACTCTACGAGGAATATTTCCAGCTTGAGGACATAACTACCCAGTTTCAGGGGGTTTTCAAACGATTTTACGGCGACGAAGGCCTGCGGACGTGCAAGGCATGCGGCACCGTGATGGAGCCGCCGCCGGTGGTCAGTTGAATCTGCAGGCAGCGTCGGCCGTGTTTTTTGAAGATCGCTGCGCGGCAGTTACGATCGGCTGACGAGCGAGGCGATGAGCCGGGCGACGATCACCGTCGAGCCGCATTCGGTGACGCGAACGGCCGTGAAAATGAGGCCCGCGGCGAACCGGCGAGAGGCACGCAAGCCGCCGTATCGAGCAATTTCCCAGGCAAAAACGCGGTTCGCTTTCGCTGGTCGCCCGTATTCACCCTGTGGCCGAGCGAGGTCACCCGCCCATCGTCGGCTGTCAGGGACGCGTCGCCGGCCGAGCCTGCACATCGGCATTTCGGATGGCCGCTGCCCGGCTCGCTGCACCTTGATAGTGCCGAAAGCCCAGCCCGGACGATCGGCGACCAGTACGCGATCGAAGATTCGACCACCGACCCCACGCGACCTGACGACCCGCAGCACTTTTTCCGCGTTCCGAATTCCCCGTTCTGCATTTTCTTAACAGAAACTTCTTGACTCGACCGAGGCTTCGGAATATTCTTGGCTGCAAATGGATTTTTACTTTCTGCTATTTTCGCTGTTCTTCCCGCGGATCGTGATGCTCGTCTATCTGGCGATGTATCCTGACCTCTTCCCTGCGAACAGCGTTCCGCAGTGGGCCGACATACTGCTCGGCGTCGTTTTCCCGCGAGTGCTCATCCTGATCTATATCTATCAGAACATGGGCTACGAAAATATCTGGTTCGTCGCCCATCTGGTCGTCGCCGTCATGGCATACCTGGGAGGCGGCCGCGAAACTCACCGCCGCCGCTCGAACCGGGACGAATAGACCCGAACATCCGAGCAGCTCGGATCGAACCTCGAAAAGACGGAACTTATCCGATAACCGTTACATCGATGGATAAATGAAAAGACCCGCGAGACTGCTCGCGGGTCTTCCAATTTTCCAAGCTCTATCTTGACATTCGTCGTTCGAACAAATTATAAAGATGTCGAACGATAATCCAATTTCCCTATGAAAAAAATCCTCGTTTTTGCTGTAATTGCTGTGTTTCTATGTTCGCCCATTATTGGCAGACCACAAAGTGAGTCGAGTGGTAAAGCCTCGCAGGAACAACGTGACCGCGAAAAGCGAGAGCAGAAAGATCGCGAACGTGAAAATCGGGAAAAGTATAAATTCTTCTCCGTTACTAGCGATCCGCCTGGAGCTACGGTAACCATCGGAAACGAGGAGATGGGGCGAACACCATTTCGTAATCCCGTAAAATTTAAATATTTTTATAATGGACCGACCTTCGCATTCTCTAGCTACATTCCAACGCATTGGACGATGACCGTTTCAAAGGAAGGTTATGTAACCAAGACTATTCAGATAACTCGCGGCCCTTATCAGTGGGTAAGTTTGAATGGGCAAAATCGAATTATTTACTATGTGTTAGATTCGCCTGAATTCCATGTGAAATTGGACAAAATTGGGGAGTTTTTAGGAACCAACCCGTTTGCAAAGAGTTCTCGAGATTCGCAAGATACAACTCTCCAAACGCGGCCTATCCTCGTGACTGAGGAAATTGTAGCGAGAAGCCTACCAGCTGTTGTCACAATCCAAGCCGGATCATCATCTGGCAGCGGTTTCTTTATTTTGGAATCTGGCATTGTCGTAACGAATAAGCACGTAGTCCAATCAAATCAGGTTGTTAACGTTGTTACTTCAAAAGGGGAGACATTTCGCAGCTCTTCGATCTATGTTCATCCACAAAAAGATCTAGCCCTAATAAAAGTTGATGGGTCAAACTTTCCAATTGTTCCCATAGCAAATCCTGCCGATGCCAAGGTGGGCGCAGATGTACTGGCCGTCGGCAATCCCGGTATAAGTACGGTTACGCTTAACAACACTGTTACCCGCGGGATTTTAAGTTCATTCCGGAATTCCGCAACCGACGGATTGTTGATTCAAACTGATGCAGCGATTAACAGCGGAAATAGTGGAGGGCCGTTGCTGAATAATCGAGGCGAAGTTATTGGTGTTAATACTTGGAAAATTATCGGTGGTGACAAAGAGGGGCTAGGGTTCGCGATATTTTGCAGCGAGATACTTCAAATGCTTAAGGAGCATTTTGATTACACACCTGTTTACGAGGCACGGGAAGGTGTGATTGCGAGAGTGCCGACAGCCGAAAAGGTTGTGGCTGAAATCGTTTCGGAGCCAGACGGTGCCGAAATTTTCGTAAACGGAAAGTTTGTTGGGAGCACTCCCTCCCGGATCAGTTTGAGTCCCGGTGAGCACGAAATAAAAGTAATCCGAAAAGGCTTTAAGGAGTGGGTTCGAAGCGTGACCATTGCGGTTGGTAGTTCTCCTAAACTAAACGCGATTCTGGAGTCGGGTGATCCACAGTAGTACTAGACTTTCTTTCAAATATTGATCCTAGTCTCCCTTGGCGACCACAAACAAAAAGCCTCGCCGATAGCTCGACGAGGGTTTCATTAGCAAACTGGCCGCCCGCTTACGCAAGCGGTCCTGACTTATTCAGCGACGGCTAATTCTAAGCATAGGGCTCCGGCCAAACGGGGCCAACTTCTATTGCAGACGGTCTTGGTCTATTTGCCTTCTTCTTTCAATTCGCTAACAGTGACGCCGTGGGTTCTAAGTTCAGCGACGATCTGGCGGTGGCTCGACGTACCGAGTTTGATCACCGCAAACTCTTTTTCCGTCTGCACGGTAAGCCAGTGTTTTTTCTTTTTGATGAACAAAAACGGCAATGCAAAAATAAATCCGACCAACAGCGCGGTTGCGACAGCTCCGCCGCCAGACAGCATAGGCTTTTTTGCGTATGAATAATCGGCAACCTTGATATCAGTGTAGTTAAATTCCTTTGCTTCAGCTTTGAATGCTGTCTTGTCAGGCACAACACGAAACGTAGTCTCGCCGATTGTGAGCACTGCGTCGGTCTCGATCGATTTCTTACCCGAAGGCACGACCATTTCTACCTCATAAGTTCGAGCCGCAGTCTGAGCAAATGCCGAAGAAACGATTAACACCGAAATTATCAAACAACATGCAACAGCTTTGCGGACAAAGAAATGTCTTGTTGGGATTCTGTACATTTATCTTTTCTCCTAGTTCGATCTTTTGGGTTTGCAGAAGAGTCTATCGGGGGTTGTGATTTCTGTCAATCTTCGTCGTGTGGCGTTTTTCCGGCTGGATATTCACGGGTATAGAAAGTCTTGTGTCTAAATTGGCTGATTCAGAATTCGCAGTTGGCATCGGAAGAACTAAATCGACTGCAAACGAAGAGCCTCGCCTGATATAGGCGGCGAGTTTAAGGTTATTCAGCGACCTTCGTTTCTTTGGCGTTCTCTTTCTTTTCGCGTTTGATGCCGCCGATCGAAACGAATGATGAATTCAGAATGATGAATGACGAATATGCCGAATCTGATCGAAATCTATTGAGCGATCCTTTCGCGGAGCCATTGGGCCAGTTCATCCTCCGACAAGTTACCCTCGGCTAAGGAGAGGAAGGTCAGGTATTTCTCGACCTGGGTCGCGTTAAGTTGATAGCCATTTAGCAATAAGAAGGTGCGTGTCGCGACCAACGACGTTCGCTTGTTGCCGTCAACGAACGGATGATTTTTCGCGATCCCGAAACCGTAAGCCGCAGCGAGCCTGGCGATGTCGGCCTCGGG
>JACDJC010002515.1_pt1 | contig 14281 bp, 8 predicted proteins | sample 7454191 | NCBI WGS metagenome assembly JACDJC01 (sample SAMN14253291, study PRJNA609438) | sludge metagenome | isolation source: sludge after 25d culture with pyrite and EDTA | collected 2018-12-20 | reverse complement strand
GACGCTGGCGCTCGGCGTGTATCCGGAGGTTTCCTTGAGCGAGGCCAGAAAGCGGCGCCGCGCCGCCAAGGCCCTGCTGGCGCAGGGACGCGATCCCAGCGCCGAGAAGCAGGCCATCAAGGCGGGCCACAAATCGTTCGCAAGCGACGATCAGGATTATGTCCTGGCGATCCTCGGGGAAGGCGTGTGGGACTGGGAACTCTCCAGCGGGCGGGTTCGGCATAACGCACAATGGGCGCGATTGATGGGCCTGGACGCGGCCCGGTCCGAACATGCCTGGCAGGAGGTGCTCGCGTGTCTGCACGAGGCGGATCGCGAAGCCCTGATGGCGGCAATCGAGGACTGTCTGCTCGGCAAGGCGGCGGTCGTGTGCGAGCATCGCCTCCGCCGTGCAGACGGCAGTTCGGTGTGGGTACAGAACCGCGGCGATGTGGTGGAATGCGACGCCGACGGCAAACCGCTGCGCATGGTGGGCAGCCTGCGCGAGATCACGAAACAGAAACATGAAGCGCTGCGAATGCAGCGCCGCAACCAGCTGCTGCAGACGATTGCGTCGGTGAGCGAATCGCTGATGGCGGACCTGTCCGAGCAGGACCTGATGACGCACATCTGTCAGGAACTGATCCACGACAATCTATTCCGCATGGCCTGGATCGGCCTGATCGACGTCGACCGGACGACGGTACGGCCGCTGGCCGAGGCCGGGTTTGTGCAGGATTATCTTGCCCGGGCAGAAATCCGTTGCGGCGACTCGCCGCAGGGGCGGGGCCCCACCGGCATCGCCATTCGAACGGGTGCAACGGTGATCAACAATGACACCGAGACCAGCCCGGCATTCGAACCGTGGCGGGAACGCGCACGTGCCCTCGGCTACCGGTCATCGGCGGCGACCCCCTTGCGCTCGCACGGCCGGGTCATCGGTACGCTCAATGTCTATGCCGCCGAGCCCGATGCCTTCGGCCCGGACCAGGTGATGCTGCTGGAAAAGCTGGCCACCGATCTCGGTGTGGCCATCGGCCATCGGGCCGCGCTGGCGGCACTGCGCGAGAGCGAGGAACGCTTCCGGCTGATTTCCAGCGTGGCGACCGACCTGCTGTATTCATGCCGCCAGGCCAGGGGCGGGTTTTTTGCCATCGACTGGGCCACCGCTTCGATCGACCGTATCTTTGGTTATTCGCTGGATGAAATCCTGCAACGGGGGTGCTGGCGCTGTTTCGTCCATCCGGACGACCAGCCCGAGTTCGACCGCAACATCACCCATCTGGCAGCCGGACAACGCAGTGAATGCGAGTTGCGCATTGTCGCCAAGGATGGCTCCACTCGCTATATTCGCGCCTATTCCATCGTGACCGCGACAAATGGCGATGGCCCCCGCCTGTACGGCGCCTGCCAGGACATCACCGAACGCAAGCAGGCGCTAGAAGCGTTGCGCGAAAGCGAAGGGCGATTCCGCGCGATGGCGGAGCACTCGGCCGACTGGATCTGGACGATCGATACCGAAGGACGGCATCTATACAGCAATCAGCCATTCATCGCCCATATCGGCTACACGATGGAAGAGTTTCTGGCGCTGGATTTCACGACCCTGATCCATCCGGACGACCTGCCGCGGCTGGATGAGACGTTCAGAAATGCAGTGGCAAGCCGGCAGGGCTGGCAGAACGTCGTGCTGCGCTGGCGCCATCGCGACGGCAGCTATCGCATCCTCGAGTCGAATGCCTCGGCGATGTTCGACGAGGCAGGCGAGTTGGTCGGGTTTCAGGGGGTGGACCGCGACATCACCGAGCGCCGACAGGCGGAGGCACAGATCGAATACCTGGCGCATCACGATGCCCTGACCGGCCTGCCCAATCGGGTCCTGTTGCGCGATCGCTTCGAGCATGCGGTGGCCGTGGCCGATCGTTCCCGCACCCGGGTGGCGATGCTGTTCATCGATCTGGATAACTTCAAGGTGGTGAACGACACCCTCGGCCACGCGGCCGGCGACAAGCTGCTGCTGAAGGCGGTTGCACGCCTGTCGTGCTGCACCCGTGAAAGCGACACCATCAGCCGTCAGGGCGGCGACGAATTCATTCTGCTGCTGCACGACATTCCGGAACAGGAAACAGTGGAGCGGATCGCCAGCGAAATTCTCAACCAGCTGGCGGAGCCGGTGGAAATCGACGGCCACGTCATGAATGCCTCGTGCAGCATCGGCGTCGCGATGTATCCCGAGGACGGTGCCGATTTCGACAGCCTGCTGCAGAAGGCGGATACGGCGATGTACAACGCCAAGGGCGCCGGCCGCAACACCTTCCGCTTCTACGACGAGCAGATGAACCGGCAGGCACGCGAACACCTGTTGCTGCAGAACCGCTTGCACCAGGCGCTGTTCCGGGCCGAGTTCTACCTGCAGTACCAGCCGCAGCTGGAGATCGACGGCGGCAGGGTGATCGGGGTCGAAGCCTTGCTGCGTTGGAACAACCCCGATCTGGGCGAGGTGGTACCGGCCCGGTTCATCCCGGTAGCGGAAGACGGCGGCCTCATCGTGCAGATCGGCGCCTGGGTGCTGGAAGAGGCCTGCCGCCAGGGACAGGCGCTGCGGCAGGCCGGCTGGCCCGACCTGAGCATGTCGGTCAACCTGTCGGCGCTGCAGTTCCGCCGCGCCGGCCTGGTCAAGACCGTGGCGGGTGCGCTCGAAAGAAGCGGCCTGCCGCCGCAGCTGCTGGAACTGGAACTGACTGAATCGGTGCTGCTGCAGGACGTGGACAACAACCTGGAAACGGTGCGGCAACTCAAGGCATTGGGGGTGCGGCTGGCGATTGACGATTTCGGCACCGGCTATTCTTCGCTCAGCTATCTCAAGCGATTTGCGGTCGACAAGCTGAAGATCGACCGCTCGTTTGTGCGCGACATCAACACCGACCCGGACGATGCCGCGATCGTCCGGGCGGTGATCCAGTTGGCGCGCAGCCTGCGCCTGGAGACCCTCGCCGAAGGGGTGGAAACGCAGGAGCAGCTGGCGTTCCTGCGCGAGGAAGGCTGCCAGGAAGTGCAGGGCTTCCTGTTCAGCCGGCCGCTCTCACTGACCGCACTGAGAATTTTCTTGCGCGAGCACCTGACTTTTGCCGGCAAGGCAGGCACGCTCGTCACGCCCCGGTAGCCGATTCGTATCGAGGCGGTTCAGCCTCTATGCTGACGATATGGGCATGACGGTGAGGAACAGCCATGAGTCACAAGCACGACAGCCTGCTGCGTTCAATTTTCGAGGGGCCGGTGAGCGGCAATGTCCACTGGCGCGAGTTGGAGTCGATGTTGATCCATCTGGGCGCCCGGGTGGAGCCGCACCACGGCGCGAGCTTTCGCGTGGTCTTGAACGGGGTGGAAGGATTCCTGCATCACCCGCACAACAGCAATACCTGCACCAAACAGGAGCTGCGCCATGTGCGCGATTATCTGGCGTCGGCGGGAGTGGGTCCGTCGTGATCGCTTTCCGTTTGTTGACAGCCGTCGGACAAATCGTGGTTGCTAATTGAATCAATGGGTTTTTGTTCCTATAGTTTCTCCATGTGTGCCTGAACCGTGCAAAGGGAGGACTGAGATGCAAGTGACCCGGAGACAGTTTTTCAGAATATGCGCAGCGGGGGTCGGCAGTTCCAGCCTCGCGGCGCTGGGATTCGCACCCGGCGAAGCGTTGGCGGAGGTCCGAGCGTTCAAGCTGGCACGCACAACCGAAACCCGCAACACCTGCCCCTACTGCTCGGTGGGCTGCGGCCTTCTGATGTACAGCCTGGGCGACAACAGCAAGAACACCCGGAGCAAGATCATCCATATCGAGGGCGACCCCGACCATCCGGTCAACCGTGGCACCCTTTGTCCCAAAGGCGCCGGCCTGCTCGATTTCGTGAATAGTCCCCACCGTCTGCAGTACCCGCAATACCGGGCGCCGGGCAGCAAGGAGTGGACGCGTATTTCGTGGGACGACGCGTTCAGCCGCATCGCCAGATTGATGAAGGACGATCGCGACAAGAACTTCATCGCCAAGAACGACAAGGGCGAAACGGTGAACCGCTGGCTTTCCACCGGGTTTCTCGCCGCGTCGGCCTCCAGCAACGAAACCGGCTACCTGACGCATAAAGTCATCCGTAACCTGGGAATACTCGGATTCGATAATCAGGCGCGTGTCTGACACGGCCCGACGGTGGCAAGTCTTGCCCCGACGTTTGGCCGAGGAGCGATGACCAACCATTGGGTTGACATCAAGAACACGGACCTGGTTTTGATCATGGGCGGCAACGCCGCCGAAGCACACCCCTGCGGTTTCAAGTGGGTGACCGAGGCGAAGGCGCACCGCAAGGCGCGTCTGATCGTGGTCGATCCGCGCTTCACCCGCTCGGCTGCGATGTCCGATTTCTATGCGCCGATTCGTGCCGGTTCCGACATTGCCTTTCTCGGCGGGGTCATCAACTATCTGCTCGGCAACGACAAGATTCATCACGAATACGTGAAGAACTACACCGACTTCAGCTTCCTGGTGAAAGACGAGTTTGCCTTCGCCAACGGCCTGTTCACGGGCTACGACGCGGAGAATCGCAAGTACGACAAGTCGTCCTGGGGCTATCAGGTCGGCGACGATGGCTACGCCAAGGTCGACCCCACGCTGCAGAATCCGCGCTGTGTCTACCAGTTGATGAAGACCCATTACAGTCGCTACACGCCGGAAATGGTCGCCACCATCTGCGGCACGCCGAAGGAAGCCTTCCTCAAGGTGTGCGAGTCGATCGCCGAAACCGCGGCGGCAGACAAGACCATGACCATCATGTATGCGCTGGGCTGGACCCAGCACTCGGTTGGATCGCAGATGATCCGTACCGGCGCGATGGTGCAGTTGCTCCTGGGTAACATCGGCGTGGCGGGCGGCGGCATGAACGCGCTGCGCGGGCACTCCAACATCCAGGGGCTGACCGATCTGGGGCTTCTGTCCAACCTGCTGCCGGGGTATCTGACGCTGCCCAATGACGGCGAACAGGACTACGCCGCCTATGTCGGCAAGCGCACCCTCAAGCCCTTGCGTCCGGGACAGCTTTCCTACTGGCAGAACTATCCCCGCTTCCACGTCAGCCTGATGAAGGCCTGGTTCGGCGATGCCGTGAGCGCGGACAACAACTGGGGCTATGACTGGCTGCCCAAGCTCGACAAGGGGTATGACCTGATGCAGGTGTTCGAGGACATGGGGCAGGGCAAGGTCAACGGTTATTTCTGCCAGGGCTTCAACCCGCTCGGCTCGGCGCCCTGCAAGGTCAAGGTGGCGGATTCGCTGTCCAAGCTCAAGTTCCTGGTCGTCATCGATCCGCTGGCAACCGAGACCTCCGAGTTCTGGCAGAACCATGGCGAATACAACGACGTCGATCCGACCAAGATCCAGACCGAGGTGTTCCGCCTGCCGTCGACCTGCTTTGCCGAGGAGAACGGCAGTCTGATCAACTCCGGGCGCTGGCTGCAATGGCACTGGAAAGCCGCCGAGCCTCCCGATGAGGCGCTGTCGGACCAGCAGATCATGGCGGGGCTCTTTCTCCGGATCCGCGCGCTGTACCAGAAGGAGGGCGGCGCCTTCCCCGACCCGATCCTCAACGTCGCCTGGAAGTACAAGATACCGTCGTTTCCCTCGCCGGAAGAGTTGGCGAAGGAGTTCTCCGGCAAGGCGCTGCAGGATGTGACCGACCCCAAGGATCCGGGCAAGGTACTGGTCAAGGCCGGCGAGCAGCTGAGCAGCTTTGCCGAACTGCGCGACGACGGCTCGACCTCGTGTGGCTGCTGGCTGTTTGCCGGCTCCTGGAGCGAAAAAGGCAACCTGATGGCGCGGCGTGATAACGCCGACCCCTACGGCATCGGCCAGACGCTGAACTGGGCGTATTCGTGGCCGGCCAATCGCCGCATCATGTACAACCGTGCGTCGTGCGACCCGAGCGGCAAACCCTACGATCCGACGCGGGCGATCATTGCCTGGAATGCGGCAACGGGCAAGTGGGGTGGCGCGGACGTGCCGGACTTCAAGATCGATTCGGCCCCGGACGAAGGGATGAATCCTTTCATCATGAACCCCGAAGGCGTGGCACGCTTCTTCGCGGTGGACAAGATGGCGGAAGGGCCTTTTCCCGAGCATTACGAACCCTTCGAGACGCCGCTGGCAGCCAATCCGCTGTATCCCAAAAACCCCGAGGTGCGCTCCAACCCGGCGGCGCGCGTGTTCAAGGACGTCTGGCCGACGCTCGGCAAGCCCGATGCGTTTCCGTACGTCTGCACGACCTACCGGCTCACCGAGCATTTCCATTTCTGGACCCAGCACGTTCGTCTGGACGCCATCCTCCAGCCGGAGCAGTTCGTCGAGATCGGTGAGGATCTGGCGAAGGAAAAGGGCATCAAGGCTGGCGACCATGTACGGGTGAAGTCGAGTCATGGCTTCATCGTCGCGGTAGCGGTGGTCACCAAGCGTCTGAAAGCGCTCACCATCGACGGCAAGGCGACGCATACGGTGGGCGTCCCCATTCACTGGGGGTTCATGGGGCTGACGAAAAACGGCTACATCGCCAATACCCTGACCCCCTACGTGGCCGACGCCAATTCCCAGACGCCGGAGTTCAAGGCGTTCCTGGTGAATCTCGAGAAAGTCTAGGAGGCGACCATGGCACTGCAATCACTCGATATCAAGGCCCGCTCCGCCACCACGACGCCGTCGCCTGACGTCCGCGCCAGGGGCGCGGTTCCTGTCGCCAAACTGATCGACATTTCCAAGTGCATCGGCTGCAAGGCCTGCCAGGTAGCGTGCATGGAATGGAACGACCTGCGCGACGAGGTCGGCACCAACGCCGGCACCTACGACAACCCACGCGATCTCACCGCCCAGTCGTGGACGGTGATGCGCTTCTCCGAAGTGGAGGTGGAGCAGGATCGGCTGGAATGGCTCATCCGCAAGGATGGCTGCATGCATTGTGCCGATCCGGGCTGCCTGAAGGCTTGTCCGGCCCCGGGGGCGATCGTCCAGTACGCGAACGGCATCGTGGATTTCCACGAGGAACACTGTATCGGTTGCGGTTATTGCATCACCGGCTGCCCGTTCAATATCCCGCGCATCTCCAACAAGGACAGCAAGGCCTACAAGTGCACGCTGTGTTCCGACCGCGTGGCAGTCGGAATGGAGCCCGCCTGTATCAAGACTTGTCCGACCGGCGCGCTGGTGTTCGGCACCAAGGACGACATGATTCTCCACGCCGAAGGGCGTGTCGCCGACCTCAAGGAACGCGGCTACAGCAATGCTGCGCTCTACGACCCGCAGGGTGTTGGCGGCACCCACGTGATGTATGTGCTGCAGCATGGCGACAAACCCGAGCTGTACGCAAACCTGCCCAAGGATCCGCATATCAGCCCGCTGGTTGGCCTGTGGAAAGGCGTCACCAAGCCATTGATGAGCCTGGGCATCGGGCTCGCGGTTTTTGCCGGATTCTTCCATTACGTCACGGTGGGCCCGAAAGAGGTGGAAGAGGAGAAGGAGAAGACGGATTGAGCCGTTCCAACTTCTTCCTGCATTCAAGCTCAAGGAGTGATCATGAACACGATGATTCAACGCTACACCGCACGGGAACGCAACAACCACTGGGTGGTGGCTATCGCCTTCATTCTGGCCGCCCTATCGGGGCTGGCGTTGTTCCATCCGGCCTTTTTCTTTTTCACCAACCTGTTCGGCGGCGGCCCCTGGACGCGCATCCTGCATCCCTTTATCGGCGTGCTGCTGTTCCTGTTTTTCATGCTGATGGCGATGCGATTCTGGCGCCTCAACCATTTCACGCCGGCCGATCGTCAATGGATGAAACAGATCAAGGGTGTGCTGTGCAACCATGACGAACGATTGCCTGAAGTCGGGAAATACAATGCCGGCCAGAAATACGTGTTCTGGATGGTGGTGGTGGCGGTTCCCGTGCTGCTGCTTTCCGGCATCGTAATCTGGCAACCGTGGTTCGCACCGTATTTCCCGATCGGGCTGTTGCGCGTGGCCGTGGTGGTGCACGCGCTGGCGGCCTGGATCATGATTCTTGGCATCATCGTGCATATTTATGCGGCGATCTGGGTCAAGGGGTCGGTCCGCGCGATGACGCGTGGCACGGTGTCGGCCGCCTGGACCAAGCAGCATCATCGCGCCTGGTATCGCCAGATGACCGGCAAATGATTCTTGACGACCTCATGCAAGGAATCCCCCGACGCCTATGACCACCACACTCCTGCAACCCGGCCAGATTGAAGCGGCAGCCGGCGATATTCCCGAGCTGCGGTTGCCGCCCGCCGACCTGTTTCTCATGCGCGCGCGCCGGCTGGAGCAACTCGCCAACGGCCACACGCTCGGCGACTATCTGCGCTTTGTCGCACGTCTTGCCCACGCGCAGCAGGCCGCTCTGGAAGCTGGACCGCCAGGGGAACTTCCCGCTGTCGAGCGGCTTGCACAATGCCGTGAATACCAGATGCCGCCGCTGGCCCCGGCCGGCTTGGGCTTGCCGGAAGGCTGGCACGATACCGCCCGACACCTCGCACGCACCATTCAACCGACGCTGCCTGAGCCCGGCCAGGCAGCACTAAAAGCAATTCTGGAAGCCGAAGACGCCTGGCTGGACGAGCAGGCGTTGCTATTGATCGATGGCGGCGCCAAGGGGCTCGATGCCGCCAGTGCGCCGGTGATCGGTGCTGCCTTGCAGGTGGTCTGGACCCACCTCGCGCGCCAACTCGACCCCAGCCAGGTGGCGCGGCCCGAACATCCCAACCTGTGCCCGGTGTGCGGCTCGCATCCGGTAAGCTCGGTGGTGCGCATCGGCGGTGCTGAAAACGGCCTGCGCTATCTGCATTGCGCGCTGTGCAGCTCGGACTGGCACGTGGTGCGCGCCAAATGCAGCAACTGCGACAACACCCGTGATATCGCCAACTATCACCTCGAGGGCGGCGACGCGGTGGTACAGGCCGAGAGTTGTCCCGAATGCCAGACCTATCTCAAGCTCGTTCATCAGGACAAGGATCCCATGGTCGATCCGGTGGCGGATGACCTTGCCAGCCTGACACTCGATCTGCTCATGGACGAGATGGGCTTGATGCGCAGCGGCGCCAATTGGTACCTCATCCACGGCCCCACCTGACGGCTTACCGCTTACCGCTTACCACTCACCGTTCACCCAAAAGGGATTGTCTATCGTGCATAGCGCCCCACCACGACCACCCTCGATCGATCGCGTCCTCAGCTGGACCGCCGTGTTGCCCCTGATAGCCGAATACGGCCGCGAACCCGTGCTTGCCGGCGTACGCAGCGTGCTTGAACTTGGGCGGCAAGCGGCGCGCAATGGCAGTCTGGTGGATTACACCGAGCCCACCGTGACCGCCCAGCTCGCGGCTCAGCTGATTCAGCACAACGCGCCCCGCCTGAAACGCGTGTTCAACCTCACCGGCACCGTGCTGCATACCAATCTGGGGCGCGCACCGTTGCCGGAAGAAGCGGTGGAGGCGCTGCTGCTGGCGGCGCGCCATCCCTGCGCGCTGGAATACGACCTTGCAAGCGGCGGCCGCGGTGATCGCGACGACGTGGTCGAGGGCGTGCTGTGCGAACTCACCGGCGCCGAAGCCGCGACCGTGGTCAACAACAATGCGGCGGCAGTGTTCTTGCTGCTCAACACCCTGGCGATGCGCAAACAGGTGATCGTCTCGCGCGGCGAACTGGTGGAAATCGGCGGCGCGTTTCGGGTGCCGGACATCATGAGCCGCGCCGGGGCGAAACTGGTCGAGGTGGGCACCACCAACCGCACCCACCTGCACGATTTCGCAGAGGCCGTCGGCCCGAAGAGCGCCATGCTGATGAAGGTACACGCCAGCAACTATGCGATCCAGGGCTTTACCGCCAGCGTGCCGGAAGCCGAACTGGCGCAGCTTGCGCACGCCCACGAACTGCCTTTTGTGGTGGACCTGGGCAGCGGCACGCTCACCGATCTGGCGCGCTTTGGCCTGCCACACGAGCCGACGCCACAGGCGTCGCTCGCGGCCGGGGCCGATCTGGTCTGCTTCAGCGGCGACAAACTGCTGGGCGGACCGCAGGCCGGCATCCTGGTGGGATGCCGCGACCTGATCCAGCGCATCAAGAAAAACCCGCTCAAGCGCGCGTTACGGGTCGGCAAGCTGACGCTGGCCGCGCTCGAAGCGGTGCTGAGGCTATATCGTGATCCCGACCGTCTGGGCGATCGTCTCACCGCCTTGCGCCTGCTCACCCGGCCACCAGAAGACATCGAGCGCCAGGCCGAGCGCCTGCTGCCGGCGCTGCAACAGGCGCTCGCCGGCTGGCCGGTGCAGCTAAGCACCGAGCCGGCGCTGTCGCAGATCGGCAGTGGCTCGTTGCCGATCAGCCGTCTGCCGGGCTATGCGCTGGTGGTGAAACCCCGCAGCCGAAAAAGCGGCGTGCTGCACGACATCGAGGCTGCGCTGCGCGGACTGCCGATACCGGTGATCGGTCGCATCGCCGATGGCGCGCTGCGACTGGATCTGCGTTGCCTGAGTATGACCGACGAAGCGGATTTCCTGGGCCAACTCGCGAAACTGTCGGCGGCGCAACCATGATCGTCGGCACCGCCGGACACATCGATCACGGCAAGACGCTGCTGGTGCATGCGCTGACCGGCCTCGACACCGATCGTCTGACAGAGGAGAAACTGCGCGGCATCTCCATCGAGCTCGGCTATGCTTACCAGCCGCTGGCCGATGGGGGAATGCTGGGCTTCGTCGACGTGCCCGGCCACGAGCGCTTCATCCACACCATGCTCGCCGGCGCAGCAGGCATCGATTTTGCACTGCTGGTGGTGGCGGCGGACGACGGCGTGATGCCGCAGACGCGTGAACACCTGCAGATCCTCGACCAGCTGCGAATCGCACGCGGCGCCGTGGCGCTGACCAAGATCGACCGGGCCAATGACGCGCGCGTGGCGGAAGTCGAACGGGAGTTGCACCAGTTGCTGAACGGCTCGGTGCTGGCCGACATGCCGGTATTCCCGGTTTCGGCGCTGCAGGGGCAGGGCATCGACGCCCTGCGGAGCCATCTTCATTCGGCCGCCGCCCTGCCGCAGGAGGACAGGCAGGCAGAAGGCTTCCGGCTGGCGGTGGATCGCAGCTTTACCCTCAAGGGCACAGGAACGGTTGTCACCGGCACGGTATTTTCCGGCAGCGTGCAGCTGGGCGACGACTTGATAATCACGCCGTCCGGCAAGCCGGTGCGGCTGCGCGGGCTGCATGTCATGAACCAGGCCGCGCAAACGGGCGCGACCGGACAGCGTTGCGCACTCAATCTGGGCGGGGCAGGCAAGGACGACATCCAGCGCGGCGACTGGATTGTGGCGCCTCGCCTGCATGCACCGACTGCGCGCTTCGACGTGCAACTGGCGCTTTCGCCCCATGCGCCGGGGCCCTTGCGGCATTGGGCGCCGGTTCACCTGCATCTGGGGGCGAACCACGTCATGGCGCGGGTCGCGCTGCTCGAAGCGGAAACCCTGGCACCGGGCGGAACAATGCTGGCCCAACTGGTGACCGACCGTCCCATCGGTGCGCTGTATGGCGACCGTTTCATCGTCCGCGACGCCGATGCACGCCACACCCTGGGCGGCGGCCAGGTACTCGATCCCGACGGGCCGGCGCGCAAGCGCAAGACGCCGCTACGGCTGGCGGAACTGGCGGCGTTGTGCATGCCCGATCCGGCGCAGCGGCTGGCCGGATTACTCGAAATTCAGGGATGCGATCTTGACCGCCTGGGCGTGCACTGGAATTGCGAGCGGCTGGCCGATGTCCTGCCGCCCGACAGCAGGCGGGTCCGTTCCGGCCATGAAGACTGGGCGTTTTTCAGGCCGCACTGGCAGGGCCTGCAAGACAAGCTGTGTGCCGATCTGGCCGGTTTTCATCTGCAGTTTCCCGACGAACTGGGGCCCGATTCTGCACGCGCGCGGCGGATGTTTCTGCCACGCCTGTCGGCGCCGGCAGCGACCGCCCTGATCGAGGAATTGCTGGCGGCGGGAACGCTGCAGCGCAGCGGCGCCTGGCTGCATCTGCCGACTCATAGCGTCACCCTGAGCGTCGAGGAGGAAGCGCTGTATCAACGCATCCAGCCCCTGCTGCAGAAAGCGTCCTTCGATCCGCCCTGGGTGCGCGACCTCGCCCGGCACGCTGCGCGCGACGAGGCAACGATGCGGCGGCTGCTGAAGAAACTGGCGCGCCAGGGGCGGCTGTACCAGGTCGTGCGCGACCTGTTCTACCTGCCGGAGACCGTCGTCCGGCTGGCCGCAGTGGTGCAGGAACTGGAAGCGAGTACAGGTGAAACCCGTGCCGCCGAATTTCGCGACCGCACCTGCGTCGGCCGCAAACGCGCCGTGCAGGTGCTGGAGTTCTTTGATCGGGTCGGCTACACGCGGCGCGTGCGCGAAGCGCATCGACTGCGCAATCCGGACATGTTCGGTGTGGCCGAACATGCTGTTTGAACTGGAAGGGAAGCGTGCCTGGTGGTGCGGCCGGATTTCAAATCCGGTTGGGGATGTCAGCCATTCCCGGGTGGGTTCGACTCCCATTCCCTTCCGCCACGATTTTGTCGCTCGGAGCAAGGCCGGGTAGATGCCTGCAGGGCCTGTTCGTATATGACTTCAGCCCGGCTGTCGCACATATAATGTTCATAGTTATTGTTAACAAACAAACTATTACATCATGTAGTTAATGTTAACTATAATGTCGTTTCGGCGATGGCGATGATGTCAACCTGCTCGTCGGCAGCCAGCGGTTCCTCGGTATCGAGCTGATGCTGCAGCACCGCCAGATCGGCGTCCGAGGCGTCCCTGCCTTCGCCTGATCGTCTGACGATCCGTTCGCGCAGGGTGGCGACCGGAACCTGGAAATCGAGAATATGAAACGCCACGCCACGTGCCTGCGCGGTGTCGCGTAGCAGGTCGCGCTGCCAGCGCGCGGTGAAGGTGGCGTCGGCGATTACCGGCCAGCCGCTGTCCAGAATGTCGCCGGCCAGCCGCGCCAGATGCGCATAGGTACGGCGGGTGGCGTCGGCCGCATAGAGATCCGCACCAACTTCGGAGTCGCTGCGGGCCAAAGCGTCGAGCCCGGCAAGACGCTTGCGCTCGACGTCGGAGCGCAGGCGGATCGCGCCGGGGGTTTGCATCAGGGTCCGGGTGACGGTGGTTTTGCCGGAGCCCGAAAGGCCGTGGGTGATGTCGAGGCGCAGCGGCAGGGGATGCGTCAGCGAGGTCGCCAGATCGAGCAGCGTGCGCGCTCCGGCGAGGATTGTGTCGCGCGCGCCTGCCGGGGTCTGTTCGGCGCGCAGCACCGCCACCTTGACCCGCACCAGCGCCCGGTACACCGCGTAATAGCGCAGCAGCGCCAGCCCGTCATAGTCGCCGGTCTGTTCCAGCCAGGCGTTGAGGAACAGCCAGGCCCAGTCCGGGTGGCCGCGCTGCATCAGGTCCATCCAGCAGAATGCAACTTCCGACTGGATGTCGATCCAGCGCAGTCCAGGATTGAATTCAAGACAGTCAAACACCAGTAATTGATCGCCAACCCAGGCCAGATTGCCCAGATGCAGGTCGCCGTGGCATTCACGGATGAAACCGTCGCGTTTGCGCGTAGCCAGCAGCGGCGTCAGCCGCGCGTGCTCGGCTTCGCTCCAGCGCAGCAGGGCGTCAAGCTGCGCCAGCTCTGCCGGTACGGTCAGGCGGGGGGCGATTTGTTCGAAGTTCTGCGCCATCGGCTGCCAGACCCGTTGCGGATCGCCCCAGCGGCTGTCGGCGCCCGCACGGGCGCAGCCGTGCAGATGAAAACGGGCGAGGGTGGCGGCGATGGCTTCGACCTGTGCTGCCGTCATCCGGCCCTGGGCGTCCAGCAGGTCGAGCGTGGAATCTGCCGGAAACTGACGCATTTTCACCGCGTATTCGATCACCTCGCCGTCACCGCTGAAACGCGGCGTCGCCACGGAGCCGGTGATCGGCACCACCCCGAGATAGATGTCCGGTGCCAGCCGCCGGTTGAGTCGAACCTCTTCCTCGCAGATGTGCAGCCGCTTGTCGAGACTGCTGAAATCGAGAAACCCGAGGTCGAGCGGCTTTTTGATCTTGTAGGCAAATTCGCCGGTGAGGAGAACGTGGGAAATATGCGTCTCAATGATCTGCACCGGGCGGGTCGCGTGGTCGTAACAGGCCGGGTCGCCGAGGCTGTGGATCAGCGCCGCGCGCGTGTAGGCTGCCTCGGT
>JACDJC010002514.1_pt1 | contig 14295 bp, 10 predicted proteins | sample 7454191 | NCBI WGS metagenome assembly JACDJC01 (sample SAMN14253291, study PRJNA609438) | sludge metagenome | isolation source: sludge after 25d culture with pyrite and EDTA | collected 2018-12-20 | reverse complement strand
CGTGCGTTTCATGCGCTGCCCGACCTGCGCAATGCCGCGGGCGAGCCGACCAATGCGATCAAGGGCGTGCTGTCGATGCTGCACAAGCTGCGCAAGGACTACGCGGCCGATTATATCGCCTGCGTGTTCGACGCGAAGGGCAAAACCTTCCGCGACGATCTCTATCCCGACTACAAGGCGAACCGCCCGCCGATGCCGGATGATCTGCGCAGCCAGATCGAGCCGCTGCACCAGGCGATCCGCGCCGAAGGCTGGCCGCTGATCGTCATCGATGAGGTCGAAGCCGACGACGTGATCGGCACCCTGGTGGTCGATGCCGCGCGCCGGGGCATCCGCAGCATCGTCTCGACCGGCGACAAGGACATGGCGCAACTGGTCAACGACCACGTCACCCTGGTCAACACCATGAGCCAGGAAACGCTCGACCAAGCCGGTGTCGCCGCCAAATTCGGCGTGCCGCCGGAGCGCATCGTCGACTACCTGACCTTGATCGGCGACACCGTCGACAACGTGCCCGGTGTGGCCAAGGTCGGTCCCAAGACCGCGGTGAAATGGCTGTCCGAATACGGCACGCTCGACGACCTGCTGGCACAGGCCGATGCAATCAAGGGCGTGGTCGGCGACAACCTGCGGGCCGCGCGCGACTGGCTGCCGCAGGCACGGGAGCTGATCACCATCAAGACCGATGTGGCGCTGCCGTTCGAGCTTGATAGCCTGACCCTGAAGCCGCGCGACCTGGACAGCCTGCGACCGCTGTTCGAGCATTACCAGTTCCGTAGCTGGCTGCGCGAACTCGACGCCGCCGCCACCACAGATCCGGCCATCCCCGAACCGAACCACAGCGGCGAGCATCGCGCCGGCTACGAAACCATCCTCAGCGAGGCTGATCTCGTCGCCTGGATCGACCGGCTGCAGGCAGCGCCGGCGTATGCGCTCGACACCGAAACCACCGGGCTCGACCCGATGCGGGCCGAACTGGTCGGGGTCTCGTTCGCCATCGAAGCCGGCGTGGCCGCCTACCTGCCGCTGGCGCACCACTACGCTGGCGCCCCGCCCCAGCTGGATCGCGACGCCGCGCTCGCCCGGCTCAAGCCGCTGCTGGAAAATCCCGCGCCGCGAATCATCGGCCAGCACCTCAAGTACGACCGCCACATCTTTGCCAACTACGACATCATGCTCGGTGGAACCGGCGGCAGCGGGGTGGTGGACGACACCCTGCTGCAATCCTATGTGCTCGAAGCGCACCAGTCGCACGATCTTGGCAGCCTGAGCATGCGCCATGTCGGACTGGAGATGATCAGCTACGACGAGATCACCGGCAAAGGCGCGTCGCGCATCGGTTTCGAGCAGGTCGACATCGCCCGTGCCAGCGAATACGCCGCCGAAGACGCCGACCTCACCCTGCGGGTGCGCGACGCGCTGGCGCCGCAGCTTGCCGCATCAGAGAAGCTCGAATTCGTCTATCACCAGATCGAACTGCCGGTGGCGACGATCCTGTTCCATATGGAGCGTACCGGCATCCTGCTCGACCGCGAACTGCTGGCGGCCCAAAGCGGCGAGCTCGGCAGGAAGATGCTGGAACTCGAACAGCGCGTCTACCAGGAAGCCGGACAGCCGTTCAACCTCGGCTCGCCCAAACAGATCGGCGACATCCTGTTCAGCCAAAAAGGCCTGCCGGTGCTCCGGAAAACTCCCGGCGGCGCACCCTCCACCGACGAGGAGACGCTGGAGCAGCTGGCACTCGACCATCCGATCGCGCGGGCGATTCTCGACTACCGCGGCATGGCCAAGCTGAAGTCGACCTATACCGACAAGCTGCCGCAGATGGTCAACCCAGCGACCGGGCGGGTGCACACCAGCTATTCGCAGGCGACCGCGGTGACCGGACGGCTGGCGAGTTCCGACCCGAATCTGCAGAACATTCCGGCGCGCACCGCCGAGGGCCGCCGCATCCGCGAGGCCTTCATCGCACCGCCGGGGCATCTGCTGGTTTCGGCCGACTATTCGCAGATCGAGCTGCGGATCATGGCGCACCTGTCGGACGATGCGGGCCTGTTGAACGCGTTTGCCCACGACCAGGACATTCACACCGCGACCGCCGCCGAGGTGTTCGGCGTGGCGCAGGACGAGGTCAGCTCCGAGCAGCGTCGGATGGCCAAGGTGATCAATTTCGGCCTGATCTACGGGATGTCGGCGTTCGGCCTGGCCTCGCAGCTCAACCTCGAGCGCGCCGCCGCCCAGGCCTACATCGACCGTTACTTCGCCCGCTACCCCGGCGTCGCCGACTACATGCAGCGCACCCGCGAGGCCGCGCACCGCCAGGGCTATGTCGAGACCGTGTTCGGCCGCCGGCTATACCTACCCGAGATCAACGCGAAAAATCCGCAGCGCCGCCAGGGTGCCGAACGGGCCGCGATCAACGCGCCGATGCAGGGCACCGCCGCCGACCTGATCAAGCTGGCGATGATCGCGGTACAGCGCTGGATCGATGCGGAAAAACTCGCCAGCCGCCTGCTGTTGCAAGTCCATGACGAGCTGATTCTTGAAGTGCCCGAAACCGAACTTGAGCGGGTGCGTGCCGAACTGCCCGCGCAGATGTGCAACGTCGCTGAACTCAAGGTGCCGCTGCGGGTCGGCGTGGGAGTCGGCCGCAACTGGGAAGCGGCACACTGAGGTCAGCCCAGCACCCGCAGGCTAACGGGCGCCGAAGCGCCGGTTTTGCTTATTTTTTCAGGCTGTCGCGGATCTCGCGCAGCAGCACGATGTCTTCCGGCGTCGCCGCCGGCGCGGGCGGCGGTGCGTCTTTCTTCATCCGGTTGAGCTGGCGCACCAGGACGAAGACGATGAACGCCAGAATGATGAAATTGATCAGGATGGTGACGAAGCTGCCGTAGGCCAGCACCGGAACGTTGGCCTCCCTTAATGCGGTCAGCGTCATCGCCACGCCTTCGGGCACGGTATCGAGCGGAATGAACAGGTTGGAAAAATCGAAGCCGCCGAATATCGCTCCGACCACCGGCATGATCAGATCCTTGACGATCGAGTCGACGATCTTGCCGAAGGCGGCGCCGATGATGACCCCAACCGCCAGGTCCATGGCATTGCCCTTGACCGCGAATTCCCTGAATTCAGACATGAAACTCATGCGTTTCTCCCCCGTTTGTCGCTGCAATGCAGCACTGTGGATGGTAGTCGCTCGAACCGCAGGCCTCCAGCCCGAAATGTAAATTCTGCCCGGCTTGGACCGGGCTCGGGACGAGGGTAAAATGCGATCCCTTATGCGTATCGGTAGCCATGTCCTCAAGAACCGCCTGATCGTCGCCCCCATGGCCGGGGTGACCGACCGGCCTTTCCGCCAGCTTTGCAAGAAGCTGGGCGCAGGGATGGCGGTGTCCGAGATGGTCACGTCGAACTCGCTGCTGTACGGTTCGGCGAAGACCGCGCGCCGCGCCAACCATGAAGGCGAGGTCGATCCGATCAGCGTGCAGATCGCCGGCGCCGACCCGCGGATGATGGCGGAAGCCGCGCGCCACAACGTCGACCGCGGCGCGCAGATCATCGACATCAACATGGGCTGCCCGGCGAAAAAGGTGTGCAACGTGATGGCGGGTTCGGCGCTGCTGCAGGACGAGGCGCTGGTCGGCAGGATTCTGGATGCGGTGGTGCAGGCCGTGCCGGAAGTTCCGGTGACCCTGAAGATCCGTACCGGCTGGGACCGCGAACATCGTAACGCGCTCAACATTCTCAAGATCGCCGAGAACGCCGGGGTGCAGGCGCTGGCGATGCACGGCCGCACCCGCGCCTGCGGCTATTCCGGCGATGCCGAATACGACACCCTCCGCGCGGTGAAAGCCGAGGCGCGCATTCCGGTCATCGCCAACGGCGACATCACCACACCCGAAAAGGCCCGCTACGTTTTCGAATACACCGGCGCCGACGCGGTGATGATCGGCCGCGCCGCGCAGGGGCGGCCATGGATTTTCCGCGAGATCGAGCATTTCCTGACCACCGGCACTCATCTGCCACAACCGGAAGTGGCGGAAATCCACGCCGTGCTGCTCGAACATATTCATGATCTGTACGCCTTTTATGGCGACGTCACCGGCGTGCGCGTGGCGCGCAAGCACATTTCCTGGTACACAAAGGGGCTCGTCGGCAGCAGCGCCTTCCGCCACAGCATGAACCGGCTCGACTCGGTAGCCGAACAGCTCGCTGTCGTCAATGCCTATTTTTCCCAGGCGGCACGCGCCGACACCCGCCTGCGCTACGAAACCGGCCACGATAACAACAGCACGAAAGACATGCCGCCTGCATCCAGGCTTGCGGCATAAAAGGGGGACTTCAATGATAGAAGAAAACGAAATCGCCGCCTGCATGCGGCGGTCGCTCAATCGCTATTTCAAGGATCTCGACGGTGAAACCCCGAGCGAGATCTATGGCATGGTGCTGAGCGCGGTGGAAAAACCCCTGCTGGCCTACATCCTCAATCACGCCGAAGGCAACCAGACCCGCGCCGCCGGCATGCTCGGCATCAACCGCAACACCCTGCGCAAGAAAATGCGCGAACACGGCCTTTCCGACTGAACCCTTACCGACCCTCACCCAATGAAGATCCAGCGCGCCCTGCTTTCCGTATCGGATAAAACCGGCCTCGTCGATTTCGCCCGCTCACTTGCCGACGCCGGTGTCGAGCTGCTGTCCACCGGCGGCACCGCCAAGGCGCTGCGCGATGCCGGCCTCGCCGTGATCGACGTCAGCGAATATACCGGCTTCCCCGAAATGCTCGACGGCCGCGTGAAAACGCTGCACCCGAAAGTCCACGCCGGCATCCTCGCGCGGCGCGACCTGCCGGAGCACGTCGCGACCATGAACGAGCACGGCATGGGCACCATCGACCTGGTGTGCGTCAATCTGTATCCCTTCGTCGCCACGGTGTCGAAACCGCATACGCTGGCCGACGCGATCGAAAACATCGACATCGGCGGCCCGGCTATGGTGCGCTCGTCAGCCAAGAACTACCGCCATGTCGCCATCGTCACCGACCCCGTCGACTATCCGACGCTGGTCGCCGAAATGCGGGCCCATGGTGGCGCCCTGACCGACGCCACCCGCTTCACGCTGGCGAAGAAAGCGTTCAGCCACACCGCCGAATACGATGGTGCGATCAGCAATTATCTGACCGCACTCAACGACAGCAACGAACGCGAAGCCTTCGGCGACACGCTCAACCTGCAGTTCACCCGCGCGCAGACCTGCCGCTACGGCGAGAACCCGCACCAGGCGGGCGCCTTCTACGTCGAGGCCGACGCGCCGGCCGGCACCATCGCGACGGCGCGGCAGATCCAGGGCAAGGAGCTTTCCTACAACAACATCGCCGACACCGATGCGGCGCTCGAATGCGTGAAGCTCTTCGACGCCGCGCCGGCCTGCGTCATCGTCAAGCACGCCAACCCGTGCGGCGTCGCCTACGGCGCAAACCTGTTGGAGGCTTACGAGCGCGCCTACCAGACCGATCCCGAATCGGCCTTTGGCGGCATCATCGCCTTCAACGGCCGGCTCGACGGTGAAACCGCGCAGGCCATCGTCGACCGTCAATTTGTCGAAGTCATCATCGCGCCCGAAGTCAGCCCCGAAGCCTCCGCCGCGGTCGCGGCGAAGAAGAACGTGCGTCTGCTCGAATGCGGCGCGTGGTCGGGTAGCGTGACCCAACTCGACATGAAGCGCGTAGCCGGCGGCCTGCTGGTGCAGGACGCCGACGTGCTGCTGCACGGTGAACTGAAAGTCGTCACCCAGCGCGCGCCCACCGACAAGGAAATGGACGACCTGCTGTTCGCCTGGCGGGTCGCCAAGTTCGTCAAGTCCAACGCCATCGTCTATGTGAAAGACCGCATGACCGTCGGCGTCGGCGCCGGCCAGATGAGCCGGATCAACTCCGCGCGCATCGCCGCGATCAAGGCCGAGCACGCCGGCCTCGCGGTGCCCGGGTCAGTGATGGCGTCGGACGCCTTCTTCCCCTTCCGCGACGGCATCGACCAGGCCGGCGCCGCCGGCATCAAAGCGGTGATCCAGCCCGGCGGCTCGATGCGCGACGACGAAGTCATCGCCGCCGCCAACGAACACGGCATCGCGATGGTGTTCACCGGGACGCGGCATTTTCGACATTGAGTGTGAGGGACCAGGAGCTAGGATATAGGGTCTAGGGAATGGGCGGCTCCAGCGTAGCGTTGAATTCATCCAACGCGACGACGCCGCACCAAGCCCCCTAATCCCCAGCTCCTAGCTCCTAACCCCTAACCAGCCCCTAGAAAATATGAAACTCCTCGTAATCGGCTCCGGCGGACGCGAACACGCACTGGCGTGGAAGCTCGCACAGTCTCCCCGCGTCTCGCAAGTGTTCGTCGCGCCGGGCAACGGCGGCACCGCGAGCGAACCGGGCCTTGTCAACCTGCCGCTGACGGCGATTCCGTCGCTGGTCGAATTTGCCCGCCGCGAGGATGACATCGCATTCACCGTGGTGGGGCCTGAAGCGCCGCTGGCGGCAGGCATCGTCGACGCCTTTCGCGCCGCCGGGCTGAAGATATTCGGTCCCACCCAGGCCGCCGCCCAGCTCGAAAGCTCGAAGGACTTCGCCAAACAGTTCATGGCGCGCCACCGCATTCCCACCGCCGCGTTCGGTACCTTTACCGATGCTGCCACCGCGCATGCCTACATCGACGAACAGGGAGCTCCGATCGTGGTCAAGGCCGATGGTCTGGCCGCCGGCAAGGGCGTGGTCGTCGCCGCAAGCGCCGATGAGGCGCACGCCGCGGTCGACGCGATGCTCGCCGGCAACAGCATGGGCGAAGCCGGCCACCGCGTGGTGATCGAGGAATGCCTGATCGGCGAGGAAGCCAGTTTCATCGTCATGGTCGACGGCGAGCACGTGCTGGCGCTGGCGTCCAGCCAGGACCACAAACGCCTGCTAGACGGCGACCTGGGCCCCAATACCGGCGGCATGGGCGCGTATTCGCCGGCGCCGGTGGTCACCCCCGAACTGCACGCGCGCATCATGCGCGAGGTGATCCACCCCACCGTCGATGGCATGGCCGCCGACGGCATCCGCTTCACCGGCTTCCTCTACGCCGGCATCATGGTCGGTGCCGACGGCGCGCCCAGAGTGCTCGAATTCAACTGCCGCATGGGCGACCCTGAAACCCAGCCGATCCTGCTGCGGCTGAAGTCTGACCTCACCACCATCGTCGAAGCGGCGGTCAACGGCAAGCTCGACCAGGTGGAGGCCGAATGGGACCGCCGTACTGCATTGGGCGTGGTACTCGCTGCGGAAGGCTACCCCGACGCGCCGAAGAGAGGTGCCGTCCTCGGTGCGCTGCCCCCCGCCGCCGACGACCTGCACGTCTTCCATGCCGGCACCGTCGTCGAGGACGGCCAGACTCTGGTAAGCGGCGGCCGGGTGCTGGCGGTGACCGCGCTCGGCGACAGCGTGCGGATCGCGCAAAAACGTGCCTACGAAGCGGTGGCCCGCATCCATTTCGACGGCATGCAATACCGCCGCGACATCGGCTGGCGCGCGCTCGATCGAAAAAAGTGAGGCGGCAAGTGGTGCGCAGTGGACGGTGAGATCGACGCACTGCGCGCGCACCTGCGGCGCGGCGGCCTGATCGCGTATCCGACCGAATCCTGCTACGGCCTCGGCTGCGACCCGCGCAACCGGCGAGCGGTGCAACGTCTCATCCGCCTGAAAGGGCGTAGCGCGGCCAAGGGCCTGCTGCTGATTGCCGACCATTACCAGCGGCTCAAACCGTTTATTCATCACCTGAGCCCAGCGGATCGGGCGCGAGTTGGACAAACCTGGCCCGGCCCGGTCACCTGGGTGGTGCCGGCCTCGGCCGCCTGCCCGCCACTGCTCACCGGCGGGCGCGCCAGCATCGCGGTACGCGTCACCGCCCATCCCGAGGCTGCGCGCCTATGCCGCAGCCTCGGGATGGCGCTGGTCTCCACCAGTGCCAACAAAAGCGGCCGCAAACCCGCCAAAACCGCAGCTGAATGCCGCAGAATGTTCGGTGCGCGAGTGCGCATCGTCGCCGGCCGGATCGGCCCGCGCCGCCGCCCGTCCACCCTGATCGAACTTGCCACCGGAACCATACTTCGACCCTGATGCCTGCCTCCACTCCCGACACCATTTTCAATTCCGGCGCAGTCAAATCCTGGCTGCTCGATCTGCAGGCACGCATCGTCGCCGCACTCGAAGCCGCCGATGGCCTGCCGTTTCGCACCGACGCCTGGGAGCGTTCCCCCACCCCGCCCTCCCCCGGTACGGGAGAGGGGGACCAGGCTGGACCTGCCTTCGATGGCGGCGGCGGCATCTCACGGCTGATCGAGGACGGGCGGGTATTCGAACGCGGCGGGGTGAATTTCTCGCACGTGACCGGCAGCCAGTTGCCGCCTTCGGCGAGCGCGCACCGCCCGGAACTCGCCGGCCGCCGCTGGGAGGCGATGGGGGTGTCGCTGGTGCTGCACCCGCGCAACCCCTACGCGCCGACGGTGCACATGAACGTCCGCTGCTTCGTCGCGATGCAGGACGGCGAGGCGCCGGTATGGTGGTTCGGCGGCGGCATGGACCTCACGCCCTATTACGGCTTCGCCGAAGATGCGCGGCATTTCCACCTCGCCTGCAAAGGCGCGCTCGACCCGTTCGGTCCGGAGCTGCATCCACGCTTCAAACAGTGGTGCGACCGTTATTTCTTTCTCAAGCATCGCAACGAGCCGCGCGGCATCGGCGGCGTATTTTTCGACGATTTTTCCGAGGGTGGTTTCGACCATGCTTTCGCCATGACCCGAAGCGTGGGCGATGCCTTTCTCGTCGCCTACCTGCCGATTCTCGAGCGCCGCAAGGACATGCCCTACGGCGAGCACGAACGCGATTTCCAGGCTTACCGGCGTGGCCGTTACGTCGAATTCAATCTGGTGTATGACCGTGGCACCCTGTTCGGCCTGCAGTCGGGCGGGCGCACCGAATCGATCCTGATGTCGCTGCCGCCGGTGGTGAAATGGCGCTACGACTGGCACCCCGCGCCTGGTACCGCGGAAGCCTCGCTGTACACCGATTTTCTGACCGCGCGCGACTGGCATGCATAAGACTCCACGCCGCATTCTGATCGGCCTGGGGATCCTGCTGCTGCTTCTCGGCGTGGTCGGGTTGATCGCGTGGGAACTGCTGTCGTCGGCGCTGGAGGCAAAATATCTCGCCAAAACCGCGCAGAAAATGAGCTGGCAAATCCGCCCCGGGCCGTCCGATCGCATCCGCTACCCGGGTCAGGGTCCCTACGACCTGCGCCTCGGCTACAGCAAGCTGCCGGATTACCTGCAGCGGCTCGACCGGGCCGGCTGGCAAATCGACCGGCAGGCGCGGATCAGCATCCAGATGGCGCGGGCCGATGATCTTGGCCTGTTCCTGCCGTATCACGAAAAAGACCAGGCCGGATTCAGCCTGCTCGACAGCGACGCCGAGCCGCTGTATCAGGAGCTGCATCCAAGCCGCGTCTACGACCAGTTCGACGCGATTCCCCAGGTCCTGGTCGATGCCCTGCTGTATATCGAAAACCGCGAACTACTGACCGAGCAGTACCCCACCCGCAACCCGGCGGTGGAGTGGGACCGTCTGGCGCAGGCGCTGCTGGAAAAAGCCATCAGCCTGGTCGACACCAACCGCAACGTGCCGGGCGGCAGCACCCTGCCGACGCAGATCGAGAAATATCGCCATTCGCCCGAGGGGCTCACCAGCAGCATGGGTGAAAAACTGCGTCAGATGGGCACCGCCAGCCTGCGCGCCTATCTTGACGGCGTCAACACGCTGCCGATGCGAAAAAATACCGTGATGGCCTATCTCAACACGGTGCCGCTGGCCGCTGTACCGCGCTTCGGCGAAGTCAACGGCATCGGCGACGGATTATGGGCGTGGTACGGGCTGGACTTTGCCGAAATCAACCGCACTCTGTCGAGAAAGCCGGCGCGGCGCGACGCCGCTTATGCCAGCGCACTGAAGCACGCGCTGTCGCTGATCGTGGCCGAACGGCGTCCGTCGTATTATCTGGCCGCCAACCGCAAGGCGCTGGATGCGCTGACCGACGACCATCTCGACCTGCTGGCCAATGCCGGGCTGATTCCGCGCGAACTGGCCAACCGCGCCAAGAAGGTCAAGCTGCGCGACCCCCAGCAGCGAGTTGAGCCGCCGGCGCCGCGCTTCGTCGACCACAAGGCCGCCAGCGCCCTGCGCATCCAGGTCGCCGCGCTGCTGGGCGAACCGCGCCTGTACGATCTCGACCGGCTCGATCTGCAGGTCAGCACCACCATCAATCAGCCAATGCAGAAAATCGTCAGCAGCTACCTGCAGAGCCTGGCCACACCGGAGGCGGCAGCGGCGTCGGGACTGATCGGGCATCGCCTGCTGCAGCCGCAGAACCCCCTGGGCGAGGTGATCTACAGCTTCACCCTGTATGAAAAGACGGCGCACGGCAGTTCGCTGCGGATCCAGGCCGACAATCTCAACCAGCCATTCGACATCAACAGCCAGGCGCGGCTGGACCTTGGCTCCACTGCCAAGCTGCGGACCCTGGTCACCTATCTCGAGATCATCGCACGGCAGTACAGCGCGTTCCGCACCCTCGACGCCGCCGTCCTCAGGGAGAAAGCCCGGCCGCAACGCGACGTGCTGTCGCAGTGGGTCGCCGCCAGCCTGCTGCACCAGCCCGAGATCAAGCTGGATACACTGCTCGAGACGGCAATGAACCGCTCGTATTCGGCGACCCCGGAAACCTTTTTTACCGGCGGCGGCCTGCACAACTTCGCCAACTTCGATTCTCGCGACAACGACCGCTCGATGGACGTGTGGGAAGCCACCAAGAATTCGGTCAACCTCGTCTACATCCGCATCATGCGCGACATCGTGCGGCATTACGCCAGCGCCTCGCCCGGGGCGGCAGCACGGATCCTCGAAGATGCCAGCAACCCGCTGCGCGAAACCTATCTGCTGCGCTTTGTCGACCAGGAAGGCCGGGTCTTCATCAACCGCTTCTACCAGCGCCACAAGAAGCTCGCCCCGTCGCAGATGGCGCAGGAACTGTACGCCCGGATCGGCGGCAATCCGCGCCGCTTCACCTCGGTGTTCCGCTATCTGGAGCCGCAGGCGGACTTCGACGCCTACGTCAGCGCGCTGCACGCCCAGGTGCCGGCCAGCACCAGCCTGAGCCGGAAGACGCTCGAATCGCTGTACCGGAGCCACGCTCCCGATGCCTACGACCTCGCCGACCGCGGCTACGTCACCCAGATCCACCCGCTGGAACTGTGGGTGGTGAAAACGCTGCGCGCCGCGCCGGCAATCACGCTGCAGACGCTGTACGACCAGGGCGCCGAGGTCCGCGTCGAAGTCTACAACTGGCTGTTCAAGACCACCCGCAAAAATGCACAGGACATCCGCATCCAGAGCCTGCTCGAAGTCGAAGCCTTCGACGGCCTGCTGCACGACTGGAAGCGCCTCGGCTATCCCTTCGACAACATCACGCCGTCCTACGCCACCGCGATCGGCAGTTCGGGCGACCGCCCCGCCGCGCTGGCCGAGCTGATGAGCATCCTGGTCAACGACGGCGTCCGCGCCCCGATGGTGAGCCTGACCAATTTCCATTTCGCAGCCAACACCCCTTACGACACCCGCCTGTCGCGCAAGCCGGCGGCAGGCGAACGCCTGCTGCCGGTCGAAGTCGCACGGACGGTGCGCCGCGCACTGGTGCGGGTGGTGGACGGCGGAACCGCCGCCCGCCTCGCCGGCGCACTCAAGGATGGCGCCGGGCAGCCGCTCGCCATCGGCGGCAAGACCGGCACCGGCGACCACCGCTTCGAACGTTTCGGCAAAGGCGGACAACTGCTCGAATCGCGCGTGGTCAACCGCACCGCGACCTTCGTGTTCTACCTGGACGATCGCTATTTCGGCACCCTGACCGCGCTGGTTCCCGGCGAGCAGGCCGGCCAGTTCGGTTTCACCAGTTCGCTCACCACGCAGATCCTGAAAACCCTGCTGCCCCGGCTACAGCCCTACCTGTATCCGCTCGCCCCGGGCGGCGCGGCGCCCGCAGCCGTGGTCCCGACTGCGCCCGTCCCGGCCCCGGCTGCGCCACCCGCGCCGGTCAAGGACAAACCCGACGGCGCCACCAGCCAGGCCGACCCGCCGGCCAAGGAACCGCCGACCCAGGGCGGCTTTCCCGAGGACCTGGAGCCGAATGTGGTGGTGCCGGTTCCGCTCGACCCCGAAACGGCGCCTGCACTCCCCGTACCCCAGACGCCGTGAACCCGAGGGGTGGGATCGTACTCAAATCGGATATGCTGAACAGCAGCCTCTGGAACACTGCCCATGAATGACACGACTCATCCGCTGATCCAGCACACCCTCACCGACTCCGGCAACGTCAGCGTGCCGGCGTTGCGGGTGCTGTCTGAAATCACCACCAGCCTGTCCACCGACGCCAACGTCGAACAGTTGCTGGGGCGCTTCCTGTCGACCATGATCCGCCTCGCCGGCGCCCAGGCCGGCGCAGTGCGCGTCATCACCGACGATCGCACCCACCTGCGGCTGATCGGTTCGGTGGGCCTGCCGCCCGAGCTGGTCGAGCAGGAAAGCCTGGTCAGTGTCGACTGCGGCGTGTGCGGCAAGGCCGCGCGCGAGGTGGCGGTGAGCAGCTGGAACAACGTCGCCCACTGCAAGCGGCAAGCCAATGACCCCTATTTCAGCGAGATCTGTAACACCGTGGTGGCGGTGCCGCTGATGCACAAGAACCAGGTGATGGGGGTCTACAACCTGTTCCTCAAAGAAGGCCAGGTCGTCCCCGAAGACGTGAGCCTGCTGTTTCGCTCGATCAGCGAACACCTCGGCATCGCGCTGGAAAACGCCCGCCTGACGCGTGAGAACATGCGCATCTCGCTGATGAACGAGCGCCAGATGCTGGCCAACCAGATCCACGATTCGCTGGCACAGACGCTCGCCTACGCCAAGATGCGGCTCACCGTATTGAGCGATGCCATGCGCCAGCAGGACTATCCCAAGGCCGATCGCTATCTGGTCGACGTCGAGGAAGCGGTCGACCTGGCCTACGCCGACCTGCGCGACCTGATCACCCAGTATCGCGACCGCATCAACCCGCGCGGGCTGGTCCCCGCGATCCAGGAACTGGCCAAGAGCTTTCGCCGGAAGGCCAACGCCGATGTCGATTTTCTCAATCTGGTGCAGGACGTCACGCTCACCCCCGACGAGGAAATCCAGGTCTTCCACATCATCCAGGAATCCTTGTACAACATCGCCAAACATGCGCGGGCGCGCCACGTCGTCATTACTTTCGACCTGGAAGACGGCCGGTATCTGGTCAACGTCGCCGACGATGGCGTCGGCGTGCAGAAAAAGAACGATGAGTCGTCGACCCTGGGCAAAAGTTTCGGCCTCACCATCATGCGCGAACGCGCCGCGCGCCTCAACGGCAAGCTCAGCGTCGAGTCCCGCCCCGCCGGCGGCACCGTGATCCGCCTCGTTTTTCCCCAGCACCAGCCTGCCGCATGAACCCGAAAATCCGTATCATTCTCGTCGACGACCACACCCTGTTCCGCAAGGGTCTTGCCGAACTGCTCGAACAAAGCGACGCCATCGAGGTGTCGGCGTTTACCGGCAGTCCGGACGACGTCGCCAGGCTGCTGAAGGCCCATCACCCCGACGTGCTCCTGCTCGACCTCAACATGCCCGGCACCGACGGCATTACCCTGATGCAGCAGCTGCGCGCCGCCGACTTCGACCTGCCGGTGCTGATTCTCACCCTGTCGGAAGCCGAAGACGATCTCGCCCGGGCGTTGCGCGCCGGCGCCAACGGCTATCTGCTGAAAAGCATGGAACCGGACGAGGTGGTCGATGCCATCCAGCGCGCCCAGCGCGGCGAAACCGTCGTCGCCCCTGCGATGACCGCCAAGCTGGTCAGGCTGGTCGATCAGAAAGGCCAGGACGCCGGCTCACTGCTCGACGCATTGACCCCGCGCGAGCACGAGATCCTCACTCATCTGTCGCGCGGCGAAAGCAACAAGGCGATTGCGCGCACCCTCGACATCAGTCACGACACCGTCAAGCTTCACGTGCGCCACATCCTGTCGAAGCTGGGGCTCACCTCGCGCGTCGAGGCGGCCGTGTTCGCGGTCGAGCACCGCGTCGCGTCCGAGCAGTCCGAGTCCTCGCACCAGGCGTCCGGCTAGCGCGACAGGGCCCCGTCGGTG